>Ga0105048_10019760_pt1 | contig 10310 bp, 9 predicted proteins | sample MAT05_FD_78382 | JGI IMG/M metagenome (GOLD analysis project Ga0105048, IMG submission 78382) | Freshwater microbial communities from Lake Fryxell liftoff mats and glacier meltwater in Antarctica - MAT-05 | ecosystem: Environmental > Aquatic > Freshwater > Ice > Liftoff microbial mat | place...
AAAGCAAAAGCAAAACTGAAGCCCATTGCCGACCTGAAATTGGTTTCGCATTTGGCACACATTGACGTGTTGTCGAGTATCGAGTTTTCCAAGTCGCAATTTGAAACCGTCAATGCAAAATATCTCAAAACATTAAAAACAATTCGATGGGGTACTGGCACTGCAAAAACCGATGACCAGGCCGTGTGGGTAGGACCGTTTGATTTGCTAAATCCGCTGCAAAAACAAAAACTCTCCCGAATTTTATTCTTTACACGCAAAATGAAAGAATGGGATGTTCCGGTGCTCGAGGCCAAGGCTTTTTTGGATGAGCTCGATTCAACCAAAGCATATTTGCAGCAGCATACCGAATGGTCATTTAAAACCGACATGATTCTGTTTGCCGGCACATCTATGCCTTTAGATTTATCACAGACGTTCCAGAAACATAAACACGTATTTGCGCTCCAGGAAACCGTCGTTCGGATCCACATGGCCCAGTACACGTTGGGAGTGGCCGATTCGAACTGCAAAATGTACATGATTGCGCTGCACAAAGCCAATAGGATTACGTATTTTCCGATTCTGACTGGGAAACTCCGATGTGCAACGAATTACAAGACTCCTTCAACTGTCTGTACGAGCGCGTTTCTGATCACCTTGGCAAACTCCTGGTCCGTACCGGTCGAGAAACTTAACGAGCTCTGGTACATATTTTTTGGAAACTCACCTGACAAGCGCGGGTGGTTACAAGCCGATGTCCTCAAACTCTATGTGCTTTCGATGGATACCATTCGAGAGTCGTACTGTACCCGAACAATTAGCAAAATCCGACAAGACGCGGAACTAGTGCATAGTGCGTGTATAACAAAGTACTTTTAGATTTTTAAAAAAGCATGACAAATAACGATTCCTCTTCTTCCGACCATCGAAACTTGTTTTTATGTTCCCAAAGAAGGTTCCACTCGTCGACAAACTCGAATTCCACGCACACTTGAAACAATGTGGCCCACAAAATGGTCTCTTTCTTTTTCTGTTTGGGTAACTCAAAACTCCAATAAATAACATTTTTACGAATCACTTCTCTTTTCCCCGGGTTCGTTTTGATCTCATTGAGAAACTCTTGTTTCGGTAACTGTATAATCGGCATTTCTTTTTCGAACCACTTGGATCCAAGAATCGATTTCAAAAGTGACGCTTTGACTTGATTGTAAATCGACTTGGGTCGTTTCACCAGAAGAAAACTGTTATGAAAACTCGTCGTCATCTACTTCTTCTTATCCTTCTTTATTCGCTCTTTCTTCGCTTGTTACTAAAATCTTCTTCCAACGGCGAAAAAAAGTAAAACGTCTCATTTAGCAGGGCATATTGACCGTCTGCTTCTGAGACACAGTTGGGCATCTGTTTGAGTGTTTTCGGAATACCAAAGGCGTCCACATACTCCGACCAGGGCAGAACTCGACTCACCAACACCATATCGTTGGATTCGTTGACCTCCAACACCACAATCAAAATGCTACGCCACGAAAAAATGGTGTGCTTTTGATTCTGGGTTAAGGTGGCAAATGTATGTCGTTGGATCTTATGCACGGGCAAGCACGGACTGTGCTGTTGAATTGACTTGTACGGAAGGCCATCCCCGTTGGGGTCGTCGGGTTTGGCCATGTTCCACGTGCACGACGGCCGATCTTTGATGAACGCATGGTTTTGAGCAATCAACGCCAACAATTTCGTAATGGCTGCAGCTCTTCCGTCACAAATAAGTTTCACATCCGAGTCAGACGACACCCGTGTGGACGCATTGGTCGCCATCATGTTGTGAGAAAGCACCAACTGCCACAAAATGCGTTCATTGAACGACCCAAGTGTTCGTTTAATGTCATTCAGCGAGTAACCGTGACGTTCCCACAACTCCTCGCTCAAAAACTCTGGCACTTGCAGCCACTGCACTTTACTTACGATTGGCATCGCGGTTTGGTTGGTGATTAAGTCCGGTTTCGGTGGCGAAACGCTCGTGTGGACCCATTTACGGCTCGATTTGAGCGACTGCCGGCGTGCGCCGGTGATGGATTTGTACTGACTGGAGCAAATGAGTTTCAAATGCAGCGGCTTTCTTTCACCAAATCTCGTTGAAACCGTCGTCATAACCGGATCTTCAACCACAGGGCGCACCATTCGACCGGGCTCGATTTTGGGTGGACTCAAGGCTCGCTTTCTGAAATTTTCCAACATGGTTTCTATCTTTTGCTCCAATGTTTTTTTCCGTTTCCTTTTTTGTTCACACGAACCGATGAGGCGACCCTGCCAACACAAGAGACAACACCGTGTCGTCCAGCAACGGTCGCTGGTATTGATACAAACCCTGAACAAACGTCTTTTCGCACTGTTCGACCAGCCACAACACGTCAACCAAAGGGCCGCCCACAATTGACGTGGAAACGTACACTTGGCTGGAATTGACAAACTCCAAGGGGTCTTTGATTTCTTTGGCGTTTGTCAGTTTGTGAAGGAACAGCTTTTTTATGGGCACAGTGGGCATCGGGAGAGTTCCATCGATCAAATAGACGTTTTCGGACCGAAACGGATTGAGCTGAACCGCTTCTTTCAGACACACGTATTTGTCGGTTTGCTGGAGCAAAAACTCCGAGTCCTGATGGGGCTGCAGTCTTTCTGGTTTGCGGTTGTTTTGAAAGAGGGTTTCCAGTGTGTTTTTGTGGGCGCGAGATGGAGTGGGACCCGACAAAAAAGGGAGCGCGAGGGTCATTCCCGGACAAAACCGCCTCTTTTGCATCACCGTTTGCAGTGTTTGAGGGTGCACAAACACAATCAGGAAACAATCCATCCGCAGCACCGCTTCTTCGTTCTTGGTAATCTCGGTTTGGATTCGGAGCACGAAAGTCGTGTGGTTCGATCTTTGGGGGAGTAAGCCGGCTACCATTTTCCGAACCAAATGTTCACTTTCGCCGACACTCGTGTCCAGCTGCTCGGCCAGTCGAATTTCCATCATGATGGGTTTCACATTTAACAAGGATACCATCTGGCCAAACCATTGCGAAAACGGTTGCGTAAACCAGTTTCCTTTCAAACACGAGGATCCGAATTTCATTTTCTGCATCTGAAGTACCGGATCTTCTCCCTCAAACACGATGTATTCCAAATTAAAATGCTGACCCAACACGTCGTTCAACACCAATCGCTTTTCTTGCAGCACAGGGATTTGGTGGTCCATAAAACAACGAAGAATTTCCAGGTAGGTGGCCTTGGTTTTTCGATGCTGCGAAACACTGGCAGCGAATCGGTTTAATTTTTCAAGCGTTCTGTTTGGTGTTTTGTCTGAATGGAAGAAGGAAGTGACATACAACGGGAGGTGATGCATATCGAATCGTAGCGCCGATGTCAAAAATGGGTTGTGAATTAACCCATTCACGTGCACAAACACTGTGAACGGATAGATTTCTTTGCTCAAAAGGGACTCGTGTTCTTTTTCGTCTTCAACAAAGAGCACGTCGGGTTGAAACATTTGCTGGGCGTCGGTTTCGACGAGGTTCGCATCCGGGCAGAAAAACCGAAGAATGGGCACAATGGACTTGGCAAAACGACAATCGAGTTGAAGTTTATTCGGGGCCTGACATAAACGAAAGTGCGGGTACAAGCGTCGGGAGTGTTCCCTTATCCAAGGCTGAAAAATCAATTGGTTTTCGATGATTTGGATCGCGTTTTGTTTGGCTTCCGCGAGTAGACCTCGTCGAAGACACCAGAACAAGCATTCGTCTAAGTAAGCAAACTTGGCTTCGTTTGTGGCGGGCTGAATCGAAGGCAGGAGCAAAAAACATTTGTTGGGATCTCGCAAGGACAGTGCTCGGGTAAACTGAATTAATTCCATTTTAATAATTTATGTCTTTAAAGAAGGAGAAGAAGAAACAAAAAGCAGGGAAAAATTAGAGCAGCATTGAAAGGTGTGAATCTCTAGTTTTAAACGGATACTGATAGTCGTCGGGAACAGCAAGGCGTTGCCGACGACTTGGGATCATGTGGAGCGGGTGTAAACTGACCCCACACCAGAAACAACACCAGTGGGAACAATCGCGTTTTTGGTACATCGAATCGAGAAAATAAAACAGATCCACTTCTTCGGCGTGCCGACAATACATGCCTTTGACGAAGGATCCCAAAGGACCCTTGTTAATTCGATCGGCGACCTCAAGGACCGAGGATTTACGAACCACGCACAGCCGTGTCACAAATGGTCGCGAACCAATCGAAGTGACTTGAATTTGTATTTTCTGTTTGCTGCTGCCAGCTCCAATTTTAAACTCTTCGGTCAAATCGATTCCTTCAACGAACAAGCAAGGTAAATATGGATTCGCGTAACTGGAAATAATCGACAAAATGTGCGAGTTGAAGGTGGAGATTGCGTCCGACACCCAAAAATCGAGCGACGGGTGCTCGGCGGGTTCCGAAGGAGCTGGCAGAGGAACCAATCGGCCTTGAAATCGCACGTATGCCAGGTCGTGCCAGGGCAACGGGAGACCGGTCGACACCGAAACGGCCTTGAGAAAGATTCTTTCGGTCGAATCCCGATCACAAATCGATTCGAGTTGTTCGTCGGTGAAATACGGCGCCAACTGGAGAGACTGAAAGGGTTTTACAAAATACGTAAACTGTTTGAGTTCGACACAGTAGAAAGGGTTCGTATAGTTTTGACTTGCCGACTCAAGAACCCGGTCAAAGTTGTCGGTATCTTGCAAACCGTAACCATGTTTCATGTTCATGCTTTCTTTTTCCTTGAGCAGAAGCGAAACGATAAACTCATAGGCGGCCACTAAATCGAGCCGCTTGTCAGTCAAGCAGACCGGGGGCTTTTCGATCTGCTTGGCCCGTTCTTTTCCGACCAGCTTCTCGGCGACGGAGAGCCATTGACGCTTGCAGATGCGCAGCACTTCCGTCAGAATAACAGTGGGCAAGGACGCCACGGGTTTCGACTGGATCACTTCGTAAATCGCGTCGGAGTTCACCCCTTTTTCTTGCATCAACACATACAAGATAACATCGACGACCTGATTCATTTTCTTTTATGTTGCAAGTTTCAACGACGACAAAAGAATTTTGTTTTTGATACGGCGTCTTTTGTTTCGTTTTTGCGATTTGTTGAGTGTTGTCGTTAAAGGAGTTATCAAAGGAATTCTCTTCACCCGCTCGCGCAACGGCATCTCGGTCGATGACGGTTTCTCTTCCACCATCAATTTCTGCAGTGTTTTGGCGAAACCCGAGTCTCCCTCAAACATCTTTCGCTGCGATGCCGGCATCGCCTTGATCAGGTTCGAAAGCACACCCTGGGTTTTGCTCAGAATTTCTTTCTGTTTGGTTTCCGAAACCTCGGTTCCCTGCGACTCGGCCAAACTCATCTCTTCCATCGACTGCTGCAACATGTTAAGCGCTTCCGCGCCGGGCGTGTCGTTGCGATTTCTCTTGGTTTTGAGTTTGGACTTCATTTTGCTTTTCAGCTCTTCTAATGACGGATCTTTTGTTTTCGGCAACGACCCAAACAGACTTTGAACATCTTTGCTGACTTCTGTTGACTCGGTGCTGTTGTCCCACTGAATGGACTGGACGTCTTCGGCGGAAGCACTCATATATTTTTCTTCTCTCGATTTAATATCCACAACACCCAAAGTATCCTTGTTCTTTTTTTGCACTTGTTTACTCATCGGGAGCGCTGCAGTTTCGTGACGAACCCACCAGAATTCCGAGAGTGCACACCGTGACACCGTTTTCGGTCCATTTCTGAACATATTTCTTTTCCTTTCGATCGAATTTCGTACACAAACACTTGATTTTCTGTTTCTTGACGTGCGTGTGGGTAAACAAATCGCATAGCAGTCGGGCTTCGAACTCCATGTTTTGCTCGAGTAACTCGTATTGGGACTGAGAATGGAGAAACGAGTAGTTGTACTGGGAATAGGTTGGCTCTTTCAACGTGCACGGAAGATTGTCCAAGCAGTCGAACGCCATTTCTTTCGCATTCCACGAGGCAACGTCTCTCAACTCGACGCCTTCAATTTTCAAGTCCGACTGCAACGAGAAACTTTTTAACAGCCAGTAAATCATGTCACAGTCGTGGAAATAAAACGTTTGTTTTTCTTTTGTGCCAACAAACCGTTCGGATTTGGAATACGTATCCATTTCGTCTTTCGTATCTTTTTCGTCGGTCAACGGCTTTCGAACATCCGGAGTTACCACAAGACCCGAAAGCCAGGTTTCGTCTTTTTCGAAAACAATGTTGGGTTTTGTAATATGTTCGGTGTCCTCTACGCCGGGGATGCGAAAAGGCATTTCGGAATTCATAAACCGAAAGTAAGGATCGGTTTTCCGGGGTTTCAATGGATTTGGAACGGTGGCTTTGGTGGTTTGAGGAAGATGCTCAATTGGCACTGGGGCCGCCCTCAATAAACCAAACAGCTGCGAATCATTGTACGAATAGATGGACATCGCCTGATCCAGAAGAGCGCGTAAAGCACCAAATTCTTGTTCAGAGAAAAAAAACATCTTTCCTTGGGGGTGCTCTTCGGAAATGACAAAGCATCCAACTTTGTAAATTAGCTGGTTTGCGTACTTGATCATGTCACACCAAGACACATCGTCCGCCGCCGCGTTTTGCGTGGACACGACGCAAATAACATTATAGGGTGACTTCTTCTCCAAGGTCGGTTTCTGATACTGGAAGAAATGTTCGCCGTCTGGGGTTTTGCTGGAACAGCTTCGCGACGCCGCTGGAAATTTCCACGGAAACCAAAAATTCGTTTCTTCCATCTTTTTTGAAAGGAAATAAATATAAAAGAAAAACTGAAATGAATCGAAGTATTTCAGTAGTACCCCTCCTGGGTTTGCTGAAACAGCTAAATGTGAAACTAAAACCCATCTTGACTCAATCTCTTTTTGGATCCTATTCTTCGCGGCACAAAATGGATACAAATTCTTCTCTTTTTCTTGTGTACGAACCGACCCTGGAAGCCATAATTCACAAAGCCGTGTATCAGGTCTACGCACAAACCAAACGTAGGTCCGAACGATTACCCATCGAAGACGATGACTTCTTTGCCGCCGAGAAAAGTCGAAAAACCCAAAAATTACGAAACACCTTTCGAAGCGGAACGCGTTGCCATCACCCGGTGGCCACACGAAAAATGCCACTATCGTCTCTTTTGAATCCCTCAGTCTTGACCGATGCCACCATGGCGAAAACATTGAAATTTTCCTTTGGTACGCAAAGTGAAACAACCCACCCACCTGTGTCGGCGTTTCCTGGCTCGATTCCGGTGTCGTATATGAAGGCCGACCTTCCGAATCTGTACAATGCCCAATTCTTCTTTGCGTTTGCACCGAAAACCAACGGCTTACGATTTCTGCTGGTCGCGTGCACGTTGTTTCAACAGCCCATGCTTTTACTCATCAATCGAGCCCAACAAATCTTTTGGATGCAAGTGGAGGCGCCCGACATTATGTTTGATGGAACCGTTTTGGACGGGGAGCTGGTGCCGTTGAAGAATGGCCGGTTTTGTTTTGTGGTGTACGACTGCGCCCAGGCCAACGGCGTCAACTGTTCAGAATACAATTACTTGGTGCGGTTACAAATCGGATCCATGATCGTGCAAACGTGGGAAAAAATGGTCAAAACGTTCGACGCGTTCCCTTGCTCGTTTCGAACCAAACAGGTGTTCAAAGGGTCCCAAATTTTAGACTTGTTGGAATCGTTACCCTCTATGGACCACGAGGTGGACGGTTTGATCATGACCGCGGTCGAACCCTCGATGACGATGGGCCAAACCAGCTTTATTTATAAATACAAGAAAGGCAACGATCACACGATCGATTTTATGTTTGCTCATGATTTTGAAGAGAAGACGAGTCGTTTGCTGTGCATCAAGGGTGAAAAGGAATGGAAAACATGTTTTGAAATAGATGTGTTTGTAACCGAAAAGGATTCAAAAGAAATCTCGAGAAGACTGGGGTTGGTACCGGTGTGTGAAACCCAGCTTTCGCTACTGGAAATGTTGCAGGGTAAAATTGTCGAATGCCGAAAGTTTGATCATTTTTGGATGATTGAAAGCATCCGCTGGGACAAGACGGCACCGAATCGACTCAGTACGGTACAGAAAACATTACAAAACATTCAAGAAAACTTGTCAATCATCGACTTGTTTCCCAAAGGATCGGTGCCGGAGGAGTACCGACAAAAGATCAGGGCATGGGAGTTAAGACGAACGGGTTTACACTGGAATGCACAAGATCCGAAACCCAACCCAAAAGGTTCCTCAGTCGTAGAAAACTACCTCTCACCGATCAGCGTTGAGCTATTGAGCACGTACTAACTGAATATTATTTGAAGAATCTCAAAACAAAGAAATGGACCCATCGAAAGAAACCAAAACCGATTATTCTTTGAATTTACGATGTCTATGTTGTTCCAAAGACGTGAAGGCGAGTCACGTGAAACTTCGTTTTACATTCTGTGGGTGTGCCAACAAAGCGTGCATCGCCATGTTTGATCCGGTCCTGGAACAATACTTGTTTGGTGCGGTCGACGAATCCAAAGTTCAAGTTCAACTGCATTCCGCCAAGAAAACGGTTCTTGTTTCGCTCCAAGAATGGAGAACAAAACAGCTGGAATTTAAGAAAAAAGATGATGTGTTTGAGGAGGAGTTTGTGAATCCAAACTGTTTTACCAAAACTTAAAAAAAGAACAACAACTTTTTTTTGTAACAAAAGTTTTCCGGCTATACCACTCGCCGACCATTCGATACTGATCGTCACCTACCACTTCACACGAAATGGGTTTGTGCACCGTTTTCGCAATTCTCAAGGGACAGGGTTTCTTGGTTGGAATGATCTTGAGTAAAAAAAGTATAATTTTCGAATCTTTTACAATGTCCTCCAAAAACTGAGACTCATTTTCTCCGCCTCGACTCTCTAGAATAAAAAACATCGGAACCGACTTCTCGTCTTGGGTCGAGGTTTTCACCAACGACCGTTGAAATAACACAATTCGATCGATGGTATTCTGATTGAACGACCGGTGAATAAAACTTTCCGGGATAAACGATTTGACCGAGTCGAGATAGTGATTCGTAGTCAACATCGCGGTTCCCCTTTTCAAACCGTGACTGATAATCATGTTCCGGATGACATCAATGTTTCCGTCTTCGGTATAGACACCGATGACCGACATTCTTTTTCTTTCTTTGTTTCGTTCTCTTTTTTTTGCAGAGGGTTTTCTTTCAACACACAACAATATGGGATCCTTTTTCTCTTCCGTGGAACAGAAGAATAGCTTTCCGTTCGAACTGTTTCTGAGAACCGATTCGGTCAAGTACATGCTATCGTTTCTGGTCGACGAAAATCAACACCGACTGTTCCTGTTAAACAAACAAACATGCTTGATCCCCGATCGACACAAACGAATCGAATGCAGTTGGAAGCTGGCTTGTGGTTTGGATTTGAAATTTAACGTACCGAAAGATGCCGGCTCTTTGGCACTTTGTTTCAAAGGCAACAAAGAGGTTTGCTTTTGGTATCTGTGCTATAGCCTTAAAATGCGGTTTCTACGAACTGACATGAAACGGTTGTTTAAAACCCACCCGACCCTCAACCCCAACGTGATGCTTCAACTATTATCCTCGTTTGAAAGCAATCTAAGTGTTCATCAAACACCGTTTTGGTATCTCCCCCGATCCGATCTTTGCGAACTGAAAGACGGAGACATGACCAACGGCCAAGAAAGTTGGATCCTGGAAGTTCTCTATATGGGGTCCAGTATCGTTCTTCGAACCGCTCTGCAAGTTTTGTCCAGGAGAATGTATTTGTTTCCAGGTTCCGACTTCACGGCGATTAGCAAATGGATGATTTACATGGTGTCGGCGTCGGAAGACGTCGGTTTAATAAAAATGTTCTTCGAGTCCGGTCTGATTCAACGAATGGATTCCAAACACTGTGGTAATCTGCTGGCCGTCACGGATACCCATGCGGAATTATTTCAAACCATGATCGAACACCGTTCGATTAAACTGCAGTTTCAACGATCGGACACGAACCTGAATTGGATCCTTCAGAGCATCAAAAATGGATCCTCCCGATTGGTTCTTCCCTGGTTGACCAAGGGTTTTATTCTGAACAAGGAGTCCGTTCGGTACTCTGATTTTCTGTTTGATTGGCTCTTTACGTTGACAGGGTTACGGTACTGTGATGCAACCAATGTCGATTCGATTATACAATTGATGTTGCATGTACTTTCCGGTGTGAATGACGTAGCTGTTCCAGCAAACCCTTTTGGTGTA
>Ga0105048_10019761_pt1 | contig 10309 bp, 8 predicted proteins | sample MAT05_FD_78382 | JGI IMG/M metagenome (GOLD analysis project Ga0105048, IMG submission 78382) | Freshwater microbial communities from Lake Fryxell liftoff mats and glacier meltwater in Antarctica - MAT-05 | ecosystem: Environmental > Aquatic > Freshwater > Ice > Liftoff microbial mat | place...
CACCACCGATATCGGATGAGGTGACGGAGATGACTTCTTCGATGGTGGTCTCGCCTTTCATGACTTTATACCAGCCGTATTCGCGCATCGGGATGTAGCCATCGCGGATGGCTTGGGCGCGGAGTTCGTTGGACTGGGCGCGGTGGGCGACGAGTTCCTGCATGGGTTGGGTGATGAGGATGACTTCATAGATGGCAATACGGCCGGAGAAGCCCGTCATGCGGCAGCGGTCGCAGCCTTTGGGTGAGTAAACCTGGCCAGGGATGTGAAGGGGGATGCCAAGGTCGCGGCGGTCTTGATCCGTGACTTCGCGGGGCACCTTGCAGTGCGAACAAAGTTTTCTCACAAGACGCTGGGCGAGGAAGGCGCGGACGGCGGCGGAAACAAGGAAGGGTTCCACGCCCATATCGACGAGGCGGCTGATGCCACCGAGGGCATCATTGGTGTGGAGGGTGGAGAAAACCAAGTGGCCTGTGAGGGAGGCGCGGATGGCGATTTCCGCTGTCTCGAGATCGCGAATTTCTCCGATCATCACGATGTTCGGATCGGCACGGAGGATGGAGCGGAGAGCGGTCGCAAAAGTCAGGCCGATCTCGTTTTTCACGGCGATCTGCATCACGCCGACGAGTTTGTTTTCCACCGGATCCTCCACGGTGACGATTCGGCGCTCGGGGTGGTTCACCTCGCTGAGGAAAGAATAGAGGCTGGTGGATTTTCCCGAGCCGGTAGGGCCGGTGATGAGGATGATGCCGTTGGGCAGGTGGAGCAGGGACTTGATTTTATTCTCCACAAATGGCTCCATGCCGAGCTTGGCGATGTTGAATTTCTCTTGGTTGAGAAGACGCAGGGAGACGCTCTCGCCCTCCACGGTGGGGACGGTGGCGACGCGGACGTCGATGGTGGCGCCTTCGAATTGGAGGTTGATCCGACCGTCCTGTGGCACGCGGCGCTCGGCGATATCAAGGCGGGCCATGATTTTCAAACGGGCGATGACGGAGCTTTGCAGCGCCTTGATGTTTTCCGGCACGGCGACCTCGATGAGTCGGCCATCGATGCGGTAGCGGATGCGCAGATTGGTGCTGAGCGGCTCGACGTGGATGTCCGTGGCGCGTTGATCGAGCGCCTCGCGGATGATCTGGTTGACGAATTTGACGACGGAGGCTTCCTCGTCGTCGTCATTGTCGATGACGTTGGCTTCGTCCTCGCCGTGTTCGAGGTGATCGTAATCAAAGTCGCGGCCTTCGAGGATTTGTTCAAAGGTATCCGCACCCACACCGTAGAGACGGCGGAGTGCTTCGTGGAGGCGCTTGCGGGAGGCCATGCACCAATCGATGGGCAGCGCGAGTTCTTGGGCAGCGGCCTGGCGGGAAACCAGGTTGAAGGGATCGAAAGTGCAAAGTTTCAGGCGTTTCTGATCGCCCTCGCCCTCGATGGCGACGGGGAGCAAGCGGTGGCGCAGCGCCAAACGCGGGCCACAAGCCTCGCGCAGAGGCAGCGGCACTTCCGCCATCGGAATGCTGTCCAGCCACTCCATTCCGAGGTCTTGGGCGAGTTCGCGCAGGTAGCGCTCCTCGTCCACCACGCCTGAGTCCAGCACGTCATCGATGGGTGAGCGCTGGCGGAGAGCGGACGCGCGCAGCACTTCGGTGAGTGCTGGAATGTCGTCACAACCAGTGCGGCGGGCAGGTTCAATCAAGAGCTGGGTCATGGGTGGCGACGTGTTGTCGCTTAAAACCTCGCCGGGCGCAATCTTGTCTGTGCGAATTGGATAAATAGGGTCTTTGCGATCAAAACACGTAATACTCCTTTAGTTTTCTTGACCTTATCGGGAAATAGCGCCACCTTGCCGCGCAAAATGAACGTTCTTTCTCAGTTATCGTTTTTCAAAGTCTCCGCCGGGCTTGTCGGTCTGGCATTGACGTGCTGCGGCACAGGTGGCCCGGCACGATCAGGCTACATGGCAGGCATGGGTGGTCCGGTCCAGCGGGAAACCTCGGGTGGCCCGCATCATCCACCGCCAGCCATTCCAGATGACATTTCCTACTGGGATGGCGATGGCGCACCGGGTAGCCCGCTGATCAAGATCAACCGTGGCCAACAAAAGGCGTTCTTCTACAAGGGCGGTGTCCTAGTGGGTGTTTCGAAAATTTCCAGTGGAACCGAGGATCACGGAACACCACCAGGGACTTATAAAATCACCCAAAAAAGCAAGGACCACAAGTCCTCGGCCTACGGGGTCTTCAAGGACAACACGACGGGCGAGACGGTCAATGACAGTGTGGACATCCGGTTGGATAAAGTCCCGCCCAACGCGACTTTCTACAATGCGCCGATGCCCAATTTCATGCGCTTCAATCACGGTATCGGGATGCACACCGGTTATTTACCGGGTTACGCCGCATCGCACGGCTGCATTCGGATGCCACACCACATGTCGGAAAAGTTTTTTGCAAACGTGGTGTTGGGTACTCCCGTCGTTGTTGAATGAAAGGAGAAGTTTCATTTTTGCCAGATCCGGCAGAGACATTGGAAACCCCGCCGGAAGCGGTGGCGGCATGGGTAGATCTCCCCCGCAACGAGCGACCGCGCTTGATCGATTGCCGGGAGGAAGACGAGCTGGCGATCTGCCAAATCCGGGGCAACGAATGGATCCCGCTCGGGCTGTTTTCCGGAGTGAAGGAAATTTTAGCGACTGGCAATGAACGCGGTGTGGTGGTCTATTGCCACCATGGTGTGCGCTCGCTGCGGGCGGTCAATTTCCTGCGGGTGATGGGCGTGCAGAACGCGTTTTCCATGAGCGGCGGAATCGAAGCGTGGTCGCAGAGGGTGGATGAAAAAGTCGCCCGCTACTGATCAGAGAGTGGCACTTGGGCAAGCAACCAAGCGTGGTAGGGTTCTGAAATTTGAGCGGGGGCCAGGGCGATGATTTCCGGCACCGCGTAGGGGTGGAGTGCGGTGAGAACCCTTTCAAACTCAGGGAAAATCGCCCGGCGGGTTTTAAAAATCGCGAGAATTTCCGTGGCGGTTTCCATCTTGCCTTGCCAGCGGTAGATCGATTCCACGGCTGGCACGAGATTGACACATGCTGCGAGTTGCCTTTCCACCAGGGCCGTGCCAATCTGACGCGCCTTCGCGATTTCCGGGAAGGTGCAGAGAACTATTAAACCGTCATCCATGTCGCTCTCTGATCATCGTAAATATCGCAGCAGCAAACTCAAGGTGAAGTCCGGCTTTTTAGAAAAACTGGTGGCCAGACTGGACCGCGTGGAGTCCGGCGAGGTCCAGCAGGTGATGACGCGGCTGCTGCGTGAGAAGGGATTTTTGGAAAAAGTCTTCGAGGCGCTGCACGAAGGGGTAATCGTGCTGGATGCGGCGGGCATCATCGGCTTCATCAATCAAGCGGCTTGCCAGTTTTTCGGCCTCGATCCCGCCAAGTCCACGGGTGAGCTGATTTCCAGCCAGATTCGTGGGCTGGACTGGGACACGCTGGGCAAGCCGGGGCGCACCATTAGCCGCGATCTCGAGGTGTTCTATCCTGAAAATCGATATCTGAATTTCTATCTGGCACCCATCGCCGCCACCGAGGAGGCCGGCGAGTCCCTCGGCTTCGTCATGCTCATCCGCGATCTCACCAGCACCCGCGCCGAGGCGGAGGAAACCTTGGAATCCGAGCGGCTCAACTCACTCACCCTGCTCGCCGCGGGCGTGGCTCATGAAATCGGCAATCCACTCAACTCGCTGGACATCCATCTTCAGTTGCTGGGGAGGAAACTTCGCAAACTCCCGCCCGGCGACCGTGGGCCGCTGGAAGAAAACCTCAACACCGCCCGCGATGAAATCCAACGGCTGGATGCGATTTTAAAACAATTTCTGCAAGCGGTAAGGCCCACCACGCCGCTGCGGGAACGGACGGATCTGCATGCGTTGCTGCACGAGACGCTTGAATTGTTAGAGCCTGAGCTCGCCTCGCGCCACATCGCAGTGCAGCTGGATCTGGCGGAAAACATGCCGCCCGCCATGGTGGATCCCGGGCAATTCCAGCAGGTTTTCTACAATCTCATCCGCAATGCCGCGCAGGCCATTCCGGGCAACGAGGGGCGCATCTCCATCCGCACGCGGGTGAACGACTATGAGCACATTCTTTCCATCGAGGACAATGGCACGGGCATTTCCCCGGAACACATGGGAGCCATTTTCGAACCGTACCGGACGACGAAGCCGTCAGGCTCCGGCCTCGGGCTGCTCATCGTCCGCCGCATCGTGCGCGAGCATGGCGGAGAGATCACCCTCGAGAGCGAACCTGATATAGGGACACGCGTATTGCTTCACCTGCCTCATGCCGAGCGCACGGTGCGGTTGCTGGGCGCGCCCGATGCTGATCCGGTGATCGATCTTTAAAACTCAACCAACCATGCTCCCCACCCTACTCATTGTCGAAGACGAACGCGCCACCCGCGAGGGCCTGAGGAGTGCCCTGGAGGATGAGTTCGATGTTTATACGGCCGCCGGGAAAAGCGAGGCGCTGGCGATTTTAAAATCCGAGCCCATCAAGCTGTTGCTCACCGATCTGCGGCTGGGGGGCGACTCCGGGATGGATTTGTTAGACGCGGTGCTGGCGATGCCCGAGCCACCCATCGCCATCATGATGACCGCCTACGGTTCGGTGGACACCGCCGTGGAAGCGATGCGGCGCGGGGCCTGGCACTTCGTCACCAAGCCGCTCAATCTCGATGAAGTGGAAATGCAGCTCAAACGCGCGTTGCGCAGCCGCAGCCTGGAAACGGAAGTGCAGGTGCTCACCCAGCAAGTGAAAAAATCCCACAAGCTGGAGCGTCTGATCGGTAGATCCGCCGCGATTGGCAAAGTCTCCGATCTCATTCAACAAGTGGCCGCCACCCGCGCCACCGTGCTCATCGAGGGCGAATCCGGCACCGGCAAGGAAGTGGTGGCCACCACCCTGCATCATCTATCAGGCAGACCGGCGGCCAAGCTGGTGACGGTGCATTGCGCGGCGCTCTCCCCGCAGTTGTTGGAGAGCGAGCTTTTCGGCCACGAGAAAGGTGCCTTCACCGGCGCGGCCCAGCGCCGCATCGGCCGCTTCGAGCAGGCGGATGGCGGGACATTGTTTCTTGATGAGATCGGCGAGATCGATTCCACCACCCAAGTCAAACTCCTGCGTGTGCTCTCCGAGCGCAGTCTGGAGCGCGTGGGGTCGAACTCGCCCATCAAGGTGGATGTCCGGGTCATCGCCGCCACCAACAAGAACCTGCGGAAAATGGTGGATACCGGGAAATTTCGCGAAGATCTGTATTTCCGCCTCAATGTGGTGAAAATCGAAATGCCGCCGTTGCGGGACCGGCGTGAAGACATCATTTTGCTGGCAGGTAGTTTTCTCCAGGAATTCGCCAAAGAAAACGACCGCCCGGTAAAGCCGCTGTCGGACGGAGCCATGGCGCTTTTGCAAGCCTACCCTTGGCCCGGCAATGTTCGCGAGCTGCGCACCGCCATCGAACACGGCGTGGTGATGAGCAATGATCCCCAGATCGAGGTCCGCCATTTGCCACAATTCCTTCATTTTAAAACGCAAGCGATGCCGGAATCCGCACCGCTTCAAAAAATCACCCTTGATGCTCCGGCGGAATTCAACTTGCATGCCCTTGAAACCAACACAATCCAAGCTGCACTGGCCACCGCCGCAGGAAACCGCACTCACGCCGCGGACCTGCTGGGAGTCAGCCGCAGGACGCTTCAGCGCAAGTTGAAGGACCTTGGAATTTCAAATTAGCCGCTTTTCTCTCTTATCCCAATTTTTCATGAGTCAATCCTCTTCGAATTTCGATACCGGCGTCATCATCCGCCGCAGTCTGTTTTTCCTCATTCTGGTGGCTCTCACCCTGGGCAATCTCTTCACCCTCTTCCGCGGCTTGAATTCGCCCCAAGCGATGGATCAAGCGCAAATCGCCCGTGAAATCGCCCGTGGCAATGGCTTCACCACCAAGATGATCCGCCCAGTGGCCTATGATCAGGCGCGGAAAGGGGAAGAGCGCTCGGTTTCCCTCGTCGGCTTCCAGGACACCTATCACTCGCCGCTCAATCCACTGCTCAATGCGGCGGTGCTCAAGCTCATCGGCGCGGATGATTCGGATGCCTGGCAAATGAATGAAAATGAAATGGTCTTCCCATTGGATCGGGTCATCGCCACCATCAGCACCTTGTTTTTCCTGATGTCCATCGGCGTGACTTACCTGCTGGCCTCGAGAATCTTCGATGCGAAAATCGCCGGAGTGACGGCCATTCTGATGCTGTTTTGCGAGACCTTCTGGGACTACTCGCTCAGCGGCCTGCCCCAGATGCTGATGCTGCTGCTCTTTACCTGCGGGATCTACTTCGTCTATCGCGCCGTGGAGGCGACCTCGGATGGTAAAATTGCAATGATCCCCGCCGTGATTGCCGGGGTGTTTTTCACACTGCTCGCCCTCACCCACTGGATGACGGTGTGGATCGCGCTGGGTTACATCATTTTCGCGGCCGTCGCCTTCCGCCCCCGTGGCCTCGTCGGCATCTCGGTGCTTCTGCTGCTGATCGTCGCAGGCATCGGGCCGGTCATCCGGAACATCAATATCACCGGCACGCCCTTTGGCACCGCCTTCCTCACCCTTTATAACGGATTGGGAAGCGGCTCCGAGGAAATGGTCATGCGCACCAGCGATCTCGCGGCAGAACCTCTTGTCCTTGATGGCCTGATCGCCAAAATCCTCCGCACCACGCTCCTCCAAACCACCGACATCATTCCCTTCCTGGGCGGTATCATCGTCGCGCCCTTGTTTTTCCTCTCGCTGCTCCACCCCTTTAAACGAGGCTCGATCGCCAATTTCCGCTGGGCTATCCTCTTGATGTGGATCACCACCGCCTTCGGCCTCGCCATCTTCGGGGTCACCACCGAGAAACTCGATCCCAATCAGATCCTGCTGGTCTTCGCTCCGATCATGACAGCCTATGGGCTGGCGTTTATCTCGATTCTTTGGAGCCGCTTGGAGGTCGTCGCCACCACGCCGCTTTTGCAAAACGTCCACCACATCGTTATCGTCGCCATCTGTGCCCTGCCCCTCATCCTCTCGCTGCCGCAGAAAGTCCGCGTCGGCATGCAGGTGCGTGACCGCGGCGGCATTCCCCACTGGCCGCCCTACTACGCCCCCGCACTCAACAGCACCAAGACGGGTCTCAAAGGCTGGATCACGGAAAAACAAGTGGTCTTCTCCGATCAACCGTGGGCCGTCGCGTGGTATGCGGACCGCATCAGCATCTGGTTGCCGCCCACTCGCCAAGGTTTCGAGAAAATCGAATCCACGGCCGCAGACCTCCAGACCCCCGTCGCCGGGATTTTAATTTCCCCAACCTCGCACGGCTCCGGCCCGATCTCCGAGGTGGCAGGCCGCTTCAAGGATTTCACCTCGCTCATTTTCAACGGCAGGATTCTCATCGCCACCTACCCGCCCGGCGTGACCATTTACGATAAGGACCAACGCATCGCCGCCATCGTCAAACGCTACTCCTTCCCACAGCCGCTCGTCGGCATGGACATGGTTTACTACAGCGACCGCGCCATCCGCGTGGCCCAAGATACGCCGAACAAATAGTCAGATGAGCCGCCGTAAAATCACCCCGGATGCAGCCGAGGAGGGAAACAACCCCTCCTTTGAAGAAGCGCTTGCCACCCTCGAAGGCATCGTCGAGGCCATGGAGCACGAGCAGCTCCCGCTCGAAGATCTCGTCACCCATTACGAGCGAGGCTCCGCCCTCTTGAATCGTTGCGAATCCATCCTCCAAGCCGCCAAAGGCCGCATCGAACTCATCACCCTGCGCAACCAGAACGAAATCGCACTGGATTCCCCAGCCAGCCCGGCAGACACTCACGCATCCTTGCCGGCCGATTCCTCGGCCGATCCAGACGAAGACGAAAATGACATCCGCCTTTTCTAAGCCACCCACTCTTGGCCCGCTGCTTTCCACCATCCATTCCCCCAGCGATGTCAAAAAGCTCGCTGACGGAGATCTCATCAAGCTTGCCGATGAGATCCGCCACACCCTCATCGACTGTCTCTCAAAAACCGGCGGCCACCTCGGGCCAAACCTTGGGGTTGTGGAACTCAGCGTGGCCCTCCACCGGGTCTTTTCCACGCCCACGGATAAATTCGTCTTCGATGTTTCCCACCAAGGCTACGTCCATAAGATGCTCACCGGGCGGGCCGATAAGATCCACACCATCCGCACCTACAAGGGCCTCAATGGTTTCCTCCTTCGCAGCGAATCGGAGCACGATTGCTATGGCGCGGGCCACGCCGGCACCGCCCTCTCCGCCGCCCTTGGCATGGCCGCCGCCCGCGATCTCGCAGGGGGAGACAACCACGTCGTCGCCATCGCCGGGGATGCCGCCTTTACCTGCGGCCCTACCCTGGAGGCTCTCAACAACATTGCGGAAACCACCAAAAAATTCATCGTCGTCCTCAATGATAACGAGTGGTCGATTGATAAAAACGTCGGTGCCATCGCGCGTTATTTCAATGCCCTGCAGACCCACGCCACCTATGCCTCCGTCCGCAGGCAAGCCGCTGAGTTTGTCGAGAAAGTCGCTGGCAAGGCGGTTCGCACCCTCGCCCACAAGGTCGAGGAAGGTGCGAAGAACCTGCTCTTTCAGAACGTCTTGTTCGAGAAATTCGGCATGCGCTACTTCGGCCCCATTGATGGCCATGACCTGCCGCTGCTCGTCCGCACCTTCGAGCACCTCAAGACCCTTCACGAGCCAGTCGTCCTCCATATCATCACCGAGAAAGGCCGCGGTTACCAACCCGCCTTGGACAATCCCGGGAAATTTCACGGCCTCGGCACCTACAAGATCGAGGATGGCTCCACCGATGGCACTTCCACGCCCACCTGCTCGGATATCTTTGGCCGCGCCATCACGGACTTTGCCAAGAAGGATCCCAAAATAGTCGCCATTACCGCCGCCATGCCCGGGGGCACCAAGTTGGAGATTTTCAAAAAAGAACTGCCCGCCCGCTACTTCGATGTCGGCATCGCGGAAGAACACGCCGCCCTCTTCGCCTGCGGCCTCGCCACCGAGGGTTTCCGCCCCTTCCTCGCCATCTACTCCACCTTCATGCAGCGCGCCTATGACATGATCATTCATGACATGGCACTCCAAGGCCTGCCCGTGCGCCTCTGCATGGATCGCGGCGGTCTTTCCGGCGATGACGGCCCCACCCATCACGGCCTCTTCGATATCGGCTACCTGCGCCACATCCCAGGCATCATCCACATGCAGCCCAAGGATGAAGATGAATTCGTGGACATGCTCCACACCATGGCCCACTACGATGCCGGCCCCTCCGCCATCCGCTACCCGCGCGGCGTCATCAAAGGCACCCCCATCAAGCCCGTCCCGGCGTTGTTGGAAATCGGCAAAGCGGAAGTCGTCGCCGATGGCACGGACGTCGCCCTCATCGGCCTCGGCACCATGTTCGAAATGGCCGAACGCACCAAACTCTTGTTAGAAGCGCAAGGTCTCTCCGTCGCCCTTATCAATCCGCGTTTCATCAAGCCGCTCGATGGCCGCGTCTTTGAGGACTATGCCAAAAAATGCAAAGTCCTCTGCACCTTCGAAGACCACGTCCTCTTCAACGGCTTCGGAGCCTCCATCATCGAGCACCTGCACACCGCAGGCATCCACACACCCGTCGAGCGCATCGGCTGGCCGGATGTCTTCATCGAGCATGGCAAACCCGAAACCCTCCGCGAGATCCACGGCCTCACCCCGGAAGCCGCCTCAGAAAAAGTCGCGAAGCACTTCGTTTAACGGCTTTTTGCCATTTCAGAAGGCGTCCCGAATCGTCGGCATCAGCACAGAGTGATCTAGGATTTACAACTTGGCTCGCACGCAAATCCAGCTTCCGGGCGGACTTTAACGACGGGCCAAGACCTTTGCAGCCCATTGGGAAATTTCTCCGGCCGAAGTCACACGGCGTGGCTTGGAACTGTTTCTTGATCGCTCTCCAAATGCCGAACCGACAAAACTAACCTGGAAACTTCCCCGCAACGACGGAGGTGGGATCAAGAGCCGCAGAACTCCACATCAGCCCGCAGTTGCTCAATGACATCCTGGCCAACCGCCGACTGCTCACCCCGGAGTACTGCCTGAAGCTCGGACGCTATTTCGGAAACGAACCGGAATACTGGATGCGGCTCCAGAATCATTACCTCTTTCGCAAAACCCAGCGCGACAAAGCAGACGAACTCAGCGCAGTAATCCCGC
>Ga0105048_10019762_pt1 | contig 10309 bp, 13 predicted proteins | sample MAT05_FD_78382 | JGI IMG/M metagenome (GOLD analysis project Ga0105048, IMG submission 78382) | Freshwater microbial communities from Lake Fryxell liftoff mats and glacier meltwater in Antarctica - MAT-05 | ecosystem: Environmental > Aquatic > Freshwater > Ice > Liftoff microbial mat | place...
AGTAAAAGTGGGTTAAAATATCAAATATGAGATTCGTATCGTCTGTGATTCAATATAGCAGGTAATCATGTCCCGTCAAGCACCGCTAATTTCCGACTCCTGCGCCCCTGCTGTGGATCGCGCTGTCGATGTTCTCCAGGCGCTGGGTGCGCAGCCGCAGGGTTTGGGCGCCCAGGAGCTGGTTGAGCTGACAGCTACACCACGCGCAACGCTGTACCGCATCCTCAAGGTTTTACTGGCGCGCGGCTTTGTGCAAGCCACACCGAACCGACCCGCGCACTACCGACTCGGGCCGGCGCTGGCCCTGCTGGGCGGGCAAGAGCCACAGCCGCGTGATCTGGTGGAGCACTCAAGGCCGGTGATGCAACGACTGGCACACAGCGTGCGCGAGACCATCAAGCTGGTGGCGGTAGATGGACTGGATGCCCTGACACTGGCAGTTGCAGACACAGGATTGGACGCCCGCGTTACAGCCCGCATTGGCACACGGATGCCGCTGCACATCGGTGCTTCGCAACGACTGCTGTTGGCACACCTTCCTGGGCCGCTGGTCCGACAGGCACTCGCACAGTCGCTGGAAAAGCGGACAACTCGAACCATGACCGATCCGGCTTTACTGCGCGCGAGTCTGATGAAGTTGCGCCAAGGCGACTCTGCCCAAGGACAGGGTGAAGGCCTGGAAGGAGTGGGCGCCGCGGCAACCCTGGTGCGCGGGGCCGATGATGTCGTGCTGGGGGCCTTGGTGGCGGTTTACATTCACGTCGGCAAATCGGCGACTCAACTCGAAATGCTAAGCGCCCGCGTGCAGCTGGCAGCTCAGGAGATGTCGTCGTGGCATATTGCAGCGCTTGCACGACCGCAACACTGACTGGAAATACCTGGCTGAGACCACACCAGAAGCTAACCGCCCGCCATCGACAACGCAGGTGCGCCAGCTGAAGTGGTTGCTGAAGAGTTGTCACCCTCATCAATTACCAGCTCCTTGCGCTGCATGCGTACGCCGCCAAAAATGGTAGCAAAGGCTACGTTTTTGGCATCATGCCCGGTACCTACGCGGACCAGGCGATCAATCGGTGCCATTTTGGTCGGGTCAAACACCACCCACTGGTTGTCCAGCCAGGCCTCGAACACGGCATGAAAGTCTTGCGGTGGATCTTCAAAATACACATAGCCGACCACCAGCCGGGCCGGAATATTCAAGGCCCGGCAAAACGTGATGCCCAGGTGTGCAAAGTCGCGGCAGACGCCGGCGCGCTGTACAAACACTTCCTGGGCTGTGGTGGTGGAGTTGCTGAACCCCGGCAGGTAATAAATCGACTCGTGAATCCAGCTTTCAATGGCGTGTACCCGGCTTAAACCGTGCGGCAGGTGACCAAACAGCTGTTGTGCGGCGCGGCTCAAAATGTCTGACTCGCAGTAGCGGCTAGGCATCAGGTAGCGCAGCACATTGTCGGGCACGGCAGTGACTAAGGCTTCGTCAAGCTGCAAGGGAGCCGGACGAGAGATCAGCTCTACCTGCGCGTTGTAGTTGACCGACAAAATGCCCTTTGGCGCGTCCAGCCGCACAAATCGGTTGCCGTTGCGTTCATCGCAAAAAGTGCGGACTTTTACACTGGGCGTGATGCTGAGGCGCTCAGCCACAACCCGATGGCCGTCGTGAAAAGCCGCCTCGACGTTGAACAAAAAGTGAGCCGGATGGGTGACCTCGTAGTCAAGCTGTAAATCAATGGTGGCGGTGTGCATGGGCATATTGGTACTGCATATCGGCACTTTATTTCAAGGCTTTTTTCACCGCACCAACGCCGAGGGCGGCCAGCACTATGAAAATCACGGCAAGGATCAAGAACAGGCCAAATAAAATTTTGGCAATGCCGGCAGATCCAGCCGCAAGGCCACCAAAGCCCAAGGCACCAGCGACGAGTGAAATCAACGCGAAAATGATGGCGTACTTAAGCATGTTGACATCCTGTAATTGAGATGCATCATGCTAAGGCTGGGGTCCTCAAAGACGAATCAGCCGCCAAGCTTTTAAAATGTAGGACAAGGTGAAGTAGCCCTGGTTGTCCCTGGATACGAGGGCATGCGTACACTCCCACGATATTTCAATCGCGGTTTTTACTTTTCAAGGATGTTTCATGAAGCTTTATTATTCCCCCGGAGCCTGCTCGCTGTCGGTTCACATCACGCTGCACGAGGCAGGCATGACCTTCACGCCGATTGCCGCCCCCACCAAAACCCACAAACTGCCTGACGGTACTGACTACTACAGCATCAACCCGCTGGGCTATGTGCCGTTGCTTGAGCTGAACGACGGTACGCGACTGACCGAAGGCCCGGCCATCGTGCAGTACATCGCCGATCAGGTACCCGAGAAAAACCTGGCGCCTGCCAATGGCACGGTGGCACGGGCGCAAATGCAGGGCTGGCTGAACTTCATCAGCACCGAGCTGCATAAAGGTTTCTCGCCGCTGTTTAACCCCGCCACCCCCGCTGAATACAAGCCGATGGTGATTGAGAAGCTGCTCAGCCGCTTTCAATGGGTCGATGAACAACTTGCGGGCAAAAAATACGTGATGGGTGATGCTTTCAGCGTAGCGGACCCGTATCTTTTCAACGTCAGCAACTGGGCACCGCTGGTGAAAGTTGATCTTTCAGACTTTGCCAATATCGCGACGTTTCGCGCTCACCTGAGCCAGCGGCCGGCAGTGCAGGCGGCCATGCGGGCTGAAGGTCTGAAGGTCTGACTGACATCCATCCGGCAGCTTGTCTTGCATCGGTGACATACTTTTTCCAACAAGATCAAGCTCGCTTTTTTGAAAGTCGCTACATGCCCACCTTGTTCGATACCGTCACCGCAGGTGACCTGCACCTGGCCAACCGCGTCGTTATGGCGCCGCTCACGCGCAACCGCTCGCCTGATGCGATTCCAGGCCCGTTCGCGGCTGATTATTACGCCCAGCGCGCCACAGCGGGGCTGATCATCACCGAGGCGACGGCGATTACCCAGCAGGCTCAGGGCTACTCTGATGTGCCCGGTTTGTACGGTACCGAGCAACTCGATGCATGGAAGAAAGTGACCCACGATGTACACGCTGCAGGCGGCAAGATTGTGGTGCAACTATGGCATGTGGGCCGGGTGTCGCACACGTCGCTGCAGCCGGATAACGGCGCCCCGGTTGCGCCATCGGCCATCATCGCCAAAACCAAGACCGTGCTGATCAAGGACGGCAAGCCGGTGTATGTTGAAACCTCCGAGCCCCGCGCGCTGAAGGCCCAGGAGTTGCCCGGGCTGGTTCACAGCTACCAGGCCGCTGCACGCAACGCGGTTGAGACCGCTGACTTTGACGGCGTGGAAATTCACGGAGCCAATGGCTACCTGCTCGACCAGTTTTTAAAAACTGGTGCCAACCAGCGCGAAGACGACTACGGCGGCTCGATTGAAAACCGCGCTCGACTGCTGCTCGAAGTCACCCGCGCCGTAACAGCTGCCGTTGGTGGTGGCCGCACTGGTATACGGCTGTCGCCCGTCACCCCCGCCAATGATGTGGTGGACGCAGATCCTCAGCTGCTCTTTGACTACGTGGTGCGCGAACTGGCCAGCATGAACCTGGCCTACATCCACATTATTGAAGGCGCAACCGGCGGCCCGCGCGAATTGCCGGATCGTCCGTTTGACTATGCCGCGCTCAAAGCCGCCTACCGCGAGGCTGGCGGCAAAGGCGCATGGATGGTGAACAACGGCTATGACCAGGCCATGGCAGAGAACGCCGTGCAGCACGGTGATGACCTGGTGGCCTTTGGCAAGCTGTACATTGCCAACCCGGATCTGGTCGCGCGCATGAAACAAGGCGGCCCTTTTAACCAGGGTAACCAGAAGACCTGGTATGGCGGTGGAGCCGAAGGTTATACCGACTATCCGACGCTATAGTATCAGGAGCTGCTTGCGCCTGCTCTGATTGGGCCACAGGCCTAAAACATACCCAGAACAGGCTTGAAAATCGGTGGAAAGCGCTTGTCAAGCGCTTGGGCTGTGTGCAGAGCACCCCGGGGCTCTGCCCCGAACAGCACGGGAAAATTCCGCCCAGGAATCACTGCCAACCAATATGCAGCAGCGTCGCGATATAGTCAAAAAACAGGCAGTAAAGCGCAATCGGAATCGGCAGGCCGACCAAAGTACCCATCATGTAGTGTCTGAATTTGATGCCTGACATCGCCAATGCGTAATTGAGCGCAGGCGCCGTTTGCATCAGCATCCTGAGAAAAACCACAGCCCGGACGGGGCGCCTGTCCAGACTGTTCAAAATACGGACCGCGTAAGGGTTTTCGATTTGTCGCAATGAATCGCCTCCTATGGAACGAATCACCCAAAAAGTGAATGCGCAGGACACAATCGCGGCCAGATAGGTGGCCAAGCCCCCCCAAAACCTGTCCAGGCTGATCACCGCGGCGGCCAGAAAAACCCAGCCGGGAATCTGGATCAAGTTACCCACTGCAAAAAGCGCTATGAAAATCAGCAGTCCTGTCAATGCGTTGTCAACGAACTGCTGATGCAAAAAGGCAAGATTGAAATTGTCACGCAGGCCACTGAGTTGAAAAATACCCAGCAACAAGGCCAGAAAGGTCATCACCAGCAAGAGTCTTTTGTGGCGATTGAACATCTTCGAGACTGTAGACGTTATAAATGACCGTCTTTAAATTCGTATAAAGTTGTAAGAATGGGTGCCTCCTTCCGACTGACGGCTATGTTTAATACTGCTGCCTTCACCATGACTTTGCCCAGCCGTCAGGCCTTTGTTGACAGCCTGGACAACGCCAATGCTCCGGCATCGTGCGCCAGAAGCGTCGCAACCCCAAAAGTCAGAGGTCTTCGCCTGGTGCGCTATTTGATGGATTCCTGGTTTGGCGCCTTGCTGGGAGGTGGCGTTTACGGTGCCTGGGCTGTTTGGGCCAACTGGGCACAGGGTGGCAACCAAGCTTTGGCCATTGGCGCAGCGCACTGGATGACAAGTACGCTTCTGACATTTTTTGGCACTACGGCCATGCGCCAGTTTTACGGCGCAGCGGATAGCCGGACCGGCGGTTTGCGCGCCTTCGCGGGTGGACTGGCCCTCACCTATGCCAGCCTGCTTACCGTACACGGCTTGCTGGGCACGCAGCAGCTCTTGCTGACCTTATCGCCCGGTATTGTTCCCAATGTTCTATTTTGCGCCAGCTATGCGCTATTGCTCAAACGCACCAGGACGCTAGCAACACCATGACAACTACCAACACGTCAAACACCCTGGGAACTGCGAAGCAGTTGGGTGACTACACAGCTGCAGTTCTGGCTCAGATGGTCAGCGTGGTTCAGCCCTATGTGGGTGCAAAGCAGTCGGACTACGCCGCCCATGTTGGCGCGCATATCCGGCACATCATTGAACACTATGACGCCCTGGTCAAAGCGTGGGCTGCCGTTCAGGACAAACCCGGAGCCAGCTGCCAAGCTGACTACGATGCACGCGCCCGCAACCTCGAAGTGGAAGCCAACCCACTTGAAGCCATCAGGCGCATTGGTTTGATTGACGCCGCTTTTGGCAGCAGCGCTGGCCTGACCGAAGCGGCCATGCAGCACTGCGTCCTGGTCTACACCCGTGGCGGCCTGAAAGGAGAGCACAACTTTTGCACCGCGTCTTCGCTGGCGCGGGAGATCATGTTTTTAAACAGCCATACCACGCATCACTTTGCCATCATGCAGGGCTATGCCAGGGAACGTGGACAAACGCTGGGGGCAGGCGTTGGCAAGGCACCCGCGACTGTGGCGCATGAGCAGCGGCTGAATAAAAGTCAGGTGGCGGCATGAGCTCCAACGCAAGCATGGACACGCTCGATTTACAACCTGTGGCGTTGCCATGGGAGGATGAGCCTGTAGGCACCACACCCGCTTTGACATTGCGCCACCGCTTAAGCATTTTCTGGGAGCGTTCGTATCGCTGGGAATTTTGGCCCACGTGGTTGTATTACGCACCGATCGTGCTGTGGATTTTGTGGTTGGGGCTGAAGCACCGAAACCCGACGGCTTTCACGGCAGCCAACCCCGGGCTGGAATCAGGCGGCATGGTGGGTGAGAAAAAACACATGGCGTTGCAGCCCCTCCAGGACAATGCGCCTGACCTGGTTGCTAGCTTCAGCTTGATCACCGATGCGGACGTTACCAAACGGTTTGTCCAAGCGGCGCAATTTATTGCAAAGCACGGCTTACCGGTTGTCTTGAAGCCAGATGTTGGCCAGCGCGGGCGCGGTGTTTTTGTAGCGCGTACAACGGCACAGGCCAACGACTATTTGTCGCGATTTTCAGGTGCGGTGATTGCTCAAAAGCACATTGAGGGCGAAGAGTTCGGTATTTTCGTGGCGCGCATGCCTGGCGAATCGCTGCCTGACATTTTGTCCATCGTTCACAAGACGTTTCCTGGCGTGACGGGCGATGGCGCCCAAAACCTGAAGCAATTGATATTGAGCGATGCAAGAGCCAAGCTGATATCAAGCCTGCTGTTCAAGCGCTGGGCGGCGGAGCTAAGCCGCGTGCCAAAAGCAGGCGAGGTCATCAAACTGGTTGAAATTGGCGCCCACTGCCGGGGCAGCTTGTTTCTGGACGGGCGGGAGCATGCCACGCCGGGGCTGGTCGCGACATTGGGGCGTTTGCTGGACGCGGTGCCTGGTTATGCGTTCGGGCGAATGGATGTTCGAGTCCCCAGTATTCAAGACTTCCGCCAGGGCGTAGGCATCAAAGTGCTTGAGCTGAACGGCGTATCGGCTGAGAGCGCCCACATCTATCACCCGGGTACGCCATTACTGGACGGTTACCGTGCGATGTTTCGTCAATGGTCCACAGCTTTTGAAATTGGTGCTGCTTACGCCAGCTCTGGCGTGGCAACCACCTCGGCTTTTCAATTGCTGCGCCAGTTCCGTCAGGACCTGCGCCGCAATGAAACCTGGTTTTAACGCTTCGCCCCCGTACAACCGATTACTTTTACCAACCCGCTGATTCACACGGTTTCATCATGTTCAACTCTTACAAATTTCCAACCATTTCGTTTTTTCGCCATCTATTGATGCTCGCCCTGGTGGCCATAAGCTTCGGAGCTCTGGCCGCCAAGCCAGTCAACACGCTTAAAAATTCGTTCTTTGCCAGCCAGACCGACACCGCCATCAATGGCTACGACAGCGTGGCCTATTTCACCAGGAATGCGCCAGTCAAAGGCCTGGACGCCAATACCTATGAATGGAAGGGCGCCAAATGGAAGTTCTCCACCCCGGCCAACCTGGAGCTGTTCAAAAACAATCCTGAAAAATACGCCCCGCAGTACGGTGGTTACTGTGCCTACGGTATCGCAAATGACAATCTTGCCAAAGTTGATCCCGATCAATTCACCATTTATGAAGGCAAGCTTTATTTAAACTATGACGCGTCCGTGCAAAAAGAATGGTTAAAAGACATACCGGGCTACAACCGAAAAGCCGACACCAAGTTTCAAGCGTTACTGGCCAAATAACGCTTTACCCGGAAGCAGCCAGACCATGAACTTTACGGAAAAACACGGCCACTGGATACTGACGCTATTTATAGCCTTTGTCTTCATCCAGTCCCTGTTTTTCAAGTTTACGGGCTCGCCAGAGACGGTTTATATTTTTGAGGGCAGCCTTGACCCTTGGGCAGCCAGCCTCGGCTTTAACGGTGTCTTTGCGCTAGGCGGCATTTTTTCGGCCAAGGTGGCGGGCACGATGGAGTTGATCGCGTCCATACTGATACTGGCAGGGGCTTTTATCACCCAGAAGCGGTTAGTGCAGGTGGCGGGTGCGGCACTTGCGTTGGGCGTTATTAGCGGCGCGATATTTTTTCATCTCTTTACCCCGCTTGGCGTAGCAGTGAGCAACACGGATGGCAGCAGCGATGGTGGCGAACTTTTTGCGCTGGCATGTGGCGTATGGGTATCGTGCGCTTTGTGGCTCTGGATCAGGCGGGATGTCCAGCTGGCGTCGGTAAAAAAGTTGATGGGTCGATGAAAGTTTGCTGCGATGCAGGTCCCTCAAAACGATGGCTTCAGCGCGTGCTGCTCTGCCTTCTGGCTGCCAGCGGCCTCGCAGCCTGTGGCAACCCGCTGTATCCTCGCGGCTCGACAGAACAATTGTTTGCCGGTAGCGCGTTGCCAGCCATCAGCCAGCAGATGGTTGCGGGCCAGCGTATCAATATGGCGAGCGTGCCTGGTGACGCAAAAAACGGCGAGAAAAATGACTCTGCTGGCCGAAACGCCATTCTGCTGTTTGTCCACGGCTCACCAGGTGATTGGAAGGCCTGGTCTTATTACCTTAAGACGGCCGAGCTGGCTGGCTTTGTAAACCGTATCGCGATTGATCGCCCGGGTTTTGGTGACTCTGGCCGAGGCGCCGTCGTCACTGATTTGCGACAGCAGGCTGCGCTGATTGCCAAACTGATTCCCAATGGTCAAAAAGCCATTGTTGTGGGGCATTCACTGGGCGGTCCATTGGCCGTCTGGATGGCGCTCGATTCGCCCGACAAGGTTTGCGGCGTGATTTCGATTGCTGGCTCGCTGTCGTCACGTTACGAGGCTCCGCGCTGGTACAACCTGCTGGCTGATTCTGCTCTGCTGGGCTGGGCGGTGCCTCTTCAGATGCTCTGGTCAAATCAGGAGATGATGGCGTTGCAAGGTGAGTTGGGCAAACTTGAGGCGGCAACGAGTCAGCTGCGCATCCCGGTTACTGTGATGCAGGGAGCGAAAGATTCTTTGGTCAACCCCAAAACGGTTGACGAGTTTGAAAAGCATGCGCCGGCTGCCTGGCTTAAGATCAAAAATCTGCCGAAGGAAACACATTTTGTGTTGTGGGAAAAACCTCAGATCGTTGTTGACGCCATCAAAAAAATGCCATGTGCCTCATCACCTTGAACTGGCAGCCCGGTAAAACCGTGCCCTTGCTCATTGCTGCAAATCGCGATGAGTTTTATGCCCGTCCGGCGCTGGGTTTACACCACTGGCCAGGGCAACGGGTTCTGGCGGGGCAGGATTTGCAGGCAGGCGGCACCTGGCTGGGTCTGGGGGTTAGCGAAGACACTAATCAGATTCGGATGGCCGCATTGACCAACCACCGTGATGTCGCCGGCCAGAAGATCGATGCTGCTTCGCGAGGTCACCTTACAACCTCCTTCCTGAAAAGCTCTTTGAGCGCGAGAGGCTATCTGGAGTCTTTGACTACAAACACCCATCGCTACAACCCGTTTAATTTGATCCTGTTTGATGGCCAGGACCTGATGGGTTTTGAGAGCCGACATGCGCGAATGTTCACATTACCAGCTGGTATCACATCGGTTTCGAACGCTGACTTCAACACACCCTGGCCTAAGCTTGAGCGCCTGGGGAGTTCTTTTGAACATACGCTGACCGCTAACGACGACGACGCTTTGCTTCAAAACAAACTTTTCAGGCTCCTGTCTGATGACCGAATCGCGCCTGACGCTGCCCTGCCCCAAACAGGTCTTCAATTAGACAGGGAGCGCGTCTTGTCAGCCGCCTTTATACGAACCGCGGACTACGGAACCCGGGCGTCCAGCCTCATACGCATCAAGCACAAGGTTGCCGAATTTACGGAACGAAGTTTTGACGCCAATGGATTCAAAGGTGAAGTAACAGAAACTATTTTCTGGGGGGATTCATGTCTTCCGTCATAAACAAGCGCAAGTACGGACATCAAGTTCAGCCCATCATTGCAGAAGTACCCAAGGAGCTGCTGCAGCAGGACATCAATCAACTCGATGCGGCTGATCGACTTTTGGCTTTGGGCGGTTATGTTGTTTATTGCGCTACCGCAAACAAGCTTGCGCACGTCATGCGCGAGATTGGACGGCTGCGGGAACTGGCGTTTCGTGCTGTTGGTGAGGGAACTGGCAGCACGCTTGACCTGGACGAGTTTGACCTCCACTACCACCATCTTTTTGTCTGGGATGGCGCGTCCCGCGAGATTGTGGGCGCTTACCGCATCGCTTTCACGCAGGAACTCATCGCTAGCCGTGGCATCGCGTCGCTTTACACTCATACCCTTTTTGAGTTCGATGCGTCATTGTTTAAGCGCCTTGGGCCCAGCCTGGAGATGGGGCGGTCGTTTGTCAACCCGGCATGGCAGGGCAACACCCGAGCCATGCGTCTTTTATGGGCAGGTATCGCCGTGTTGCTGGATCGGCATCCAGCCATACGGCATCTTTTCGGGCCGGTCAGCGTCAGCCCTGACTTCAGCGATGTGGGCAAGTTTTTAATCATGACCG
>Ga0105048_10019763_pt1 | contig 10309 bp, 10 predicted proteins | sample MAT05_FD_78382 | JGI IMG/M metagenome (GOLD analysis project Ga0105048, IMG submission 78382) | Freshwater microbial communities from Lake Fryxell liftoff mats and glacier meltwater in Antarctica - MAT-05 | ecosystem: Environmental > Aquatic > Freshwater > Ice > Liftoff microbial mat | place...
GCTAAAAGATTTGCAAAATATTTGGAGATAAAATTTAAACGTGATTATTACTTAAAGGTATTGCTCAATATCCACCAGGGATATGGGCTTTTCCAAAACATTGATTGACTGACCTAATTTAGCTTTAAATTCTTTTGCTGCATGATATGCACTAATTAGCGTGATATGCATTTTCGGGTACTTTTCCTGCAGGTTTTCAGCAACTTTCCAACCCATCCCATCGGGCAAATTATTATCCAATAACAGAGCGTCTGGCAAAATTGATTTCATTTTCTTAAAGCCCTCGCTTAATGTATGCGCCGTATGTACTTCGTAATTTTTTCGGGTAAGGAAAAGCTTAATCATCACACACCAATCTATTTCATCGTCTACAATTAACACTCTTTTCATAACTGATGTACTTCCTAATATTGTGCCAGTTGTTTTTGAAGGGAATACAACCCAGTTTGTAGACTTTATTCCGCACCCATATTTATTAAGTGCCCCGAATAAATGGCACAATTATTTAGAGTTAAAATAAAAATGCTTTATCAATTCAAAAAATTTAAAAATTATGTCAAATCCAAACAAAATTATTTTAGGCCTTTTAGGCGCAGCAGCCGTAGGTGTGGCAATTGGTATATTACTGGCACCTGATAAAGGTGGTGAAGTGAGAAAAAAAATCGCTGAGAAAGCCACAGATATTGCATCCCGTATAGGCGAATTAATATCTTCGGGCAAAGAGAAACTGGAGGGCGCCGGCGATACAATTGCCGATAAATCGATGAGTTTTGCAGATTCTTTAAACGGCCGTTTCGAAAAATCTGGTAGTCAGGTTTCCTAACTCAAATTTATCTAAGATGACAAACAATTGGAGCGTACCTTACTGGTACGCTCCAATTGTTAAATAGAATATCTTTGAGATTAATGGGAGTCAATCAGCGTAGCTGTATTAAACCAATAGGAGCAAATTACCCTGATCGTTTCCACCAGTGTGTCGTAGCTAACCGGCTTTACCACATAAGTATTAGCGCCCAGGTCATAACAACGCTTTACTTCCATTTGATTTTTAGTGGTGCTAAATACAATTACTGGTATTTTACGATACAGATCGTTTGATTTGATCTTTTTCAACACTTCCCGCCCATCCATTTTAGGCATATTCAAGTCTAACAAAATAAATTTTGGGAATTGCTCATCCGCATTTTCTACCTTTATTGCCTCCAGGTAACTGATCACTTCTACCCCGTTTTCCACATAGGCCACATCCTCAGTAATGCCCGTTTCTTCCAATGCGGTTTTCATTAAGTACCGGTCATCTGCATCGTCCTCAGCTATCAATATAAAACGCCTGCTCATTAATTTCAAATTTAACAATTAAGTACTATTAGGCACTATTAGGTACGGATTAACACTCTATTCCCCGGTTTTCCGTTTCTTTAACCGAGAGATACCTTGAAATTCTTTATACAGAAAGCTATTTTCATCTGCAAATATCCTCTACGCTGTTCATTGTTTACAATGATAAGATAAATTAAAATAATAAAATAGAAAAATTATACTGTTCGAAACAACATTTACAGAAAAAATAATAAGAAAATATATTAAATGGATTGATAAGTCAACATAACGCTGGATAATGGACGAAATAATCAACTATCATTCTTACTTTGGCATACTTTTATCTTTCTATGGATAATAACTTATATTAAACATGACAAACGATCAGCAAATGCAGGATTCGGACAATGAGCTTTCTGACGAAGAAAAGCAAGCCCAGTTAAAAGCAACTCTACAGGCGGCTAAAAATGACAGTTCGGTAAAATCGGCATTGAAAAAAGAAACGCAACCTGTTAGAACGGATGATCTTTCTCCTTTACAAAACACCAGTGAAACAGGCACTACAGGTGGCGATCAAAGAGCTACGGATGATGAATTAAAATTGGGAGAGCCGCCGGTTAAAAAATAAGGCTTCAAAATAAACCGATCCCTGAAAGATAGAATAAAGGTTTTAACTAAGCTAATATCGGAAAAGACAGTATAAAGCTTGCCCCCACATTTTTCTCTCCCGTACTTGATATAGATCCATTATGGTTTGACATTACCCTGCGTGCAACTGACAAGCCAATACCTTTGCCGGGGTAATCCGATTGTGTATGTAGCCGCTGAAACACGCCAAATATTTTATCGTGATACTGCTGGTCAAATCCAATACCGTTATCCGTAATGGTAACCTGGTGGTATTGTTTTACCGGAAATAATTCCCAAAAATACCTAGAGTCTTTTACCTGCTTTAATTCATATTTAACTACAATCCTTAATTCCCTTTCGGGAGATTTAAATTTTAATACATTTTCAAACAAATGTTGTACCATGGCTTTTAACTGGATTGCAGATCCTCTCAACACCGGTAATTTTCCCATTAACTGAAATTCCACATTTTCATTTTTAAAAACCTGGTTATAAACCTCTTTAAAAATATCATACAAATTAATATCAGTCAATTTATCATGCGGATTCAGCAGGTTGGTATATAATACAAGGTCGTTCAAAAGCCCATGCATCTGTTCTGTTATCTTATTTAAACGGCTTACTATGTCAAGATCAGCCTCCGGAATTTTACCACCTATTTTTTTTGTAATCAGGGTACATAATATGCGTACTTTTCTCATTGGCTCCTGCAGGTCGTGTGATGCTGCAAATGTGATCTCTTCCAACTCCTTTTTGCTATTACTTAACTCATTAATCTTAAACTTTAAGTTTTGCTGGGCAGTTAATCGTATCCCCAATTCTCTAAAGAAAACCCCAAAAGCAATTACACATATTAAAAAAGCAAGAATAAATGTAGTCCGGAAATATGACTGATTGATTCGTTGGTACTGATTTTTCTTTTCAACCCGTTCCTGTAATTTCCGCTCTTCCACTCTTCGCATTTTTGCCATATAGTCCCTGCAATTATCCATTACCAGTTGCCCTTTCCGCAAATTCTCGAAATATAACAGATCTGCCACTTTCAGCAACATATTTTCCCTCATGATTTCTACCCTGGCAGTAACGAAGCGGTTTAATTGAAAATAAAATACTTTTTGTTCATTGTTATCTAGCGTAAGCTGGCCAATTATTAGCAGGGAAGAATCAATCAAAGGCAGTGCGGATTCAAAAAGATCTTTGTGCGAATTATCCTCTGTTAATAAAAAGCCCATTTGCGCAGCTTCGGCCTCTATTAATTTTTTTTCACAAAAGTTAATGGAGGAAAGAACCTGGTACGTGTGTTCCACTGCATCGATATATTGATGCTGGTTTCGGCTATTTTCCAAATAAATGATTCCAACGATTACCAATATAGAAATAGATATGCCTGATGTAATATAAATCGACCGGATGCGGTTATTAATCTTCATTGTAGGATAGGCTAATTATTGTCGAAAAATTTCCCCAAATAGGGTATTATTTTTTCAGCATGGAAATTTATTGACTTTCTTCTGGCGAATAATCAATGAATTTCAACGTATCTGGGTTCAAAATAAAGTTTGAAGCATAATTGGAGTTGTTATTGAAGGATACTGTAAACACTATCGTAAAACCTACAATTATGCTACATCCAAATTGGCTGCAAGGGCAAAATATGAAAATTTTGTCACAGCGTATAGTAATGCCAGCATTTATTACGAAAATAAAGTGATGGTTGAAGACAGTTCCCAATATAAATGGGAACGGTTTCAACAATTGGCTTTTCCTAAAATGTGCCTTAAGTAAAACGAAAACTTTTAGTTGAGGATTATTTGTTCTTCCAATATTCTACTGATAAAAAGCCAATGTTCACATAAAATGATTACAGTAAATTAGGGTTAAAAAGTGTAATATCCACCGGGTAAATACAAATACAGGCAATCCCTGGAAAGATTGCAAAACAACCGTTCTTTCTTTTTTCGCTACGGTTAACCAAATCCGTAATTATATACATCGGTTAATAAAATTTTTTTTATTTTTTTAATGAAAACAACCCCATAGTATGAGTAAAATTTTGATAATTGACGATGACATGGACATGTGTCTTTTATTAGAGCGTTTTTTTACCCGTAATAAGTTTGAGGTAAAGATTACCCACTCCGGTAAAAAAGGCCTGGAAGAATTAGAAAAAAATCCACCCGATGCAATCCTATGCGATTTTCGACTGGGAGATACAGATGGCAAAGATTTACTAATTCAAATAAAGCAAGTGAATCCTGATGTACCGGTTATTATCATTACCGGGTACAGCGAAATAAAAATGGCGGTGGAAGTGATGAAGCATGGCGCCTTTGATTACGTAACCAAACCTTTGTTTCCCGAAGAAATTTTGATTACCATAAAAAGCGCCATTGCATTATCCGCGTCACCGTCTGGTACTGTTGTATCTGCAAACGGTACGCTACAGGCAGGAAAAACAATTCAAGGAAACACAAAAGACAGTAAAAATCTGCAATATATTTTCGGCGACAGCCGGGAATTTAAAGATATCCTCAGACAAATGGACCTGGTGGCCCCTACGAATTACAGCGTAATCATTTCTGGCGAAAGTGGCAGCGGTAAAGAGGCCATTGCACAGGAAATACATGCCCGCAGTAAAAGAAGCCATGCTCCATTTATAGCCATTGATTGTGGCGCTTTGTCGAAAGAACTGTCGGGGAGTGAATTGTTTGGTCACGAAAAAGGGTCTTTTACCGGTGCCCAAAACCAAAAAACCGGTAGCCTTGAGCTGGCCAACGGTGGTACAGTTTTCCTGGATGAGATTGCCAACCTCCCCTACGATGTACAGGTTTCTTTATTGAGAGTGGTTCAGGAAAGAAAGCTACGCAGGGTGGGCGGTACTAGAGATATTGACCTGGATATCCGCATCATTGTAGCAAGTAACGAGCAATTATGGGATGCCGCAAAAATTGGAAGGTTCAGGGAAGATCTCTATTATCGTTTTAATGAATTTAGCATCAACGTGCCACCACTTCGTGAACGCAGGGATGACATTTTAACCTTTGCACATTTTTTTCTTGAAAAAAGCAACTGTGAATTGGAAAAACAGGTAACGGGATTCAGCAGGGAAGTGGAACATATATTTACGAACTATAAATGGCCGGGTAATCTCAGGGAGCTAAAAAATGTAGTGAAGCGATCCGCATTACTGGCGGATGGCGATATCATTGATGTAAAGGCGTTGCCCTTTGAATTGGTAAATCATCACCGGCTTGCTTTTGATGCGGGTGCGGAAGAAGAAATGAAAAAAAGCAATAGCGAATACAATGCATGGAGTTCCACTGGTTTTGTAAGTTCCAACATTCCGGAAACATCACTCCAATCCGCCATCCCGGATGAATACAGTAGGCTGAATAAATATACTTTAAAGACAGTAAGTATAGATGCAGAATATGAAATGATTTTAGAAGCCCTGAAGAAAGCGAATTTTAATAAAAGTAAAGCAGCTAAACTATTAAACGTAGACAGAAAAACTTTATACAACAAAATGAAACAATACAATGATTTTAACGAACAATAATTAAAAGTATGCTGGATTCATTTTTAACTGAATTTACCGAAATAAGAGACACACTCGGTACCGATGGGGACCATAATTTTTTTGGAAAGGACTTTTCTTTTTTTTCGGCTGAACCGATTCTTTTTTACAACAATGAAAAAGACGTGATTGTGTATGCCAATAGTACGTTCAGCAATGAATTTAATTTTACTGTGGAAGACCTGGCAGAATGGAAATACAGTATATACCCCATGCTGAATAAAGAAGACCAGGCACCCTTTAAAGAAGCCATGAAAGCCTTACTGGATGGAGATGACAGTACACAATTGCCGGATGCCACGTACCGCCTGGTTAATAAAAGCAAAAAATATAGTTATTACCGGATTAAAATCCGAAAGCTGAATAAATCCTATTATTATATTCAATTAGAAAATTCTGCCAAATCAGCCATACCTGTTTTAAAAAACAAAACGGCTGATGAATTAATGAACAATGCGGAGGCTATTTTAAAATTTGGCTTCTGGATGTGGGATATTGCTGCCGATAAAATATACTGGACAAAAGGCATGTATCATTTACTGGAATATGATACAGATGATGAAATGGATACCAGCATTACACCTGACTTTTACAACTGCCATATCTTAAAAAATGACGCATACCTGGAATTTGAAAAAAGGTTCAAAGAAGGAAATGTAAAAGACTCCTATAGAAATAAATTTCAGTTAAAAACAAATAAGGGAAACCTGCTTACTGTATTTGAACATGCCAATATTGAGTATGATGAACAAGGTAAAATGAAACGGATAACCGGCATCACCAGGGATATCTCCATACAGGAAGATAGCATGAAGAGCCTTGCCGATTATAAAGCAATGATGCTGGAAAACGAAACCTTTCTTAATTATGGCACCTGGGAAAGCGATACTGAAGGGAATTCGATGTTCTGGACGGATGGCATGTACAGTATCTTTGGATATGATGAAGCGGAAAAAAGCAAATTGAAAATAAACCAGGAGCTATACATCAAACACATGAACAAGGAGGATTATATCCGTGGTTTGGATAGCAATATGAACCTGCTAAAACAACATGACAACTATCAATGGGATTATGAAATAAAAGATAATAAAGGAGTAATTAAATTATTATCTACCTATGGCAAAATTATACGCAATAACGAACAGCAAATTCAAAAAATAATTGGAACCACACGGGATGTAACCGAGCTGCGGGGATATGAAAAAACACTGGAAAACAAAATTGAAGAACTCAACAAATCGAACCGTGAACTGGAGGAATTCGCTTATGTAGCCTCACACGATCTGCAGGAACCACTTCGAAAAATTTCCACCTTCATTCAAAGGCTTCAAATTAAATTTTCCAACAAACTGGGTGACGATGGAAACCTTTACATTACACGGGTGGTGGTCGCCTGCGAAAATATGCGTAAATTGATTGATAACCTGCTTGAATTTTCAAGAATCAGTCTCAACAATCCGCCGCCACAGGAAGTAGATCTCTCCATGATTATTAACCAGGTAATGGAAGACCTTGACCTGATCATTGCTGAAACAAATACAACCATTATTGTTTCTGAGCTTCCCTCTATAGAAGCCATCAGCAGCCAGATGTTGCAACTCTTTGTAAATATCATCAACAATGCCATCAAATTTAAAAAAGAAGACGTACCGCTAATACTAAATATACACTCGAGGAAACTGAAGAGTAAAGAGAAAGAAGAGTACCAGTTGCAGCGGGAAAATATGTATTATTTAATAACCATAGCAGACAACGGAATTGGGTTTGAACAACAATACGCAAACAAAATATTCCAGCTTTTTCAACGCCTGGAAGGAAAATCTGAATACCCCGGAACCGGAATAGGGTTAAGTATTTGTAAGAAAATTACAGTAAACCATAAAGGAATTATTTTTGCTGATAGCGAACCAGGCAAGGGTGCAACCTTTTCTATTATTTTACCCAAAAACCAATAATGCTTCATGACGAATAATCAGCAACTGCTTCGGATTTTAATAGTAGAAGATGACGAGGATGACTTTATCCTGATCAGCGATTATTTTAAAAATATCAGCGCATGGAAATTTGACATAAAATGGGTACAGCGGTATGCTGCAGCTATTGATGAGTTGTGCAATAACCAGTACACCTTATGTTTCTGCGATTACCGCCTTGGGGCAAAAAATGGCATAGATCTTATAAAAGATGTATTGGCCCGAAATGCTGCCACTCCTATTATCTTACTAACCGGAAAAGGGAACTACAACATTGATATTGAGGCTACCAAGGCTGGGGCTTTTGATTACCGGATAAAGGCCGACCTGGACGAAGATAAACTGGAACGCACCATACGGTACACGTTGGAACGCATCAACAACCTGCAAAAAATACAGGAAAGTGAACGCAGGTACCGGAGTATTTTTGAAAAATCCAAAGACATCGTATTTGTTGCGAAAAGTGATACCACCATTACTACCATCAATTATGCGGTAATGGATATTCTCAACTATTCAGCGGAATACTGCATTGGCCGAAAGCTTTTTGAATTTATAAAAAAAGCGGTAGATACTGATTACTTCAATTATATCCTGCAATCGGATGGGGAGATTGACAATTTCGAGTTGGACTTAATCACTGCATCCGGGGAAATCAAAACCTGTTTGATATCCGCCTCAATTGAAATTGACAGCATGAATGAAAAATACCTGCAGGGTATTATTCACGATATTACCGATTTAAAGTTGGCTGAAAAAGCCACTTTGCAAGCTGAAAAAATGGCCGCATCCGGACGCTTCATTCGTACACTTGCACATGAAGTAAGAAACCCGTTAAGTAATATTAAACTAGCCGTTGAAAACCTGTTGCAAACAAATGTAAATGAAGATGACAATTTTTACCTCGATGTTATCCATCGCAACGGTCAGCGGATAAACGACCTGGTTACAGAATTATTACTAAGCTCCAGGCCCACTGATATGAATTTGGCAGACATATCACTCCACATTATAATTGAGCATGTGATCGCATCTGTTCAGGATAAATTAATATTGCGCAATATCAAATTAGTTACAAAATTTGACGAAAATAATTGTCTCATAAAAGCAGATGCACCAAAACTTGAAATGGCTATCCTCAATATTGTTGTAAACGCAATCGAAGCGGTAAAAGACGAAACAGGCATTATTCAACTAGAAACATCCTGGATAAATAAACAAGCCCGGCTGCTAATCAGTGACAATGGGTGCGGAATAAGTGCTGAAAATAAAGAAAAATTGTTTGAGCCATATTTCACTTCTAAAAGAAATGGTATCGGGCTTGGCCTGGCCACTACCCTGAATATTCTGCAAAGCCACAACGCAAGAATTGATGTTGAATCTCAATTGGAAAAAGGAACCGTTTTTACCATTGTCTTCATTTCCTGATTCATTTCTAATAACTAATCTCAAACTCTAATACATTTTATCAATTATAACAACCAGGATGCTGAGTGCAATCAATACTGATATTGTAGAATTATTTACTCAACTGAACACGTTTGTAATTTCAAGTAGGAAAATAAAGGTAAAAGAAAGAATTTATTTTGTGCCCCACATAAAAAACACAACACGTGTTTTTTCAAAATACTTATCCGAAACCGTATAGGACAACCCTATTGAGCAGCATAAACGGTGAACCTGGCGACAGAACATGCCCCTGCGTCATTGAATAAAATTCCTGCATATTTTTTTTGGCATACTTTTTTAACTAATTCCCAGTATATACTACAAAATCAAACTTCCTTTTCGCCAAAAGGAAAATAAAGTTTGCAGAAAATATCCACAAAACTAAAATACGCAAGATGATTTTACATATAAAAAATATGGTTTGCCTCAGATGTAAGATGCTGGTTAAAAAAATTTTGGATGATTTGCAATTACCCTTTAACAGCATAGAATTGGGTGTGGTAGAATTGAAACACACACTTACCGCTTATGAAAAAGAAAAGCTAAAAGACACTTTAATTCTATGGGGACTTCATTTAATCGACAACAACAAAGAAATCCTGGTGGAGAAAATAAAAAACAGCATTATACAACTGATAAGAAATGACAATAATATCAGCTCAGCGAAAACATCCCAGTATCTTAGTAAATATTTAAATTACAATTATACTTACCTGGCAAATGTATTTTCGCAGGAAACAGGAGTTTGCCTGAGCGATTTTATTATTGCTCATAAAATAGAAAAGGCGAAAGAAATGCTCATTCATGAAGGTCTTACTGTATCCGAAATAGCGTGGAAATTAAATTACAGCAGCGTGGCTCATTTAAGCAACCAGTTTAATAAAATAACAGGCTTAAGGCCCAGCCAGTTTAAGAAAAATTCAGCTAAGATATCCATACCGCTTGAGCAGATTGGTTTATTGGAAGCAGTATAATATTTCTATATGCATTATACTCCCCGGTGTTTGCCTTATAACCACCAACCGGCCCATCCCGGATTAAATCATTTGTGATTTAATTAAATATACCGGTTATTTTATAATGAATAAATTGTCTACAATACTTCCATTATTATTGACTGTATGCATTTTAAATGTTAGCTGTGAAGTAATCGCAAGCATATTCAAAGCAGGCTTGTGGACAGGAATGATTGGCGTTGTTTTATTATTATCCCTTATCATTTTCATCATAGCAAAAATATTCTATAAGAACAAAAATGAATAATTTTATAATGGTGTCTAATGCTTCCCGTTTATTTCCTGAAAGCATTAAATTTTCCTCAGAAAGCTTTATATTGTAGTGGGTTTATTTATTACCA
>Ga0105048_10019764_pt1 | contig 10309 bp, 7 predicted proteins | sample MAT05_FD_78382 | JGI IMG/M metagenome (GOLD analysis project Ga0105048, IMG submission 78382) | Freshwater microbial communities from Lake Fryxell liftoff mats and glacier meltwater in Antarctica - MAT-05 | ecosystem: Environmental > Aquatic > Freshwater > Ice > Liftoff microbial mat | place...
CGGCCGAGGCGCTGGGCCTGGCGCATGAAATCGGCTCCTTCGATGTCGGCACGCTCGCCGATGTCTGCGTGTGGGACTGGGCCAGCGGCCCGGTGGCGCAGGCGCGCCAGCAGGTGGCGCGTGAATTGCACGAGAAAGTCTTCGCCTGGATGACGCTGTCTGACGAGCGTGATCTGGTGAGCTGTTATGTGGGCGGCAAGGTCCGATTTCAGCCTGACAAAGGGCACTGAGCCGGTTCAGCAGACTCGACCTGCAGTTGACTGCACCCGCGCGAATCGATGAATCAAACTTTGATCTCCAACCTCAGTTGCCACAGCGTGAACGTGCGCCCGCCACTTTCGCTGCTGATCAGCTTGTCCGGCGTCGCGATGACGCTGCCGGTGGCGTAGTCCAGCGGCGAAAGGTTGGTGGCGGAGACGCGCAATTGGGTCGTGGGGTTGACGATCCACAAAGCGAAGGCGTCGCTCACCACCTTGCGCGATGCCCGGTTTTGCTGCAACAGCGTTTGCTGGATGGTGGTGGCGGGCGTGACGTTGAGGCTGGCCCCCAGGCTCAGCGGCAGGCTGCGCAGCCGGTAGTCGGCACCCAGGTTGGCGGTGCCCCGGGGCTGCTGATCGAGCGTGTTGTCGGGGCCGGGGATGCCGTCCACGCGCGAGCGGAACAGGCTCAGATTGCTGCGCACATTGATGGGCCAGGCGTCGGCGATGAATTCATCGAGCCGGAACTTGGCTTCCAGCTCCAGCCCCATCGTCGTGGCGTTGCCGATATTGCGCGGCCGGGCCACCCAGCGCTGCACGTTGGCATAGCTGACGTCCTCCAGTGCCGTGACTGTGCGCATCAGGCCGCTGATGCGGCGGGCGAAAAAGCTGGCGCTCAGCACGCCACCTTTGCTCAGAAAGTTTTCGTAGGCGATGTCGATGCCGGTGGCCAGTTCAGGCTTCAGCGCCGGGTTGCCGGTGCGATCCGGGTAGTTGGCCTCGTTCGCGCCGCAGGGCTGGTTGGCAGCGCAGGGGTACTGCGAATTGATGTTGGGCCGCGCGATCAGGTCGTTCAGGTTCGGGCTGCGGTAGCTGCGCGTCAGGCTGGCGCGGATCTGGTCTCGGCTTTTCTCGTCGAACTTCCACACGCCGTGCAGCAGTGGCGTCCAGACGGTGGCGCGGTTGCTGACGGCGTAATTGGCAGCCGTGCTGCGGACCTGGATCGTTTCGCCGCGCAGCCCGGCGTAGAAGGCCCATTGCTTGCCGACGCTCCACTCGTCCTGCGCGTAGGCCGCGAAGCGCCGGGTCGAGGCAATCAGGGTGTCGCCAAATTCATCCAGCTCGGGGCGCGACAAACCGTTTTGCAGGCTGATGCGGGTCTGATCCCGCGTCGAGCCTTCGCCCTCGAAGCCGCCGACCAGGCTGTGCTCGTTTTGAAGCGAACGCGACAGCTTGGTGTTGAGGCTCCATGACGCATCGCGGCTGTCGGTCGTGTCGTCCTGGTTGCGTGTTTCAACCGTGCTGCGCAGCTCGCGCCGAAAGCTGTGGCTGTCCGATTGACCCCGGCCGATGCCGCCGCGCAGCTCCAGCTTGGTGTCGTCGTCGATGCGCTTTTGCCATTGGCTGTTCAGGCGGAGCATCGTCTGCTGGTTGTCCCCCGTCGTCAGCGCCTGATCGAAGCGGCTGCCCGGCTGCACCGGTGCTCCAGGCGCGGGCGTGGGGCTCAGCGACTGTCGATAGGCGTTGTCAAAGCCGCCTTTCGAGGCGACCACAAACGACTGCACCGACAAGGTGTCGGCGCCGCCGAGCTTCCATTGCAGCCGCCCGCCCAGGTTCACGCTCTGGTTGTCCGAGCTGCTCTGGCCGCGCGTGCGCAAGCTGCTGTCCTGGCCGGTGCGCAGGTCGCGGGTGGTGGCCGACGACTCGAAATCGTCGATGCGCTTGTTCTGCGACGCGTTGAGCGTCAGGTTGTAGGCGCCCCCGTTGTCGCCGAACTTGTCATTGCGCGTCCAGCCCACATGCGGGCGCAGTTGCCCGCGCTCGGACGACAGGGCGAAGCGGAAATCATTGATGCGCTTTTGCAGCGCCTCGCGCAGCACCACATTGATCGTGCCGGCCACCGCGCGGGCACCGAACTCGGCCGTCGGCGCACGCATGATCTCGATCCGCTCGACCTGATCCGGCGGCAATTGGTCGAGCGAAAAGCCCGGTGACATGCGTTCGCCGTTGACCAGAATCTGCGTGTAGCCGCCGCCCATGCCGCGCATGCGGATGTCGCCGCCGCGGCCGGGTCGGCCGCCCGTCGTCACGCCCGGCAGGCGCTTGAGCACTTCGCCCACCGTGCTGTCGCCAAAGCGCTCGATCTCTTCCCGACCAATGACGATCTTGGCCGCCGTCGAGGTGCGGCGCAGGCTGTCATCACTGGCGACCCCTTTGACCTCCACCCGTTGCAACGATTCCTTCTTGGCAGGCGCGGGGTCAGGGGTCGGCACGGCACTGGTCTCGGCGTGCGCAGAAGTGACCGCAATGACGGCCAGGATGAGGAGGTGGGAGGGCTGTTTCATAGGGCGCCGAGCATCGCATGGAAGCCTCGCGGTGGCGGGTGCAACCGAGCGGGTTTGAACTTCTTTACCGCGAGTGCAGCGACACCCACAAACGGCGCGCCACAAAAGCAAAAGGGCCGACACCTTGCGGCGTGGCCCTCATGACTTCCGGACATCTCCGATGAGACGACGGTTTTCTTGGCGCTGGTCACGGGTTCCAGAACTCTGCCCAATTTGCAGCCGGTTTCTCGCCTTGAATGCCTTGCATTGTGCAGCCGGTTTGTGACGTCGGCATGACGAAAAGAGCCGGTGTTTCCGGCCAGTTCTTCGGTGGCTTGCTGTTCGCTGCGATCATTCGCGCTCTGTATGGGCGGATGGGTGGCGGATGAGCTTGCGAATGTTGAATTGGGGCGCGGCAACAGCACTGACGGTGGCGCTCGGCGGCTGCGTCAATTTCGCCCCCGGCTACAACCGGCCCGAACCTGCCGTCTCCGTCGCCGGTGAGCCTGCAGCTCAAGACGCCGCCGCCGTGCCCTGGCGCGATTTCGTCCGCGATGCCGGGCTGCGCCGCACCATTGAGCTTGGCTTGGCCAACAACCGCGACTTGCGGGTGGCGGCGCTGAATGTGCAGCGGGTGAGGGCGCAGTTCCGTGTGCACGATGCGCTGACGCTTCCCCAGATCAACGCCAGCGCGGGCTTCAACCGCTCGCAGTTGGGCAACAGCGCCTCGGTCAATCTGGGCCTGTCGGCGTTCGAGCTGGATCTGTTCGGCCGGGTCAAGAACCTCAGCGAATCGGCCTTGCAAGCGACATTCGCCTCGGCCGAGACGCGCCGCAGCGTGCAGATCAGCTTGGTGGCCGAGCTGTCGAATGCCTGGCTGAGCCTGGCGGCGGATCAAGCGCTGCAGCGCCTGGCCGAGCAGACGTTGGAGAGCCGCCAGCGCAGCCAGGACTTGAACACGCGCCGTCACGCGCTGGGCGCAATCACCGGCCTGGCCCTGTCGCAAACCCAATCGGCACTGGAATCAGCCCGGCTCGATGTCGCCAACGCCGCCGCGCAGGTCGAGCAGGACCGCCATGCGCTGACCTTGCTGGCGGGTGCGGCCGTGCCTGCGGACTTGCTGCCGAGCGAGCGCTTTTTTGCGCCTACGGTCTTGGTCGATCTGCCCGGCGGCGTGCCGTCCAGCGTCTTGCAGCGCCGCCCCGATGTGTTGGCCGCCGAGCATCAATTGCGGGCGGCCCATGCCGACATCGGCGCGGCGCGCGCAGCGATGTTTCCGCGCATTGCGTTGACCGCCGCTGCGGGCAGCAGCAGCGATGCGCTGTCGGGCCTGTTCAAGTCGGGCGGCCGGGCCTGGAACTTTGGCCCGTCGATCAGCCTGCCACTGTTTGACGGCGGCGCGAGCCAGGCCACCTTGGACGCCAGCCGCATCGGCCGCGAGATCGCGCTGGCGCAGTACGACCGGACGGTGCAGGTGGCCTTCCGTGAGGTGGCCGATGCCTTGAGCGTGCGCGCCAGCCTGGCGCAGCGTTTGACGGCGCAGGCGGCACTGAATGTGGCCACTGAACGGCAACTGCAGTGGGCCGAAGCGCTGTTTCGCGCGGGCGGGAGTTCGCAGTTGGATGTGCTGGACGCACAGCGCGCTTTCTATGCCGCGCAGCAGGGCCAGATCGCCCTGCGCCTGGCCGAACAAACCAATCGAATCACGCTCTACAAGGTGTTGGGCGGCGGGAGCTTGCAAGAATGAAGAACTGGTTGAAAAAGCCGAGCAGCTGGGTGGCCATGGCGGCCGTGCTGGTCGCCGCCGCCCTGCTCGTCAAGCATTTTTATTTCACCCCGCCGCCACCGCCCCAGGTGGCCACCGCAGCGGTGGCGGTGGCCGATATCGAGGACACGGTGCTGGCCACCGGCAGCATCGGCGCGGCCAAACTGGTCAGCGTCGGCGCGCAGGTGACGGGCGAGGTCAAGCGCCTGCATGTGAAGCTGGGCGATGCCGTCAAACAGGGCCAGTTGATTGCCGAGATCGACGCGCTGACGCAGCGGAACAACCTGCGCAATGCGCAAGCCGCGCTGCAAAGCGCCGAGGCGCTGCTGCGCGCCAGGCAGGCCTCGTTGAAGCAGGCCACGCTGGCGGCGGCAAGGCTGCGCGAACTGGTCGCCATCGACGCCGGTTCACGCGCCGATCTGGAAGTCGCCGACGCCGCGCTGGGCACGACGCAGGCCGACATCGCCGCCCAGCAGGCGCAGATCGCTCAGGCCCGCATTGCGGCCGACACGGCGACCGTCAATCTGGGCTACACCCGCATCACCGCGCCGATGGACGGCGTGGTGGTGGCCGTCGTCACCGAGCAGGGTCAGACGGTCAACGCCAACCAATCCGCGCCGACCGTCATCAAGCTGGCGCGACTGGACATGATGACGGTGAAGGCGCAAATCTCCGAAGCCGATGTGCCGCGCGTGAAGCCCGGCATGCCGGTCTATTTCAGCCTGCTGGGCGAGCCGGACAAGCGCATCAGCACGACCCTGCGTGCGGTGGAGCCGGGGCCGACCACCCTGGCGACCGACAACGCCTTGACCACCGCGACAGCCAGCGCCGCAAGTGCCGTCTATTACAACGGCATCTTCGATGTGCCCAACCTCGACGGCCGCCTGCGCATCAACATGACGGCGCAAACCACCATCGTGCTGGCCGAGGCCAAACAGGTGCTCTCGGTGCCCAGCGTGGCGCTGGGTGCCAAGGCCAAGGACGGCCGCTATGCCGTGCGCGTGCTGGAGGGCGACAAGATCGTCGACAAGACCGTGCGCGTCGGCCTCAACAACCGCGTCAATGCCCAGGTGCTGGAGGGGCTGAAAGCAGGCGAGTTGGTCGTCACCAGCGAGGCGGTGGAAGGCGGCAGTGCAACGGTGCGAATGGGCGGCCCGCCGCGCGAGCGCTAGCCGATGGCTGCCTTGCTCGAACTGCGCGGCCTGACCCGCGAATACCCGGCGGGTGAGGGCGTCGTCGCCGTGCTGCGCGAGGTGAACCTGACGATTGCCGCCGGTGAGATGGTCGCCATCATGGGCCCGTCCGGTTCGGGCAAATCGACCTTGATGAACATCCTCGGTTGCCTGGACAAACCCACGCGTGGCAGCTACCGGGTGGCCGGTCAGGAGACCGGCGCGATGGTGCCTGATGCGCTGGCGCAACTGCGGCGCGAGCACTTCGGGTTCATCTTCCAGCGCTACCAATTGCTCAGCGATCTGAGCGCGCTGCGCAATGTCGAGATCCCCGCCATCTACGCCGGCAGCCCGGCCGGGCAACGCCACGCGCGCGCCACCGCCTTGCTGGCGCGGCTGGGTCTGGCGGATCGCTTGACGCACCGGCCGGGCCAGCTTTCCGGTGGCCAGCAGCAGCGGGTGTCCATCGCCCGCGCGCTGATGAATGGCGGTGATGTGATCCTGGCCGACGAGCCCACCGGCGCGCTCGACCGGGCCAGCGGCGCCGAGGTGATGAAGATCCTCAAGGAGCTGCATGCCGACGGCCACACCATCATCCTCGTCACCCACGATGCCTCGGTGGCCGCGCATGCGCAGCGGGTCATCACGCTGAGCGACGGTGTGGTCGTGTCCGATGAGCGCCGGGCCGATGCCGCCGCACCGGTGCAACGCCAGCGCGAGCCGGTGGCCGCTGCCGCCAACGTGATCGGCGATCTGGTTGGCCGCATCAGTGAGGCCACGCGCATGGCCTTGCGCGCGATGACCAGCCACCGGCTGCGCACCTTGCTGACGATGCTGGGCATCATCATCGGCATCGCCTCCGTGGTGTCGGTGATGGCGTTGGGGGCGGGCTCGCGAGAGCGCATCCTGGCCGACATCAGCGCCATGGGCACCAACACCATCGACGTCTGGCCTGGCACCGGCTTTGGCGACCGCCGGGCCGGCGCGGTGCGCAGCCTGCGGGCGGAAGACGCGGTGGCGCTTTCAAAGCTCGGCTTTGTCGACAGCGTTGCGCCGCAGGTGGGCGTTTACGCCGGGCTGCGCTACCGCAATGTCGATGTGGCGGCCGGAGCCACCGGCGTCGGCGAGCAATTCTTCCGGGTGCGCGGCCACACTTTTGCGCAAGGCCAGCCCTTCGACGCGCAGGCGGTGCGCAGCGCGGCGCAAGTGGCAGTGATCGACGAAAACACCCGCAAGCGCCTGTTCCCGAATGGCGAGGCGGCGTTGGGCGAGGTGATCCTGCTGGGCAGCGTGCCGCTGCGCATCGTCGGGGTCACCGCCAAAAAGAAGAGCGCCTTCGGCAACGACGACCGGCTCAATGTCTGGCTGCCCTACACGACGGCGATGAGCCGCATCAACGGCACAGACAACCTGCAGAGCGTGGCCGTGCGCGTCAATGATGCGGTGCCCAGCAGCGTGGCCGAGGCCGGGGTCAAAAAGCTGCTGACCCAGCGTCACGGCAAGACCGATTTTTTCTTGATGAACACCGACAGCATCCGCAAGACGGTGGAGCAGACGACCCAGACCATCACGCTGCTGATCTCGTCCATCGCCCTGATCTCGCTGCTGGTCGGCGGCATCGGCGTGATGAACATCATGCTGGTCTCCGTCACCGAGCGCACGCAGGAGATCGGCGTGCGCATGGCCGTCGGCGCGCGCACCGGCGACATCCTGCGCCAGTTCCTGATCGAGGCCGTGCTGGTGTGTCTGATTGGCGGTGGCCTGGGCGTGGCGCTGGCGCTCGGCGCCGGCGCGGTGTTCGATCACTTCGCCGAGGATTTCCGCATGCTGTTCTCCACCGGCTCTATCGTCGGCGCGTTCGCGGTGTCCACCCTGATCGGGGTGATCTTCGGCTTCTTGCCGGCCCGCAGTGCGGCGCGGCTGGACCCGGTGGAGGCCTTGGCGAGGCCTTGAACTCAGAACTCCGGGTGCGCAAATGCCGGTGCAAAACGCGCCATGTCCGCCGCCGTCATGCCAAGTCCTTTGGCCACCGATTCCCAGCCCGCAACAGCGCCTTTAACCTGATCCAGCACCCGCAAGGCCGCCGCCGGGTTGAGTTGAAATTGCGGCGCGACGGCCAACGCTTCTTGCAGTGACGCTGCATCGCCCGCTTGGGGCGAAATCCAGGTTTTCAGCGCCCGCTCTTTGTCTGGGAAGGGGTTCAGATCAAACGCCGGCGCCAGCCGCCATTGCGCATGGGCCGTGTGCAGAAAGCCATGGTTGTTGAGGTGGTCGTCCACGTTGTTGATCGCCACATTGAAGACCATGCGCCGCCACAACTCCTCCAGGTCGGCGCTGGCCTGGCTGCTGTGCTGCCGGATGGCGGCTGCGATATCGAGGTAGCTGTACTGCTGCGCGGGCGCGGCTTGCAGCAGCGAGCGAGCCGACAGGTACATCAGCCGCAGGCTGCCGTGGCGGTCAAACCGGGTGATGACAGCGACGGGCACGCCAGCGGAATCTTCGACGCGGGCCTGTGCGGCATTGATGCCAGCTTGTTTGGCGAGGGTCAGCGCCAGCACTTCGCCATGAACGATGGAGCGTGTGTCGTTGACGCTGGGGAACTTGCCGATGGCCAGGCTGCCATCGGCATCGCGCACCACGCATTTGGGCCGCAAGCCTCCCAGCGAGGTGCCGTTGCCCCGCAGAAAAGCCAGGATCATGGGTCGCCCCCCGGCCGAGCCTCACGCCGACTGGCCCAGGTGGCGGCGGCGTTCAAGACGTTTCTGGTCGACGAAGGGCAGGGCGTGATCTTGGTAAAGCTGCGGGTGGGCAGTCGCAGTTAGCGCGCCGATTCAGCGGCAAATGCGGTCAGTTGCAGCAGCACCTGCTGCACCGCGCCGTTGGCGGCCAGCACGCCGCTGTAGGCATCTGAGCCAGCCGCCACGCTCGCCTCGAATTCCCGCGTGCCGCGCACCTTGCGGGTCGCGTTGTCCACCAAGGTGGCCCGCAAGGTGAAGCGCACCGTGCTGCCGCCCGCGGCGTCAAAGTTTTGCTGCAGTCGCACGATCTCGGTGTCCAGCCGCAAGTCGCCCGCCGCCGCGCTGGGCGAGGTGACCACGGCCTTGAACGCGCCGCTGCCTTGCAAGGCCGTCACCAGCAGCGGGGCCAGCATCCGCGCGGGCGTTTCCACCCATTCGCTCTGCGCGAAATACTGCAGTTGATGCGGCTGGCGGACATAGATGATTCGACTGCTGTCATAGCCGGCGGCGGCCTGCGGCGGATTGACGATCAGGGTCGGGGCGCTGGCAGCGGCAGCCACAGGCACGGCGGAGTCGCTGGTGGCCGAACTGAGCGCGTAAAACGAGGGCGGCGGTGCCGGCTTGGGCAGGATCGAGCCGCAGGCACCGAGCGTCAACAGCAGCAGCAAGACGAAGAAGTTTTTCATGGCTGCCGTGCTCCTGGGTTGGCGGTTTCACCCGGCCCCATGGGCGCAGGACTGCGGCCGAACAAGAGGCTGTTCGGCGCACGTTCGGTTTGTTCGGTCAGGCGTCGCAGCGAGGCGGACAGCACCGTCAGCTCGGCCATCAGCTTTTGCAGTTCGGGCCCGGTGTCGGCGGTGAAGCGCTGCACATCGGAACCCACCGCTTCGACCGTTTTGCCCGCGTTCATGCTGGCCAAGGTGCCTGCGTTGCCCAGCTTTTCCAGCGCGTCGGCGGCACGGCTGACCTTGTCCAGCGTCGGGCCGATCTGCGTGCGCAGCTCCGCCGTCAGGCGGGCGCTGTTGTCGAAGGTGCGGGCGGCGCTCTGGATGCCGGCGTCGATGGTGGCGCTGCGGTCGGCCAGCGTTTGGCTCAGTTGCGCCACGTTGGCCAGGGTGCTGCTGAGCGCCTTGCGGTTCTCTTCGCTGAGCACGGCGTCAATGGTGCTGGATGTGTGATCCAACTTGGCCAGCACCGAGGTCAACACGTTTTCAAGCCGCGCGCTGAGCGAGGGCTTGGTGCGGATCTCGGGATACAAAGCGCCGGCCGCGGCGACCAGATTGGCCGACGACGGGCTGCCGCCGCTCAGCTCCACATAGGCGATGCCGGTCAGCCCCTGCGTCTTCAGCACGGCCAGGGTGTCCACCTTGATCGGCGTGCCATGCGCAATGTCGAAGACCAGCCGCACGCGGGCCGGGTTGGCCGGGTCGAGGTCGATGCTGCGCACCTGCCCCACGTCCACGCCGTTGAACTTGACCGGCGCGTTCAGGTTCAGCCCGGCCACCGATTCGTCCAGGATGGCCAGATACGGGTCGAACTGCCTGGTAAAGGCACCGCCCGAGGCCAGCCATAGCGCGGCAGCGATGGCGACCGAGGTGAGCGTCAGCACAAATGCACCGACAAGGGTGTAGTTCACTTTGGTTTCGATGGCGGGCCTCCGATCTTTTCTTCCTGTTGCCTTGCACTGCGGCCACGCGGGCCATCAAAAAACTGCCTGATGGGCGGGTCGCTCATCTCGGCCAGCTCAGCCATCGAGCCGACGCCCTGCACCGTGCCGTCGGCCAGCACAGCCACCCGGTCGGTCACCTGCCAGAGCAGGTCGAGGTCGTGGGTGATCATCACGATGGTCAGACCGAACAGCTCGCGCAACTCGCGCAGCAGGCTGTCCACCCCGGCCGCGCTGACGGGGTCGAGCCCGGCGGTCGGTTCATCGAGAAACAGCAGCTCCGGGTCGAGCGCCAGCGCACGCGCCAGCGAGGCCCGCTTCATCATGCCGCCGCTGAGTTCGGCCGGGTACTGCGCGCCCACCTTCGGCGACAGGCCGGTCATCGCCAGCTTCCAATCGGCAATTTCGTCGATCAGTGCATCGGCCAGATCGGTGTGTTCGCGCAGC
>Ga0105048_10019765_pt1 | contig 10308 bp, 7 predicted proteins | sample MAT05_FD_78382 | JGI IMG/M metagenome (GOLD analysis project Ga0105048, IMG submission 78382) | Freshwater microbial communities from Lake Fryxell liftoff mats and glacier meltwater in Antarctica - MAT-05 | ecosystem: Environmental > Aquatic > Freshwater > Ice > Liftoff microbial mat | place...
GTGTTTGCTCGTTGGTGGGGAATGCAAAGGCGGTCCGCAGATCTCGCTGATCTCGCAGATGGTGGGTGTTTGCTCCTTGGTGGGGGGAATGCAAAGGCGGTCCGCAGATCTCGCTGATCTCGCAGATGGTGGGTGTGGGCTCCTTGGTGGGGGGAATGCAAATGCGGTCCGCAGATCTCGCTGATCTCGCAGATGATGGGTGTTTGCTCCTTGGTGGGGAATGCAAAGGCGGTCCGCAGATCTCGCTGATCTCGCAGATGGTGGGTAGGGGCTCCGTGGTGATGAATACAATGTCACACCGGCTCTGCACAAAATGGAACAGTCCGGAATCGCTATTCTTGGGTTATGGAAGAACGGGATCCGCAGACCTTTGCCATTATTGGGGCAGCTATGGAGGTACACGCCCACCTGGGACACGGCTTTTTGGAGAGCGTCTATCACGAGGCGTTCATGATCGAATTGAGGGACCGAGGTATCCCGTTTCGACAAGAGGTACAATTGCCAGTGTACTACAAAGAGCATCGGCTCGCTACGTCGTTCCGCTGCGACTTCATCTGCTTCGAGGACGTTGTGGTGGAACTGAAGGCCATCAGCATGTTGACTACTGCCGACGACAAACAGGTGCTGAACTACCTCACCGCAACACGTATCGGACGGGGGCTTGTCCTCAACTTCGGGTCAGCCAGCCTACAATACAAGCGAAGGGTTAAGGACTGGAAAGGGATATAAGCCCAGCAAATGGATTTTTAAAGTATCCCAAAGACCGGCAGCGGAGGATCAATCTGCGTAATCCGCGAAATCTGCGGACATACCCTCTTTACTGCGCCGTCCACTTCCCCTTGAAGCCGCCCATGAAGGTCTGGTAATCCTTGGCCTTGTAGTGCGACTCGCCGAAGTAGTTCAGGATGGGCTCCATCTGGTCCGGCGTCAGGTAGCCTTGCACAGGGGCGAGCACGTTCATGTCGCTATCCAAATAGACCACCGTGGGGTAAGCGATGCGGCCTTCCACGTTGGCGATGGTGTAGGTAAGTTGGTGGGTGCCGTTGCGGCCGCCGGTGTTGGCAGGATTGAATTCGGGGTTCTCCAGCTTCTGACCCTTGAAGGTGACGGGCGTGCCGCTCTCAGCGTTGAATTTCACCGGGTAGAAGTGCTTGTTAACATACTCGGCCAGGCGGGGATCGTTGAAGGTCTTTGCGTCCAACATCTTGCACGGGCCGCACCAGCTGGTGTACACATCGATCATCAGCGGTTTCGGGGCCTTCTTCGTTTTGGCCTGCGCCTCTTCCATGGTGAGCCACTGGATGCCGGGCTTGGGGGCGGTCACCTTAGCGGCGGGTGTTTGTGCTTGCAACGCAAAAGGTGCAAGGGCGAGGGCGAGAAGGAAAGTGCGCATAGGGGAATGGTGTTCGAGCGAAATTAACAATGACCGTGCCGGAGACATGGTTTAGCGGACCCCGTGCATCCACTTCTTCAAAATGGGAACCAAGGCGATCATCACAACACCAGCGCCGAGCGATATCCAGGCTATATCGCGGAAGACGCCACTGTAAATGAGCAATGATTCAGCAGGTGGCAATGTGCTCGCCCCATCAACGGTAGGCATCGCCATCATGGCACCCACTTTCCCTGCCACGAATTGGCCGAATGCGGAGGCTAGGAACCAGGCACCCATCATCAGGCCTACCAATTTCGCCGGGGAGAGCTTCGTGATCATGCTCAACCCGATGGGCGAGAGACAAAGCTCCCCGCTGGATAGGAACATATAGCCGAGGATGAAGTAGATCACAGGCACCATGCCATTTTCCGCGAACTGGCCGCCGAGGATGAACATATAGAAGCCCAACGCGAGCTGGAGAAAGGCTAACCCGAACTTCAACGGGGTGTTCGGTTCCATACGCCGGCTGCTCAACCAAAGCCAGAGCGCCGCGAAGACCGGGCTTAGGAGGATCACCAGCAGCGGGTTCACGGCATTGTTCACCGCAGCCGCCGTATCCTGCCCACCAAAGGCGCTGAGTTCAACATTGCGGAGCGCATAGAGGTTCAGGGAGCCACCGGCCTGCTCGTAGAAGCCCCAGAACAACACGCTGAATAGGATCATGACAATGGCCGCCAACATCTGCTGCCGTGCCGCTTTCTCCTTCTGCGAAAAGGTCAAGTAGAGCAAATACACCAGCGCGGCGATCCCCAACGGATTGAAGACATAGTCCATCACCTGGTAGTGGAACAGGGTGAAGGCGAATAACGGAATGCAGAGCAGCGAAATGATGTAGGCCGTCCAATCCTGGCGCAGGCCGATCAGCGAGGGCTTCACCAATAGCGCATCGTCGGGCGCATCGGCTTTGTCCTCCAGCAGGTGCTTGCCCATGTGGAATACCACCAGGCCGATGATCATGAAGATACCGGCTACGCCGAAGCCCAGGTGCCAGTCCACGTTCTGGCCCAAGTAACCACAGATCAATCCACCCGCGAAAGCGCCGATGTTGATCCCCATGTAGAAGAGCGAGAAGCCGGCATCGCGGCGCGGATCGTTCTCGCCGTAGAGTTTCCCGACAACGCTGCTGATGTTGGGTTTGAAGTATCCATTGCCGACGACGATGAACCCCATCCCGGCATAGAACGCGATCTCACTGGGTATGGCCATCACGAAACTTCCCAAGGCCATAACGATGCCGCCGAAGATGATGCTCCTGCGTGATCCTAGAAGTCGGTCGGCCAGCATACCACCGAACAACGGCATGGCGTACACCAACGCTTGGTAGCTACCGTAAATGTGGTTCGCCTTCGCATCCGGGTAGAAGAGCTGGCTGGTCATGAACAGGATGAGCAGCGCACGCATCCCATAGAACGTGAAGCGCTCCCACATCTCGGTGAAGAAGAGCATGTAGAGCGCCTTCGGGTGGCCGGTGATACCGTCCAAGAGTTTGGCCATGGTGGGGTTATTTCTGTTCCGGAATGATCCTGTTCAGCCACCGGAGCATGATGAACATGATCACCGTAGCGAACATCAGAAGGCCGAAGTTCACCAAAAAGAAGTTCGACTTGTCCTCGTACGTGTCCCACAAGCTCGCGAGCACGCCGCTGAGTTTGTTGCCGATGCTGGTGCTCAGGAACCATCCGCCCATCATCAAGGCCGTCAAGCGTTTCGGGCTCACCTTGCTCACGAGCGAGAGGCCCATGGGGCTTAGCATCAGTTCACCGATGGTGATCACACCGTAGCCCGCGATCAGCCACCACGCGGAAGCTTTCATCTCCCCGTTGTTGCAGATCTTCACGGCCCACACCATCACCAGTGTGGAGAGGGCGCTTATCAACAACCCCCAGCCGATCTTGCTGGCGGTGCTGGGTTCTAGGCCACGCCGCCTCAGCAGTATGAAGAAGCCCACGACCAGTGGTGTAAGGATGATCACCCAGAGCGGGTTGATGGACTGGAACAGTTCGGTGTTGCCGAGGTAGAGCGTCTCACCTTCGGCAGGCATCAGCTGTGGTTGCAGGTTCTTGAAGTAGACCGGTTTGGCGATCTCCTGCTGCTCCACGCCATCCACCTTCACTACCCTGAACTCACTATCGTAAGCGGTCACCGTATCCGTGCTGTTCACGACGCGTTCGGCGAGGTAGAGCGTGTTCGCCGTAGGCGCGATCGCAGCCGGAAGTTCGCGATCCGTATAGTACTGCGCCCACGTGGTCAACGCTGTTCCGTTCTGCTTGAAGACGGCCCAGAACAGGATCGCGACGGCGAAGATGCTCAGCAGTGCCACCAGCGGTTTCTTGTCCTCCAACGACGCGCGGATGTACAGGCCAACGTAGAACACGATCACCGGGATGGTGGCGAAGATGAACGCGTCCGTACTGTCGCTGCCGAAGATGTTGCCGGGAATGGACCAGCCTGCGATGCCCACAATGACAGCAGGGAGCAATACCGTGGCGAAGATCTTGCCCAGCGACATGTCCTCTTTCTGCGCAGGCTTCTTCACATCCGCATGGCGGTAGTGTTTCAAGCCGATGTAGAACACGATAAGGCCGATGAACATGCCAACACCTGCCGTAGCGAACGCATACCCCCAGCCGTACTTGTTGCGCATGTAGGCCGCGAAGAGGTTGCAGATGCACGCCCCCACGTTGATGCCCATGTAGAAGATGTTGTAGCCACTGTCCTTCTGCTTTCGGTACTGGTCCTCGTTGTAAAGGTTCCCGAGCAGGGTGCTGATGTTCGGCTTGAAGAAGCCATTGCCCACGATGATCAGCGCGAGCGAGCCATAGAAGGCCGGCATGCCCGGCAAGGCCAGGCCGATGTAGCCCAAGCCCATCAAGGTGCCGCCGATGAAGATGGACTTGGTGTAACCCAGCACACGATCGGCCAAAAGCCCACCGATGAACGGCGTTAGGAACACCAGTGCGATGAAGGTGCCGTAGATGTCGGCAGCGTCCTTGCGGTCCAGCGCTTTTCCGCCGGTGGACGTGGGGTCCATCAGGTACAACTGGAAAATGCCGATCATCAAGTAGTACCCGAACCGTTCCCACATCTCGGTGAGGAACAGGAAGGGCAGGGCACGCGGATGTTTCCGGGCGCTATCCAAGGCTTGTACCATGGCCGCAGCTTAGCGGATACCGTGGAACAACTTGTTGATCAGCGGGCTCATCACCATCAGGAACAGACCGATCCCGACCGTGACGTATCCCATCGTGCTGTATACATCAACATAGGTGGCCAGGCTCACTGCTTTGTCCAGCACTTCGCCTTCGGCCGCACCTTCCTCGGCACCGGTCAGTTTCGCCAACATGCCCGCTGCGTAGTTCGCACCGGCAATACTCAAGAACCAGGCACCCATGGCGGTAGCGGTCATGTCCTTCGGGACCAACTTGGTCACCATGCTCAGGCCGATCGGCGAGAGGAAGAGTTCACCGGTGGTGTGCAACATATACAGCAGCGCCAAGGTCCACAGCGGCACTTGGTATTCAACGGCGAGCGGTGCAGCCAAGAGGACCACCAAGTAGCCCAGACCGAGTTGCAGGATACCCAAGCCGAACTTCATGGGAATACTCGGGTCTTTCCCGCTCTTTTTCAATTTCACCCACATGATGGAGAAGAGCGATCCGAAGATGAGGATGTAGGCCGGATTGAAGAACTGCGTGGTGGCGGCACCCATCACGGTGCCCATGAAGTGACGGTCCACGTTACGATCCGCGAAGAGCGTGAGGCTGCTACCGGCTTGCTCGAAACACGCCCAGAAAACCACGTTAAAGAGCATGAGGATGATGAAGCCGAACATCTTGTCCAGCTGCACCTTGCCATCCTTGATGCCGCGCGCGATCAAGGTGACCAAGACAAAGGCCACTACACCCAGCAGCACCCACCCTGCGATGCCGGTGTTGCGCAATAGGAAATACAACACGGGGATCAGCGCCAAGCAACCCAACACCACAGCGCTGAACGGGCTCAACGGGCCATACTTGGGTTTGTACAGGGTCTCTGGTGAAGGCGGGGCGCTCACATGTGCATAGTGTTTGCTGCCGAGTTGGAAGATGATGATGCCGAACAACATGCCGATACCTGCCAATGCGAAGCCGTATTTGGCTCCGTAGATGTTGCCCACTTCGGCGCAAACGGTGGTGGCCAATAGCGCACCGAGGTTGATCCCGATGTAGAAGATGGTGAAGCCGGAGTCCTTACGGTCGTCGCCATCCGGATAAAGCTTGCCCACCATGGTGCTGATGTTGGGCTTGAAGAGGCCGTTACCCACGATGATCGTGGCCATGCCCCAGAACAGGAGCAACTCACTACCGCCAACGATGACGAACTCGCCGATGGCCATCAATACACCACCCAACAACACGGCCAAGCGTGACCCGAGGATCTGGTCAGCGATGCGACCGCCGATCACAGGCATCACATAGACCAGTGCCGTATAGGCGCCGTAGACCGCGAAGCCTTTGTTGTCGCCCATGGCCAGCGACTTCACCAAGTACAACAGCAACAGGGCCCGCATACCGTAGTAGCAGAAGCGTTCCCACATCTCTGCGGCGAACAGCCAATACAGGCCCTGTGGGTGCGTAGTGCTCGTCGTTGCCGGTGTGCTCATGAGTGATCGTTAAGATGGGGTTTGGCCTTGAGAGTGCGCCAAGATAGAAAAGGGCGGTCAGGATGAAAGCAGTTGGATGTCTAATGTCCAATGTCTTAAGAGAGCGCCTTCCTCGGGGGCACTCGCTTAAGACATAGGACGGTCCTGTCTGAGACGTTCCCTCACAGGTTCTCCTCCACCCACTTCGTCATCATCTCGAACAGGTGCAACCGGGTGTTGCCGCCATAGATGCCGTGGTTCTTGTCCGGGTACACGAACTGGTCGAAGGGCTTGTTGGCCTTGATCAATGCGTTGGTGAGCTCGGCGGCGTTCTGGTAGTGTACGTTGTCGTCGGCCAAGCCGTGGATCAGCAGGTAGTTGCCCTGCAGCTTGTCCACGTGGTTGATGGGGCTGTTGTCGTCGTAGCCACTGGCGTTGGTCGCTGGCAGGCCCATGTAGCGTTCGGTGTAGATGCTGTCGTAGTAGCGCCAGTTGCTTACCGGTGCCACGGCGATGGCGGCTTTGAACACATCGGCACCTTTGGTGATGCAGAGGCTGCTCATATACCCACCGTAGCTCCAGCCTTGTATGCCGATACGGTCCTTGTCCGCCCAGGTCTGTTTCCCGATCCATTTCGCTGCGGCGATCTGGTCCTCGGTCTCGTACTTGCCCAATTGGCCGTAAGTGACGTGGCGGAAGTCATGGCCGCGGCGGCCCGTGCCGCGTGGATCCACGCACACCACTACGTAACCTTTCTGCGTCAGCAACGAATGCCACAGATGGTCGCGGCCTGCATATTGGTCCAACACCTCGTTGCTGTTGGGGCCGCTGTATTGCGTCATGAACACCGGATAGCGCTTGCCAGCGTCCATCGTTGGTGGCTTCATCATCCAGCCGCGCAATGCGACACCGCCTTCCGTGGTGAATTGGAAGAACTCCTTGTTCACCGCGCCGTAGTCGGCCAAGGCTTGCTTCAACCGCGCATTGTCCTTCAACTCCTTCACCAGTTTGCCTTGTCCGTCGTGCAATGTCACAACAGGCACGCCGTTGGCCGTGCTGCGTGTGTTGATGAAGTACTGGAAGCCTTCGCTGAATTCCGCGTCGTTGTATCCGCCACCAACAGGGCTCAGTTGTTTTTGGCCTTTACCATCCAGGCCGATGCTCCACACCTCTTGGTTCTCCGGTGCGGTCTTCGCGGCGTTGAACATCACACGCTTGCCTTTCTCATCGATGCCGATCACGCTCACCACGTCCCAATCTCCGGTGGTGATGGCGCGCGGCTTGCCGGCCGTAGGCACAAAGTACACGTGGTTCCAGCCGCTCTGTTCGTGTGTGAGTACGAAGCCTGTGCTGTTGCTCAGGAAGTGCAGGTCGTCCGTCACTTCAATGTAGGTCTTGCTGGTCTCGTGGTAGATCTCCTTCGCGGTGAGCTTGGCCATGGCTCCGGGTGGCGGAAGGTCTACCGTCATGATCACCTTATCGTTCTGCAAACGGTTCAGGCGCATGAACCACGCCGCACCACTGGGTGTGAAACCGAGCCGTGCGATGTAGATGTTCTGCTCCTCGGTGCCCAACGGCAGCGTTGCGGTGGTGCCACTGGGGATGTCGTACACGTGCAGCGATACCGTACTGTTCAATTCCCCCACCTTGGGGTATTTGAACCGGTATTCGCTCGGGTACAGTTGGCCTTTGTAGTAGGTCAGGTCGTATTCGCGCACCTTGCTCTCGTCGCTGCGCAGGTAGAGCAGCTTGGCGCCGTTGGGGCTCCACGCGTAGCCCTGCACCAGCGTGAATTCCTCTTCGTACACCCAATCCGTGGCGCCGTTCAGCACCTTGTTCCACTCGCCGTCGGTGGTCACGCGGGTCTCTTTCATGGTGGCGAGATCCACCACGTACAGGTCGTTGTCGCGCACAAAGGCGGCCTTGCTGCCATCGGGGCTGAAGGTGGCCAACCGTTGCTTCGCTTTCGCCACATCGCTCAACGGAACCACGGTCTTGCCGGTGCGGTCGAAAATGTAGTTGTGGGCCTTGCTGCTCCAGCGGTAAATAGGTTCGCCGCCGGTCTCGATCATCAGCTTCTTCTCGTCGCCGCTGAAGCTGTAGCCTTCGATCGCAATGGGCTCCGCGCCGCCTGTCGGGATCAGCGTGCTGCCATTCACCAGCGTGATCACCTTCTGGCCGGTCTTGTAGGCGTATTGGTCTATCACGGGCACGCCGTCCACTTCATCCAACACGGTGTAGTGCTGGCCGTCGTTCATGCTTTCCAAGCCACCCACGTACTCCGCGCTGAACGTTGGGCTGGCCCAGATGTCGCGGTTCGTGAGTTCCTTCTGCGCGGTGGCAGTGGTAAGGAGCAAGAGGCCTGCGGCCAGGAATGAAAGGGGACGTAGCATGGTGTGGGTCAAGAGGGGCGCCGAAGATAACCTGCACCTGGGGGGTGGGGGAAGTGGCCGGTGGCGAAGGGAACGGTTGGTCACATGGCGGAGTGGGCTCGCTGAGGGAATGCGTGCGCAGATTTCGCGGATTACGCAGATGGAATGCGAATGCGGGGGCGAGTTCGTGGAGTGTGGCTCGCAGGCTCGCTGAGGGAATGCGTCCGCAGATTTCGCGGATTACGCAGATGGAATGCGAATGCGGGGGCGAGTTCGTGGAGTGTGGCTCGCAGGCTCGCTGAGGGAATGCGTGCGCAGATTTCGAGGATCGCATAGATGAAATGCGAATGTGGCATTGTTGCGGCTCGCGAGCTCGCGGGGAATGGGTCCGCAGATGTCGCGGATCACGCAGGTCAATGCGAATGCGGGTTGCGGGGTGATCGCTTGGAGGGTTGCTTTCCGGTATGCGCTTACTGGGCTATCGTGGAATTCACAAGCTGCAGTGCGTCTCGGCAGCGTGATCTGCGGATAAGCTCATGCGTCGAACGTTCACGTACGATTTCCTGCAGATCTTCGTTCACTCCTTCCACCAACCCTTTTCACGATCATGACGCGCTCTTTCGCTACGCTGTTGTTTGGTTGCTTCCTCCATGTGGCGTTTGCCCAACAGGGCAACGAGGCTGCCTACGTGCCACACATCGAGGTTACCGGAAAGTCCGAGATGCAGGTGGTGCCGGACGAGATCCACATTGCAATCGACCTGCGCGAACGGGGGAGCGGGAGCAATAAGGTGACGGTGGACCAACAGGAGATGGACCTGAAGGATGCGGTGAAGGGTCTCGCTATCGATGCGGGTAGCCTCACGCTCAGCGATGCCATGGCGGACCTGGTGCCGAAGAAGTTCAGGGACGATGACGTGATCGCCAGCAAGCGCTATATGCTGAAGTTGGCCGATGCGGAGATGGTGCGCAAGGTGTTCTTGGAACTGGACCGCCTACAGATCGAGGATGCCGCCATCCATCATGTGTCGCACTCCAAGGAGACGGAGTATCGGCGGGAGATGCGCATCAAGGCCATCACGGCGGCCAAGGAGAAGGCCGACTACCTGCTCGCCGCCATCGGCGAACGAACAGGGGCCGCGTTGGAGGTGAGCGAGACTCCGGTGATCAACAGCGTGCCGGGTGTTCGAGGGAATGTGAACCGTGCCTATTCCAACACCAGTTTCATTGAAGGCCGGGAGGAGTACCAGGACCTCGGCGTTTCCTTTTCGCGCATCAGCATTGAGGCCACCATGTACTGCGTGTTCGGTATCGCGGCGAAGTAGGAGGGGGCAATTGGCGAATTGGCGAATGGGCCATTTAGCGAATGGGACGCTGACGTTCGCTCAACGACCGATCGGCTGATAGATAGGGTGCCGCTCTTCGGTTGTCTCCATGGGGTAGTAAGCGGTGTACCCGCTACGCACAGAACGCCACTATTTGCGTTACCACCAAGATCAACCAATGAACAGGGACGGTGATAGGAGGGAGATCGCGGATCGCAGATCCTCGGCATCTTGGGGTCGTCTGATCCAAGAATTTGCCCGCCCAAGATTCGCTCAGCCTCTTGGCATACCTATGGATCCTCCGCTGGGTCTTCGACTTCGCTACCTTGCCACAAGTTGGATAACCGCAGGTTCCCTTCGTGCCTCAGGAGATCCTGCGGAGGTTTAACAACACATCATTGGAAGTTCATGACAAGGTGAACAGCCCCTGGAGGCAATACAGGAGTTTGTATCTCGTCGATGATGCCATGCTCCAAAGCAAAGTTCACATCCTTGCCTTCCCCTTGATTGAACAACTCCTGCAATGTGGCTGGGGACAGCTTGGACCGGGAACTCA
>Ga0105048_10019768_pt1 | contig 10308 bp, 8 predicted proteins | sample MAT05_FD_78382 | JGI IMG/M metagenome (GOLD analysis project Ga0105048, IMG submission 78382) | Freshwater microbial communities from Lake Fryxell liftoff mats and glacier meltwater in Antarctica - MAT-05 | ecosystem: Environmental > Aquatic > Freshwater > Ice > Liftoff microbial mat | place...
CCGCCCTGGCCGCCACCGAATCCGCCCTGGCCGCCACCGAATCCGCCCTGGCCGCCACCGAATCCGCCCTGACCGCCGCCACCCTGCTGTACGCTAGGACCGCCAATCGAAGGCTGCGTGCGGACACCAATGGCACCGAAGCCGAAGCCTGGAATGTTGATTTGCTGTTGCTGACCGCCACCACCACCACCGAAGCCACCACCCTGACCACCTCCGAAGCCGCCACCTCCGAAGCCGCCACCGCCCTGACCGCCGCCGAAGCCACCACCGCCCTGATCGCCGCCGAAGCCGCCTTGGCCCCCACCTTGATTTCCCTGGTTCTGTCCCTGATTCTGGCCGCCGCCGAAGTTGTTTGGTCGCAGGTTCGGACGCAGGAGGGACTGAGGGGCCATAGCAGTAATCGGCCGACTGGGGTCCGGCGTGTAGATCGGGAATGCAGGGAAAATCGGGTTCGTGCCGCGAAGCTGACCGGGGTATTGCGTACGGCCACCACGGACTTGGGCACTGACCTGGCTACTGATGGTTGGCACGACGATCGACACAAGGCCAAGTGCCACTGTCGCGATGAAGAGACTGCGAACGAGAATTTTGAACATGCGAAGCCTCACAAGGATAGGGTCAAGGCAAGACCATTACGATAGTTTTGAGATTCGAATCATCGGTTACGTATTCTTCGCGATCCATCGCAGCCGCAGACAACGCAAAACATTTATCAGGTTATATCATTTCCGGTTTGCGGACTGGCGTCAACCGGAATTACCTGAACTGCCACGACGATAACCGGGCTTGCCCCAACGTGGCCGAACAACCGCTACCACCGAAACTGCCCGTTCCAGCAGAACGGGTCTGCCTTTCCCGCGTTGGCGAGAAACTATCCAGAAAGCGGCATTTGGTGTGCGATTCGTGGGCGGACTGGTATTGACCGGGTCAGAGACCCCGCTATCGTCCGCCCAACTTTGCGACACGTTCGTGCGAAGCGCCGTTGGGGAACGGAACCGCGCCCGTATGGCGACGGTCCCGGATCGGGGTTGGGGAACCTCAGGTACGGGGACAGGTCACTTTCGGGCAGATACAGGGGGATGCGGCACATGCGTTACAGTTCGATCGGGAGAATGTTACTTGTCACTGCCGTGGCAATCTCCAGCTCGGTGACAGCCCGGGCACAGTTCGACGACTACTCCGTACCGGGGCGACCGGAAATCATCGCACCGATACCGACGGGGAACCCGAGCGGGAACGGGTTCTTCCTGAACTCCTCGTTCGTGATCCTCACGCAAACCTTCGCACTCGGCGATCAGACGATTGCCGTCCGCGGTTTGCTGGACTCGACCGGGGCCTTGACGGGCGCACCGGGAACGCTGATCGGCAGCGGGGCACCGGCCCTGACGACCGAGCAGTTCGGTCGTCGCAGCTTCCAGCCCGGCTACAACGTCGGCATCGGCTACAAGTTCGATAGCGGCGTCGCAGTCTATGCGAACTTCACGCAGACGACACGACAGAAGTACTCGGCAGGTGCCTCGCTGGTACCGCCGTTCTTCCGGGGAAGCGCCGACCTTTCGGATACCTTCCTGACCTCGCCCGTCTTTAACTTCCCGCCGGACTACTCCGGGCCGGATATCAAGACGACCTTCGACACGAACCCGGTGTTCACCACGGGGAACTTCTACGGGATCTGGAACGGTGCCAGCACGATGGACATCCAGTTCGACCAAAGCTTTACGCAAGGCGAACTGGGAGCGCGAGTTCCGATCTTCCAGACGGAATACTCGCGGGTTTACGGCCTAGCCGGTGCCCGTTACGCGTGGTTCCTCGAGCGATTCTACTGGCGAACGGTTTCGTTCGACATCATCGGGCGGGCGTTTCCTTCGGACTCGGCAAAGTACACGAACACGCTGTCGCAGCGGATGTACGGCCCGTTCCTCGGTTGCGGTCACGAGATCTACCTCGGCAAGCGGTTGTCGTTCGGCCTCGACCTCACCGGTTCCGCGCTGATGAGCATCACCAAGGAACGCGTCAAGTACGAACTCGGCGACAGCACGACGCAGGCCAAGCGTTCCCGAAACGAATTCAACGTCGTTCCGAACGTCAACGCGGACTTCAACCTGATGTGGTACCCGATCGAAGGCGTGCAGATGCGTGCCGGGTATACCTTCCAGTCGTACTTCAATACCCGTTACATGAAGGAGCCGGTTGCCTTCGACTTCGGTGCTCTCGACCCCGTTTACAGCTCGCGAGCTTACCGGTTCGTATCGGGTGTGAACTTCGGCGTCGGGTTCTTCTTCTAAACGAAGAGGTTCCATTGTTCCCCTGGGGTCGTTCCCGTCCGACGACCGGTACCAATGTGCCGGTCCGATACGGGACGACCCTGTTAAGAGTTCGGGGGACCGATTGCCGCGCCAGACTCTCTGACTACGATACCCCACGTGGAATTGCGGCGAACCATACTGGTTCGGCCAAAGGTATTCGTGCGTCAGACCAAGGAGCGAGCATGGCCGAGGGGCGTGATGAGGCAACCGCCTACGGGGGACCAAAACCCTACCTCTGGACGGAAATCTTCCGCTGTTTCGGGGTCGCTCTCGACCCACGTAAGCTGCTGATCGCCGCAATCGGCATCCTGGTGATGTCGCTAGGCTGGCACTTACTTTCGCGAATCTTCAATTACGCGGCTCCCGTTCGTACGACGTCGGAATACGCGACCGACACGATTGCCAAAGATTACAAAGACAAGAAAAAAGCGGCCGGTGTCGACTACACCAACGAAGACTTCCAGATCGAAGCCGATAAACGCTTCGAACGCGATTATGCCAATTGGAAGCTCCTGAACGGACTCGCCGGCCCCGATGGCCGCCTCCGCACGATGCCCTGGTACGAGTATCGCGGGCCGAACCCATATCTCTTCGTCACCGAACTGCTCGGCGGATCTTCCGTCGAACGCCAAGCTTCCGTGTCGGACTTCGTCTCGTCGACGGTACCCGTTTTGGTCGAACCCCTCACGAAACTGCTCATTCCGGTCATCAAGTTCCTCGACTCCGATGCGAGTAGCACCACGCGGTTGTACTTGTTCCTCGTCGTGTTGTGGAGCCTCGCAACGTGGGCGTTCTTCGGCGGTATCATCACGCGAATCGCCGTCGTACAACTGAGCGGCAAGGATCGCATCTCATTCATGCAAGCGGTCAAGTTCGTGACGAACCGCTACCTAGCGTACTTCCTCTCGCCGATCATTCCGTTTGGCATCGTCACGATCATCGTCGTCGGCCTTGCTGTCGTAGCGATGATCGGCCTGATCCCGTGGATTGGCGAATTCCTCATCTACGGCATCGGCTTCCCGCTCCAGCTGATCGGCGGCGTGATCATGGCGATCTTGCTCATCGGCCTCATCGGCTACCCGATGATGTATACGACGCTCAGTGCCGAAGGCAGCGATACCTTCGACGCGCTCAGCCGCTCGTACAACTACGTCTTCCAAGCCCCGTGGCATTACCTGTGGTATTCGTTCGTCGCCGTCATTTACGGTGCCGCTGTCACGTTCTTCGTCGTGTTCGTGGCGTCCTTGATGGTTTATCTCGGCAAGTGGGCGATCACGCAAGCCCCGTTGAGCGAGACGACGAACCAGAAGCAGCATTACCTGTTCGCGTATGCACCGGAGTCGTTCGGTTGGCAGGAACTGTTCCTTCGCGGCACCGAAATTGCCAAGGTCCGGAAGCCGATCATGCTCGAAGATGGCCGCACGGTGATGCATTATACCGATGCCAACCCCGTTGAAGCCGGTCGCTACATGAATAGCTATTCGGTATCGAACAAGGTCGGCGCGGCGATGGTGACATTCTGGCTGTGCCTCGCGTTCATGCTCATGCTCGGCTTTAGCTACAGCTTCTTCTGGACCGCCGTCACGATGATCTATCTGCTGATGCGGAAGAAAGTCGACGAGATCGAAATCGACGAAGTGTACCTCGAAGACGAAGAGCCACAGGCACCGTTGGCACCACAAACGCCACCGAAGCCAACCGCGCCGAGTACCGCAACCTCGTTGCCAATGGTGACCGCACCGGCACCCGCAGCGATTCCGGCCCCGACGAACTTCAAGGGGCCAGTCGGTTCGGTCGCGCCCGCACCCGTCGTCACGCCACCCGTCGTCACGCCACCCGTTCCCACGCCACCCGCACCGCCGTTGCCGACCGACGACGCGGTGTAATGTTCCCACACCGATTGAGCCGAATGGCTCAATCGGTTTTCTGCACGGTGACCGATGCCCCGGCAAGTCATTCTCTTCACCGGACCATGGGCCGATCTGCCCATCGAAACGCTCGCCGCCAAGGCGAGTGAATGGGGTTATCAAGGACTCGAACTCTGCTGTTGGGGCGACCACCTCGAAGTGCAACGCGCCACTGCGGACGATTCCTACGGCTCCGAAAAACTCGATATCCTTTCTCGGCACGATCTCCAGGTGCCGATCATCGCGAATCATAAAGTCGGCCAGGCCGTCAGCGATATTATCGACGAACGGCACAAGTCTCTCGTGCCCGATTATGTCTGGGGCGACGGCAAACCTGCGGGCGTGCAGCAACGTGCTACCGAAGAGATGGCTGCAACGTTTCGACTCGCGGAGAAGCTCGGCGTCACCGTCGTCAGCGGCTTCACCGGATCGCCGATCTGGTCGTACGTGACCGGTTACCCGGCTGCCCGCCCCGAGATTATCGCCGACGGGCTCAAGCGATTTGCCAAACAATGGCACCCGCTGCTGGACATCGCCCGCGATGTCGGGGTACGCTACGCCTTCGAGGTTCACCCCGGCGAAATCGCTTTCGACCTGCACTCCGCTGAAGCCGCACTCGATGCCCTGAACGGCCGCGAAGAGTTCGGTTTCACCTTCGACCCGAGCCACATGCACTGGCAAGGCGTCGACCCCGTCGAGTTCTTACGCCGCTTCCCCGATCGCATCTATCATGTGCATATCAAGGATGCCACCCTATCGCTGAACGGGCGCTCGGGCTTGCTCGCGGGCTATTGGCCGAGTGGCGATCCACGGCGCGGGTTCCAGTTCCGTTCGCCTGGCCGGGGCGGCATCGATTGGGAAGCGATCATCCGCGCACTGAATGAAATCCGTTACGACGGTCCGCTGTCGGTCGATTGGCACGATGCCGGGATGGACCGCGAGTTCGGGGCATCCGAAGCGTGCCAGTTCATTAAACGCCTCGACTTCGAACTTCCCGCGCACAAACGCTCCGCGTTCCGAGGGTAACAGATGCGGCTCTACTTTCCGGACAAGTCGACCATCGACGAGCTGCGGCGAATCTGGACGGATCGCTACATCCGTGTGAAGCCGGGTGTGCGAGCGGATCTACTGCGTTTCGAAGGGAAAGTTGGCCGCGTGATTACGATCAACTACAACGGGAAAGCCGTCGTCGACTTCGCCGATGGGGCCTGGTACGACATCGGCAGTTTCGAAACCGTGTTAGAATTCCTCAACGATGACGACGCACTCAAAACGAACTACGACGCCACCGCAAACAGCGCACAGGCCTATCCGACCCGGCAAAGTTGAGCGACCGAACCACCATGATTTTGCTCATCGATAACTACGATTCGTTCACGTACAACCTCGTTCAGCGGTTCGGGGAGATCGACCCGACACTGCCGATGGTGGTGCACCGGAACGACCGCATCACGATGGAACAAATCGCCGAGATGAAGCCGACGCACGTGATCATTTCGCCGGGGCCATGTACGCCGAAAGAAGCGGGTATCTCGAACGATGTGATGAAGCAATACGCCCCGACGATCCCCGTTCTGGGCGTCTGCCTGGGGCACCAATGCATCGGCCACAACTACGGCGGCGAGGTCATTCGCAACGTACGGATCATGCACGGGAAAGTCTCGCCGATCCACCACGACGGCAGGGGCCTGTTTGCGGGCGTATCGAACCCGTTCGACGCGACGCGCTACCATAGCCTCGTTATCAAACGCGAAAGTTGGACGAACCCCGACTTCGAGATCACCGCTTGGACCGCTGAAGGCGAGATCATGGGCGTCCGCCACAAAACCTGGCCGCTCCACGGCGTTCAGTTCCACCCCGAAAGTTTCCTCACGCTCGAAGGCCCGAAGTTACTCGCAAACTTCCTCGCCCTCGCACCGATCCGCTGAGACGATTCCCATCTCGTTGCTACAGCATCGTACAATCCTCATGTGGTACTCTCCACGTATTCGGCGGCTTCGAAGAAGGAACGAATGGGATCTGACATTGCGAATGCGGGGAAAGGCACGAGCCGCGAGCTTTTGACGTTGGCTACGCCGTTGATCTTGGCGAATAGCTTTGCGACGATTCAGTTCACCGTCGATCGCGCGTTTCTCTCGCAATACGACCCCGATGCGATGGGCGCGTCGATGCCCGCCGCGATGGTGTTTTGGCTATTTTTTACGCTGATTCAAGGCACGGCGGGATACGTCAGCACGTTCGTGGCGCAATATACGGGTGCGGGGCGGCCGTTGCGGATCGGACCGGCGGTCTGGCAGGGGATCTATTTCAGCGTCGTCGCCGGTTGCGTGTTCTGGGTGCTGTGGCCACTCGCGCCGTACTTGTTCGACACGTCGATTACGCATCACGCGCCGAAATTGGCCGCACTAGAAACCGCGTTCTTTCGCTCGCTCTGCCCAGCGGTGTTGCCTATGGCGCTGATCGCGACATTGACGGGATTCTTCGCGGGTCGGGGCGACACGTGGACGGTACTCGCCATCAATGCCTTCGGTACGTTCGGGACGGTGTTCTTCGATTACGCAATGATTTTCGGCCATTTCGGCTTCCCGCAACTCGGCATCGTCGGGGCCGGGTGGGCGACGGCGATTGGCTCGTGGATGTCCGCGAGCCTGGCGATGATTTTCTTTTTTAGAACGAAGTATCGCATTGAATTTGCCACGGTTAGCGGGTGGCGGATCGATATCGACCTGATGAAACGGCTGCTGAAGTACGGTGGGCCGGCGGGGTTGCAGTGGGCGCTCGATGCGCTTTCGTTCACGCTGTTCATCATGTTTGTGGGGCGGCTCGGCGATGCCGAGGCGAATGCGACGAGCCTGACATTCACCTTAAATATGGTTGGATTTCTGCCGATGCAGGGGATCGGTCAGACGATTGCGATTCTCGTCGGCCAGCGGCTCGGCGAAAATCGCCCCGACCTCGCCGAACGCTCGACAATCCTCGGCGCACGCTGGGCGGTCGGCTACATGGCGACGGTCGCGATGATTTATGTGCTGTTCCCCGAAGCGCTCATGTGGGGTTTCCGCCCACCCGACGGCAGCGACAGCCTCGAAGAATGGAAGAAGGTCGTCGCCATTGTGCCGACGCTCCTGATCTGCGTGGCCGCCTATTCGCTCGCCGACTCGTTGAACGTCACGTACTCGTTCGCACTTCGCGGGGCCGGAGACACGCGGTTCGTCACGATCTTGACATTCGCGCTGGCGTGGCCGTGCATGATTATCCCGACGTATTTGCTGGTCACCTACGGCGGTAACATCTATTGGGCATGGGGTTTCGCGAGCTTCTACATTAGCGTGATGGCATTCTGTTTGTGGCTGCGTTTCCGCTCGGGCAAGTGGAAGTCGATGCGCGTCATCGAAGCGGCACCGCCTCTTGCGGAGTAAGATCTTGTGATCTTGTTGACTGTGGGTCGGTTGCGATTTAATGCCACTGTTGGCCGAGTTCTTGAGGAAATTCAAACGTGATCCTCGCATACGATGAGTTTGTCGATTTTCTGGCCAACGGTAGCACCCCCAGGGTGTCGTAGACTTTCGTCCCTCGGATGCGAGGTCGATTCGTTATCCCAGCTTGGCGGCACGTACACGTATGAATCTGTAATGGAAGTAAATTCACTTTCATCACTTTCCCGCCATCATGCCCCACTCTTCGAACAGCGTCTTCCATGTCGCCTTTTCGCGTTCGGGAGATACGAGGTATTTTCGTGAGGCACAGGCTCGTTTCAGCGATGCGTAGAATGCCGCGTCTGTCTCGCATCGGTGTAACATTTCGGATAATGCTGTGGCGTCGCCGATGTCGAACAGGCCGGGGTAATCGTCGCCAAGAATGCCCGTGACACCGGCGACACGGGTCGAGAGGATTGGCACATCACACGCGAGTGCTTCGGAGACGACGCTCGGGCCGCCTTCACTTTTCGATGTGACGACGAGCAGCCGACAGCGTGCCATCGCCCGGATCGCTTTGTGCCGCGGCAGTTCGCCGAACCAACGATAGCGCGGCACGGCCCGCATCTGTTCGATCGCTTGCAAACGCATGTCCGGCGTCAGAATTCCGCCAAAATGCTGACCGCGAATCACGGATTCGGCTGGCAACAACCGCAACGCCTGAGGCAGTAAGAACGGATCTTTGACCTCACGCAAGTGGCCGACCACGCACACGTCAAATGTGCCTTCGAGTGGCTGCGGTAGCTTTCGTGGCGGGGTAAACGATTGTTCGATGATGCGTACTTTGGAACGCACGTTTTTGGGAAGCACGCACGCCATTGCGCTCTGAAGCGTAATCACCCGGTCGCTCAGTTCGAGGCACTTGCGAAAGACCGTCTGATCGCCCGTGACATCCGTGCCAGTGATCGTAACCGCGATTCGAAACTGCGGGTGCATCGCGCGGTATCTCACAACGCTGGCGAACGACTTGATGGCATGGAGTGCGATGAGAGCATCGCACCGTTCGCGATGATATTCGTTCAAAATGACAGTCGAGTAACCGAGTTCGCGAAACATTTTAGCCCAACGGATTGCCGTAATGCGATTGCCCAACCGCGACCGCGGTGGTGCCGGCGTAATGACTCAGATACGTTGCATACGGCGAATCCTTCATGAGCGTGAAAGTTGGCAATTCGCTGATTGTACCGGATCGTTTGACAGCGGGTGCAGCATCCCACCTTGCGAAAACTGCTGCGGCAAAGTTACAGTCTATCAGGCAATACCATGCTGGCGGCTGGCGGTATCACGTGCCGCGTGGGAAGTTGAAAGATGTTTCCAGATAAATGCGGTGCCGAACTCGCATTGTCGTTTGCGTTGGGTGGGGATTCGAGCCAAGTCGTGCCGGACCACTTCGTGGTCGTTCGTGGCGGATTGAAACAGGTGCCCGACGCCGGAACAATCTTCATCTACGGTAGTAGGGGCGACAGTCGAGGAAGCCTGTTGTGCAGTTCAACATGGAAATGTTCGTGACGACCGCTGGAGCCATTCGACTCGCGGGCGGGGTCGTGATTTGGAATCCGGAAACGTCACCTCGCGGTACAATGAATTTGCAACACGCAAACGTGATCGAGAATGCTCCAACGGTGTTTTCCGACACACGATCGAATCCGGTTCCAAGAAAATTGCGCATCGACCAAGGCCAGCAACAGGAGCAATCATGAATAGCTGGGTGCCAATTATCTATCGCGGTTTCTGGGATGTGCCTCGCATTTTTCTGTTTCAGTTTCAGAACAAACAGTTTCTCTTCGATTGCGCATTCAGCGAAGAACTCGACGATTACCCCGATGATTTTCAAGTATTCTTGATGCCGTCAAACTTACTCGATACGGAGTTACCCACCGATTGGACCGAACTCGAAGGCATGGCTCTATGTCACCTGGGTACGATTCCTGTGAAAATGACCCGGTTCGATCCTACCTTGCGAAAACAGGTCGATGCGGCCATTGTGGAGTCACTGATACCGGAAACCGCACCGGTTCGGTAATACTTTCCTTTCAAATGGGAGTGGCATGGCCGCGGCCTCACGAATTCTTGGCATCGATCCTGGCCTGCAAGTCGTCGGCTATGCCATCCTCGAATCGGCGGCGAGCGGGGCGCAACTTTGCGAGGCGGGGGTGATTCGTACTGCCGATGGCCGCAATCCTCCCGACATGGCGAAACGTCTCAAGGTGATTTACGATTCGATTGTGGAAATTTTCGAACAGTGGAAGCCGAACATCATCGTCGTCGAGCAACTGTATGCCCACTACGAACACCCGCGAACGGCCATTCTGATGGGCCACGCCCGCGGGTTGTTCTTCCTGCTGGGCGGCCAGAACAACGTTCCGGTACTCAGCTATCCAGCGACGAAAATCAAGAAGACGATCACGGGTAGCGGTCGGGCTGGTAAAGAACAGATGCAATATGCCATTATGCGGGAGTTCCGGCTGGCGGCCCCACCGGAGCCGAACGATGTGGCCGACGCGATTGCCGTCGCTCTCTGCCACTATTTCCTCGGCAGCCCGACACTCCGCGGCCCACGTTCGGCCGCCTACACGGGCGTCAACACCAAGGCGCTGTTCGGCAAAGACGACGACGAAA
>Ga0105048_10019769_pt1 | contig 10308 bp, 7 predicted proteins | sample MAT05_FD_78382 | JGI IMG/M metagenome (GOLD analysis project Ga0105048, IMG submission 78382) | Freshwater microbial communities from Lake Fryxell liftoff mats and glacier meltwater in Antarctica - MAT-05 | ecosystem: Environmental > Aquatic > Freshwater > Ice > Liftoff microbial mat | place...
GTTGTCCCTCAATGGATGGAGCAGCTCTAAATGCTCTAATCCAATTATCCATATTATCTAGAAAATCATCAGCAGACCTAAAGGCATCAATACGCATAGCTCCAAAGAAATGCCCAATTCCAGATCCAACTGGATTTGCAGGAGGTTCTAAAAATGCTACAAAAGGCGGTACCCAAGGACCATAATTAGCTCCAGATAACACCGCTGAAAAAATATCAACCACAGCTCCTAAACAAAAACCTTTATGACTTCCATGTTCTCGATCTCCGCCGAGAGGTAATAAAGCTCCTCCTTTTGATAATTCATTCGGATCAAAAGAATTATCTCCATCTTGATTCTGAATCCAGCCATTGGGTGCTGATAAATTTTTACGTTGTAGAATTTCTAATTTCCCGTTTGCTGCAGTAGTAGTAGCAAAATCTGCTACAAACGCCGGTTCATTTTTCGCTGGAATAGCAAAAGCCATTGGATTAGTTCCCAGCATTCTTTTTGTGGAATGGGTAGGTGCTACTAACGGACTTGCATTTGTCATTGCAATTCCAATCATATTTTCCTCCAATGCCATCATTGCATGTTTGGCAGCAATACCAAAATGATTGGAACCTTTCACAGCGACCCAACCAGTTCCTACGTTTTTGGCTTTATTTAACGCAATGTTCATTGCGTATTCGCCAACAATTAATCCTAAACCTCTATCTGCATCAACTGTAGCAGTAGAAGGGGTTTCATGCACAATTTTAAAATTAGCCTGCATATTGATTCTTCCTTTTTCCCATAGACGAATGTAGCCACTTAATCGTGCTACACCATGAGAATCAATACCCCGTAAATCTGCCGAAAGCAATGCTACAGTTGCTTTCTCTGCATCGTTGTTATTGCAACCAGCTTTTAGGAATATGTTATTTACAAAAGAAAAAAGATCAGAATAGGAAAAAGTCACGAAGGATATGGTATTAAATGAATTACAAACAAAATGTAATTTAGTGGATAAAGTTTTTTTTACAAATATATAATTTAGCTATTATTGCGTAACACTTTTAAACATCCTTAGTAAGATGTTATAATATATTTAATCCAAACTTATGAAAGTTAACATTCAATCAGTGCACTTTGATGCAGATCAAAAATTAATCGATTTTATAGAAAGCAAAGTTTTAAAATTAACTGGTCAGTATGATAAAATTATTGAAACCGACGTTACGTTGCGTATAGATAAAGCTACAAACAACGAAAATAAAATTGCTGAAATTCGTCTGCACGTACCAGGAAATGACTTGTATGCAAAAAGACAATGTAAGAGCTTCGAAGAAGCCACAGATCAATCTGTAGATGCTTTGAAAAATCAGATAATTAAGCATAAAGAGAAACAAAAGCAGATTTAATATTCTGATAAAGAAACACTTGATTGTTTTTATATAACTTTCTTATTATATTTTGTAAGAATTGTTTGGTGGGAATGATTTCTTTCCTACATTTGCACACCTTTTTCGGAGGGTATGTCATGAGAGACTGATGTACCAATCAAAAAAGGAAAAGCCGAAGTAGCTCAGCTGGTAGAGCAGCTGATTTGTAATCAGCTGGTCGGGGGTTCGAGTCCCTTCTTCGGCTCGCGTTCTTTAAAAGTAAAATTTTCAAGAGGTAAGGGGAGGTAGCCAAGTGGCCAACGGCACCAGACTGTAAATCTGTCCTCTTCGGAGTTCGAAGGTTCGAATCCTTCTCTCCCCACCAATAGAAAAGAGATTCGAAAATTGAATCCGAAGAATAGATTAATGCAGGATTCGTCCAGCAATGATTTTCATTGGCTTTGAAAAGAGGATAAGCGAAAGTAGCTCATTTGGTAGAGCGTCAGCCTTCCAAGCTGAGGGTGGCCGGTTCGAGCCCGGTCTTTCGCTCGAAAGGTGAAATTCATTTTGAGTTTCACCTCTCTTTTCTAGCCGATGTAGCTCAGGGGTAGAGTACTTCCTTGGTAAGGAAGGGGTCACGGGTTCAATTCCCGTCATTGGCTCTCTCTTGAATAATGAAAAAGAAATTAAATTAAACACAATAACAATTAAATAAACAACTAGCCATGGCTAAAGAAAAATTCGACCGTTCCAAACCACACGTAAACATCGGAACCATTGGTCACGTTGACCACGGTAAAACTACACTTACTGCTGCTATCACTACAGTGTTGGCCAACGCAGGTTTGTCAGAAGCCCGTTCTTTCGATTCAATTGATAACGCTCCTGAAGAAAAAGAGCGTGGTATCACAATCAATACTTCTCACGTAGAGTATTCTACTGCTAATCGCCACTATGCTCACGTTGACTGTCCAGGTCACGCAGATTATGTGAAGAACATGGTTACTGGTGCTGCTCAAATGGATGGAGCTATTCTTGTTGTTGCTGCTACAGATGGTCCAATGCCGCAAACTCGCGAGCATATCCTTCTTGCACGTCAGGTTGGTGTTCCTAAAATTGTTGTTTTCATGAATAAAGTTGATATGGTTGACGACGAAGAGTTGTTAGACCTTGTTGAAATGGAAATTCGCGAATTATTATCTTTCTATGATTTTGATGGCGATAATACTCCTATCATTCGCGGATCTGCATTGGGAGGTTTAAATAGCGATGCTAAATGGGTTCCTAAAATTATGGAATTAATGGAAGCCGTTGATACATTTATTCCGATTCCTCCTCGTCAGATTGAAAAGCCTTTCTTGATGCCAGTTGAAGATGTGTTCTCAATTACAGGTCGTGGTACAGTTGCTACTGGTCGTATTGAAACAGGTATCATCAACTCAGGTGAAACTGTTGAGATTATGGGAATGCAAGTTGATAAATTAACTTCTACTGTTACAGGTGTTGAAATGTTCCGTAAAATATTAGATCGCGGAGAAGCTGGTGATAATGTAGGATTACTTTTACGTGGAATCGATAAAGAAGCGATTCGTCGTGGAATGGTTATCGCTAAACCAGGATCAATCACTCCTCACACTGATTTTAAAGCTGAGGTGTATATCCTTAAAAAAGAAGAAGGTGGACGTCACACTCCATTCCATAACAAATACCGTCCTCAGTTTTACCTTCGTACAACTGATGTGACAGGTGAAATTTCTCTTCCTGAAGGACGTGAAATGGTTGTTCCTGGAGATAACGTTACTATCACTGTGAGCTTAATTGCACCAGTAGCAATGGATAAAGGTTTACGTTTCGCAATCCGTGAAGGTGGCCGTACTGTTGGAGCTGGACAGGTGATTGAAATTATTAAATAATTTTACGTATAGTTTTTTTAAAGGTGCTTAGGATTTTCCTGAGCACCTTTTCTGACTGTATATTAGCATAAAAAAAGAGTTTTTTTATTTATCTGTTGGGAAATAGTTAATGGGAAAATTCAAAAGAAACAAACGGGTGTAGCTCAATTGGTAGAGTAGTGGTCTCCAAAACCATTGGCTGTTGGTTCGAGTCCAGCCTCCCGTGCAAAAAATGACTTTATGTCGAATATTAAAACATATTTTGAAGAATCTTACAATGAGCTTATGCACAAAGTAACCTGGCCTACTTGGTCAGACCTTCAGTCATCTGCTATTTTAGTAATGATTTCTTCTGTAATTATAGCTCTAGTGATTTTCGCTATGGATATTACATTTAGCAATAGTATGGAACTTTTTTACGACCTCTTTAAATAGATTATTAGAAAATGATAGAGGAAATATCCAATACCAAGAAGTGGTATGTACTTCGCGCAGTGAGCGGTAAAGAGAAAAAGGTAAAAGATTACATTGACTCTGAAATCGTTCATCACGGCTTTAGTGACTATATTTCACAGGTGTTGATTCCTACCGAGAAAGTTTATCAAATCAGAAACGGTAAAAAAATTAGCAAGGAAAGAAGTTATTTTCCTGGTTACATTATGATAGAAGCCGTAATGATTGGTGAAATTCCTCACATTTTGAAGAACATTCCAGGTGTTATCGGTTTCTTAGGTGATAAAGGGCAACCAATTCCACTAAGATTAGCTGAGGTAAATAGAATACTTGGTAAGGTTGACGAATTGTCTGAAAGTGATGCGGAACTTAACATTCCATTCATTCTTGGAGAATCTGTTAAAGTTATTGATGGTCCTTTCAATAGTTTCACAGGAACTATCGAAGAGATCAACGAGGAAAAGAAAAAATTAACTGTAATGGTGAAAATCTTTGGACGTAAAACTCCTTTAGAATTGAACTATATGCAGGTGGAAAAAGAATAAAAATAGTAGGGTGATTGTTAAAAATTGAGGTAGTCCTCGCGGACATAATGCTTCCCGTCCTCAACAATAACGATTCCTGCGCATATCAATAATAAATAAAAATGGCTAAAGAAATAGGTGCACTCATTAAATTACAGGTGAAAGGCGGTGCAGCGAATCCATCACCACCAATCGGACCGGCTCTCGGTGCGAAAGGTGTAAACATTATGGATTTCTGCAAGCAGTTCAACGCCCGCACCCAGGATCAGGCTGGAAAAGTATTACCGGTAATTATTACCGTGTATGTTGATAAATCTTTTGAATTTGTCATAAAAACTCCTCCAGTTGCTGTTCAATTAAAAGAAGCTGCCAAATTACAAAGCGGTTCTCCGGAACCTAATCGTAAGAAAGTAGCGACGATTAACTGGGATACTGTTCGCAACATAGCAGAAGGCAAAATGCCAGATTTAAACTGTTTTACAGTTGAGTCGGCAATGAGCATGGTAGCTGGAACGGCGCGTAGTATGGGTATCACTGTTGAAGGTCAGCGTCCTTTTTAAGTAATTAAAACTATACGTGAGAAATGGCACAATTGACGAAAAAAAGAAAAGTAGCAGTAAGTAAGGTAAATGAGGAGAAATCCTATGGTTTACTCGAAGGCGCTACTTTGGTAAAAGAAATCTCATCCACTAAATTCGACTCATCAGTTGATTTGGCTGTAAGGTTAGGGGTAGATCCGCGTAAAGCCAATCAAATGGTACGTGGTATTGTTTCTCTTCCTCATGGTACAGGTAAAACTGTTCGTGTGCTTGTGCTTTGTACTCCTGAAAAGGAAGATGAAGCAAAAGCTGCTGGAGCCGATTTTGTTGGATTAGACGACTACATTGAGAAAATCAAAGGTGGGTGGACAGATGTTGATGTAATCATCACTATGCCAAGCATTATGGCCAAAGTTGGAGCCCTAGGACGTGTCCTTGGTCCACGCGGTTTAATGCCTAACCCTAAAACAGGTACCGTAACTATTGATGTTGGAAAAGCAGTAACCGAGGTAAAAGCCGGTAAAATTGATTTCAAAGTAGATAAAACTGGTATCGTGCACGCCGCAATTGGTAAGACATCCTTTACATCGGATAAGCTCCACGAAAATGCAAGAGAATTGATTTCAACAATTTTGAAATTAAAACCTTCTTCTGCTAAAGGAACTTATGTGAAAAGTATTTTCTTATCAAGTACTATGAGTCCTTCTGTTTCTATTGACCTTAAATCAGTAGGGGCCTGAGCCTTCACTTTTAATTCAGACAAACTATGAAGAAAGAAGAAAAAGACCAGGTCATTAATGCACTGGTTGAAAAAATTAGCAACACGAAGAACTTTTATATTACTGATACTTCGAAATTAACTGTAGAAAAAACGAATGTACTTCGTAGAAGCTGCTATAAAAAAGAAATCGAATTAACAGTAGTTAAAAACACTCTTTTGAAGAAAGCTTTCGAAAGACTAGATTATGATTATTCACCACTTTACCCCATTTTAAAAGGTACTAGTGCTGTGATGTTTACAAATTCTGTCAACGAACCAGCTAAACTTATTAAAGAGTTTCGCAGAACGAATGAAAGGCCTTTATTGAAAGCCGCATATGTAGAAGAATCCTTTTATATTGGCGATAATCAATTAGATGCATTGATTTCGATCAAAACCAAAAATGAAGTTATTGGTGAAATCATTGGATTGTTACAATCTCCTGCCAAAAATGTTCTTTCTGCCCTTCAATCGGGTGGTGGAAAAATTGCTGGCATCTTGAAAACACTTTCTGAAAGAAGCAACTAATACACAACAACAAATAAATAATTCTCAATTTAATAATCAATTTAAAATCAAATACAATGGCAGACTTGAAAGCTTTCGCGGAACAGTTAGTAAATTTAACTGTAAAGGAAGTAAACGAACTTGCTCAAATCCTTAAAGACGAATACGGAATCGAACCGGCTGCTGCTGCAGTAGCTGCTGCTGCACCTGCGGGTGGAGACGGTGCTGCTGCTGCTGAAGAAAAAACATCTTTTGATGTTATTCTTAAAGCTGCTGGTGGTAGTAAACTTGCCGTAGTGAAACTTGTAAAAGAACTCACTGGTCTAGGATTGAAAGAAGCAAAAGATCTAGTAGACGGTGCTCCGAAACCGGTGAAAGAAGGTGTAAGCAAGGAAGAAGCAGAAGCATTAAAATCGCAACTGATTGAAGCCGGTGCTGAAGTGGAAGTTAAATAGTATTTCCGCACAAAATTAACAGCTAAGACTTCAATTTTTATTGAGGTCTTTAGCTGTTTTATCACACCTTTATTCTTGCAATTTTTTTATTCTAAAATCTGAGTCCCTTGACATACATTAAAAAACGCCCCGCAAGGCTAAGTTTTGCCTCCAGTAAACTTCCGGTAGATTACCCAGACTTTCTGGATGTTCAGGTACAATCTTTCAGAGATTTTTTCCAGTTGGAAACTACTCCTGAAAACCGTCAGAATGAAGGTCTCTTCAAAGTATTTGCTGAGAATTTTCCAATTTCTGATGCACGAAACAATTTTGTGCTGGAATTCCTCGATTATTTTATCGACCCTCCAAGATATTCTATTGAAGAATGTTTGGAAAGAGGTCTTACCTACAGCGTTCCGCTTAAATCTAAGTTGAAACTGTATTGTACTGACCCAGAACACGAAGATTTTGAAACTATTGTTCAAGATGTATATCTTGGTACAATACCATACATGACCCCAAAAGGAACATTCGTAGTGAATGGTGCCGAAAGGGTCGTGGTTTCTCAGCTTCATAGATCACCCGGCGTTTTCTTCGGACAAAGCCGACATGCTAATGGTACAAAATTGTATTCAGCCCGTGTTATTCCTTTTAAAGGTTCATGGATTGAATTCGCTACTGATATAAACAATGTCATGTACGCCTATATCGATCGTAAGAAAAAGTTGCCGGTAACGACACTTCTTCGTGCAATTGGTTTTGAAAGTGATAAAGACATCCTTGAAATTTTTGGTTTAGCCGATGAATTCAAAGTAAGTAAAACTTCCATCAAAAATGCTGTTGGTCGTAAACTTGCTGCTAGGGTTTTAAAAACATGGATTGAAGATTTTGTAGATGAAGATACTGGTGAAGTCGTTTCTATTGAAAGAAATGAAGTAATAATCGACCGTGAAATCGTAATCGAAAAAGAACACTTAGAATTAATTCTTGAATCGGGAGTAAAATCTATCATCCTTCATAAAGACGATATCAATGCTGCTGATTACACAATCATTTATAATACATTACAAAAAGATACCTCAAATTCTGAAAAAGAAGCGGTTGAGCATATTTACCGTCAATTAAGAAATGCAGAACCGCCTGATGAGGAAACAGCAAGGGGTATCATAGATAAATTGTTTTTCTCCGACAAACGTTACGATTTAGGTGATGTTGGACGTTACAGAATTAACAAAAAATTAAATCTTAATACTCCTTCTGATACACGTGTATTAACGAAAGAAGATATTATCTGCATCATTCGTTACCTCATTCAATTGATTAATTCGAAAGCTGATGTGGATGATATTGATCACTTGAGCAATCGTCGTGTAAGAACTGTTGGGGAACAATTGTATGGACAATTCGGAGTTGGATTGTCTCGTATGGCCAGAACTATTCGCGAAAGAATGAACGTTCGTGATAATGAGGTGTTTACTCCAACTGACTTGATTAATGCGAAAACATTATCTAGTGTAATTAATTCATTTTTTGGTACCAACCAACTTTCTCAATTTATGGATCAAACCAATCCCTTGTCAGAGATTACGCACAAGCGTCGTCTTTCTGCACTCGGTCCAGGTGGTTTATCAAGAGAAAGAGCAGGTTTCGAGGTACGTGATGTGCATTATACACACTATGGTCGCTTATGTACTATTGAAACACCTGAAGGTCCAAATATTGGTTTGATTTCTTCTTTGTGCGTTTTTGCTAAAATTAATAAGTTAGGATTTATTGAAACTCCTTACCATACAGTTACTGAAGGGAAAGTAGATTTAGATAAACCTATTATTTATTTAAGTGCAGAAGAAGAAGAAACTTCTATCATAGCTCAGTCTAAAACTGATATTGACGATAGTGGAAACTTCAAAGATCACCGCATAAAAGCAAGATTTGCTGGTGACTTTCCGGTGGTAGAGCCGAAAGAAATAAAATTAATGGACGTTGCTCCGAATCAAATTGCTTCTATTGCAGCCTCTCTTATTCCTTTCTTGGAACATGATGATGCAAACCGCGCATTGATGGGCTCGAACATGATGCGTCAAGCTGTTCCTTTATTAAATCCTGAAGCTCCTCTCGTAGGAACAGGTTTGGAAGCAGCTGTGGCCCGTGATTCTAGAGTTTTAATCAATGCTGAAGGTGAAGGAATTGTTGAATGGGTAGACGCAAATGAAATTGTTATCCGCTATTCAAGAACAGATGACGAAAGATTGGTAAGTTTTGATGACGATGTGAAGTCTTACAAACTCACTAAATTCCGCAAAACAAACCAGAATACAACTATTAACTTAAAACCTATTGTTGCAAAAGGTGAAAAGGTAAGTTTAGGTCAGGTTTTATGCGAAGGTTATGCTACACAAGGCGGAGAACTAGCTTTGGGTCGTAACTTAAAAGTAGCTTTCATGCCATGGAAAGGTAATAACTTCGAAGATGCAATTGTAATTTCTGAGCGTATTGTTCGTGAAGATGTATTCACAAGCTTGCACATTGAAGAGTTTATTTTAGAAGTGCGCGATACAAAACGTGGTTTAGAAGAGTTAACAGCTGATATTCCTAACGTAAGTGAAGAAGCTACAAAGGATTTAGATGAAAACGGACTTATTCGTATAGGTGCTGATGTGAAGCCTGGTGATATTTTAATTGGTAAAATCACACCAAAAGGTGAAACTGATCCATCTCCTGAAGAAAAATTATTGAGAGCAATTTTCGGTGATAAAGCAGGTGATGTGAAAGATGCATCTTTAAAGGCACCTCCTTCTTTGAATGGTGTTGTGATTGACAAGAAATTGTTTTCTCGCATTATAAAAGATCGCAAATCTAAAAACGAAGAAAAACCAACATTGGTTAAAATCGATCAAGAACGCGATAAGGAAATTGTTGAATTGAAAAGCAGAATGATTGAGAAATTGTTCATCTTGGTAAATGGTAAAACATCTCAAGGTATCTTCAATAATTTCAAAGAAGAATTGATTCCTAAAGGTTCTAAGTTTACTGTTAAAATGTTGCAAGGCATTGATTATTCTTCAGTAAATCCAAACAAATGGACAACAGATAAAGACAAAAACAATCAGATTAAAATTTTATTAAATAATTATCTGATTCGTTACAATGACCTGAATGGTATTGCAAAACGTAAAAAGTTTGCAGCAACTGTAGGTGATGAGCTTCCGGCAGGAATAGTTCAGTTAGCAAAGGTTTACATCGCTAAAAAACGTAAGTTGAAAGTGGGTGATAAAATGGCTGGACGACATGGTAATAAAGGTATTGTTGCGCGTATTGTGCGTGAAGAAGAAATGCCTTTCTTAGACAATGGTTCACCAGTTGATATCGTGTTAAATCCATTAGGTGTACCTTCAAGGATGAACCTTGGTCAGATTTATGAAACGGTTTTAGGTTGGGCAGGAAAAGAATTGGGAATGACATTCGCTACTCCAATTTTTGATGGTGCTACCTTAGATCAAATCAATGAATATTCTGACAAAGCTGGAATTCCTCGTTACGGTAGAACATTCCTAATCGATGGTGGAACAGGTGAGCATTTTGATCAACCTGCAACTGTAGGTATGATTTACATGTTGAAACTTGGTCACATGGTGGATGATAAAATGCACGCTCGTTCAATTGGACCATACTCATTAATTACTCAGCAGCCTCTTGGTGGTAAAGCACAATTTGGAGGTCAGCGTTTTGGTGAGATGGAGGTTTGGGCACTCGAAGCATTTGGTGCTGCTAATATCTTACAGGAAATCTTAACTGTAAAATCTGATGATGTAATTGGACGTGCTAAAGCCTACGAAGCAATCGTTAAAGGCGACAA
>Ga0105048_10019770_pt1 | contig 10308 bp, 12 predicted proteins | sample MAT05_FD_78382 | JGI IMG/M metagenome (GOLD analysis project Ga0105048, IMG submission 78382) | Freshwater microbial communities from Lake Fryxell liftoff mats and glacier meltwater in Antarctica - MAT-05 | ecosystem: Environmental > Aquatic > Freshwater > Ice > Liftoff microbial mat | place...
AATTTCTCGGTCAAATCAGCGCAATAATAGGCTGCGCCAGACATAAAGACCCTCTCGGGTAATGGTTTTTATCGATCTAATTGCGGCTAATGTGCTCAAACAGCAAGCAAATTTGCGCTTTAGGAGCGAGAAATTTTTGAATTTGGAATTGCTGCTTATACACCTTGCGTCCGGCAAATACATCGGCCTTGCGGTATAATCGTTCGGCTTTACTCAGGGACAGGTGCTGCATTGCGATCGTGCCTCTGCTGCTACGTGCTTGCGACAATCTTATTCAGGCGTTTTGAGACGCCACACGAATGTTGGTTTTGCGCGCCGGGCTTGCAGGTTGTTTGCCGATGTGTGCAATAAAGCAGTTTGAGGCAGCAATCTAGCAAGTGAAAGGAAATTTAAACCATGCCAAAGCGTACTTACCAACCTAAAAAGCGCCGTCGCGTGCGCGTGCACGGCTTCCTGCAGCGCATGCAGACCAAGGGCGGCCGCAAAGTGCTGAATGCACGCCGTGCCAAGGGTCGTGTCAAGCTGACGGTCAAGGCCAACAACCACGTCAAGCAGATCGACTGGAATGCCGTTTACTCGCCGGCCAAGAGCAAGCGCGGCACTGCCGGTAGCAAATAAGCGCACCCAATTCGAAGGCCTGGAACCCCAAACTCTGTGATCAGAATTTCGGGTTCCAGGCCTTTGTTTTGGCACTTGCTTCACTTGTGCTGAGCAAACTTCGTGTTGGGACGACTTCGCACCGCAGCCGACTTTGAACAGGTGCGCGCCCAGGGCGGGCGTTGGCGCGGCAAACTATGCATGATGAATGCGGCACCGCAGGTCTCCCCAGAAGTCACCGGCTCAGTTTTGCCACACGCCTCGCAAGTCTCATCAACCACTGCCACAGCCGTTCAGCCGGCACTCACCCGCGTTGGCTACATTACCTCCAAGAAAGTCGGCAAGGCCGTCAAACGGAACCGCGCACGGCGACTCATGCGCGAAGCCATGCGACATCTGGCGGACTCCATCGTAGAAGGATGGGATATTGTGCTGATTGCGCAACCCCGGCTGGTCACAGCCCGGCCGCGCATGCAAAATGTGAAGGATGATCTGAAATGGCTGCTCGGACAAGCGAAGTTAATCACCCCAACACCCGTCTCACCACTGGCCCAACCAAACTCGATGAATCGGCCGACAACACGTCCGTCAACGGGGAGTCTGCCGCCGAGCACCTCGCCACACGCTCCATATCCGGCAAAGTCATGATCGCGGCTATTCGCTTTTACCAGCGCACGATTTCGGTCGCGCTGCCACCCAGTTGCCGCTTTTATCCGTCATGCAGTGAATATACGCTGCAAGCCGTGGCTCGATATGGGCCGCTCAAAGGCGGCTGGATGGGCATCAAGCGTATTTTGAGATGCCAGCCGTTTTCGCCGGGCGGGTATGATCCTGTGCCATGACTCTAGACTCAAGAGTCTAGAGTCTTAAGTCTTGAGTCATTCTGAAGATACCAAACTATGAAGCGACTTTCTAATCTCTGGGGCATCGCCCTGGCGGCGATTCTGCTAAGCGCGTGCGCCGGCGGCGAAGTGCCACCCACCGCCTTCCCTGGCCTCATCGTGGACGGCCCCTCAGGCTACCTGAGCAGCAACCTGCATGCCTATAAATTTGATGTAGCCAGCGGTGCCGAAGCCTGGCGATTCCCCAGGCAGGGCGAAACCGCCTCCGCCGAGACACCCCTGCCGGGGCCATTTGCGGGTAGCCCCGAGCGCGTCGGCGATGTAATCGTGGTGGGTCAATCGACCGCTCATGCATCTGGCGGCCAGATCATCAACGGCCTGTTGTTTGGCATTGGCGAGGCGGATGGCCTGGAGAAATGGCGCTTCACCAAAGCCGGCCGCGAATTCGTGGATGGCGTCACCACTGATGGCAAGCTGATCTACGCCCCCAGCGGCGATCACAAGCTCTACGCCCTCGACCCCGGCCAGCTTGAAGGCGGCCAGCCCAAGATTTTGTGGTCGTTCGAGACCGGCAATAAGCTGTGGGGCAAGCCACTGCTGGCCGACGGGGTGTTGTATCAGCCTTCGCTGGATCACCGCATGTACGCCATCGATGCCCAATCCGGCAAAGCCACCTGGGCCCAACCGTTTCAGGCCGGCGCATCCATCGCCGCAACACCGCTGCTGACCAACGGCGTGCTGTATTTTGGCTCGTTCGATAGCAAGTTCTATGCCGTGAACGCCAATGACGGCAGCAAGAAATGGGAAACACCGGTTGAAGGCTGGATCTGGAGCGAGGCGCTCATCGTCGGTGACACGATCTACGTCGGCAACGTGAACGGTAAGTTCTTTGCCCTCGCCCTGGAAAACGGCGCGGTGAAGTGGACGTCCGAGATCGGCGACACCATCCGGGCCAAGCCGGTGCTACAGGGCAACAAGCTCTATGTCGTCAGCATGAACACCCATGTGTATGAGTTCGACATCAGCGCGCCGCCGGCCGATGGCAAGATGGACGCGAGCAAGCCATTTAACGACAAGCTGGGCCGGCGCATACTGTCCACACCGGCGATTGTCAATGGCCAGTTGTATGTGCCACTGTTCGACGGCGACATCAAAGTGGCTGGGGTGAGTCTGGAAACGAAGGAGAAAGCGTTTCAATTCCCACCAGCCGCAGCCGCGACACCGGTTCCTTAAACAATTTGCAATTCAATGGCGTATGGCTATCAGAAGGGGCGCGGCTTGCTGCACCCCTATCCTGGTCTAACCCAATCCCCATTTACACAAGGTAAGCTATCATCTGTAACCGCAATCACGCAGCATGCGCCACTTGTCTGTTTGAGTTTGGGTGCCTGATATTGATTCCGCCACATGCGGCATGCGTGACGATTGAAGCATAAATAATCCATGCTCGACACCTTAATTTACAACCCGCTGACCAACCTTCTGCTGCTCATCTACGAGTTGCTCTTTCACAATTACCTGCTGGCGATTGTGGTGCTGACCTTGCTGATCCGTCTGGTGACGCTGCCGCTCACGCTAAAGCAGCAATCGGCCAGCATGCGCATGTCGGCGATGCAACCGCTGGTCAAAGAGGCACAGGCGAAATACAAGGGCGAACCCAAGAAGTTGCAGGAAGAAATGCGCCGGCTCGGCTTCAACCCGTTGTCGGGCTGTCTGCCCACGATCATCCAGTTCCCGATTCTGATCGGCCTCTACCAGGCCATCAACCGCACGCTGGCGTTCAGCCCGCTCAGCCTGCTGGAGTTGGGCAAGCACATCTACGGCTTCCTGCCCAATTTGTCGCCGCTGGTGCCGGTTAATAGCACCATCTTCGGCATCTTCGATATGGGTGCCATTCCGGCGCTCAACTCGATCACCGTGCTCATCCCGGTGCTGGTGGTGGCCACCACCTGGCTGAGCAGCAAGATGATGCAGATGCCGTCGACCGACCCGCAGCAGCAGCAGATGATGCAGATGATGAACGTGATGATGCCGATGATGATTGGCTTCTTCTCGTTGCAAACGCCGATTGGGTTGGCGACGTATTGGATCGTATCCAATGTCATCGGCGTCGGCCAGTATTTCCTGCTAAAGCCGCAAATGGATGCGCTGAAGGCCAAGTATGCAACGCCGGCTGGCTCGGCTGCCGGGGCTGTGGCACTGAGCATGAAGTCGGGTTCAGACAAGCCATTGTTTGCGCCACCCAAAAGCAAGGTCAAGGCCAAATCATCGTCAGGCAGCAAACCCGCCGCCAACAACAAATCGGGCGGCAACAAGCCGGCCAAGAGCTAGCCAGCCGACGCAGTTGCGTATCGGCTGGGTTAGCCTAAAATTTTACGACTTAGTTGTTAGTCATTAGTCTTTAGTGATTTGTTGCGGAGAATCAGGCACAAACTAATCACTAAAGACTAATCACTAACAACTTATCTGAATCAGGAAGACGAAACCTATGGCATCGATGGAATTTGGCGCGAACGATGTGGAAACTGCCGTTGCGCAGGGATTATCGCAACTCAAGCTCATTCGCGCCGAGGTCAAGATCGAGGTGCTGGACGAGGGCAGCCGCGGCGTGTTGGGCATAGGCTCCCGTCAGGCGCGCGTTCGGCTAACCCCGTTTGCCGAGATCGAAGCCGAACAGGTGGCAGCGCTCCAGCCTTCCAGTCCCGAGGCAGATACTGAACCCACGGTCGGTGATGACGCCGGCTTGGTGGGTCATGATGAGGGCGAACATGCCAGCAATCTGCCCGTTGCATCTTCGCAAGACGATGATGACGGCGACATAGGCGACGACGAGACCGAGGACACTGTCGATGATGCCAGCGACAGTGACGAAGACGCTGCCGAGTCTGAGATGGAAATTGACGGCGCGCCATTGGCTGCCTCATTGACCTACGGCGTGCTGGATCGCATGGGTTTCGGCGCAGCCACCTGCCTCAGCCGCAGCATTCTCCCCCACGACGAGCAGGATCAGCCCGTGGTCTGGGTGGATATTGACTTTGAGCCCACGGATGAAGGCGATGAGCAGGCCGATTCGTTGCTGGCCCATCAGCAGGAAGCGCTGTATGCGCTGCAATCGCTGGTACAAATCATGTGGAGCCACCAGACCAAGAGCGGCGTGCGCATCACGCTCGATGTCAACGGCTACAAAGCGCGCCGGCAAAGTCAGCTGCAGCAGATGGCCGAACGCATGGCCGAACGCGTTATTGCCACGGGCCGCTCCATCACCCTGGAGCCGATGAACCCGGCCGACCGCCGCCTGGTCCACATGGCCCTGCGCGACCACCCCGACGTCTTCACCGAAAGCCAGGGCGAAGGCAGCAGCCGCAAGGTCATCATTCAGCCGAAAAAGTAATGAGTAGCCAGTAATCAGTAGTCAGTAGGAACACGCTCACTATCTGACTACTGATTACTGGCTACTTACTACTTCCCCCCAACGATGGACTACCTCGCTATCGGCCATGTCACCGAAGATGTCTGGCCGGATGGGCGCAAGACGCCGGGCGGCACAGTCATGTATGCCTCACGGGCGGCGCGCCGGTTAACGCGCGAGGTATTGGTGTTCACCGCCGCGGCACTCGGTTTTGACACCGCCGGCACATTTCCCGACATTCGGGTGCAACGCCTCATTACGTCGACCACGACCAAGTTCGAGAATATTTACACCCCAAAAGGTCGCGTGCAGGTGACTCGGCCGTGTGATGTGATTCTGCAACCCGCCGATGCCTTCCATTTGCGCGAGACTGCCATAATTCACCTCGCGCCGGTGTGCAATGAAGTGAGTCCGGATTTTGTCGATGCGGTTCGGCGTGATGCATTTATGGGGGTAACGCCGCAGGGTTGGTTGCGCCGCTGGGATGCGCAAGGCCATGTGACCCAAAGCGCCTCCAATTGGACCGAGGCCGGCAAAGTGCTGGCTCGGGCCGATGCGGTGGTGACCAGCATCGAAGACATCAACGGCGATTGGTCGGTGGCGCATGAATGGGCGGCTCAGACCAAGCTCCTCGTGGTGACTCAGAGCGAATTGGGGTGCACCGCATTTGTCAACGGCCAACCCACCCATGTGCCAGCGCCCCAGGTAGTCGAGGTCGATCCCACCGGCGCCGGTGACATTTTTGCCGCTGCGCTGTTTGTGGCGCTGCAACGCGGAAATGAGCCGGCCCAGGCCTGCGCCTTCGCCTGTTGCATGGCCTCGCTCAGTGTCACCCGCCCTCAGTTGGAGGGCCTGCCCACGGCCGAAAATATCGAGCGGTGCAGTACAATCTCGACGGCAGAAAGTGGTGAGTAGTTGGTGGTTAGTGGCTGGTTGCTGGCGACCAGATTCCACAACCAGCCACTAACCACCAGTCGCCAGCAACCAACCACCAGTTATGGCCTATATCTACTCCATTGCAAACCAGAAGGGCGGCGTGGGCAAGACCACCTCGGCAGTGAACCTGAGCGCCTATTTGGCGGCAAATGGGAAGCGCGTGTTGCTGGTGGATTTTGATGCCCAGGCCAACGCCACCAGCAGCCTCGGCATCAACAAAGATAAAGTTGAGGCCTCCAGTTATGAAGTGCTGCTCGGCACGGCCACCACCGCCAAAGCCACCCTCAAAAACGGCAAGCTCGGCCTCGCCATCATTCCCGCTTCACCGGCACTGGCTGCGGCCGAAGTGGAGCTTGTGGGCGAACTGGCCCGCGAGTATCGTTTGCGGCAAGCGCTGGCCGGCGAGGTTGATAAGTACGACTACATCCTGATCGATTGTCCGCCGTCGCTGGGCCTGTTAACTGTGAACGCGCTGACCGCCTCGACCCACGGCGTCATCATCCCGGTGCAGTGCGAATATCTCGCGTTGGAAGGGCTCTCGCAATTGACCCGAACGGTGCAACTGGTGCAGCAGCGGCTGAATCCACAGATGGAGATTCGCGGTCTCATTTTGACCATGTTCGACAGCCGCACTGCGCTGTCTCAGCAGGTGGCGGCCGAGGTGGAGCGCTATTTTGCCGGCAAGGTGTTCAGCGCGCGCATCCCGCGCAACGTGCGCCTGAGCGAGGCTCCCAGCCACGGCCAACCCATCCTGACCTACGCGCCCAATTCGCCAGGCGGCATGGCTTATAAAAAACTGGCGCTCGAACTCATCGCCCAAAACGATGGCGACGGCAAGACTCCCAAATCAGATCGCGACAGCACTTTGAACGGCACACACGGCAGCAGCACTAGCGTTGCAACCACGGCTTGATCTTTAAATATGGCAAAAACGATTGGCCTGGGGCGCGGCCTGGATGCGCTCATTCCCGACAACGCTAATAACACCAGTTCCAACGCCAATGCGATGGGCAGCGATGGTTTTGCGCCGGCAGAGACGAGCGCGGCCGAGGCAGCGAACGGGGCCTCTACACCGGTCATGCGTAGCGGCATCGAAATCGCGATTGACCAGATTCGCCCCAACCCACATCAACCCAGACTGGTGCGCGGTTTGGAAGCGTTGAACCTGGAAGAGCTGGCGGCCAGCATCCGCGAGCACGGCATCATTCAACCGCTCATCGTCACCCGCACCCAGGGAGCCGGCCTGCCCTACACCCTGATTGCCGGCGAGCGACGCTGGCGGGCTGCGCAAGTGGCCGGCTTGCGGCATGTGCCGGTGGTCATCAAAGAGTCCACACCGCAGCAGATGCTGGAAATCGCGTTGATTGAGAATATCCAACGCCGAGACCTAAGCCCGTTGGAAGAAGCGGCAGCCTACCAGCAACTGATGAACGATTTTGGTCTGACGCAGGAGTTGGTGGCCGAGCGGGTGGGCAAGAGCCGCGTTACCGTGGCAAACACAGTGCGCCTGTTAAAACTGCCTGCACAAATCCAGGCGGCATTGATGCAGGGTGTGATTTCTGAAGGCCATGCCCGTGTCTTGCTGACCCAGGGCATGACGGTGGATTATCAGTTAGCCGGCCTCGACGAGATCGTTCGAGACACGCTGAATGTGCGTCAAACTGAGGAGATGGTGCGACGCTATCTGGCCCCGCCGCCGCAGCGCTCGGCAAACCCAGCACCCCAAAAGAATGAGTGGGCCGGCGCGAAAGAATACGAGAGCAAGCTGCGCGACACGCTCGGCACCAAGGTCAATTTGCAGCGCGGCCGCAAGGGTGGCCGCATCGTCATCGAGTTCTACAGCGACGAGGAATTCAGCGCCATTTACGACAAGATTGTGGGGCCGGACGAGGATTAGCGGCTGGCTGCTGGCAACTTGCTGCTAGCCGCTACCCGCCAATAGCCATCTTCATGTTGTATCGCGGCGACAACCTCACCCTTCTGCGCCAGCATATTGCGGATGCTTCGGTGGATATGGTGTATGCCGACCCACCCTTCAACTCTGGCAAACCCTACTTCCCCACTGCGGACAAGCACAGCGCCGCCTATGACGACCGCTGGCGCTGGGACGAACAGGTTGGTGCCGAATACACCGCACTGCAAACCACATTGCCAGAGGCTTATACCCGCGTTTTGTCGGCGCTGTTTGGGGTGATTGGCCCTGATGCGGCGATGGCGTATGTGGTCTTTCTCGCACCCCGGCTGGCCGAATTGCAACGCGTGCTCAAACCCAGCGGCAGCCTGTATTTGCACTGTGATGTGCGCATGAGCCACTATTTACGGCTGCTTTTAGATGCCGTATTTGGCCGCGATCAGTTTCGCAACGAGATCGTCTGGGCCTACAGAACAGGGGGAGCCGGCAAACGCCAGTTCAGTCGCAAGCACGATGTGATCTTGTTTTATGCGGCTTCAAAGCACTATACGTTTCATCCTCAATATGAACGCATACGCTACGCCAAACCCTTTTTTAGCGCGCAACAGGACGCGCACGGCTACTATGCCGATGTGTTACTGCGCGATGTGTGGGACATCCCCGCCGTCATCAACGTGAGCAAAGAGCGCACCGGCTACCCGACTCAAAAGCCGCTGGCGCTGTTGGAGCGCATCATTTTGGCCTCGTCCAATGAAGGCGATTGCGTGCTGGATCCCTTCTGCGGCAGCGGCACCACCCTGGTGGCGGCGCACAAGCTGGGCCGGCGCTACATTGGCATGGACATGAATACCGATGCGATTAGGATTGCAGGGGAAAGGCTGTTGGCTGCTGGCGGCTAGCGGATAGCTGCTGGCGAAAATTTACCAGCAGCCAATCACCAATCACCAATCGCCAATCGCCAATCGCCAATCGCCAATCGCCAATCGCCGCCAAATATAACAACTATGAAAGACATCATCCAAGAGAAACTGAACCAGGCCGTGGCATTGCTGCACGAGCAGAATGTGGATTGCTGGCTGACGTTTGTGCGCGAGACCAGCCAGGTGCATGATCCCGCGCTCGATTTGATTCTCGGCTTCGGCGTCACCTGGGACAGCGCGTTTTTGTGCACCCGGGCCGGCGAGAAGATCGCGATTGTGGGCCGCTACGACGGCGACAACGTGAGCAAGCTTGGCGCGTACACCCAGGTGCTGACCTATGACCAGGGCATTCGCGCGACTTTGCGCGAGCAAATGGCGCGCATCAACCCCGCCAGCATCGGCCTGAATTATTCGCTCAGCGACACCGGCTCCGACGGCCTGACGTTTGGCATGTATGCGCGACTGATTCAATTTCTGGGCGATACCGCCCACGCCGCCCACTTCGTGAGTGCCGATGGCATTGTGCGCCGGCTGCGCGAACGCAAGAGCGCCAATGAGATCAAGCGCATCAAAGACGCCATCGACAAAACCGAGCAGGTGTATGAGATGCTGTTTGACCTGCCCCTGGTCGGCATGAGCGAGAAGCAGGTGCACGAGCGGGCCGGCGAATTTGTGCGCCACGCGGGTTGCGATTTTGGCTGGGAACGCGTGAATAACCCGATTGTGAATGCAGGGCCGGATAGCGCCATCGGCCACGGCATTCCCAGCGATTTGCGATTTGCCCAGGGCCAGATCGCCCACTTCGACATGGGTCTGCGCTACGAAGGCTATTGCAGCGATTTGCAGCGGGTGGCCTATATTCGCCGCGATGACGAAGACGGCGTGCCGGCTGAGGTGATGAATGCCTGGGACGCCTGCTGGTCGGCATTGGAAGCGGGCCGCGCGGCGTTGAAGGCCGGCGCAACCTGCTGGCAGGTGGATGCAGCGGCACGCGCCGAACTGGTACGCCAGGGCTACCCCGAATATTTGCACGCGTATGGTCATCATGTGGGCCGCAACGTGCACGACGGCGGCAGTGTGCTGGGGCCGCGCTGGGAGCGCTACGGCCAGCTGCCCAACATGGCCGTGGAGCCCAATAGCGTGTTCGCGATTGAGCTGGGGGTGATGGTGCCAGGCTATGGCTACATCGGCATCGAAGAGAACGTGCTGGTGACAGAGGCAGGAGCCGAGTATCTGAGCACGCCGCAGAAGGAACTGATCGTGATGTGAGCGATCTGTTGCGCCACAAGCCAAATGTGCGAACTTTTAGTCACAGTACAGGACTTACACTGTAGCCTGATCAGCTCATTCAATTGCAGCGTGATGCGTTCAGATGCGTCGACGACTACATCGAGGTCGACGTCGACGCATCCGAGAGCCATTCGCGTAAGTCCTGAGGTTTTGAAATCCTATTACCGAATTTTGGCTCTCCCGACTTTAGCGGGAAAGGGGAACCTAAAGGGCGAAATGATCTCGACAAGGTTCCCTTCGGCTTTGACGCCGAAAAACCCCACCCCCAGCCCCTCCCCGCAGCGGGGAGGGGAGCACATCCCCCTCCCTTTCAGGGAGGGGTTAGGGGTGGGTTCTTCACCAGTGACAGTGTCAAGTCGCGACTTATTGTTAGGGTGCTTTCCCGCTAAAGTTGGGAGAGCC
>Ga0105048_10019771_pt1 | contig 10307 bp, 9 predicted proteins | sample MAT05_FD_78382 | JGI IMG/M metagenome (GOLD analysis project Ga0105048, IMG submission 78382) | Freshwater microbial communities from Lake Fryxell liftoff mats and glacier meltwater in Antarctica - MAT-05 | ecosystem: Environmental > Aquatic > Freshwater > Ice > Liftoff microbial mat | place...
ATACTGGTAAGTCAATACCTTGTTACCAATGAAGATGAACCGATGCAACAGGTAGTAGCGAAACTTTTGGTGGCAAAACACAAAACTATTTCTACTGCCGAAAGCTGCACGGGTGGTTATATTGCTCATCTATTGACTGAAAAAGCAGGCGCTTCAGCATACTTCAGCGGCAGTGTGGTGACTTACTCTTATAAGGCAAAGGAGGATTTATTGCAGGTAGATAAAAATATCCTTGAATCGATCGGTGCAGTAAATGAAGAAGTCGTAATTCAAATGGCAATGGGAGCTTTGAAAAATATACAAACAGACTTTACGATTGCAGTTTCCGGTATTATGGGGCCGGATGGAGGGTCAACCGAAAAACCAGTAGGCACTGTTTGGGTAGCAGTTGGCAATGCTAATAAAATCATTACGGAAAAATTCCAGTTTAGGTTCGACCGCCAAAGAAATATTGAACTAACGGCTACCTATGCGTTGAATATGTTACGTAAATTTATTTTATCGGATTTATAGAAACCGGATTGTAAGTGACACCCAGTTTAGTTATGCATACATCACCGCAATAAACCTGTTATTTTATAATGCTTCAGAACGATGTGAACCGTATTAAAAGGAAATAATTACCTTTATCGCCGATTGTTAACCAAATGAACAGCAGGCTTGCAAGATTTTGCTGTCTATTATTTTCAAACTTCAAATTATTATATGTCTTTAGTTGATCTGGTAATGCCAAAGCTGGGGGAAAGTATTATGGAAGCCACCATTTTAAAGTGGCATAAAACCCCTGGAGACTCCATACAAGAGGATGAAACCGTTCTTGATATTGCTACAGATAAAGTGGACAGTGAAGTGCCCTCAACTACGAAAGGCATTATAGAAGAAATATTATTTAAGGAAAACGATGTAGTACCAATAGGGGCAGTCATTGCAAGAATCAGGGTAGGTACCAGCTCTGCTGTAACACAGTCTCAGCCTGCACCGCAGCCTGTAAAGCCTGCTTATGAAGAAGCCAGAATTATAGAAGACATTCCCTTTCAACCTAACGTATCCGGATTCTCAACACCGACTGCCGCTGCTAATAATGCTGTTAGATTTTATTCACCGCTGGTAATTAATATTGCACAGCAGGAAGGAATTAGTATGGTAGAACTCGAAAAAATTCCCGGCACCGGGCAGGATGGCAGGGTAAGCAAAAAAGATATGCTGGCGTATATAGCATCAAGGTCGGCAGCAACTCAACCATCAATAGCCATCCCCCATTATCAACAGCCAGTAGTAGTGAGTCCCGCAGAGATTGAACGTTCGGAAGAAAAGGTGCAGGATACACAGGTAGCACTTGCCAGCAGTTATCCCGGAAATGTAGAAATTATTGAGATGGACCGCATGCGTAAACTGATTGCCAAACACATGGTAGATAGTAAACATACAAGCGCTCATGTAACCAGTTTTGCAGAATGTGATGTTACCAATCTTGTTTTATGGAGAGAGAAAATTAAAAAGGATTTCGAAAAAAGAGAAGGCGAAAAAATAACCTATACGCCCCTTTTTGTTGAAGCCATTGTAAAGTGTATTAAAAGATTTCCAATGCTCAGCAGTTCAATTGATGGAGATCGGATTATCATTAAGAAAAACTTAAATATTGGTATGGCAACTGCCCTGCCAAACGGAAATTTGATTGTGCCTGTTATAAAAAATGCAGATCAATTAAACCTTGCTGGTTTAACCAAACAGGTAAACGGATTGGCCAACGCAGCAAGAACAGGTAAATTAAAACCAGATGATACAACTGGCGGAACATTTACATTAACCAATGTGGGCACATTTGGAAGTATCATGGGCACCCCTATTATCAACCAGCCGCAAGTAGCAATTATGGCGGTGGGTGCCATTAAAAAAAGGCCAATGGTAATTGAAACACCACAGGGCGACAGCATTGCTATCCGTCACATGATGTACATTTCATTGAGTTATGATCATCGTATTATTGATGGCGCATTGGGTAGTACATTCTTAAATGCGGTATCAAAAGAATTAGAAAATTTTGATGGCAGCAGAACGATTTAAATAATTATAAGCTGATTGATTTATTTAGGAATGCAGGTTGGTTGCCGATGTATTTTGGCAAATATGAGTGCAGTTGCAAAAAGATTTATGGATTTCACCTATGATTACATCTAATGGATATACTTAACCCATTTTGAATACAGACAAGTATAAACATATTGAAGATCACCAGCTATTGCAGCATTTTTATGCAGATAAAAATAATGAATGGCTTGGTATATTGCTACAGCGCTATACCCTACTGTTACTGGGTGTATGTATGAAGTATCTTAAAAATGAAGAGGAAGCCAAAGATGGTGTTCAGCAGGTTTTTTTAAAGGCCATTACAGAATTGCATAAATATAAAGTTGATTATTTTAAAAGCTGGCTTTACATGATTGCAAAAAATCATTGTTTGATGAAACTGAGGGACAAGGGCAAACACCCGGTAGAAATCAATGAACAACATTTTTTAACACCGGACGAAACGGAAGCGACCATTAAACACCTGGAGAAAGATGCAACGCTGACCAATATGGAAAAGGCACTTCAGTTGCTGAATGAAGAACAACTACAGTGCATTCAATTGTTTTACCTTGAAAAGAAAAGTTACCAGGATATTGCAGGGCAAACAGGTTACCCTCTTTTAAAAGTAAAAAGCCATATTCAAAACGGAAAGAGAAATTTAAAAATAATGTTGGAGCGTTTACAACACAATGAGCAATGATCTGAAAGACATATTATCTAATAGCAATAAGGATATTGATAACCAGCAGTTGATGGATTACCTGAGTAACCAGTTATCAAAGGCAGATAGTCATGCTATGGAGAAAGATATGGTAGATGATGAGTTTATGAATGATGCGGTGGAAGGTTTGCAAAAAATGGAGCATCCTAAAGACATGCAGGCTTTTGTGGAACAATTGAATAACGACCTGCATAAACAGATAGCTAAAAACAAAAACCGTAAAGAAAAGCGGAGTTTAAAAGAACAGCCTTATACTTACGTTACCATCATTATTATTTTAATTTTAGTAGTAATCAGTTTTATTGTACTAAAAAAGCACCTTGATGCAAAGAATGCTCAACCGCCTGCCAACAGCAAGGTAACTGCAATTTCAAATCTTCAATAGGATAGATACCAATAATAATTTTGCTTGTGGTGAAAAGCATTCCACTTGATTGTGGATTGATACAGATCATCCGAATATCCCTGCACTTAATCCAATCTCAGTTCGTTTAAAATTTGAAATACATAAAAAAAGACGCTCCAAAAGTGGAACGTCTTTTTTATTTCCTATAAAAGATAATTACTATTTATTTCCTTGTGCACCCTGACCTTTTTGAGCCTTTTGCATTTCTTCCATTGCTTTCTTTTGATTTTCTTCCTGCTTTTTCATTTGTGCAGCAGCTTCCACAGCAGCCTGGGCACTGCCAATTACATCAACAACTTCCACATCAAACAATAAACATTCGTTGGGCTTAATTTGCCCGCCTGCTCCTTGTGAACCGTAGGCAAGTACAGAAGGGATATACAACCTTGCTTTACCACCTTTTTTCAAAAGCGACAAACCATCTGTCCATCCTTTAATCACGCTACCCGGCATTCCTGGTAAAGCGCCCATATTTACGGGAAATACATCTGTATGTCCAAAAGCTGTATCAATGTTAGAGTCGAAAACTTTACCTTCCACCAGTGTTTTTCCGGTATAAAATACTTTTAAAGTTTTAGTTGTATCAACAGCGTCGCCAGTGCCGGGATTGATGATTTCAACATAAGTTCCCTGCGGAGCTTTTACTGCCTGTATTTTGTTTTTAGCGAGGTAATCAGTGATTAACTTATCATCCTTTTTAATTTGCTCTAAAGCTTTCAAAGAGTCTTTCGTTTTTGCAGCTACCATTTGAATCTGGTAGGCACTGTCAGCAGCTTCCTTTGTGGTAAATACATTGATGATCTTATAATGAGCAACGATAAAAGCACCTTTTTTCATGAAAGGAGGTGTATTGCCACTCTTCATCAAACTGTCGGTCATCTGCTTAACAATGATGCTATCACCTTTTCTTGCTTCGCTGAATATTTTATAATAAACGGGTGGAATTCCAACTGAATCCATCGTTACAATCTGGTTTGAAACTGTTCTTGAATCAAATAAAACAGAATCCTTCCCTGCACCACTGTAGATTTGGTCAAATTGAATTTCAAAGAAATTCCCGTTTTTAATAGTATTCCCTTTTCCGTCAGAAATAATTTTGTACTGCATTCCAGCTTCTGCTTTTTTAAAAGGTTTGGTGCAGCTTGCAAATAACAAAGCTGTTACTGCTAATAAATAAAAAAAATGCTTCATTTGTATTTGTTTAAAATTGATAGTTGCTAAGTTGATCTTTATTTTCCTTCATGGCAATTATAAACTTTGCCACCACTTCTTCCAACGGATCTTTACTCTGCCCACCCGCCGCATTAAAATGTCCGCCACCGTTAAAATATTTACGGGCAAAAGTGTTTACATCAAAACCGCCCTTACTTCTGAAAGAACATTTACGCTCTTCTCCCCGGTCTATTACAATTGCCGCAAGTTTGATTCCTTTTATGCTCAATGGATAATTTACCAATCCTTCTGTGTCGCCGGTTATAACATTATACTTCACCAAATCCTGCTGCGGTACTGCAATCAGGGCAGTATTGTATTCGTAAAAAATCTCCATCCTGTTCTGTAAAACATTCCCGATAAAACGAAAACGGTTTTCAAGATAGTTATCAAATAACTCTTCGTGTATCTTGCTATGTTGTAAACCCTTGTCTTTTAGGTTTGCCACCATCCTGTGTACTGCTGCAGAGGTAATTGGAAATCTAAACGAACCAGTATCGGTCATTACACCCGCATATAAACATTCCGCAACTGCTTCATTGATTTTATCATCATTACCAGAGTTTATAATAAAATCGTAGACCATTTCACAGGTAGAACTTTTTGTTGTCTTACTGATTCCATAAGCAAACTTTTCAACCTGGGGTTCCTGGTGATGGTCAATCAATATACGCTCGGCGGTTGCGTTGCCAAGCTTTTCTTCCATACGTCTGGTGCGGCTTAATGTATTGAAATCAAGACAAAAAATCCAATCAGCCGCATCAATGGCAGCATTTGCTTCAGTTGCTTGCCTTTCATAATCCAACACTTTTTTAGCGCCCGGCATCCAATCTAAAAAATCAGCCCAGTTAGTTGGGGAAATGACGGTAACCTGGTGACCAAATTGTTTTAGAAAATTAAACAGTCCGAGTGATGATCCCATTGCATCGCCATCCGGCTTTTGGTGGGTCGTAATTACTACCTTTCTTGGCTCACTTAATAATGTATATAGTTGGTTTATCTCTTGCATAAAGCGGCGCAAAAGTAGGATAATTATATCAGTTAAAGCATCGTATCAAAAAGATGAAGGCATTTCAATGAAATGATACTGTTAAATTTTTCTAAAAGCAGAAGATATATCGGTTGTTTACACTTTATAAAGTAACCAAAACAACGGGGTTTTAGAAATGTGTTTAATCAAATTGCATTTGTAATGGCTATTAATTAAAATTACGGTTTCAAACGAAAAGTAAAGTACATCTGGAGCGTAACCATCTCATATATTTTTACCGTAAAATTAAATCACCGATCAAAAAATCAGACATCACCTGTCAAATTATTATCTTTGCCCCTCAAATTTATAAACATGAGTAACAGAACCTTTACAATGATTAAGCCCGATGCAACCGAGAAGGGGTACACCGGTGCAATTTTGGAAAAAATAAATGGCGCAGGCTTTAGAATAGTTAGCTTGAAAATGCTTCATTTATCTGCAGAAAAAGCAGGCGAATTTTATGCAGTGCATAGAGAACGACCTTTTTATGGTGAATTGGTAGAGTTTATGAGTCGTGGTCCGATTACTGCTGCAATTTTAGAAAAAGACAATGCTGTAGAAGATTTCAGAATTTTAATTGGAGCTACCAATCCTGCTCAAGCGGCAGAAGGTACCATCCGTAAATTATATGCAGCATCCATCGGCGAAAATGCCATTCATGGTAGTGACAGCGATGCCAATGCCGCCATTGAAGGTGATTTCTTTTTTAGCAAATTGGAACAGTTTTAATAAAACTATCGTGCCAATAATTAAAAAAGCCGCTGAAATTCAGTGGCTTTTTTAATTAGATATGGAAGTTGAAAACGATATTTTTTTTATAAATTGTCTTTAACTTCTGAGGTATTATTTAAAGATGGGGCAATACTGACTATTTGAGAAATTTCCTGCTTTTAAATTTATAAACATTTGTATATCTTAGTACTGCACTAATAAACTCTTTCTAAATCTTTTGAACGAAGTTTCAATAGTTCACTTCCAATTATAGTCTGTTAAATCCGCATTTAGCAAAATTCTGAGATTAGCTTTTAAACCAATCAATTAAAAGTATTGTAGAATTTATAAATTAAACGATATGCAGGTAGCTCCCATACCAAAGAACGAATCGATCAGGTTGAAAAACCTATTGTCTTATAGAATACTTGATACAAAAAGAGAAAAGCATTTTGATGATTTAGCGGAACTGATTGCCCATGTCAGTAATTGTCAATATGCCCTGATCACCTTCATTGATCAGAAAAGACAATGGTTTAAATCGACCCGGCAAATACAAATATCAGAAAGTGCAAGAGATATTTCATTTTGTGCACACACTATAATACAAGACGGAGTGATGGTAATTAAGGATACCAAAAAGGATAAACGCTTTTTTGATAATCCTTTTGTAACAGAGGGGTACAAAATTTCTTTTTATGCAGGCGCCCCTATCATAAGTGCAGCAGGTTTTAAAATCGGAACCGTATGTGCCTTAGATAAAAAGCCCAAAGATGTATTCACTTCCAAACAAAAAAATGCACTTAAAATTATTGCTCGCCAGGTGACAACATTAGTAGAGTTGGGAGTGAAAAACAAATTGGTATCTGAACAAAAAGATGCAATTGTAGCGGAAGCGCAAAAGATTGCCCAACAAACACTAACCGGCCATGATGAAGAAAAAGTTTTTATAGCAAATGAATTACATGAAAATTTTGCTCAAACACTTGCCGCTACCAACCTTTACCTTGATTTTGCAGAACATTCAAAGGGCACTGGCACTGTTTTTATAAAGCAGGGAAAGTCATATATAACCCAAATAATAAAAGACATTAAAGCATTATCAAAATCGATGTTGCCGAGTACTTATGAAAATGCCGACTATTTGGAATTCATTCAGGAGATGTTGAACGAATATGGGTTCCAGCACAACATAAAAATTTCATTCCGTCACCATGGAAAATTAGATTGCTACACTGCTAATATTGGTCTTTGCCTGTTCAGGGTTATTCAATACCAGTTGAAAATTGCAAAAAATTGTAAAGCAAAAAGAATAACCATTAAAATTAATACGGGGGATGGCATTCATCTGGAAATAACGGATGATGGAAAGATAGATCCTGCTGATCTGGAAAGAATTCAGCTTTTAAACCATATTGAAACAAGAATTGGTATCCAGAAAGGTACAACCAATGTTGGCTATGATAAAAACCAACTTAATCTTTTAGATGTAGTAATTCCCCTGCAAAATAAATGAGGAACCAATTGCTTTGTTCCTCATTTATTTTAAAATATTATCCACTCATGTTTGCAGATTAATGTGCAAAGTCCAGTTCATAATCTCCTTTAATTCTTTCAATTGACGGATTAAAATAGCCGAACTTAAGATTCGGGAATTCTTCACGAATCAATTCCATAAACTGTTTCACTCCCATACATTCGCCGGTATCTGTTACTCCAATCTTTCCAAGGTACCAGTCAGGATCAATATTGAAATTACGCCATTGAATCATACACAGATCCGTCTCTCTAATTAATTTTCGGAGTGCTTCATATTCTTCAATACTATCCGTCATGCCCGGAAAAACAAAATAATTAATGCTTGTCCAACCACCATAACTTCTCACAATTTTCAAACTCTCTATTAAATCTGCAAATACATAATTATTTGGACGATAGTATGGTGTGTAAATGCTTTCTCTTGCTGAGTTTGTGCTAAGGCGCATGCTGTCTAATCCCGCTTCACACAAGGCTTTTACAGCATCCGGTTTACTGCCGTTGGTATTGATGTTGATGCTTCCCTTGGTGGTATGTTTTCTAATCTCGATGATACTTTCCCGGATGGTTTCCCACATCAATAAGGGCTCGCCCTCGCAACCCTGGCCAAAGCTTATAATAGGGAATGGAGCAGTTTCAAGATGTGGTACGGTAAACTCAACTATTTCTTCAGGAGTAGGTCTAAAAGTAAGTCTGTCTTGTGTACTTACGATGGTTTCTTCTACCGGTTGGAAACTGATACAGCCGATACAGTTGGCATTGCAAGCGGGCGAGGAAGGCACCGGACATTCCCATCTGCCTAAAGCGAAATTCCTTGCTGCGGGACAGTTGTAAGTCATGCAACAGTTTTCCATTAAATGTTTCACGAGCCGATTATGGGGATATGCTTCCAGCAATTGCGCTGTTCCTGTTTTTATTTTTCCTTCATCATACCCAATCGTTTCCTGCCTGATATCCTGTTCTATCCGAACTGCCGGTACATAAAATTTATTTTCCAGCCAACCAGCCGCAGTGTAACAGAAGAGTGGTAAGGTGGGTGCATCTGTTGACGTTTCATAAGCAGCCATGTACAAACCGGTATGAGCCGGAGGAATAAAAGCCGCAACTGCCCAGCCTTTGTCACACAATCTCATATCGCCCGTTTTCACATCTATGCCAATTCCTCTCCTACCGGGTAATTCGTACATATTTCCACCAAAAGGTAACTCTATCCATTCGTCTAGCGGAACAGGTAAAGCGTCCCATCCGCTTCTGCCAGTTGCAAATAGCGTGGTATCTTCAAAAATTTTTCCTTCTCCATCGGAGTAAAGTATGTAAGGGCTTTGTTCTAACTGCATAGTAAATATTGTCTGATTGATGGCTGCCCCGATATATAAAAGCAGATTGGTTCAATCAACTTGCTATAATCACGGTGAGCTTATTAAATGTTGGCGGCAAAATTCGTCAATTTGTTGCAGTTCCTCAATTTTTAAATTTCTACGCAGTTGAAATTGTATTTTTTTATTCCTGATAGTTTCAATAATGATTGATTGATATCTGGGAATAATTGATTTTATTTCCGGCCACCCAATTTCTTCATCTTTAATAAAATTAGGAATTGAAACACCGGTTTGCTTGATATGGATGGATTCAGATCGCATGATTCTCCATTCACGGTAAAATAAGAAGAAAAAACCTACTGACAATAACAAATGAATCCGACCTGAAATCAGGTGATCATAAGAGAAAAGAGTGAAAGCGATACCTACCAGGGTAATCGTTTCGATGATTCGAAAAAACACATTCAATCCCTGTGAGTCAATCAATAACGTTTTTGCAAAGAAGAGCACCAGGTAAATCTCAGTTGCTATAATTAATTGAAAATAGCACAGCAGTTTTGCGGATGCATGCTCTTCCAGCAGGTGTAATCCATTGATTAAAATTATTGAAGCTCCAATGAAATGAAGTACACGGGAAGATTTCTTTAGTACTTCAAAAGCAGGATGGATAACTGGCAGGAAGTATTGTGTAATCATGGTAATGTTTTTTGCTGAGATGCAAATACGATTGCATTCCATATCAATCTCCAACAAAAAATAAAACCTTGGGAAACCTACAATAAATGGAAAGCCTGCTGGAGAAAAGAGACCAATAAACCAGTGGCAACTTTCGAAAAGAAAAGCAACTCTTTTTGATAAAATTAAAATCTTACAATCCAGCCCATTCAACCATTCAACATTTCAATCCCCGCCATTAAATACAACGCACACAAAACTCATTAAACCCATATTCATCAATGGTGGTTTGCTTTTCGTCTACTTTAACCTGGATCAATTTATTATTTTTAAAGTCCAGCGTTAGCAAATTATCTTTTAATACAACATTTGAAAATTCAGCCCAGCTAAATGTAGTATTTGAAAGTAGCTTCTTAATTGTAACCCCGTTTTCGGCAATCAGAATGATTGGTTGTTTTTTTAAAAATTTAGCCAGATAGCCATAAAACAATAATATCAATGGGAAAGTAATAGCTTGTGTGGCAATGAAAAGAAGTATGGCGGAAAATAAAAGCAGCACCATTTTATTACCCTTAAGTTTAACGAGTAATACTTTAATAAAAACAGCCCCAAAAAGAAGTACCA
>Ga0105048_10019772_pt1 | contig 10307 bp, 13 predicted proteins | sample MAT05_FD_78382 | JGI IMG/M metagenome (GOLD analysis project Ga0105048, IMG submission 78382) | Freshwater microbial communities from Lake Fryxell liftoff mats and glacier meltwater in Antarctica - MAT-05 | ecosystem: Environmental > Aquatic > Freshwater > Ice > Liftoff microbial mat | place...
ATTCGCATCACCTCGTACACGCCGAACCTCAAAGAAAAACTGTTCCGGGCTTTTTCGGGGCTGCTCTAGCGCTTCGAGCTGAAGTCGTTGCACACTCCCCCTTCGGCTGTTTTCGGCCGGGGGGAAGTCAAAATGCAAGCTCAGACCAAGCCGATGAAGGTGAGTGGGGCACTCACGCGTGGCTCGAACGTGAGCGCAGACGAGATGGAGCACCTGCGACGCGACGGTGCATCGTCAGCGTGTTCGTCGCCTGCTATCGCCTGGCCGTCGAGCACTGGCCGCTGGGTGAGGCCCTGCTCGAAGCGTCGTCGTTCGGCCGCCTGTCAGTCGAGCAGCATCAGTTCATCGAGCACTTCCACACCCAGCCGCACTGAAGCGTCACTTCTTCTTCGCGGGCGCAGGAGCGGGAGTCGGTTTGGCTGACTTTTGAGGCTTGGAGAACGCGCGAACGTACGCCGCCACGTCTCGAATCTTCGCGTCGTCACCGATCACCGCGCCCCAGGCCACCATCAGGGGTGATTTGCCGTTGGCCGCGCCGCCGTCTTTGATCATCTTGTAGACGTACTCGTCGGTCACCTCGGCCGCGTGCTTCGTGTCGGTGAAGTCGGCGGGCTTGGGGTTCAGGGCGACCGCGGCGGCGCCATCGCCTGTGCCCTTCTCACCGTGGCAGCTGATGCAGAGGGTCTTGTAGGTGGCTTCACCCTTGACCGGGTCTCCCCCGAGCACGAACCCCTTGGGAGCGGAGCCCGCCAGGCCAGCTGACGACGCCAGTACCGAAAAGATCAACGCTTTCATTGGGTTTCGCATGCAGGGTCTCTGTGCCGGAAGGAGGTCTCGCGCTGACGGGGCGCACGGCGATTGATTTACGGCCAAGCTCTCACTCAGTCGAGGGTTTTGACCGGGCAGCCGATGTGGGTGCCAAGCGCCTGCGCCACCTGGGTGAGCGAGGGAATCAGGGCGCGGGCCTCGTCGGAGGCCAGAATCAGCTCAGGCCCCGCGAAGAACAGGCCCCCCTTGGTGATGACGCACACGCTGACCACCGGCACGGTCAGCCCGGGGTCTTGCACCATCTCGACGCGGTCGACCTCGTCGAACTCCGCGCGGAGCGGCTCGATCGGGTCATCGCGCAGGCCGATCACCTGCCGCTCGGGCGTCTTCACCTCGAGAAAGAGCGGGCTGTTGATGGCGATGCGCGCTTGCTGCCAGGCCCAGACCCCCAGGCCGGCCACCAACAAGAACAACCCGACCAGCGGCCAGACGATCAGCCCGAGGCCAGGCGGCGCTTGCAACCCGCCGAGCGCCAACGCCACCGCGGTCATCGCCGAGCCGAGCGCAGTGACCAGCCGACGGCGCGCGAGGAGCCGGTCATCGAGCGTGCTCTTCTCAAGCCGCAGGCCCTGGGGCGAGTGGGTGACCGACCAGCCATCGGCCAGCGCGGTGCTCACGTGTCGAGCACCTCGACGGTTTTGCGAAGCACGGTGAGACGGGCGAAGCGCTTCTCATTGGCAGGCACCATCACCCACGGCGCGTCGGGGCGATGGGTGCGGTCGAACGCGTCCTGGTACGCGGTGAGGTACTCCTTCCAATGCTTGCGGTTGCGCCAGTCGTCGTCGCCGATTTTGAAGTTCTTGATCGGGTCTTTCTCGCGGGCCTTGAAGCGCTCGAGCTGGGTCGCCTGGTCGATGTGCAGAAAGAACTTCACCATCGTGGTGCCGTCGTCGGTGTGCATGCGCTCGAAGGCGTTGATCTCGTCGTAGCCGCGCTGCCACTCCTTGACGCTGGCGAAGCCTTCGATGCGCTCGACCAGCACCCGGCCGTACCAGCTGCGATCGAAGATGGCGATGGTGCCCTTGGGCGGCATTCGGGTGGCGAAGCGATAGAGGTAGTGATGCGCGCGCTCTTCCTCGCCCGGCGCCGCGATCGGCCACACCTTGTAGCCGCGCGGGTCCATCAAGTTGGTCAGGCGCTTGATGGTGCCTCCCTTGCCGGCCGCATCCCACCCTTCGAAGACCAGCACTGCGCGACGCTTCTCGAGCCAGTAGCGCACTTGTAATTCGTAGAGCTTCTCTTGCAGCTCCTCGATCTCTTCTTCTGCCTCTTTCTTCTCGGTCACCTCATCGAGGTCGAGCCCCTCGAGATCGAGCGTGCCAGGGGGAAACACCTCGAAGTCGTAGGACAGCGGGGTGACGTCGCTGAAGCGCTGGCCTGTGTTTTTCTTGGTCTTTTTGCCCATGACCCCGACTCTGCTCCGCGAAGCGATGTGATGAAATCGATTTCGTTCCAGGGCGTTACCCCCCGATGAACCTCCTCCACGTCGGCCGCTACTTTCGTGACCCCGCCGTGCCGGACTGGCGCAAATGGGTGGGGCTGCTGTCGGTGTTGTACGTACTCAGCCCGATCGACCTGATACCCGACGTGCTGCCCGTCATCGGCTGGCTCGATGACGTGGGCGTGCTGGGTCTGACGCTTACCTTCATAACCCGAGACATCGCGCGCTTCGCCAAGCGGCCCAGCAACGTGATCGACGTCGAGCCTACTTCGAGGAAGTAAAGACCGGGGCCTGCAGTAGGGTGCCCCCATGAACCGACGAGCGATGATGACGGCAGTAGGTGGTGTAGCGGCCTTGAGCGCGGCTTCAGCGCTCGGCCAGGCAGCAGCAAAAGCGGCCCCGAGCGCGGCACCTGCCGCCCCCGCCGCGAACGTGAACCGGGCCCTCATCGACGCCGCCGAGCACTGCGCTCAAACGGGGCGCGACTGCCTCGACCTCTGCGTTCGAACCCTGGCCAAGGGTGACCAGATGATGGCCGAGTGCTCGGGCACGGTGCGACAGATGCTGCCGCTCTGCGCGGCGGTGGCTGAGCTGGCGCGACTCAAGTCTCCCTTGCTCAAAGCGGTCGCCGCCGCCTGCGCCAAAGCCTGCCGCGAGTGCGAGGCCTCGTGTCAAAAGCACGCCGCGCATCACGCCGAGTGCAAGGCCTGCCAGGACAGCTGCAAGCTCTGCGCGGCCGAGTGCGAGAAGTTGGCCTGAGGCCAATGGATCAGGCTCCGAGGGGTGACGCTCGTTCATCAAAGCGCTCAGGCGCTTGAAGTGGCCGGCGCGGTACGTGGTGAATCAGCGGCTCGTTCTGGCTTTCGGCCGCGCTTCATCGAGCCAGGCCAGCGAGCGCGGGCCACCGCTCTCAGGCGGGTGGGCAAGGCGGCGAGAGAGAGCAGCTGCACCCGCGGCGACCGAGCGAGCTGACCTCGGCAACCGTACCCACAGTTGCAAGACGCAAAGCCGACCTCCCGCTTGAATGTTCTCGTTGCCCCGGCCCGCGGTCAGCCGCTGCGCGTGCCGGGTACGGTGAAGCCGCGCTCGCCTGGGCGATTGCCGAGCAGCTGATGCTCACTTCTGAGCGGGCGGCTCAGCGGGAGCGACCGGGGCGGCCGCTCGGGCCTGCGCTTTGACCAAGTCGCGAACCTCGTTGAGCAGGTGCGCGGTGCGATCAGGCGGTGCGGTGGTGTCGAGCCAGTCGGTCTTGCGCTTCGCCTTGAGCGCGTTGATCTGCTCGCGGGTAGGGTTGATCAACGCCTCGGTACGAGGGTCGGGGCAGTTGGGCAACCGGCCGATGGTGCCGTTGAGCAGAATGGTGTTGCCGAGGTTCGTCCACGAGCCCCAGTTGGGGAGCTTGGGCACCGGGTCGCCCGCGCGCACGAAGTTGTGAATCAGCGCCTCGGTCTTGAAGCCGAGATCCATACTCTTCACTTCGTCTGCGGCGCGCTGCTTGAAACTCTTAGGCGCTTCGTAGGTGTAGACACCACCCAGTGGCAGCTTGAAGCCAGGCTTCACCAGCGAAGACAGGTTCTCGAGACCCGCGGCCTTCGCCAGGCCACCGAGCTGCTCGGTCATCGCCAGCAGGTCGTAGCCGAACAGGGTGGCCTCTGAGCCGCCCATGCTGTGCCCAAACAAGAACACCGGCCGCAACGCGCGCTGGTTGATCAAGTCGTCTTCCCACATCGAGAGCACTTTGGTCAGCAGCTCGGGCGCGACCTTGTCTTTGGCCTGGCGAAAGCCGCGGTGAATCGCGCTCTCGATCTCTTTTGCGCTCGAGGCATCGCCCAGCGCTTCAGCAGTGGCTTGGGGCAGGGCTTCGATCACCTTGCGCAGCTGCTCGTCGCTCATGCGGCTGTTCTGGTTCGCCACCACGTTGACGAAGTCGGGGCCGACGCGCTCACCCATCGCCTTGAGCAAGCGCTGGTTGAAGGCGGCCTCAGCCTAGGGAGTCAGGCCCTTGGGGAAGGCTTTGACCCGCATCGCGCGGGGGAAGAGCGCGGCGAGGTCGGTGAGAATGTCTTGGAGGCTGCCGCGCTCGGTGCCGCGAAAGGTCACCGCGATGGCCTCGTCGTTGCCGGCCACGAAGGCCTGCACGTCGCGGGCGTGAAAGAAGTCCCTCACTCCTGAAATCTTCTGGGTCTTCTCGACGAACTTCACGTCGGGGAAGCCCCACTTCGCCGCCTGCTCGCGAATGGCCTTCTCGTCGAGGTACGCCAGGTCAGACATCTCGACCCCGGCGACGGCGGAGTTCCAGCTGAATTCCTGGCCCAGGTCGAGCTTGATGCTCGGCTCGTAGGGGCGCGCGGTCTTCGCCAGCTCGAGTCGGCGGGCGGTGATGGCCTTCTTCTGCGCCTCAAGCTCGACGTTGGAGGGGTACTTGAACACGTCGTTCAAGACCGCACCTCGGCTGTTTTGGACCTGGAGGTCGAAGATGGTGCGGTCGATCGCCGTGGTGGGCGCACAGTCGACGGCACCTTGCGCTTGGGCGATCTCCGGGGTCTCGGGAGCACCCGCCTTGGGCAGAGTGGCCGTGATCGGAAATCGGTCTTCTTGAATTTTGGTAGCCACCGGTGCTCTCCCGCGCTGACGACGTTCAAGGGGTTCTCGCAAGGAGTCGATAAGAGTTGTGTGCAACGACCTTGGGCCTTGGGGCGCGGCTTGCTAAACGTGGCGCCCATGCGAAACACCCTGTGGTCGTTGGCCTTTCTCGTCGTTGCCGCCTGCACCCAAGACAAGCCCGCGCCGGCCCCGGCCGCTCCGGTGAAAGCAGCCCCGGTCGCCAAAGTCGCGCGGGTGCTAATCACCGGGTACGAGACGGGTGAGCTGCCCATCGCCGGCCCTCGTTTGCTCGAAAAATGGAAAAAAGAGGAGCGCTGGCCCGAGACCCTGGTGCTCTCGACTGGCGACATGTTCTCGGGCAACGCCATCTCGAGCGTGTTTCTGGGCGCCTCGAGCGCCGAGTTCGCCAAGGCGATGCAGTATCGCGCCGCGGCGCTGGGCAACCATGACCTCGACCTCGGCCTCGAGACCCTGCAGCAGTTTCGAAAAGACGCCGACGTGGTCTTTCTGGCCGCCAACCTCAAAGACAAGGCCGGCGCCGAGCACCCGCTCAAGCTCGAGCCCTTCACGGTCATCGACCGCAGCGGCTTGAAGATCGGCGTGGTTGGCTTGACCAGCGCGAAGACCCTGAGCACCACCGTGTCGGGCCGGGCCGCGGGCCTCGAGATGGTGCCCCTCGAGACAGCCTTGCCTGAAGCCCTCAACGCGGCCAAGGCGAAGGGCGCCGAGGCCTTCGTGGTGCTCATCGACGACTGCTTCCCCGCAGTGAAAGCGGTGCTCGACGCGCACCCCGAGTGGAAGGTCGACCTGGTGGTCGGCAGCCACTGCGACGAAGCGCAAGACGCCAAGAGCGCGACCACCCGCTACTTCACCGCGGGCGCCAAGCTCGCCAACTACATCAGCGCGGAGTGGACGGTGCCCCCCGAAGGCGCCACCACCTTCAACGCCAGCCGCAAGACGGTCGCCGACGACGCGCCAGGCGAGCCCGACATGACCGTGACCGCCAACCGGTGGAAAACCAAGCTCGACACCGAGCTCGGGCAGGTCATCGGCTACACCAAGGCGGGCTTCAAAGAAGACTCCAAGGAGCTGCGCACCTGGGTCGCCACCGCGATACGAGATCAGGCCAAGGCCGACGCTGGGCTGATCAACCGCCGGGGCATTCGGGCCGCGTTGCCCAAGGGGCAAATCACCAAGGCCAGTGTGTACTCGATGATGCCGTTCGAGAACGCGGTGCTCACCTTGAAGGTCACCGGCGACGCGCTGAACAAGCTCAAGGCCAACCCGGAGGCCGCGATGGTGCTGCCCGCGAAGATCGAGCCGGCGACCATCTACACCCTGGCCACCACCGAGTACCTCTACTTCGGCGGCGACAACCTCGGCCTCCAGGAGCTCGACCCCGACCCCGAGACCACCGGCCAGATGTGGCAGACCCCGGTCATCGAGTGGACCAGCTCGAAGAAGACCGACGAGAAGAACCCGCTCGAGACGAAGGTGAAGTGAGCGAAGGCTTCGTCGCATGAAACACGACACCAGCGTGCTGGCGGCGATGGCTGCGGCGGTCGAGCAATCGCCTCCCGCGGCCGCCCTGGCGTTGCGCCTGCACCTGGCGACGCTGCTGCTCGAGAACGACGACTTCGAGGGCTGTCTGACCCAGTGTCAGGCGGTGCTGGCGCTCGACGCGACCAACGCCGAGGCCACTTCGCTGCAGGCGAAGGCGCACCTGGGCATCGAGCAGCGCAAGCCGCCTCCAGGTCGCGAGGCGCCGGTGCGGCTCGAGCTGATTCGGGGCGAGAAGAAGGTCGATGCTCCTCGCAGCGACGCCGAGAGTGACGACGAGGTCGAGCGCCCCACCCTGCGCTTGAGCGACGTAGGTGGGCTGGAGCGCGTGAAGCGGCGCCTCAACACCGCCTTTCTGGGCCCGATGAAGAACCCGGAGCTGCTGCGCGCGTTCGGCAAGTCACTTCGGGGCGGGCTGCTGCTGTTCGGGCCGCCGGGGTGCGGTAAGACCTTCATCGCGCGCGCGGTGGCCGGCGAGCTGGGAGCGCTGTTCATCTCGGTGGGCCTGCACGACGTGCTCAACATATGGCTGGGCGAGAGCGAGCGAAGGCTGCACGCCATCTTCGAGCGCGCGGCGCAAGGCTCCGGTGGTGCTCTTCTTCGACGAGGTCGACGCCATCGGGCGCAAGCGCAGTGAGGCCCGCTCGAGTGGCACCCGCGACGTTGTGGTGCAGCTGGCTCTCAGAGCTCGACGGCATGGGCAGCAACAACGAGGGCGTCTTCGTTCTGGCCGCCACCAACCACCCGTGGGACGTGGACGCCGCGCTGCGAAGGCCGGGTCGCTTCGATCGTTCGCTGCTGGTGTTGCCTCCAGATACCGCCGCGCGCGAGGCGATTCTTCGCCACCACCTGCGCGCGAGGCCGGTTCAGAACCTCGACCTCGCCGCGCTGGCCGCCACCACCCAGCACTTCTCGGGCGCTGATCTGGCGCACCTGTGCGAGTCGGCGGTCGAGCTCGCGCTCGAAGAGTCGATTGAGGCAGGCTCAGCGTGAGCGGGTCTTGTCCTGCTCCACCTGAGGGGGCGGCTCCGAACCGCTGGTATCACTGCTCACTGGTGCGATGCCCAGCGACTGGTACTCGCGCGCGTCGCGCTGCTCCTGACCCATGTCATCGACCAGCGTGGCGAGCTGCCTGGTGTAGCGCCGCTTGGCCCACCAGGCCTGCACGTCAGGCAACAGGGGCCCACCCAAGAACATCAGAATCGGCAGCGGCTCGAGAAAGTCGGGTATCGGCGTTCGAATGATGATGATGCCAGCGATGAGACCCATGCCCGCGTAGGCCATGCGGCTGATGAGGTCGCCGTTGCGCCAGGCGCCGTAGGCCGATCGCTCCAGCTCGTGCTGTCGCTTGGCCAGCTTCAGGTAGCGGGGCACTGCCACTTCAATCAATGTTCGCGAGGTTCGCGCCCAATACGCAGGGTCATCGGCCAGCTCGGCGAACCCGGTGCGCGCTTCCTCCAGCGCGGTCACTGCCTCCCGGGTGAGCGCGTCTTCAATCTGCTGGCTCCAGACCTCGAATGCGGCCCGTCGGCGCTCGAGCAGCGCGACGAGGTGAGCGGTCAGTTCTGCGAGCGAGTAGCGCGTGTACATGGCAGTCACTTCACGCTGAAGCGGGTGCTCCCAATAGCCCGTAGATCCAACCGACCGCCGCCGCGAGCGAAGGCAACACCACCAGGGCGGTCAGCAGCCCGAAGATGGTGTCGTTGCGAGCTTCACCGGTGAAGTCGACTCCAGAGACGTGCCAGAACGCTTTGAGCGCGGTCACCAGCCAGTTCGACACATTCGCCACCACCGTCAGCACGATGAGCCGACGACAGCCGACAATCGAGAATCGCAACCAGGGAATGGTGACGGTGACCGCCATCACCCAGAGTGAACCGAGCAGCGCGTTGAGGTGCGAGGCCAGCGTGGCGTGTGCATCGGCGTTCACCTTGCCGGTCATCGCCGCCGAAACCAGAATTCCGGTGAGCAGACTCAGCACCATCAAGACCGCTGCGGCCAGACTCGCTTTGCGCTGCAGGGCTTGACGCTCATTCATGGGCCCGAGTGTGCCTCAAGGCGCGGGGCATCGCTCGCACGTTTTCGTGGTGGTGGTGAGGCTCCCCTCGGTGTCGTTGACACGCATCGCAGGAGCACGAGTCACCGTTGCGTGTTGAGGGCTTCGCGAATGCAGGTGGTGGCGATGAGGTCGAAGGCGCAGAGAATCACTCGCTCGGGGAGCGGAGAGCGCGAGAGAAATTCGCTCACCGTGGTGACGGCGATCTTTGCGGCGGCGGCCATCGGGTACCGGTACACGCCCGTCGAGATGGAAGGGAAGGCGACGCTTCGCGCCCCCGCGGTTACCGCGAGTTCGAGCGAGCGCCGGTAGCAGCTGGCAAGTAACTGAGGCTCGCCAGAAGTGCCTCCATTCCAGACCGGCCCGACGGTGTGAATCACGTGCTTGGCTCTGAGCTGATAGCCCTTGGTGATCTTCGCGTCGCCCGTCGAGCAGCCGCCCAGGGCCCGGCATTCGACCAACAGCTCGCGACCCGCGGCGCGATGAATGGCGCCGTCGACGCCGCCTCCGCCGAGCAGCGATGAATTCGCGGCGTTGACGATTGCGTCGACCTCGAGCGTCACGATGTTCGCTTCGACCACTTCGATGCGGGTCATTTCGTCTTGGCCTTCGGTCGCGTTTTCGCGTCGAGAAAGGTGCCGAGCAGCACCCAGCGCCTCGCCACCCCTCGCGGCTTGGCCAACATTGGAGTGGTGAAGTGCCAGAACGGCAACCGGTAGCAGGTGATGCCTCCAAGCGTGGCCACATCGACCGACTCGGTGAAGTGCCCCTGCCGCGCGTAGATCAACCGCTGATCAGCCACCCCGCCGGTGCAGAGCGTGACGTGCAGGTCGAGGTAGCCATCGCGCGCATCGGCGTCTTCGGGGTGGTGATCATTGTGCGGGCCCGAATAGTCGCCAGGCAGGTAGCACAGCGCCTGCGTGCCCCACCCCCGCCGCAGCGTGAACCCGCTCAGCGCCTGCGCGAAGGCGTGAAAGCTGCTCGAGCCCAGCAGCGCGTGCAGACCGATCTCATTCGCGCGCTGCCAGGCCCTGGCACGCCGCGAGCCGAACATCGCCGTGCGCACCCGCACCGTCTTGGGCAACAGCTCGGCGTAGTTGTCTTGCATGCCCGAGATCGTCCACTCCGGTATCGGGTCGCTCATCTCGGTGAGCAGGTCGTGCAGCGCGCCGTCGATGAGCGCCAGCGCGGCCGCGCTCTGACCCCGATCGAGCAGACCGGTGGTGGCCACGAAGCGCTCGCCGCCTCGCAAAGCCGCGCTCTGCGCATGCCGACCCGAGAGCACCCGAAGGCCCTGGCGCGACAAGAGGTCAGCAAACTCCGAAGGTAATTTTCGCATCGCGCTCGATTGGGAGATTGACTTCACGCCCATACACGCCTGCGATTGGGCCGCGCTATGGCCATCTGGAAAAAGAACGACGACCCGAACGCACTGACCCAACCCGTGCCCCCCGGTTGGGACATCGTCGATCTCGGTTTGCTCGGGAAGGGCGGCATGTCGCGGGTGTACCGGGTACGCGACGAGTCGCTCAACCGCGAGGTCGCTCTCAAGGTACTGCGGCCCGAATTGCTCAAAGAGAACCGAGCTCACAGCCGCTTCGTCGAAGAGGCCAAGATCACCGCTCAGCTCGACCACCCCAACATTCCTCCGGTGTACGCGCTGGCGGCTGAGAAGAAGAAGACCACCTGCTTCACCATGAAGGTGCTCGAGGGCGAGACGCTGCAGCAGATGATGGATCGGCGGAAGCACGAAGGCGTCGATGTGCTCTTCGACGCGCTCGAGGTGCTGGTTCGGGTCTGCGACGCCGTGGCCTTCGC
>Ga0105048_10019773_pt1 | contig 10307 bp, 8 predicted proteins | sample MAT05_FD_78382 | JGI IMG/M metagenome (GOLD analysis project Ga0105048, IMG submission 78382) | Freshwater microbial communities from Lake Fryxell liftoff mats and glacier meltwater in Antarctica - MAT-05 | ecosystem: Environmental > Aquatic > Freshwater > Ice > Liftoff microbial mat | place...
GCAGCATGAGTAGCACTAACATAGGTAGGAAAATTGTGGACTTGCAGGTAATACTCTTGAGCGTATTCTTGCAACATTTCTAGGGATAGTTTGCCCTCATTCCACATTTGATAAAAAGGATGTTGTAGCAAGTGGTGTTGCTTGATTACATTATTGATACTTTCGAGAAACTGTTGTTGGGAAATTGTCATAATGGCACCTTGGGATAGTCGTGAAAAATTGATTATAGTATGATTTCTCTAGCTAATACCAGCTTTGCGTTATTAATTGAGCCTGCTAACAGGGCTTACATGCTCTCCACGTCCATTTTTGGTACATCGCTGCAAAATTAGGCAGGCATTTCAACCGATGATACTATATCAAAAAGCCGCCCTAACGGCGGGACTTGCATCCCAATTTTTCGATCAATGTTCGGGATAAAAAGTAACTTATTCCGAACTTAAATTAATATTAACTTCGTAGATGGCGATCGCCTCACCTTTACCCTTTACCTTCACGGCTGCATCGATTAACTTTAGGGTAAAATTTTCTGGTTGTAATAAGTTATCAACTACTGTATGGGTAGTAATAATTCCACAGTCATAACTTCTGGTCAGGCTCTCTACACGGGCAGCAACATTTACTGCATCCCCAATAACCGTAGATTCGATTCGTGAAGAAAAACCTACGGTTCCCATGATTACTTCGCCTCGATGAATACCAATGCCAATTTGGATGTGGGGTTGATTATTTTTAGTTTGGATTTGGTTGAATTCTTGGAGCGATCGCTGCATTTCTAGGGCAGCTTTGAGGGCATTATCACTATATTCAGTATCGAAGAGCGCCATAATCGCATCTCCAATATATTTATCAATAAAACCCTCCTGGGCATCAATAGCTTCTCCCATGCAAGCTAAATAATTATTGAGGAGATGAAAAGTCTCCTTAGCAGTTAGTTTTTCGGACATAGAAGTATAGCCCCGAATATCAGCAAATAAGATAGTAATTGTCCGGGTAGCATAAACTCCAACTTTGATATTCTCTACTCCATCCAAAGCAATTACACTCAGGAATTTTTGGGGAACAAATAATTGAAAAGCTGTAAGGGTTCTTTGGAGTTTGTAAAAGGAATTTTGGAGAGCAATAGACATATCATTAAAAGCCGTAGCCAGAGTTCCTAGCTCATCGGGGCGATCGACAACAGCTCGGTAATTTAGATCCCCCGCCGCAATAATTCCGGCACTCCGCTTGAGTCTGCGGATGGGTTGACTAATATCTTTAGATAACATATAAGCTCCACCCAAACCGATGACTAGTCCAAAAATACCTACTAACAAGACCTTGGTAATTGCTTTAGCAACCGTGAGATTAATTAAAGCCAAAGAACTCCCAATCCGCAAAGTCCCTAATCTATCTCCAAGGGCATTACGAATAGTATAGGCGGCTTCTATTATTGCTTCTCCTCGGTGCGATCGTACCTGCCCTTTGGGGAATTCAATATTCTCTAGTAAAAAGGTTTCTTGAAATAGAGTATCTCGGAGTTCTCCTAGGGCCTTTTGACTAATAGGAGCAGGAACTATAGCGGGAATATAAGTTCCTAAAAGTTTTTGATTGCTAGCCACAACGACCTGATTAACCAAACGACTATCCGAGACAATTACGTAGGCTAATTCTTGATTTCTCTGCATCAAAATATTAACAGTCAAACGCATTTGTGCCCAATTTTGATCTACGATCTGACTCACCCAAGTATCAGACAAAGCAAACACGAGAGCTTGTAATTCTTTTTCCTTTTGTTGTCTATATAAATAGTTTTCATTCCCTGCCCATAGCAGTACCACTACCCCAATGATAATCACTATCAAAAGTGTAGTTGCTGTCATGATTCTAATTTGAATTGATTTGAACACAATTCCTAGGATTTAGGGGGAATATTGAGGAAATACTACTATAAGTTTAATTAACTTCAATTCTTTCTACGAAAGTTGCCCAGTGTTGATTGTTTTTGGGGCTAAGGGTGACATTATTTTGGCAATTGCTAGAAAAAGCTAAGGTCATAGGCCCGCCCATTTTGGAGGGAATTGGTTGCTCTTGCTCTCCCCATTTTGTAGCTAAAATAATATCGCAGTTAACTACCTCGGCGGCTGATAGCTGGACTGGTTCACTGCGATCGCTACTTAAAGAAGACTTACTTCTAACAATCATTCTGCCTCGGTCTGAGAAGTTCAGGTTGGCTTGAGCCATCAGATCTCGTAGCCTTACACCCCGGAGCTTAATCTTCCCTGCTGGCCAACCTAGTTTATAGCCTACAGATTCTGTAATTGTTGTCTGGGGCATGGTATCTAGGGAGGCGCGATCGAAACTTCGACTCCCCACATCGTAGGGCTTGCTATCTACTTTAAGGTTAATTGGCTCATTCCCCACAACCATATCCGTGACATAAAAAGCCCAGTAAGCATCAGAATATTTAGCAGGTAACTCAGGATAGTCGGTGTAGGGAAACACCAGATACAAAGGCCCGCCTTGACTCCGGGTGAGGGGCTGGGCATCTCGATCCCAAGCGAGGAGAATAGGGTAGTTGCGTAAATCCTCTAGTTCCACAGTAACTCTATAATTATTAGAAGATAAAAAAGTTACTTCCTTTACCTCCGCCGCCACTCCAGATTTAGCCAACAAGCTAGCTACAGTGACCCCCTTAAAAGTTTTGATAGCGGCTATATCTTCTGTATTGTGGGGTTCTCTGGTTTTAATTTCTTGGCTGGGGAGTTTTTTGAGGTCACTCAGTTTTAGCGTAAGATTCTGTTGAGATTGCTGTATTTGTCCTTGAATTACAAGCTGCCACTCTTGATCTTGATTAGTCCGGTTCTGATCGGCAATGGTTTTGGTAATGGATTGATTGAGAGTGATCGCCTGGTGCTGCCATTGATCTAGTTGCCTCTCACTAGGTAGCTCTTGGCAGTTCGTTAACCCTAAAACTAAACAGCAAGAGAGAATCAATAACCATAGGAACTTACTCATTTTTTTGTACTAGCGTCAAGCATCAAGAGATTTTATTAGGCTTGTTAGTGCATATCCCACCGCAAGCATCAGGGTTCTGTGTTTGATTCCTGATCGCTTGCCCTAAGGGTATTCCTTTATTAAACAACTAATTTGTAGAGGGGTTCAGAAAATATTCTGGTTCCTGTCCCGGTTTCCATTTGATATTGCAACCAATGCTGGGTTTTTGTTCTGGACTGAGGGCTTTTCCAGCCAGAAGGGTAGCGATCGCCCCCCGCAAATCTACCCCTGTAACTGGAATTTCTAAACTAGGGCGGCTATCATCTAGTTGCCCCCGATAAACTAGATGGTGATTCGCATCAAACAAAAAGAAATCTGGAGTACAAGCTGCTGTATAAGCCTTAGCTATTTCTTGAGTTGCATCATAGCAAAACGGAAAATCAAACCCTAAAGTTGCCGCCATTTCTTTCATTTTCGGAGGAGCATCATCGGGATATTTCTCGGCATTATTAGAGCTAATGGCGACCACACCAAGCCCTTGATCCCCATAATCTCGACCGAGTTTAGCTAATTCTTTTTCAACGTGTATAACAAAAGGGCAATGACAGCAGATGAACATTATTAATAAGCCCTGCTTGTCAGCAAAATCAGCCAAGGAAATAGTTTTACCAGAAACAGCATCGGGCAGGTGAAAATCTGGGGCAGTAGTGCCTAAAGCCAGCATTGTGGAAGCGGTTCTAACCATGACTAATAAATTTCCTCTTACAAGTTCTTGTTAGCAATAATTTCTATCTCTAGCATTTTACTCTACCCTCCCGGTAAAAATTGCCTAGTAGTCAGCAATTCTCATTATGAAAAATTGCTTGATTATCAAGTGTTTTGGAGCTAGATTTCAGGTTTTGTAGGTTGGGTTGGCGGAAGGAAACCCAACAAAAGTAAGTAATTAAGTTGGGTTTTGCTACGTTCAACCCAACCTACGATTTAAGATGAGAATTACTGCCTAGTAGTTAACCTGATATCCACCCATAGCAGAATTGTGAAATTGGTTTAATATCTTGAGGAGCTAGGAAGAAATAAGGTATGGATAGAATTTTATGATTAAGGGAGAGTTTCAACCTGTAGGTGATTTTGCAAAGATAGATCACCATCGGCAACGCCGCACCGGGTTTCCAGAGGTGATTTTTGGTCAGGGAAAAACTCCAGAGCAAATTGAGCAAATCTTTAAGGCTATGGCTCAAAATCATCCGGTAGTTATGGCGACCCGCATTCTCCCAGAGGTATATACTCAGTTAGTAGACCGAGTGCGGGGACTAGATTATTATCCTACGGCGAGGATTTGTGCGATCGTCCATCACCTAACTCCCCAGTCGGGGGCGATCGCGATCCTCTGTGCCGGCACCGCCGATCTCCCTGTAGCCGAAGAAGCTGCTATTACCGCCGAACTCATGGGCTATCAAGTGATTAGAATTTGGGATGTGGGGGTAGCGGGGATTCATCGCTTATTAAGCTACCAAGAAGAGATGGAGCGGGCTGATGTGCTGATCGTAGTAGCAGGGATGGAAGGGGCTTTACCTAGTGTGGTAGCCGGACTGGTAGATAGCCCAGTGATCGCAGTACCTACCAGTGTGGGCTATGGAGCAAGTTTCGGGGGGTTAGCTCCTCTACTCACCATGCTCAACTCCTGTGCTGCTGGCATTGGCGTAGTAAACATTGACAATGGCTTCGGGGCTGCGATCTTGGCGGGGCAGATTTTGAGAACTGCCCAAAAAATTATAGAGAACCGGAAAAACTGACGCTAGGATCAAGCACTCGCCTCTACTTCATGAAAATTGGTATAGTCAAGATAACGCTGCCCATCGCTGGTGTAGAGGAGAATATCAACAAATTGTTGACCCCAGAGGATTTCGTCAGCAGCGTAGACATGGCGGGCATGAACCATTTGTGCCAAGGTTTCATCAATCCCACTCAGGGAAATGGTGATAATACTTTTTGTCATTAGTAAAGATTCCTGAGTAGTACCATAGAGGGGGCTAGATTCATCAATAGGGTGCATAACCATCCAAGTAGCAATAAAGCTAGGACTCTGACTGCGAATCAATTTAAGATCACGAATTTTCAATAAAAGCTTTCCCTCTGCGCTTACTTCTTCCCGAATTAAATAGACTCGTAATGTTGCCTCAAGGAGATGATTATGGCGTTGGTTAGCAGTCCGAAATATCAGGGTCGGCACCCCTTCATGCTTAGTAATCACTGCCACCCGACTAAACATAACCCGGGTAGTGGGGTGAGAGAACCGCGCAAAGGCTAATCCGGTTAGCACGGCAATGCTCATGAGAGAAACTAGTGCTTCTAGAGTGACGAAGGCATTTGCATAGTGGGTTTGGGGATACATTGCTCCGTAGCCGATCGAGCCAAAAGTCTGGACACTAAAGTAAAAAGCATCAAAAAAAGAGCCGGAACGAGCATTGGCAATGCCATTTCCCCCAGCAAGGTAGGCAAGGGCAAAGAAAAAATTAATTGCAAGGTAGAGAACTGCGATCGCCCCCAAAAATCCAATCCAAGGTATAGCTAACAGCAAATGATAAGGGTCTCTCCAATAAGATTGCCAAGTTCCCTGCCCCGGTGAAAAAAATCGCCCATTCTGAGTGCGAATCATTACCCGGGGTATTTTCTTTCGTGGTTTAATAAAGGATTTCATCATGCTAGGAAACTTGATTGGGGATATAAGGGTATATTAAGTTAATTGAAGATCGCCTGCGTAGCCTGACGATCGCAGGAAAGATATCCTCCCTAAAATACAGGATAAAAACCAAAAGCAATTTTAGGCAAAGTGCAGCCCCAATAACGATACATCATCTTCAAAATCATCTTCGGGGTTCATCTCTCCTACTCTCACTAAAACGTGGTCTAAATCGCTCCCGGTTGGGGTTGTGGTATGAGCTAATACTTGGATAAAATTATCTAATCCCCAGATTAAACCATCAGGTTGAATAAGTTCGTAGATGCCGTCACTAAAGATATACAAAGTACTACCCTGGGCTATAGTACACTCGCTCTGGGTGTAAGTTGGCTCTGGAAACATGCCGATCGGTAAACCCGGAGTTTTGAGCTTTTCTACGGGGATATCTGATTTTTGGGTAACTAATACACCGGGGGGATGCCCAGCGCTGGCGTAGGTAAGCAACCTAGTAGTTTTGTTATAAACTCCATACCAGATGGTGAAGTATTTGTCATTACGTTCCGTAATCTGAAACACCTCATTTAGTCCAACCAAAACTTCTTGGGGTTGGTAGTAGTCTACTTTGCGGAGGGCGCGCGATCGCAGCAGGTTCATGACCGATACCGAGGGCAAGGCAGCCCGGAGACCATGACCCGCCACGTCTAGTAAATATACGGCTAAATTATCATCATCTAACCAGAAATAATCAAAGCTGTCTCCGCCTAGTTGGCGAGAAGGGATAAACCGGACATCGATCGCTACGGGGGGTTCTGTAATTTTATCCGGCAGGATCGATCGCACATACTCTGCCGCCTCAGCTAACTCCTCTTCTAGAAGCTGTTTCTGCTCTGTAAGGTCTTGATTAAGTTGGTGCAGCCGCAAGCCCGCCCGGACTCTTGCCTTGAGTTCGTTCATTTCGATGGGCTTACACAGAAAATCATCGGCTCCGGCATCTAGCCCCTTCACTCGATCTTCTACGGATCCCAAGGAAGTAAGCAGAATAAAAAAAGTAGTAGACAAATCTGAGTTAGTCTTAACCGCTTTACATACTTCCAAGCCATTCATGCGGGGCATTACCCAGTCACAGATCACCAGGGCTGGGCGGAGTTGCTGGGCATTTGCCAATCCAACCTCCCCATCACTAGCTACAGTAACTTCATAACCTTGACTCTTTAAGGTTCTTTTCAGTAGGAGTTGAATTGCCGGATCATCGTCAATGATTAAAATTTGATTCATAGCAAAGAAGGTGGCAAGTCATGTAGTTAGCAGATCAACTTTTCTGACATCTCTCTGGCATCTCAGATAACCATCATCGTAGTCGAAAAGGGTAGCATTCTGAGAAATCCATACTAGTCTTGGGTTCCAGTACCTAGATGGTAGCCTAAGGCTTTTTTTTGCATGGTTTGAAAGATGTTGTAAAAACCATTAGCGCGGGAAGGAGTGAGACTGACGTTCAAGCCCAAGTCTTGGACAAAATCTGGAGCGATCGCCAGCACCTCCGTCGGGGTCAAACCATTTAAACCTTGAATTAATAACCCTACTAATCCCTTGACCAACTGAGCATCAGCATCTCCTCGATACCAAATTTTGCCATCCTCTAAATCTGCTGTTAAAAATACTTGAGAAACACAGCCCGGTACTTTGTTCGCACTAATTTTAGTAGCTTCCGGCATAGGAGGAAGTTGGTTGCCATACCAAATTAGCTGTTCGTAGCGTTGTTTAGGATTTCCCGGACGCTGAAACCGTTGCAAAATTTTAGCAAGATTGGAAGGAAGAGCAAGAGCTGTCATAAGAAAATTAGAGATGAAATTAGGTTTAAGCCTAGAAAGGTAATACTTGAGCTTATTCTAACTATCTTCAGACAAAGACTGCAACTATCTGCAACAGTCCCCAAAAAATATTCCTAGGTGCGATCGCCGCTTTCTGGACTATCTTCCTCGCCACTGAATGTAAGTGAAGGTAACCATTTGCTTGCATATAAAGACTTTATCCAGAGCCATTCTTGCGCTAATCCATCTATAAGAGAAACTTGAGGATTATAACCCAAGAGCGATCGTGCCTTAGAAGCATCAGCAGCCGTGTGGCGGGCATCTCCTAACCCAAAGTCCAGATGGTTTCTCTTAATGGTTTGCCCTGTGATTTTCTCCATGGTTTTCAATACATCCAAGAGCGCAACCCTACTGCCACCACCAATATTAAAAGTTTCCCCCAAGGAGGCGGGGATCTTCGCAGCAGCAAGATTGGCAGTGATCGCATCACTAATAAACGTAAAGTCCCTAGTTTGTTTCCCATCACCGTAAATAGAAATTGTGTCATCTTCCAAAACAGCTTTAAAAAACTTATGAAAAGCCATATCCGGGCGTTGCCTTGGGCCGTAGACCGTGAAGTAGCGGAGAACAGTGACAGGAACTTGAAAATTTTGATGGTAAAGCCAACACAATCGTTCCGCAGCTAATTTTGTAATTCCGTAGGGAGAAACTGGTTGGGGGCATACAGATTCTTGAGTTGGTAGGGTTTCCGCATTGCCATAGACTGAAGAAGTAGAAGCAAAAACTAGTCTTTTCAGAGATTTAGATTTTTTGGCAGCTTCTAGAAGAATTTGGGTGGCATTAATATTTTTTTCGGTGTAATTATGAAACCCCTGTCCCCAGCTCGATCGCACCCCCGCTTGAGCAGCTTGGTGGTAGATAAAATCTACATTCTCTAGAATTTCACTCCAGTTCAGAGTTTGCAAATCCCCAGAAATAAGCTGGAAGTGGGGATGCTGGCAAGCAAAACTGAGATTTTGCCGCTTCAGTTCGATCGCATAATAATCATTAAACTCATCAATGCCAATGACTCGATCGCCCTGACGCAGTAGTGCCTCTACTAAGTGAGAACCGATAAATCCCGCCGCCCCAGTCACGATACTAACAGCCATAAAAATTAGTTAAATTAATGAAATTACATTATACAAAATGGTAGTCCTAAAGAAGTAATGATTTTTTAGTAAGGATTTCCTCCGTAGCGCGGGGGAAATCCTTACCGGTTCAGCACTACCTACAAAACGTTGTGCATTGTTATGATTTCTAGGATTTGGGAAAAGTGAGACATAAATATTAGGGGATATTTTAGAGGCAAACACCCTACTAAATAGATAAAAATCCTCGTAAGGCTATTTAATCAGGAAAACCTTAGCTTGTGGAAAGTTGTTTATTTCATTAAGATTGACCTAGAACAAGTTCTATAGCATTTTGGTTAAAGCAATTGAAAGTTTTAGTAGTAGGTAACGGAGGTCGGGAACATGCGATCGCGGGGAAACTTCTCCAATCTCCTAAAGTAGATTTAGTCTTTTGCATTCCGGGGAATGGCGGTACCGCTACCCTTTCTGGTTGTCAAAATATTTCTCTGCGGATGGATGACTTTGAAGGTATTGCGCGGATCGCTTCAGTTCAAGGGGTTTCCCTAGTAGTAGTCGGTCCTGAGGCTCCCCTTGCTTCCGGCATAGTAGATTACTTAGAATATCGGCATATCCCTGTTTTTGGACCTAATCAAGAAGCAGCAAAAATTGAATCTAGTAAGTCTTGGGCAAAAAAACTCATGCACGAAGCAGGAGTCCCCATGGCAAAGGCGGCAGAATTTACGAATCTGTTTACCGCAGTGCAGTATGTAGAAACTCAAAACTTTCCTTTAGTAATCAAAGCCGATGGTCTTGCCGCCGGGAAAGGTGTGACGGTTGCCCAAGCTAAGCCTGAGGCGATCGCCGCCTTAGAGTCTTTATTTCGCCCCGGCCATACCAAGGTTCTGATCGAAGAATTTATTACTGGGCGAGAAGTCTCAGTTTTAGCTCTAACCGATGGGGTAACAATTCTTCCCCTCCTCCCCGCCTGCGATCACAAAAGAATTGGCGAAGGAGACACCGGAGAAAACACTGGCGGCATGGGAGTGTACGCTCCTGCTCCTTGGGTAGATGAAGCCATGATGCAGCTCATTGATGCTAAAATTCTTCGTCCTACTGTGGCTGCCCTCCAAGCCCAAGGGCTTACTTACCGGGGAGTATTGTATGCCGGATTGATGATCACTGAAGCTGGCGATCCTGTAGTTCTAGAATTTAACTGTAGATTCGGCGATCCAGAAACCCAAGCCCTGCTGCCCCTTTTGGAAACTTCTTTGGTAGACTTACTCCTTGCCTGTACTCGGGGTGACTTGGCAAAATTCCCCAACCTAGAGTGGAAATCAGGCTTTGCTGTTTGCGTAGTGGCAGCAGCCTCAGGATATCCCGGAAAATTTTCTAGAGGAGAGGAAATAACTGGTCTTCCGGCAAGGTTCCCAGACCCAGAAATTCAGGTATTCCAAGGAGGGACTATATTCAAGGAACAGAAGTTATTTACCGATGGGGGGAGAGTTCTCAGTGTGACGGGGATTGGAGCAGATTTACGAGGGGCGATCGCTCAGGCTTACGCTGGGCTGGGGGAAATTAACTTTGCTGATATGTACTTCCGCCGGGATATTGGCAGCAGTCAACTAGATCAACTAGATCAACTAGATCAACTAGATCAACTAGATCAACTAGATCAACTAGATCAACTAGATCAACTAGATCAACTAGATCAACTAGATCAACTAGATCAAC
>Ga0105048_10019774_pt1 | contig 10306 bp, 9 predicted proteins | sample MAT05_FD_78382 | JGI IMG/M metagenome (GOLD analysis project Ga0105048, IMG submission 78382) | Freshwater microbial communities from Lake Fryxell liftoff mats and glacier meltwater in Antarctica - MAT-05 | ecosystem: Environmental > Aquatic > Freshwater > Ice > Liftoff microbial mat | place...
AAAGTATCGCTTACATTCCTTGTTTCCGATACAGATAAGAGAAATATAAAGTCAACAGATTTTGTTGTTTATGCTGACTTTCAAACATTTAACCCGGCAGATTCTACAATAGAGGTAAAACTGGGGAAAAGTCCGCGGTCTGTTTCAGATGTGCAGATTGGAATAGAAAAAACACGGGTTTATGCCAGATAAACTGCCTTTTCAGGTAGGGCTTACCGGCGGTATTGGAAGTGGAAAATCAACAGTTGCAAAACTATTTCAATTGATGGACGTTCCGGTTTACGAATCGGATGAGACCGCTAAACAGCTTTATTATATTCCAGAGATCAGAAAAAAAGTTATTTCTCTTTTAGGAGTAACCGCGTACTTATCTGAAAATGAATTGAATAGTAAATGGATAGCTGAGCAGATTTATGTAAACCCAGCGCTCAGGATTTCATTGAATGAAATTATTCATCCTGCCGTTGCTCATCATTATCAAAACTGGGTTTCGAAGCAAGGTCAGCCCTACATTTTAAAAGTAGCTGCCCTTATATTTGAAGCGGATATTTATAAAAATATGGATCTTAATATTTTGGTTTTAGCTCCGGAAGCATTGAAAATTGAAAGAATTTTAACACGTGATGCACAAAGGAATCTGGAACAGGTAAAAAAAATAATGGACAGCCAGATGAGTGATAAAGAAAAATTAAAATTATCTGATTTGGTAGTTTATAATGATGAAAGGCAGAGTTTAATTGCTCAGGTTGAAGCGATTAATAAGGAAATAGGAGGGAGGCTTTTAATGGATTAAGGTACTATGGCATACTGTTGAATCATTGGGATGCGTCAAAAGTAAAACAAAAAAAGCCATCTGTTTTAGCAGATGGCCGAGGTAAAAAAGTATTAATTCTACTAGCTAGGGCCTGCTGAAAAAGCAAGCCAAAAATCGTAAAATATTGGTAATGATGGCTCCCTCTCCTTCCTGCCAAGTCAAAGGCATGGTGGAGAGGGCGGGGGGCGTGTCCGCCTTTGGAGGATGAGGTAAAAATTGAAGCTTTTGGTCTAATCTGTAGGGTTTTGAAAATTTCAAGTGCATGGATTTTGCCACATTTCATTTAAAACCCTTGCATTTGGTTTTTGAAAATTCTTCCTTGCCCAGGTACCGAATTCTGTGTTCCACAACAATATCCTGTAGTGGTTCTGGCCCAGCCCAAATGTGGCTGACTATTAAATTCAAATCTTGAATTAATTACTGCCGGCCTTATGCCTGTAAATGGAGAGTTATCCATAGAAATTCCTTTGTATCTAATATTTAAAAATGTAGAATTGTCCACATTAAATCGGCCCTCATAAGAATTGATACCAATTAATATATCAACAAATGTACAATTGCTTATTTAAAGCGGCCCGTCACTCAATTGCTCACCAGGATAATTAAAATCGAAAAAGATAAAACTTTTAGTGGTTTAAGCCACGTCTAAACTTCTATTCAGAATTTTATTAAAGCCTCACAAAAATCTTCTTTTGGTATAAGATCCATCCAATACCAACAAAAAAAGAAACCAGAACAAGGGACCAAAGCAAGGAATTGACATACAAAAACGGAGAAACATTATCCATGAATTCTCTGAAAATGTTTCGTGGTGCAAAGGATTTAAACCAATGACCAATCCAGATATGTTCCAGAATTTCGGCACTGGCATAAATGAGAATGGCATTTTTGCCTACACGTCGGAAAGGTTCAGCAATGGTTTGAAAAACTGGATTTTGCTCCAGGACCAGAAAAATCTGCAATAAAAGCAAGGCCATTCCAGAAGTTACCAAAGCAAAAGAAGGCGTCCAAAGCGTTTTGTTAATTGGCAAAATATAAAAGTGAAAAAGCAAACCCAGTAAGAAAATGGAAATGGCTTGATTCCAGAGATTTATCCTTCCTCCTGCCAATAATCCAACTCCTGCTACCATGCCAAAAAGACCAGATTGAAATGCTGTGAGTCCTGACATGAAACCTTCAGCATCCATGGGAGCGGTAGGTTGATACACATGATTGCCAAAAAAGAATTGGTCCACCAGTCCATACCAGCTTGGGCCGGCTTCCGGGGGAAACCATTTCAACAAAGTGATGGCTAATAATGTGCTGAAAACCAGATAAGCCATCCAGATTGCTGGCTTGAAATACAACAAAGTGAGGACACAAAAAAGATAGGTAATGGCAATACGTTGCAATACGCCGGGAATACGGAATATTTCTAAATTGTGGTCCCATAAAAGATTGAGAAACATGCCAATGCCAAACATTTTGATTGTTCTGAAAATTGCTTTTTGTAGAATTTCTGATTTGGATTGGCCATTTTCTAAAGAATTGACTATCGACAAGGCAGTGGAAACACCCATAACCACCAGGAAAAAAGGAAAAACCAGATCAGCCAGAGAAAGCCCGTCCCATTCGGCATGTTTGAGAATTGGCCAGGTGTTTTGCCAATTTCCCGGATTATTTACCAAAATCATTCCGGCGATAGTGAATCCACGAAGAATGTCCAGGCTTTCAATCCGAAATGATGTCTTTTTTTCTATTTGCTGCATATAAATACTGACCAAATCTGTAGTTTATCGTGTTTTGATAATATCTGCAATTGCCTCTGCTTCTTTATCTTTGGAGTAGGTTTGCATCGCAATTTCAAAAGCTTTTTCTGTCAATAATTTCGTTTGAATTGCATTATCTTTCAATTCAATAAATTGTTGGCAGAATTCATCATGGTCACCATGTGTATATAAATGTCCAAGTGCTCCATATTCAAGAATCTCACTTGTACCTCCTGATTTAGTTGCAATAATTGGAACCTTAGAAAGCATGGCTTCAACAGTTACCATTCCATACGTTTCACTATGAGATGCAAGTGCAAAAACATCAATACTATTATAAAAAAGTGCTACATCAGATTGATGAGGTATCAAATGAATTACATCATTAAGTCCTTCATCCTGAACTTTTTTTATTATCTTTTCATAATACAGTAGGCTTTCGGGATCGTTTACAGTTGGCGAACCAAAAATGAGTAACTCTACCGCCTGACCCAATGTCTTTAATTTTAAAACTACCTCAACCAAAAATAGCTGCCCCTTTTTGTCGGAAATTCTTCCTATAATTCCAAGTAATGTAGCTTTGGGTGCAATGCTAAGTAAATCCAGAGCCTCAACTTTTGAATATTTCCTGGAACTGAAGGTTTCCAGATTAAGCCCTACAGGAATAACTTTTACTTTTTGCGCAGGGAATTTTGTTCTTAGTTTAATCTCATTTTTAAGATATTGCAAGGGACTAATCCAACAATCGATAGAACTGAATCTATACGTATGAATCAGACTCTTTTTATTGATTCCGATTTGCATTTGCTGCTGATAAATGATGACTAGATTTTTGTAATACAATTTTTTACACCAGGAAGCAACATCCAAATCCCTGTTGTCAAATACCATTAATGTATTAATATTTTCTGATTTTAAATTTACAGCAATATTTCGTGCTTCATTAAAGTCAAAATATTTTTTTGATCCCTTTAAAATTTTAATAGATTCAAATATGCCTCCTTCATTTTTATAAACGGGAGAATTTTCTGTAGTAAACAATACTATTTCAAATCCTTTACTCTTAAGTGCCTGTCCGAGGAATAACATATTCATTTCAAGACCTCCCCATCCACTTGATGTTATAAGAAAACCAATTTTCATTTTATATGTATTCTAACCGTATGTTTTAACATGAAAAAGATATTGAATATTCCTTATCGTTATTTTTTGAATTTGATCTATTATCTCAAAGTATAATGCATAAATCATTTCAATCCCTTTCACTTAAGTGAAAAATATGAAGCAACCTGTGGGCCAGTGGTGCGAGAATAATTCCGGTAATAGCTAAAATAATAATTCCTCCATATACTGCATAAAATGAAGCAAAAATTTTACTAATATCTCTATGCAAAACATTAACTGGGCCCATTCCCGTTAATATCAAAGATGCATTATAAAGTGAATCAACCCAACTAAGAGATTCCAAAATATGGTAACCAATTGCACCCATATAAATGGAGATTGCTACTATTATCCCTGCTATCAAAATATGTTTTATTATCCTCCAGTAGAAGGTTTCTATAGGCAGTAGTTTTTGGTTTTTTCTTTCGTAGGCCATCACTTGATTATGTGAGCAGGCAGGCAATTAATTGTTTCAAAATGGCATTTCCTAACTTTGCCGATGCTGGGTATATTTATTGAATATGAGCCAAACTCAGGTTCTTAAAAATTTGGTTGCCAGCATATTTCAACACCCTGGATAGTTTTAAATGATATTAAGTGAATCAATTCTTCAAAGCAGAATCTATCCCTAAAGCATGATTTATTTTCATTTTATCGGCTGTAGTTAGCGCCTTTTCCATATTCCAGAATTCGTGTTCTTTGCCCAGCGCTAAAGGTAAAAATGCCCAGGTACACAAATATAAACTTGCTGTATTGACGTAAATCTCAGCCAGTTGGGGATCAAAATTAAATAAACCAGGTCTCAAAATTCCGGTTTTGGTATCTATTGCATTTTCTCCTATTTCGCCTTGATTTACTATGTTTAGCGTCTTTTCAATTGCGAGTGAAAGTGCCATTTTAACTGCACCCAAAGGTAATGTAACAGGCAGCATTTCCTCCTTCGCCATAAAAGCCAAATGATGTAAAAGCCCTGCACGGTAGCAAAGCGAGCGGCCCAAAGGTGGAAAAGTTCCATCGGCAGCTACCATTCGCTCTAAAACTTCAGCATTGCGTTTTGCTCGTGTTATGTGTTTAATATACAGTTCCTTATCAACTAATTTCTGTTTGCCCAGTATGAGTAAAAATGGATGGATAATAATGCTGTTGTAGTAGTCCAAATGAAAACTTGGCCCATCGGCATAAAGGCCATCTCCTACATACCATTCTTCAAATTTTTTGATGGCATATGGAATGCACTCAGGTTTTTGCGGTTTGTCCCATTTTTGTAAAGCGGCCTCCACCATAGCGGCAAATAGGAGCCAATTGCTTTCATACGGTTTGATTTTGAGGCAATTGCGCCAACCAGTAATAATTCCGGTCTGAATTTTTAGATTCAGTTTCTTTTCGAAAATAAATGGATTTTGTAAAAAACCGGCGGCTAAAATTGCAGCATCCACCAGCGGTTGATCACCTTTTTCCCAGTTAAAACTATCTGGATGGCCAGGCAATAAACTTTTTTCAAGGGCTGTTAAAATTTCTGGAGTCAAAAATGTACCCTCTTTATCGGTTTGGCAAAGTGGATAGAAAATCCTGGCAATTACCTCCAGTGAAGCATATTTCATGCGATCTTTCCGTGGCAACTCACTTCTGTCCAAGGCTTTAATAAGTTCTCCTTTACACCAGGCATCAAAAATAGGTTTTCTGATTTGGTAGAAATATTGAGAAAACCGATCAAAGTCTGTTTTGGTTTCAACGCGTTTTTCAACGGTATCAATAGAACTCAAAACGGCTAAGGCTGGTATGCCTGCAATAAATTTTCTTCTATCCATTTTTATGACATTGAGTGAAAGGCCAGTGCATTTCCCTCGCAATCTAAGATAAAGGCCACGTAACCAACTTCTTCGGTTATCAACATTTTTGAAACGATAATTTTTCCCCCAGCCTCCAATGCCCTATCTACAAAAACCTGTAGATCTGGATTACAATTCAAATATAACCTGGGACCATATACAGATGGTTGATATCCTTCACCTTGCACTATTGAACCCGAGGAGCCAAAAGCCGTTGGGAAAAAACCCATCGTATAATCACCTAAAGCCGAAATAGTTAGCTCGGTTTGAAATACGTATTCATAAAAGGCTTTGGCTCTGTAAAACTCCAATACAGGAATTTCAAACCAGTTTAGCAAACGATCCAAAATTTTTCTTATAGTTTTAATTATCAGGCAGATATAATCTTTTCTGTCATTGAAGTTGACCTTATATTTAAGTCTAATAAAAATTTACAAATAACCAAAATCCTTTCTCCTTCGGAGAAATTAGAATGAGGCCAAAACAAAAAGCCTGATTGTAAATTTATATTGAACTTTATATAACAAAACAGATATTTTTTTCTCCCAATTCAAAATCTGAAAAGGATAATTTTGAATCGAACCATTTTAGGTCACCTAAGCAATAAGGAACAATTTGTAATTTTAAATCTTACATAAACAAACAAGGTTTTTTGCTTTTTAAACCCTTACCTAAAATATTCGAAATTCAAATGGAATTTAAACAAAAGTACAAAACCCTATAAATTCATCACAAATCAACTTTATTATTCCCACTTTTGTAATCCGCCCGAAGATAGTAGTTAGAATTCAAGGTATTTTTCAATTCACTTCAAGTTTTTAAGCATTCCGTTCTGGCACAGAGTTTGGGCCATTTAGTTACCAATTATGTTTCCTATTCTAATAATAAAATTTGGAACTGCCAGTATCACAAATATTTCAGGAGATCTGGATGAAGAAATTATTCAAGAGGTTGCACGCCAGGTGGCAGTCTTAAGAGAAAAATACCGAATTGTCCTCGTTTCTTCCGGAGCAGTTGGCGCAGGAAAAAAATGGATTAAGAACTTCAAAGGTGAACTAAAGCAAAGAAAAGCTGCTGCTGCTATTGGCAACCCTATTTTGATGTCGGTTTACAAACAATATTTTGGAAATTTTGATATTCCTGTTGCTCAAAGTCTTTGTGAAAGAGGCCATTTTGCCAACCGGGCACAGTTTCTTCAATTAAAAGAAACCTATGAAACTCTTTGGGAATCAGGCGCTATTCCCATTGCAAACGAAAACGATGTTGTCTCAGATATAGAACTCAAATTTTCAGACAATGATGAACTAGCAACTTTACTGGCCGCTGGATTTGGGGCCGCAACACTCATGTTCAGTACGTCAGTTGGCGGATTGCTCAACCAGAATGGGCAGATTGTGCGGCATATTTCGAAAATTGATGATCAAATCTGGAAACTGGTAGACAGGTCTAAATCAAGTCTCGGGTTGGGTGGAATGTTGAGTAAATTAAGTTTTACACATAGGGCCAATCAATTGGGCATCAAGGTAATAATTTTTGCGGCGAGGCAAGAAAATTCGATCCTGGACGCTCTGGATCAAAAGGCAGGTTCACATTTTGAAGCAGAAAAGGTAAGCAGAACACTTAAGCAAAAATGGCTAAGTACTGGTAGCATTGTTACTGGCCGTGTTTTTTTAGATGAAGGGGCTGAAGCAGCTATAAAAGCAAGGAAGAGCCTGTTGGCAGTAGGGATTTCAAATATTGAGGGAGCATTTGAAGAAGGCGAGGTAATAGAGCTAGTGAATGACCATAACCAATGCATAGCTGTTGGAAAGGCGAAAGTGGGTAGCTTTATTTTGAAAGATAACTTAAAAACACACAAATTTGAAGTGGCGCATGCCGATGATATTGTAATTTTCTAGCCAATTTTATGAGCATCACTTCTCAACTTGAACTCACACACACCAAAACTCATTTTCTGGCTGGTTTATCCAATGAAAACAGGCAAAAATTGGTTTTGGATATCGCAAAAGGGCTAGAGTTTTCAACGGATAAAATTCTGGAGGCTAACCTGTTGGATCAAAAAAATCTATCGGACGCCGACCCTAAGAAAGACCGGTTAAAACTGAACAAAGAAAGAATATCAGACTTGGTTTTCAGCTTAAAACAAGTTGCAGATTTACAAGATCCGGTTGGTCAGGTGTTTTTAGATAAAATAATGGGCAACGGATTGTCTATCAGGAAAGTAACAGTTCCTCTCGGCGTAGTTGGCATTATCTACGAGTCCCGACCGAACGTTACAATAGATGTTTCTGTTTTATGCCTTCGGTCAGGAAATGCTGTAGTATTAAAGGGTGGCAAAGAGGCTGAACACTCCAATAGGGCTTTGGTTTCAGTAATTCATAAAGCTTTAATCCAGAATAATTTACCTATTGAATTGGTTTTGCTTTTGCCATCAGACCGTTCAGTTGTTGAAGAGCTTTTAAAAGCAAACCGGTTTGTGGATGTGCTAATTCCCAGGGGGTCAGAAACGCTTATTCAATATGTGAGACAAAATTCTTTGGTGCCTACTATTGAAACAGGGGCTGGTGTAGTTCATATCTATGTGCACAAAACGGCAGACCTGCACAAATCACTTGAAATAGTTGTGAATGCCAAAACCTCCCGACCATCAGTTTGCAATGCCCTGGATTGCCTCTTGATCGATGTGTCTGTTTGTAATAAGTTTTTACCGCCGCTTGGTGATCTCTTAAAAGAATTTAATGTGAAAATATATGCAGATCAAAAGGCGCATTTTGCATTAAACAATTCAGGTTACCCGTTTTTGTTTGAAGCCTCAGCGGCAGATTTTGGCAAAGAATGGCTTGATTTTGCATTGACTGTCAAAGTAGTAGATGGGATGGAATCAGCTTTATCACACATTTCCAGGTTTTCCTCCAGGCATTCGGAAGCAATATTAGCTGAAGATGAGGAAGTTTGCAATCGTTTTCTTTCAGAAGTGGATGCTGCCGCAGTTTATTCCAACGCCTCTACCCGGTTTACAGATGGTGGCGAGTTTGGCCTCGGTGCAGAAATTGGCATCAGCACCCAGAAATTGCATGCAAGGGGTCCATTTGCTTTAGAAAAACTGGTTACTGAAAAATGGATTGTGAAAGGTGATGGTCAGATAAGAACCTAATATTCAGCATCAAAAATTCCCACATGGGTCTTTCATTCACGTAGGATCAAATAAAACTAAAGTAAATTGTTTAAGGAAAATATAGAAAAAACATGGATTGGTTGTTTACTTATAAAATCAAAAGTCATTGTATTCTCCTTTTAGCTGGATTTTTAATTGTCGGCTGCTCCAGCGAAAATGCAGAAAAGGAAATAGCCCTTTTTCCAATATTTGAATCTCTTGATTTTAAGGCGGTTCCAGGTGAAAAACTTGTTTATGAAGTAAGCGCAGGCCTGTTTGATGTAGGGGATATTTCTATACATGTGAGAGATAGCTTAGAAAAGATCGGCCTTCAAACTTGTTTTAGAATCGACGCAAAAGCCAATAGTAAATCTGGTATTTCCTGGGTCTCAAAAATAAAACATGATTGGAGCAGTTGGGTGGATACAGGCACAGGCAGATCAGTAAAAATGACCCGTAATGTTACAGAAAATGGATATAAAGCGCAGCAGGAAACATATTTTTACCCTGATAGCCAATCTATTACTCAACGTGATCTGCACAAAGAAGGAAAACCATTCAGGAATTTTAAAGCAAGACCTGACCAAATGCAGGATCTGGTAAATGTGATCTGGCAACTTCGATACACGCCATTTGAAGACAGCAAACAAGGAGACACTTTGAAATATCTTGCCTTTTTTGATAGCCAATGGCTGCTTTTTAAAGTACGCCTGGCCGGAATGAAGGAGATTAAAAAAGGAAAGACCAGGCGAAAATATTTCATTCTTTGGCCCATTGGGATTGAATCCAAATATTTAAAAGGTAAAAATCCTGTTGAAGTTTGGATAGAAGCAGATGCCAGAAGAAGACCCTATCGTGTTCAGGTTTCGTCATACATTGGGCAGTTGGCGGTGAGATTAAAACCCTGATTTTCAAAATATTAAAAATTAAATTCAAAAACGGATGCACTTTAGGAGTTGCGTATATTCAGTTGTTATGCCTCATTGTGGGACGACCGTAACCGAACAAAATTCCGTAACTTGCAGGACAATTTATATTTCAAAAACGATTGGACGAATTAACACAAAATATAAAAAAATTAGCTGAAGTTTATTCTACAAACTTGAAAGGAAAAATTGAAGCCAGAACAGAAGAAATGAAAGCTGATGATAACTCTCATTATCTTGTTTATCGCGTTTTGGGCATTTCCTTACAAGAAGGACAACTTATAGACCAACATCAAAACACAGGACGTTTTCTCTATAAATACGCAGGTTCATTTCTTGAAGAAGCAGCAACTTTATGGTTGAATTTCAAGGTTCCTGATGGAATAAAAACTAAAGTAGAAAACACGATAGGACAACGACCAAGAACATTTGAAATTGACTTTCTAAATGCAAATGACGCAATTGAAGTTAAATGGAGAGATGCTACAACTGACGGAGACCACATTACAAAAGAGCACACTAGGGTTCAGGTTATTAGAAATCACGGATACAAACCTATTCGGATTATGTTCTATTACCCACAAAGAGAACAAGCAATCAGAATACAACAAACTCTTAAAACACTTTATGCAGGTGTTGAAGGCGAATATTATGGTGGTGATGAAGCTTGG
>Ga0105048_10019775_pt1 | contig 10306 bp, 11 predicted proteins | sample MAT05_FD_78382 | JGI IMG/M metagenome (GOLD analysis project Ga0105048, IMG submission 78382) | Freshwater microbial communities from Lake Fryxell liftoff mats and glacier meltwater in Antarctica - MAT-05 | ecosystem: Environmental > Aquatic > Freshwater > Ice > Liftoff microbial mat | place...
CGTCATCCGTCATCCGTCATCCGTCATCCGTCATCCGTCATCCGTCATCCGTCATCCGTCATTCGTCATTCGTCATTCGTCCTCCACCCGCGCCAAACCTTATGAAAACCCTCCTCCATCCTCTCTCCTGCGCCTCAGTGCGGCGTTTGTTCGCTGTCCTGTTGCGCCGTCCTCTCATGCTCGGCTTGCTTGTCTGCACGACTGCGCTCCACGCGGACCCGCCGCCAGGGAAGCCCCAGCAACTCACGTCGCCGGACCAGGTGCCCGAGGGACTCGCGAAGTCCGACTGGTCGAGCATCCGCGCGGCGTATGAAGCGGGGCGTCATGCGTTCCAGCCGGTCGAAGGCGGGTGGCAGGCGCGCAATCCGGGGCAGCAGTGGACCACGAAGTTCGACGGACGCGGCTTCATCGCGGAGCCGCGGGATGGCGGGTGGGAGTGGGGGCTTGAGTTGAAGAGCTACGGCTTCGGGGAAAATCAGCGCGCCATCGACGGCACGCCGGCCGTGAAGGCCGAGGGCACGCGGCTCACCTACCAGTGGGATGCCACATTGCAGGAGTGGTGGGTGAACGATGCGCGCGGGCTGGAGCATGGCCTCACAATTGCCGAGCGACCGGAACAAATCCTAAATCCTAAATCTGAAATCCTAAATCCCCCTCTCTCCCTCCTCCTCGCCACCCGCGGCACGCTGCACCCGCGCGTCTCTGCTGATGCGCAGGGCGTGCTGTTTGCGGATGCCTCCGGCGCGACCGTGCTCAACTACACCGGCCTCAAGGTCTGGGACGCCGATGGCAAAGTGCTCGCCTCGCACTTTGCGCCCGCCGAGGGCGGCGGACGCGCTGAAACACCTCGAGGAGGAAGAATTTTCCGTGGTGCTCACCGACCAGAACATGCCGCGGGAAAACGGCCTGGAGTTTCTGGGCAAAGTAAAGGCGATCCAGCCTGATGCCACGCGCCTGCTGATGACCGGCGTGCTCGACCTGTCCACGGTGATTCAGGCGATCAACAAAGGGGAAATATTCCGGTTCATCGTAAAACCCTGCTTGCGGGAGGACTTGCTGGCCACGCTCAGGAACGCCGTGCAGCGCTACGAATTGATCGGCCAAAACAATGTGCTCCAGCGAGCGACCCAGGCGATGAATCGCGAACTGGCCGTTCTGAACGAGTCGCTGGCTAGTCAGGTTGCGCGCGAGGCGGAGCAGAACCGCCAGCTTGCGGGTCTGAATCAGTCCCTGGAGCAGAACCTCCACCGCTCGGTGAAGCTATGCTTGAAGACGATGCAGACCTTTTACCCGAGCCTTGGCACGCAGGCCAGGCTGGTCCACGAACTTTGCTGCGACATGGCCGAGGGTCTCGCATTGCCCCCGAACCAGCGTCAGGTCCTGGAAATCAGCGTGGGGCTCCATGACATCGGACTGGTCGGTGTCCCGCGTCGGCTGATCCGGCTCTGGCATACTGCTCCCGAGGTTCTCACCCCGGCAGAAATGGCGCTCATCCACCAGCACCCCGTGATGGGCCAGGAACTCGCCAGCTTTGTCCAAGACCTCTCCGAGGTCGGGCTCGTCATCCGTTCGCACCACGAGCGGTTCGATGGGACCGGCTATCCGGACCAGACCTTCGCCGGGCAGATTCCGTGGCTGGGCCGGCTGCTGGCCGTCGCGGTGAGCTACGCGGAGAACGACGAGGAAGGCCGGGATGCGATGGCCATCATCAAACGCGGCAACGGCAAGGCATTCGATCCCGAGGCAGTGCAAGTTTTCACGCGCTTCCACCGGCCTTCCACAATCCGCAAGGAGTTCGAAATCGCGATGTCCGACCTCAAGTCGGGAATGGTGCTGGCGAAGGGCGTCCACACTGCAAGTGGAATACTGTTGATCCCCAAGGGGCAGGTTCTCAACGACACTTACATCGACAAGCTGCGCAGCCACAACCGGGTGAACCCGATCAAGCAATCACTGGCGGTCTATCGGTAGTCGGAAAAGCAAGGGCAAGCGGGGCCGTGAATCCATTTGCCCGGAGCCATCGTCACAGATGGCAAGACGCATCGAGTGAGGAACCGACTAAGCCGCATTTCTCACACTCCGTGGATGGCAAGTGCTCAGTGCTCAGTTTGCGTCCGCGACTGGGCACTGAGAACTGGGCACTTAAAAGAACCGCAGGCAGCAACACGCTGTCCCCCGTTTACCCAAGCGTGTGAGGAATGCAGGCTAGGCCCGGCGGCCTCATCTCCTTGACCTTCGCCTTCTCACAACAGGTCGTTTCATTCCGGCAGTATTTGCCTCACTGCGGGAAAGAATCGCCCTCCGACCGGACCCGAGCGGGCACGCGTTTCCCTCTGGCCACACGGAGCCGGAGGGCATTCCCCGTCATGGCACATCCCGTGCTAAGCCGCAGCCTGCAATGAACGTCCCCATCTACAAAGGCGCGGCAACTCTCGCAGCATTGGAACGCTGGCAGGAGACCACCGCGCAGAATATCGCCGCTGCGAGCGTGCCGGGATTCCGCAAGATGACGACTTCGTTTGCGGGCGTCCTCGCGGATGTGATGCAGGCCACCAGCGAGAGCGACGGCTCGGGCAAGACCAGCCGTGGCGTGATGCCGACGGAAGTCCGCTCGCTCGACCTGGAACCGGGCGAGCTGCGCAGCACGGGCGAGGAACTCGACTTCGCAATCCAAGGCGCGGGATTCTTCCAGGTGCAGCGCCCCGATGGCTCGACCGCCTACACCCGTGACGGCAGCTTCCACGCGAATGAGGAGCGCGTACTTGTGAACCGAAAGGGGTTCCCGCTGCTCGGGGATGGCGGCCCGATCACGATCCGTCCGGAAGGCGGGCGCATCTCGGTGAATGCCGAGGGCACGCTCATCCAGGGCGACACACCCGTCGGCAAGATTGCCATCCAGAATTTTTCCACCGACGCGAAACTGCGCTACTCCGGCGACGGCCTGATCGTGCCCGAGGATCCCAACGTGCAGCCCCAGCCCGTCGAAAAGCCAAACATCGTCGGGGGTGCGATCGAAGGCAGCAACGTGAAGCCATTGCAGGAAATGGTGAACCTCATCGCCATTTCGCGCGCTTACGAAGCCAGCCAGCGCGTGATCAATTCCTACGACGAATCTTCGGACAAAACCATCCAGGCCCTGGGAAATCCAAACGCGTAACCACACATGATCCAATCCCTCTACTCCAGCGCCACCGGCATGGAAGCGCAGCAGCTCAACCTGAACAACATCTCGAACAACCTCGCGAACGCGAACACCACCGGGTTCAAGCGCTCGAAGATCGAGTTCCAGGATTTGCTCTACCAGAAGCCGCGCGCAGTCGGCGCGGACGCCGGCGGCGGGACGGTCGTTCCCGCTGGCGTCGAGATGGGAAATGGCAGCCGTGTCGTCTCGACGGCGAAAGTTTTCACCCAGGGCGAACTCAAGCAGACCGGCGAGAAATTCGACATCGCCATCCAGGGCGACGGCTTCATCCAGGTGCAACGGCCCGATGGCACATTTGGCTACACGCGCGACGGATCGCTGAAAGTGGACGGCCAGGGACGCATGATGACGAGCGACGGCCTGCTGGTGCTCAGCGGATTCCAATCGGTTCCCGCGGGCACCACCGCCTTCTCGGTTTCAGCCACCGGCGAGGTTTCCGTGGAGAGCACTTCCGGCACGCAAAGCTACCGCATCCAGCTCGCGCGCTTCGCCAATCCCACCGGCCTGCGTTCGCTGGGCGGGAACATCTACGAGGAGACTCCCGCGAGCGGCACGGTCGATCTGGGCAGCCCCGGAGACAACGGGCGCGGCACCATCATCCAGGGATTCCTCGAAAGCTCGAACGTGAACATCGTCGAGGAAATGGTGAACATGATCCAGGCGCAGCGGGCGTACGAGATCAACTCCAAGAGCATCCAGACCTCCGACGAGATGCTCAAGAACATCGCCGAGCTGAAACGATGAGGTCTCTTCTCCTGATGGTTCTTTGGATCCCGTGCGCCGCGTCCGCGGAGAGCCCGCTGGATCGGATTCTCGCTCCGCTTCCCAAAGTGGCCAGCGCATCCGGCCTGCCACCGCAGGCTGCCGCACCGGCGCGACCCGCGTTCGCGCTCACTGCCGATGCGCTCATCGCCGAGCTGGAGAAGCAGGCGGCGCAGCACTTCTCCGTCGATGGGGATTTGAAATTCTCCCTGGCACGGGTGTGGGCCGCCATACGGCTGCCGGAGGCGGACTGGATTCTCACCATCACCGAGTGGCCCGTCGGTGGCCTCGCGAGCACGCTGCTCATCCGCGTGAAAGTCGTTTCCGGCAGTGAGACGATCGTCGAGGGACAACTCCCGCTGCGCGCACAGCTCTGGCAGGAAGTGTGGTTCGCCACGGGTCAGCTCGAACGCGGCCAGTCGCTCGCCGGTCCAGCGCTCACGGCACAAAAAGCCGACGTGCTGCGCGAACGAATCGCGCTCGTCTCCGCGCGGATCGATCCTGCGACGCTGGAAGTCTCGCAATCCGTCGCCGCCGGCCGCGCGCTCACGCGGCGCGATGTCGTGGTGCGGCCGCTGATTCGCAAGGGGCAGGTCGTGGAAGTCTTCGCGCAGGCCGGCCAGCTCGGCATCCGCATGAAGGCGCTGGCGCTGGAGAACGGTGCGGCGGGTGATCTCATCAAACTCCGGAACATCGAAAGCCAGAAAGAATTCAACGGCCAAGTCACTCATGAATCCAAAGTCCAGGTCCACTTCTAGTCCGCTCGCGGCCCTCTGCGTCTGCCTCCTCGCGGGCACACCCGTGTTCGCGGGTGCGCCGACGATCCCTTTGCGCCAGAATGAACCGTCAACCACCGGGGTGCGCGGGTTCTCGGGGTCGCTCTGGCGCGAAGGCGTCACCGATGAACGGGGGATGTTCGCCGACAAACGCGCCAAACGCGTGGGCGACATCCTTACCATCATCGTCCAGGAAACCGCCACGGTGGCCAACACGCTGCGGACGAAGACCGACAAGTCGAGCAAATCAGGAGCGACGAACATTGCCGATACGATCGTCAAACAATTCGCCAGCAAGCTCCCGAACAAGATAGTCGATACGAAGGACCTGAACCTCACCAGCACCGGCTCGAACGAGTACACGGGTGGCGGCGAGGCCAGGAGCAGCCAGACCATCGCCACGCGTGCCGCCGTGCAGGTCATCGACGTGCTGCCGAACGGCAATCTCGTCGTCGAAGGCCTGCGCGAAATCTCCTTTTCCAAGGAGCGGCAGTTCGCCGCGCTGCGCGGCATCGTGCGCACCTACGACATCCTGCCGGACAACACCGTTCTCTCCAGCAACATGGCGGATGCGCGCATCGAGATCGTCGCCGAAGGCACGCTCACCGATGCGCAGAAGAAGGGCTGGCTCCTCCGGCTGAACGACAAGATCAACCCATTTTGAGAATGATGATTCACCCACGAATACCCGGCAGAACCTGCAACCTGCTTCGAAGCTTTGCGGCGATCCTGGCGCTGCTCGCATCGGTCACCGCGATGCATGGGGCGCGCATCAAGGATCTCACAGTCGTGGAAGGCGGGCGCGACAACCAGCTCGTCGGCTACGGCCTGGTCGTGGGCCTCGCGGGCAAGGGCGACAGCAGGCTTTCCTACACGGTGCAGAGCATCGCGAACGCGCTCCAGCGCTACGGCATCAACGTCCCGGCCAACACGGTCAACGCCGCCAATGTCGCTGCCGTGATGATCACGGCCGACATCCCCGCATTTGCCAAGCCGGGCACGCGCATCGACGTGACCATCTCTTCGATCGGCGATGCCAAGACACTCCAGGGCGGCACTCTCCTGCAGGCGCCGCTGCTCGGTGCGGATGAGACCGTCTATGCCGTCGCGCAGGGCGCGCTCGCGGTGGGCGGTTTCCTCGGTGGCGAGGGCGGGCCGGGCGGGGCGACGGTGCAGAAGAATCACCCGACCGTCGGCATCATCAATGGTGGCGCGCTGGTCGAGCGCGAGATTCCGGCGCAGATCGTGAACAACGATTCCGTCGAGTTCCTGCTGCTGAACGCGGACTACGCCTCCGCCGCGCGTCTGGCCGAGGCCGTGAATACCGTCTTCCCCGGCACCGCGCTCGCGAAGAACGCCTCCGCGGTGAACATCGCCGTGCCGGAGGAATACCGGAACTACGAGGTGAACTTCATCGCCTCGATCGGCGCGATCGAAGTCATCCCCGACACCGTCGCGCGCGTGGTGATCAACGAGCGCACCGGAACGATCATCGCCACGCAGAGCGTCCGCATTTCCACCGTGGCCGTGTCGCATGGGTCGTTGACGATCACGATCGCCTCGAATCTCGGGGTGTCGCAGCCGGCACCCTTCAGCCAGGGCACCACCGCCGTCGTCCCCAGCACCCAGACCACGGCGACGGAGCAAAAGGGGGGCTTCAAGGTGGTGGACGAGTTTCCGACGCTCCAGCAGGTGGCCTCGGCCTTGAACGCCCTCGGGCTCACGACCCGGGACATGATGGCGATTTTTCAAAGTATGAAGCGGTCTGGCGCGCTCCAAGCTGAACTGATCCTGAACTGACCCGCATCATGAACGTCCAGTCCCTATCGCCAGCCGTGCAAATCGGCGCCGCCAGCGCACCCACAGCGCCGGCCAAAGCCGCCGGCAATTCGGCAAAGGCCGCCGATGCCGCACAGCAATTTGAAGGCATCCTGCTGCGTCAGTTTCTTTCGGAATCCATGAAGCCGCTGCTGGAGGGCGGTCCCGGCGGGCAGGTGTACGGATACCTGCTCACGGAGTCCCTCTCCAGCAGTCTCGTCAAAGGCGGCGGGCTCGGTTTGTCGTCCATTCTCCAGGCCCAATTGACACACGAATCGCCACAATGAACGAAGGAAGCGAAACCGGCGGGCCGGCATCCGACCTGCAGGAACAACTCATCACCGCACTGCGGAACGAACTGGAAGAATACGGCGGGCTGCTGGCTTTGTTCGACTCGCAGCAAGCCGCCGTCCTCGAGCGCAAGCCCGATGCCGTCCTCGAACTGATCCCGCGGATCGACAAGCAGCTCGCCATCACGGCCGGCTGCCGCAAGCAGCGGGAGGGAACAGCCGTGGCACTCGCAAATCTTTCGCAACTCCCCGGCCCCGCAACGCTGCGCAGCCTCGCGCCACATTTCCGCACCGCGGTGCGTCCGCTGGTGGAGGCGCTGGCGGATGAGGTGAACCGTCTCATCACCCTCACCCGGCGGCGCGCGCAGCAGAACCAGATGCTCCTGGCGCGGTCGGTGGAACTCACGCAGGAACTCGTGTCGCGGCTCAGTCCGCGCGCCGTCAGCAAGACGTATTCGGCGCGAGGCCGGGTAAAAATTCAGCCGGCTGCCGGGGCATCCCGCCTGCTGGAGAAGAGCTGAGCCATGTCCAGTCTTCTCAGCAGTCTTTCGCAAGCAGCCCGCGCCCTCGGCGCGCAGCAGGCCGGCGTACAGACGGCCGGGCGGAATCTCGCGAACGTCAATACCCCCGGCTACGCGCGGCAGCGCGTGGTGCTGGGCGACCGGATGGTGATCGACACGCGGTTCGGCCCGCAGGGGAACGGCGTCGAGGTGCTCGGCATGGAGCAGATCCGGGATCAATTTCTCGATGCGACAGTGACCCAGGAGATTTCGCACAGCGCACTGCTGCAAGCGCAGCGCAGCGCCTACGGCAATGCGGAGACGGCCCTCGGCGAAAGGGTGGAACGCTCGGCGAATTCGATCGGGGATGCGGCGGGCTCGACGAAGGGCATCAGTTCCACGATCAACGGTTTCTTCAACGGATGGGAGGAGCTCTCCGCGATCCCCGGCGATGCCGGGGCGCGCCAGGTCCTGTTGCAGAAGGCCAGCGCGCTCGTGGACAAGTTCAACGTGGCCGATCAGCGGCTCGCCGCGTTGCAGAACGATCTGACGTCGCAGGTGAACACCGACGTGGCCACCGTCAACGGGCTGATGAAACAGATCGCCGACCTGAACGCCGAGATCGGTGCCAGCGAGGTGCAGGCACCGGGAGCGGCGATGGATCTGCGCGACCAAAGGCAGGGGCGGCTCGAGGAACTGGCGAAGTATTTCGATTTCAGCACGCGGCCTCTTGCGGGTTCGCCCGGGCAGATCGAGGTGGTCGCGAAGGACGCCACGGGCAGTGACTTTTCGCTCGTGCAGGGAAACACGGTGCGCGGCGGGATCGCCTTCACCGGCACCGGGTTCACCAGCGGGCAGCCGCCGGTCGCGCTGGCGGTCCAGGGCGGTTCGTTCGCGGGAAATCTCGCGGCACGCGACGGTGTGGTGGCGGGCCTGCGCACCGATCTGCGCAGCGCGGCAACACAGCTCGCGACCGCGGTGAACGCCGCTTACAATCCCGGCGGAACGAGCAGTGACTTTTTCCAGGTGCCGCCCGGCACCGGCATCCTCGCGCTCGATCCCACGCTCACTTTCACCACGCTGCGCGCCAGCGCCACCGGCAACGCGGGCGCGAACGAGATCGCCCTCGCCGTGGGCAACGTGGCCCGGCAGCAATTCTCGACCTCCGGCGGCGACGCCATCGACGGCACGGTCAACGGATTCTTCAGCCGCACCGTGAGCGGTCTCGGTGCCACCATCGCGGGAGTGAACACCCGGCTCGCCGACCAGCAGGCGGTCCAGCAGATGGCCACGCAACAGCGCGACAGCGTGAGTGGCGTCTCGATGGACGAGGAAATGGCCGACCTGATGAAATACCAGCGCGCCTACGAGGCTTCCGCGCGAGTGGTGCGGGCGATGGACGATTTGCTCAACACGATCGTGAACGGCCTGACCCGCTAGTCCCATGCGAATCCCAACTTCCTTCATCGCAGATTCCCTCGTGTCGCGGCTGCAAAAGCTCACGTCCAACCAGGCTGCCCTGCAGGCACAGGTCTCCTCTGGCCAGCGGATCAGCGTGGCGAGCGACGATCCGGCGGCGATGACGCGCGTGCTCCACCTGCAGGAGGAGCAGCAGCAGATCCAGCAGTGGGCGCGCAATGGCGACCGCGCGCTCGGCGTCAGCCAGTCGAGTTTTGCCGCGGTCAAGGAACTCAAGGGAATCTCCGATCGCGCGGGCGAACTCGCCGTTCTCGGCGTGGGCGCGGTCAGCGCCGATGCCTTTCGCGCCTATTCCACGGAGACAGGCGCGCTGCTCGAACAGGCGTTGCAGGTCGCCAACACCAGGCGCGCCGGGGAGCATATTTTCGGCGGCACGCAGACGGACACCCCGCCCTTCGTGGCGACTCGCGATGCCTCCGGGAAAATCACGGCGATCAGCTACACCGGCGCCGCGGCGGCCGCGGAGTTCCGTGTTTCCGAAGGCGCACCGATCGCGCCGCAGACCGATGGCGTAACGAACCAGAAGTTCGCGGATTTTCTGAACCATCTCGTCTCGCTGCGCGACGAACTCCAGGCGCAGAACGGTCCCGGCGTGCAAGCCTCCCAGGCGGTGCTCCGGAATTCGGAGACCGATCTGGTCGTCACCATGAGCGACATCGGCGCCGAGCAGACGCGGCTCGAGTCGAGCAAGTCGCTGAATGAATCGCGTTTCGCGGATTTGCAGCAACTCACCTCGAATGAGACGGACGCGGACCTCGCGGAGACGGTGGTGAAACTCACCCAGGCGCAGACCGCCTACCAGGCCGCATTGCAAAGCGGCGCGCAGATTCTCCAGAGCTCGCTGCTCGATTATCTGCGGTAAAAAATCCCGCGGGAATTTCCCCCGGCTTGGAGCGTGGCACAGCCCGCCACGGAAAGCAGCACAGCCGTCCCGGCTGTGGGGCCAGCGGGCGTCCCGCCCGGTGTCCGTATCGCAGGGCGCGTCTCGCCCGCGACACCGCCGATGACTGCGCCGCACTGCGGGCAGGAGCCCGCAGTCCCCACCGCCGGGACGGACGGTGCTCCATTGCTTCGGAGTGTGTCATACCAATTCACCATTGTCATTCACCCATCGCCGCTCTGATTGCGGTAGCGAGGTTGTCATCATCTCAATGGGGAATTGGTGTCACATCCCGCGCCATCACCACTCAACTCTCAACTTTCGACCACGGCGGATTTTTGCACGGTGCCTCGCCCTGTCGGAGAGGCTTTATGCCGCGCCGGAGATCCGCAAGCGCTGAACCTCGGCATAAATCATCATCTACGAGGAGTTGCGCTGCGTCGTTAGCGCGCCGCTTCCCCGAGCAAAAATCCGCCGTGACTGGAACAATGGCACCGTGCGAATTCGCCCCGGTTGGAAGCCGTCCAGCAGCTTGCCGCGAGGATTGCGGCCTCGCGCCCGGCGATTGAACCTCCCTTGATCACCTCCGTGGCGATCCC
>Ga0105048_10019777_pt1 | contig 10305 bp, 10 predicted proteins | sample MAT05_FD_78382 | JGI IMG/M metagenome (GOLD analysis project Ga0105048, IMG submission 78382) | Freshwater microbial communities from Lake Fryxell liftoff mats and glacier meltwater in Antarctica - MAT-05 | ecosystem: Environmental > Aquatic > Freshwater > Ice > Liftoff microbial mat | place...
GATAGAGTGACCCGACGCCGCCGATCTGGCTACAGCCTACCAACCACCGGACCTTCTACAATCCGGTTGGAATGGACTGGGCTGCAGACGAATCAAGGGGCAAACGACCATGAACGGCGACGCGGCGAAGTCACTCTCCCGGCTCCTACCCCGTATTGAAACCACCTTCGCCGATCTGATCGCGATCGATTCCAGGGGTTGGGATGCATTCACTATTCGTTTACACACGCACTTCGGAGCACTCTTCGATCCCCTGCGCGCTGTCTACGGTGATCGCTACGATTTCTTTTTCCATCTCGAGCGTTTTCTCGAGGTCGCGGCGCGCTCCTGGTTTGATCGACCGTACGAACTTCGGGCACTCGATTCCGATCGCGAGACCGAACCTGATTGGTTTCACTCGAATCGGATGATGGGAGGCGTGTGTTATGTCGATCTCTTCGCCGGGAACCTGGAGGGCGTTCGCACTCATATTCCGTACTTCAAGGAGCTCGGGCTCACCTATCTGCATCTCATGCCGCTCTTCCGGGCACCGGAAGGCAACAGCGACGGCGGGTACGCGGTCAGTTCCTATCGAGAGGTCAATCCGTCGCTCGGCACGATGAAGGAGTTGCGCACGCTTGCGACGGAACTCCGTGCCGAAGGAATCAGTCTGGTACTCGATTTCGTCTTCAACCACACCTCAGACGAACATCCATGGGCACTGGAGGCCCGTCAGTTCCCGGACGAGGAGGACCGGAACTGCTTTTTTCTCTTTCCCGACCGAACGATGCCTGATGCCTACACCGCCACGCTACGGGAGATCTTTCCGGACCAACGCCCTGGCAGCTTCACATGGGTGCAGGATGCGGGCACGAATGGTCGGTGGGTATGGACGACGTTTCACTCATTCCAGTGGGATCTGAATTACGCCAATCCACTCACGTTCGAGCGCATGGCCGCAGAGATGCTCTTTTTGGCGAATCAGGGGGTGGAAATCCTGCGACTCGATGCCGTCGCCTTCGTCTGGAAGCGTCTGGGTACTGTCTGCGAGTCTCTTCCCGAAGCACACGAACTTGTCCGCGCGTTCAACGCGATGGCGAGAATTGCCGCTCCCGCGATGCTCTTCAAGTCGGAGGCGATCGTCCATCCGGCCGAGGTGGCCACATACATTGATCCTGCCGAGTGCCAGCTCTCCTACAACCCGCTCTTGATGGCGCTCCTCTGGGAGTCGCTCGCAACCCGCAACACTCAGCTCCTGCGTCGATCGATGGAGCACTGGTTCGCTATTCCGGAAGGGTGTGCGTGGGTCAACTATGTCCGCTCGCACGATGACATCGGGTGGACCTTCGATGACGCGGATGCCGGATCACTCGGGATCAATGGCTACGATCATCGACGTTTCCTGAACGCGTTCTACACGGGGCGGTTCGACGGAACCTTCGCCAGAGGACTCCCTTTCCAGGAGAATCCAAAAACGGGCGATTGCCGCATTTCCGGAACTGCCGCATCTCTTGCCGGTTTGGAAAAGGCGCTGAATGAAGAAGGCGCAACGGAGGTCGAACGCGCGCTCAAGCGCGTACTCATGATGTACAGCGTTGCACTTTCGATTGGCGGGATCCCGCTGCTCTATCTGGGCGATGAACTCGCAATGCTGAACGACTACAGCTTTGCAAGCGATCCCGCCAAGGCCGAGGATAGCCGTTGGGTGCACCGTCCTCGTCTGGATTCAGTGCGACTCGATTCACGAAACGATCCTGACTCCCCAGCAGGAACGCTCTTTGCTCAGTTGCGACGAATGATCCTGTTGCGAAAGACGGAGCCGGTGCTGGCAGGCTCACAAACCGAATTTCTGAACGCCGGCAACGATCATATTTTCGCCTACCGGCGGGATCGGGGCGACGGTGAACTCATCGCGCTGGTGAATGTCACGGAACAGCAGCAAACAACATCGTTGCTCAATACCCATGAGTTCTGGTTTGAACTCATCTCTGGTGGCACTGTCACCGCGTCAGGTTCTGTCGTGCTCGAACCGTACCAGGTTATGTGGCTGCAGCCGATACGCCAGTAGTGCTCGGCGGAGTTACAAGGCAGTCTTCAGCGGTGCCGGACGGTGTTTCGGAAGTCCACCCCTGCGGTCCAGCAGGGTGAGCGCGTCTTGCGCCTCCTGGGGTTTTTTAGTGTATTCCATAACCACATCGGCAAGTCGTCGGCGCACTCCGGCTTCGTCGCGGTAAATGCGCGTGCCATGGATATGCTTGACTGCTCCCCAATCCTCGTAGAGACCCCAGGTCACCAACCAACCGGTTTGAACGGGAACCACTTCACAGTACCGGCTATAGTCTTTCCACTCATAGACTGGTTCGATGATGGTTCGGAGATCGAGATCTTCACGACTCACAGGTGGGTTCCTTGCTGGTGACTACTGGGACTTGCGAGGATCGAGTGCGTCCCTGAGGCCGTCGCCGATGTAGTTGATCGAGAGCACGGTCAGGAAGATTGCCATGCCGGGAATCATTGCCTCATGGGGATGGAACTGAATGTAGTCCTTCGCATCGAAGAGCATGCGGCCCCAGGTCGGTACGTCAGAAGGAAAACCAAGGCCGAGGAACGACAGCACCGATTCGGTGATGATCGAGGCGCCGACGGCAAGCGTGGCAGCGACAATGATCGGGCTCAACACATTCGGCAGAATGTGCTTGAACATCAACGCGTTCCGAGTCGCGCCGATCGCTCGTGCCGCTTCAATGAATTCCTTTTCCTTGAGGGAGAGGAAGCTGGCACGCACCAATCTGGCGGTCGGCATCCAGCTCAAAATCGAAATCACGAGCACGATGAGGACGAAGACGCCGAGATTTCCGTTATCGAACTTACGGTCAAAGAGTTCGACGAGCGAATCCTTGAACAAGAAGGTGATCAGGAGGAGCAAAGGCACCTGCGGCAGGCTGATGAAGAGGTCGGTTATGCGCATCAGAACGCCATCCGTTGCGCCGCCAAAAAACCCCGAAACGGCGCCAACTACGGTTCCCAGCATAATCGCGACGAAGGCCGCAGTGACCCCGACTGCCAGTGAAATCCGACCGCCGTAGAGAATACGGGCGAGAATATCCTGACCGAGCGAATCTGTGCCGAGTGGGTGTGCCCAGGTAAAACCGGCGCTGGTGTTCATGAAATCGATTTCATCGATCTCTTCCGGGTAAATCGCCGGGCCGATGAGGACCGCCAGTACAAAAAAACAAAAGACAAAGAGACCGGCCATCGCCAACTTGTGGCGGCGGAACTGGCGAAACGCGTTGTTCCAGAGAGAACGCTGCTTCTTGTATTGACCGCGCTCGAATGCAGCAAGCTTGGACGAACCAAGTTCCTCTTCCGGATTTCCGGAGAGTGAAAGGCCCGCCGGCGCTACATTGAGTTCTCCCTGGTGCGACATTGATATCCTCCCGCGTTCGATCGCCGCTGACCGCGCGCGCCGGCTAACTCAATTCACAAGCACGATCGATCAAACTCCAGGCGAAACGCATCAGGAGAGTTTGATCCGGGGGTCAAGAAATGCGTACACAAGGTCGGCGATAACGTTGAAGGCCACCACCAGAATCGCAATTCCAAAGGTGATCGCCATGACCGTCGGCGTGTCTTTTCCGCCAATCGCGAGAATTAACGCCGAGCCTATTCCGGGAACCCGGAAAATCTGCTCCGTGATGATCGCTCCGCCGAAAATCTCAGGAATCTGCAGAGCTATGATCGTGACCACCGGGATCATGGCGTTACGCACAGCATGGAACATGATGACGGTCTTTTCACGAAGACCCTTTGCCCGCGCGGTGCGAACAAAATCCTGATTGATCACCTCAAGCATGGAGGCGCGTACGAATCGCGTCAGTGAGGCGGAACCTGCCAGCGCCAAAACCGAAACCGGCATGATCGATTGCTGTATGTTGGGCCAGAAGCCGGTCACCGTCGAATCGAATACAAAGGGGAACCATTGCAACTTCACACTGAAGATCACGATGATCACCAGACCGGAAAAGAAAGTGGGCAAACTGAACCCGAGAAATGCGAATGTGGTCGCAAACTGGTCAAAGAGTGAATATTGCTTTAACGCCGATATCACTCCTATCGGTATCGCAATGAGCAGACTGATGAGGAACGAGCTACCAACAATTGCCAGTGTGACGGGCAACCGGCCGAGCACCAGATCGGTCACCGGGCCGCGAGATGCAAAGGAGCGACCCCAGTCACCCTGGACGTAATTGCGGGCCCATTTGTAGTACTGGACATGCACGGGGTCGTCGATCCCGAATCGCTTCCGGATTTCCTGACGAAGCGAGGCAGGCACATTCGGATTGGTTGCATATTCGGCCAGGGGATCACCCGGCGCCAGAGCAAGGATGGAAAAGACCACGGCACTGATGGCGATGAGCGTGAAGATCGAAATGATGCCACGACGGATAAGGTATTGAGCCACCCGTAATTCCTCTCGTTCGTGGGCGCTCCGTGGAAGTCGCCAAAACCGAAATCGGATCGCGCCGTTGCGACCGCCAATGTTCGGAGCCCTGAGATAGGTCGAGCGTGCCTGATTTCATAAATCCGGACGTTGATCCAGGGACCACAACTGATGAACTCCATGACCAAGGTTGCCGAATCCTACGCAGTGTGCATCCAGAGTGTCAAGAAACCGAGCGACGCGCACCGGAATTCGGTAATTCACGTCCCAATTTGCACAGAAGTGGTCGAAAAAGTTCCGAATTGTTACGCAATGCCACGCTCGCGTGAAAAGTCGTGAGATCAGTATGATCGTGGTACACTCGCTGGTCGCGCGATGTGTATCGTGCTCGGGCGCCGTGAAGCAGTTTCGGGCCCGCGGAATCAATGAAGGAAGTAAGGATCAGCAAGATGGCAAAAGAGCTGAGCCTGATGGCCGTACCGCGAACGGTCCTCGGAAAACAGGTAAAGGCGCTCCGGCGTGAAGGACTTGTCCCAGGCGTCGTGTACGGTCCAGCAGTCGCTGAAACAATCCAGGTTTCCGTGAATCGGCGGGAACTGGAGAAGTTCTACATATCGTATGGCCACTCGGCGCTCTTCACTCTGAATTGGGAAAGTGGATCGCAGCAGGTTTTCATCAAGGAGGTCCAGGTCGAGCCGGTTCGCCGCGCTCCCCTCCATGTTGACTTCTTTGCACCAAACCTCAAGAAGGAATTGACCTCCAAGGTGCAGGTCGTTCTAAGTCATGCGGATGAGCACGCTGAAGGCGTTCTCACCCAGCTTGTCAATGAGATTGAAGTGCGCGCACTTCCATCTGCGATCCCTCATCAGATCGATGTCAACATCTCGTCGCTGCTGCATGCTCACGATGGCATTCGCGCAGGACAGATCTCTTTGCCCGAGGGAGTCACTCTGGTGACAGATCCTGAAATCGTTGTGGCAATGATGATTGGTGAGGCGGGTGCAACCGCGGAAGAAGCAGCGGATGATGCGGCAGCTGAAATTGCAGCCGCTGCCCCGGAAACTGCGGCGGAGTAACCGTTCCACCACCACACCGAGAGCAAACAGCAACGGTCTGGCATCTTCTGCCAGACCGTTTTTCGTGGATCTCATCTTCGGGAGAGTTCGGTCCAGGATTCTCCCGGTCAGGCGTTCGAGTCGGTTCCGACCTCTCCGGTCGGACGTTCCAGAATGTGCCGAACATCCTCGCTCAGCAATCGCATGCTGCGCCGGACGCGGATGTCGTCCGCGCCCGCGACATACACATTCGCCAGGAAGAGATCGATTCCGAGCATTTCCTGCGCAAATCTTATTCCCCTTGCGACCGTCTCCGGTCCACCAGCAAGCATGCGTTCACTCCGGAGGATCACCTCAAGTTCGGTTTCAACCAGTCGGGCGCGCTCTTCTGGATTCAATTCAAGGTTGCCTGGATTGAGCGCGGTCAGGCGATCGAGATCGGACCGCATTTCGGCGAATGCCTGCTCGTCACTCTCTGAAACGTAGACGTGTTGCATCAGCGCAATTCGCCCTGCTCCCGGGTGCTCCGCCAGGTCCGGATTGTCATTCAACCGCGCGGTGCGCCCGGCCTCGAACCCGGCAACGGCTGGAAGCAATGCCTGCAGCGGCGCGAATCCGACCGCCAGGCTCATTCCATGGTTGCCGGCCCACATTGCAGCGCCTTGTTCAGTCCCCGCAAACCAGAGCGGTGGAATAGGCAGTTGCACGGGCAGCGGGCTGATCTCGACTTCTTTGATGGTGGTGTAATCACTCTCAAGCGTCACCTGCGCGCCAGACCAGAGTGCTTCTACAATGGCAAGCCGCTCCTGGAAAATCGAAATCCGATTAACCGGATCGATCCCGTGGGCGATCAACTCTTCCTTGCGGTGACCGAGACCAACTCCGATCTCGATCCGGCCGTTGCTCAACTGATCGAGGACGGCCACATCCTCTGCCAATCGCGCTGGCGAGTGCAGGGGAAGCGTGAATGCAAGCACCCCAAGGCGCATGTTCGAGGTTCGCTGCGTTGCCGCGCCCAGCCAGGCCACCGGTGACGGTGCGCGGTAGTGGCGCATGTAATGACGTTCCGCCACAAACGCGATATCGAATCCAAGCTCGTCCGCATAGGCCAGGTCATCAAGTCGCCGCCGGTAAATCTCGGCATGATCGGCGTGATCCAATGGATCTACCTGCAAAATATCGAACAGTCCGATCTTGATGGCCATGAAAATCCTCGAACGTCGACAGCTACCAGCTACCAGCTACCAGCTATCAGCTATCAGCTATCAGCTATCAGCTATCAGCTATCAGCTATCAGCTATCAGCTATCAGCTATCAGCTATCAGCTATCAGCTATCAGCTATCAGTACATTGTAAGACCACTTGCGAGTCAACAGATCGATTCTTCCGGCTCGCGTTCTGGTCGACTGCTGGCGCCATTCTCTTCTCTTCATCGACCTGTTGGCTTACCGCTGAAAGCTTACAGCTCGCCCAAAACAAAAGGCCGACCCTTTCGGGTCGGCCCAGTGCCGATGAACACAACGACTATCGGGAGCCTAAAGGCTCACGACCTCCGTCGTGATGCCCATCGAACAGTGACTACTACAATCCATTGGCATCACCTCCTTCACCCTAAACGGTTCACTGTGAAGGCGTATCGGTCTGCTTGAACCCCGTGGAGTTCCGGACCAGTGACGAAAGCCTAGCATGCACATTTGAGCCGTGTCAATCGGCTTTTTGGATGTAGGTTACACTCGGCTCTCGTCGATTCTGCACAAACGCTCGTCAAGCGAACTGGAGCGTTGGTCTCAGGGGGAGGAGGTCGGGATCGTCAGTCGCTGCCCCACAACGATGCTGTTTGCATCTTCAATTTTGTTCGCGGCCTGGAGCTCGGCCAGCGTGAGATCGAACTGAACCGCGATCTTCAGCAAGCTGTCGCCCTCCCGGACGATATAGGTTGTTGCCCGGGTGGCAGAGGCGCCTGGATCTTCTGCCGGAGGAATGGTCGCGGTCACGATGACAAAGACATCATCCGGTGTTGGGCTGGGGTCAGGCGACCCTCCCCGCACGCTGCAGCCAGCGACAAGGCTCATCGCAATCAGAATCGGCAGCGCGGCGAAAAGTCGCCTGGTCAACATCGTTCAGGTTGACTAACGGACGCCGACCGGTTGTTCCGGCCAAACGTATCGATCTGGCATGCGATTCGCCAGTGACGGCACCTGTCGACGGATCTTCTGCAGGTGAACCCGGTCAACCTGGGCTGAAATTGTGGTTTCCGCATCCGGTGCGGTCGCCAGAACCGTTCCCCACGGATCGACGATCATCGAACGCCCGTAACACCACTTTCCGGTTCCATCGTGTCCGACCTGTCCCGGCGCCATCATATAGACGCCATTCTCAATCGCGCGGGCGCGGATCAAGATTTCCCAGTGATCCTTGCCGGTCGTCATCGTGAAAGCGGCAGGCAAGACGATCAGATCAGCCCCACGCATTGCCAGGATGCGAAAGAGTTCCGGAAAACGAAGGTCATAACAGATCGCCAACCCAACCCGGAAGCCATCAAGATCGAAGGTGACGATCTCTTCACCGGGTGCGACCGTGGCCGACTCCTCATAGGATGCGATGCCGTCGAGAACGACGTCGAACATATGAATTTTGCTGTACCGGGCGATGATGTCCCCATCCGGGTTGAAGACGAGTGCCGTGTTCAGCACGCGGGGATTACCTGGCTCCGTCTGATGATAGCTGCCGCCGTGCAGATAAATGCCGTGCTTCCGCGCCCGATTCGCGAGCAGGTCGGAGACGGCGCCGGGAATCTGCTCGGCGTTTTCTCGGTTGCCCGCCGGATTGCCGAGATACGTCCAGATTTCCGGTAGTGCCACCAGGCGAGCCCCTCCGGCCGCCGCGTGATCGATCAACTCCAGCGCAGTTTGAATGTTGAGTTGTTTGTCATCGCGGGAATTCATCTGAATCGCGGCGACATTCAAGAGATCGCCTTCTGAACCAGTTGGAATGTACATCCCTCGCCTCCTCGACCAAACAAGAATCGTCTTGCGAAAGACATCATAATCGTGAATCGCACTTGCCGCTTGTCGTCAGCACGAAAAAGGCGCCGGGGGTGCGGCGACCTTCTCTCATTCCGGACTCGAACGGTGCGACAGTCGCATCATTGTGCAGGCGGTTCCTGAACGTCCACCCGTTGCTGTTCGAGAGTGATCAGCAATTTTTCCGGTTTCACGGAATGGCCTGACGAAAGTACTCAGAGTAGTCTCAGCCGAACGCTCTCCTCGACTTCCATTCCGACAATCGTCTGGCCCGATCATCCCAATCCCGTGAGATGCCTCCGCGGAAGGGTATTTCGCTGTAAACATCCCTATTGGACAAGTGAGGCGTCAGAGAGAGCTAAAATACATCTCTTCGAGGAAATGTTTGATCAATCAGCGTGTTGCCCCACGATTCGAATAATGGGAGTCAACCCGACCTCGATCTGAATAAGTGTTGGCGGCTCCGCACGTTTGAGTTGACAATGCGACAATAACGGCGTACATCGATGGAAATCGCATCGTTTGTTCGCGGGTCTGGCGGCAACGTGATCGCCAGCCACCGGTCGAAGTATTCAACTCCGTGCGCGAAACGCGTCAAGCCGATAACACAGAGCTCTACGCAACAGACCAGCAAGCGGTGAGGATAACGTTAAGGAGGATTGTTGACGTGGAGAGTGCTGTAGCTTCCCGTTCATCAGGAGCCACTCATGGTGACCTGCTCACCTGGTTCACCACAAATCTGCGAGAAAAGATCAATGCCGAGGGGTATCGGCTGATCGAGCCAAAGGAAGTCACGGATGAGGGTGGGATCGTCCTTCACCCAATCGGTCCCGAGGGTCCGAAGAGCTTCCGTCGCCGTAACCGCGCGGTTTTCGTCGTGGGTCTCGGTGAAGCGGAGTCATACCCGGAAGAACCACTGAAGACTGGCTACCCTCTTCTGCTCCGAACCCTTGCCAATCTCTTCATCCTGATCGTCCACAACGGCAAGAAGGGCAGCCCGGAGGCGTATTTCTTCACCCTTGAACAGGGGACATACGCGATCCCCCACGAGGGTGACGATGCCGACTTCTTTGCGAAGATCGTCGAGCGTCTTGCTCCGCTCGCCACCTCCAGTCTCATCATCGAAAACGACTTCGTACCCGACCTTCCGGAAGAACTGTGGAAGGGAGATGACGTTACCGCCTCGATCACGCGCGCCGGGCGGCACCTCGACGAACTCGATCTCCTTCCATCGCCCTTCCCGCTGGAAGAATTCCTCACACCAGAGGACTTCCGGCACGTCAAGCAACTCTTCCAGATGGGTGGGCTCAGCTACGGTAATTTGAGTGCCCGCAAGGACGAACTCACTTTCTGGATGAGCGCGAGCGGAGTCGACAAGAGCAAACTCGAAGAGATCGGCCGAGACATTCTGCTCGTAACCGACTACGTCCCCGAGCGACGCGCCATGCGACTCAGCGTACCGGCGAACGTCACTCCGCGCCGGGTATCGGTCGATGCGATCGAACACTTCATGGTCTACCGCGAGCACCCATCAGTCGGCGCAATTCTGCACATCCACGCCTGGATGCAGGGGATTACTTCAACGCACATCAACTACCCGTGCGGCACATTTGAGCTGGCGGAGATCGTCGCACGCCTCGTTCGCGAAGCGCCGGATCCGGGACATGCGGTCATTGGGTTGAAGAATCACGGACTGACGATCACCGGTGGGAGCCTGGACGAGATATTCGAGCGGATCAACGGCAAGGTGCTTCGCCAGGTTCCGATGACGTAGCGAGCAATCAGCAATCAGCAATCAGCAATCAGC
>Ga0105048_10019778_pt1 | contig 10305 bp, 8 predicted proteins | sample MAT05_FD_78382 | JGI IMG/M metagenome (GOLD analysis project Ga0105048, IMG submission 78382) | Freshwater microbial communities from Lake Fryxell liftoff mats and glacier meltwater in Antarctica - MAT-05 | ecosystem: Environmental > Aquatic > Freshwater > Ice > Liftoff microbial mat | place...
CGTGTTTGATCAAGGTGCTATGCAACCTTCCCAGTATCGGCTATTCAACATTGTTGGCATAACGCCCGGCGACGATTACGCTGCCATGCGCGACGTCTTGATGCGTCGCTACAAAAAGCTTGCGGAGCAACCTGAAAATCCAATCGATCCGCGACCCAGGCCCGACCTGGTTTTGATTGACGGCGGCAGAGGTCAGCTCGGCATCGCTGAAGAAGTCATGAATGAATTGGGTCTCAATGACATTCAACTAGTTGGTGTTGCGAAGGGCGAAGATCGCAAGCCAGGACTTGAAACACTGATTTTCGGCAACAGTCGTCACGAGTTGCACTTGCCCAAGGACCATGGAGGCTTTCACCTGATTCAACAGATTCGCGACGAGGCGCATCGCTTCGCGGTCACAGGACACCGCGCCAAGCGTGCCAAGAAACGCAACACATCGCGTCTGGAGGATATTGCAGGCGTCGGTCCGAAGCGCCGCAAGTCACTTTTGGCCCAGTTTGGCGGACTACAAGGCGTTGCCGCAGCGAGCATCGACGATCTCGCCAGGGTTGAAGGCATCAGCCGTGCGATGGCCGAGACGATCTACAATCAACTGCGTGGATGAACAGTTAGAATGTCGGTGTGAATTTGAATCTGCCCAACATACTGACGTGGCTGCGTATTGCGGCAATCCCCCTGTTCGTTGCGGTGCTATATGTTGACGATACCTGGCTAACGCAGCATCAGGCTAATGTCATTGCGACCTCCATTTTTGTGGCCGCGGCAATAACTGACTGGTTCGATGGTTATCTCGCGCGCAAACTGAACCAGATGTCGGCATTTGGTGCGTTTCTTGATCCGGTTGCCGACAAATTGATGGTGGCTGCGGCGCTGATCGTGCTAGTCAAACTGGGCCGTACAGATGCGATTGTCGCGCTGATCATAATCGGCAGAGAGATCACCATTTCGGCACTGCGCGAGTGGATGGCGCAGTTGGGACAATCCAAGAATGTCGCCGTATCGATGCTGGGGAAGGTAAAGACCGTTTCGCAGTTAGTTGCGATACCGTTTCTGCTCTACGATGGACTTCTGTTCGGCGTGATCAATTGTCGAATCACCGGCGAAGTGCTCATCTGGGTCGCTGCTTTCCTGACAATTTGGTCAATGTTTTATTACCTGAAAGCAGCGTTCGCACCTCCGAAGACGGACTAGGCAAATCCTTGTCGTCGCCCCTTGTGCTGCCGACAATTGGTAGTATTGTTTTGGTCGCGCTAGCGAACGCGTATCTGGATTGGCAGTGACAATTACTAGTATTTCACCTCACTTTGTTGCTTCAGCATTAGATCAAACTCAGCGATGGGCACTGCCCGGCTGAACGAGTATCCTGGTACGTATCACAACCCTTTGCCGCCAGAAATGCACGCTGTTCCTCCGTTTCAACCATTTCTGCAATTACGTCCAAATCGAGCGCGCTAGCCATGGCGATCACAGCCGAAACGATCGCTGCGTCTTCACGGTCGCGAAGAATATCGGCGACAAAAGTCTTATCAATTTTTATCGTGTCGATCGGGAATCGCTTAAGGTGCGAAAGACTTTAGTAGCCGGTACCAAAGTCATCAATGGCGACTCGTAAACCCAGTGTCCGGACCGCTCGAAGTACTTTACCCACGCCATCGGGATCGCGCAACATGGCGGTTTAACCGATGCTGAACGTTGACGTTTCGATGAATTGCGCTATAATGGCATCCGATGCGGGAATAGCTCAGTTGGTAGAGCGCAACCTTGCCAAGGTTGAGGTCGAGAGTTCGAGACTCTTTTCCCGCTCCACTATATTTCGGGGAAGGTTTAGACCTTCCCCGATTCATTTGAGTCTGCGAATTCCGGACAAGAATGGCGGGTTAGCAAAGTGGTTATGCAGCGGATTGCAAATCCGTAGACATCGGTTCGATTCCGGTACCCGCCTCCAACCATCAACCTGCAACTGGTTGCGAGCCATAGATTCCCCGTAGAATTCGGGATGCCATTTCGGTCATACAGACCGCCCGGGTGGTGAAACAGGTAGACACAACGGACTTAAAATCCGTCGACCTTTAACAAGTCGTACCGGTTCGATTCCGGTCCTGGGCACCAGAACAGCATTCAGCACAGTCCAAAGAAAGCCAAAAAGCAGCGGTTTTCGTAGGGAAGAGGCTTTCTTGTTGCCCGGGTTTGTCCAAAGTCCCAAGCATAAGAACATGTATGGGCTCAAAACGACCAAGAGTCATGTGGGCAACCACAAGCGAAGCTCGAGAAAATACTCGCTACTTTCGGCGTACGGTCGGCCGAGCAGTTTGAACGCGGCGAAGCCGGATTTCCGTTCACGTCACTACTTGATTAAGCCTATTTCCTTCATTGATACAGTCAGTTCACGGGCGAAATCAGCAATGAAATTATTAACTTCAGCGCGAACCATATACGCGGGCAGTAAACCACTTTTCGAATACGCGCTCCGATAGGCTTCGGTCTCGAGCACGTGAGTCAGACCAGACTCTATCCTGACGATCGCTGGCGACGGTATTCCCCTTGGGCCGGCCAGGCCACGAAACTTGCGGACGATGACGTTGACCCCTTGTTCGTGTGTGGTCGGCACATCGGGCAGGGATGGCAGGCGATTTTGCGTCAGCGTCGCAAGGATGCGTATTTTTCCCGCTTGCAAAAGTGCCTCCACCTCGTGCACTTCGCCGATGCCAATTTCGAAAGTGCCCTTCAGCACATTGCTCATGATGTTGGCGCGATCCATATTGGGAACAACTGTGATTTTCAAGTTTTCCTTGCGAGCAATTTGTTCCAGTGCGCCTCTCTCCAAGGGGGAAGTTCCCGCACCCCATTTGGATTTGCCAGAATTCTTGCGCGCTTGCTCGAATGCTTCTTTCAAAGACTTCGATGGTGAATCCGCGCGAGTGAAGATAACCTCAGGGTCCTGAAAAACGTTGGCAATGGGCTCGAGTGCATCATACCCAATCTCAGGCTTGGACATTATCGACGTCTGGATGTACGTCGGCGTTGTGGCATAAAAAACGCTTCCGTCTGGTGGCGCCTTGGAAACATAGGCCATCGCGGCAGCGCCACTGGCACCCGCCATATTTTTTACCTCAAAACTGACTCCCATCGTTGATCCCAGAAACTTGGCGAGGTCACGCAAGAGCAGGTCATCGCGGTCGCCCGGCTTGGCCTCCGTGACCAGCGTAACCCGGGAGTGCGGATAGGGCCCGATGACTCTTGCCTGCGCGTCCGCGACTCCAATTGCAGTCAGGCCTAGAGCGAACGCCAGAGTCAGTGGCTGAATAAATTTACAAATTGTCACGTCGGTATTCTCCAATGTTTGGTAGGGTACGTTCACCCTGATTTCGCCGTTGCAACCGCCGCATTGACGTTTTTAAGTTTTGCCAGACTCCAGCACAGTTTTTTCAGGCTTTCCGCTTTGTTGTTGCCCGGAATCGGCTTGACGAGGCCATCAAACTTCTCTTCAAGTTTACTAACGGTCAGGCGACTACCGCGCTTAAAGCATTTAGTTTCGCTTGGATGACCGACTACAAAGAATCGTTCCAAATTAGCAAGTTACTTAATGTTTGAGATCATTTTGCCCCCTCTTTGGCGCCGCTGTCCGAGCGATATATCAAGACATCCCGTCTGTTTCGTCCCCGCCTTTAGCAACTCGTACCGTAATGTATCGCTGCAAGCGACTAGGCAGCAAACTAATTTGGTCAGGAATTCGTCTTCCAGTCGCAGACTTGTTGCTTGAGTTCCTCACCGAGCTTGGCGGCGAAATCGCGAGAAAGGATATCGGTTGCACCACCCGGGAGAAGCCAAGCATGATCTTGATCGGCTTTGTCGGCCACACTTGCCCGGCTACAATGATCGGGAACGAAGCGGCCAAGCTGGTGATTGCGATTGCGAACAGTTTGCCAAATTTGTGAATCGTCATGTTTTACCCCCTTGGTTGGATCGCTTCGATACTTAACCTGCGTGATGCCTTGATCGACATGCATCGTCGCGCTGCAACCGTATACAAAAAATTTGAACGTGAGGTGTCAGCGCCCGTAATAGAGAACTAAAGCCATTTGAAGCACGATTCGAATCTGAACCATTCTTACTGGTGCATTGAGAAAGCAAACCGCATGGTCCAGCCAGCAGATTATCGCGACATTGATCGCTTGCAGGTAGTGCTGGCGCCACCGCTTGACGTTGCCAGCTATCCCGTCAACAGGAATTTTTAGCTTGTCATTGAACACCCAAACAATTTCTAAGCATCCAAATTGGCTGCCCTATGCCGTGCTTGGAACCGCAGTGCTGATCGTTTCGGCAGCCGCAATCATGATCCGGGTCGCACAAGCCGAAGGTCTGCCGTCGATTACCATCGCCGCATGGCGGTTGGCAATCGCCGCCGCGCTGCTCTGGCCGGTCGCATGGGCAAGAAACCGGTCAGAAATCATGACATTTCGACGGCAGGACTGGCTGTTCGGCATCGCAGCCGGGCTATTTCTGGCCATGCACTTTGCGGCATGGATTTCATCGCTGGCTTACACGTCCGTCGCGAGCAGTCTTGCGCTCGTCAGCACCAATCCGATATGGATTGCTCTGGTTTCATGGATTTTCTTTCGCGAAAAACTGAGCTTCTGGTTATTCGTCGGTATCGCCGCAGCCATTGGTGGCAGCGGGCTCATCTTTCTGTCCGATGCACGTCTCGGCGCCGTTGGCGCCAGTGGCAATCCGATACTGGGTAATCTTTTGGCCCTGCTGGGTTCAGTCACGGTTTGCGGCTATCTGCTCATCGGGCGGCGTATGCGGAAAACCATTTCGTTGATTCCTTATATCTGGCTGGTTTACTCCAGCGCAGCCATTGCGCTGCTGATTAGCGCGCTCGTCGCCGGCTATCCGCTTACAGGGTTTTCCGCAGTCGGGTGGCTGTGCCTGGTCGGGCTCGCGATCGGGCCGCAGCTGCTCGGCCACAGTGCTTTCAACTGGGCGCTCAGGCACGTCTCAGCCACCTTCATCGCCATCGTCATTCTCGGTGAACCGATCGGTTCGGCATTGCTGGCCTGGCTGATATTTGACGAACGCTTTGAGCCGCTGCAACTTGCCGGCTTCGCCATGTTGCTGGCGGGTATTTTTCTGGCATCCCGGGGTGAACAACGGGGTTGAACTTTATGTGCCGTGCAGTCTGAGCGGAGGGTGGGGCGCCTGCCGTCGCTTATAATTTGCCGTAGCCAATTCCCCTCGCCAAGCGCAGACCCTTCATTGATCCCAGTCGACATTATCGTTCCGGTATTCCGGGGTTTTTCCCAAACTCGCGCCTGTATCGAGAGCGTGTTGGCCGCGAAGAACGTGCGACCTACGGAAATTGTAGTGATGGACGACGCAAGTCCAGAAGCCGAAATCGGCGCATACCTCACTGCGCTGGCAGAGGAGGGGCGAATTACCTTGATAGAGAATGCTGTCAATCTCGGCTTTGTTGCGACCTGCAATCGCGCGATGGAACTACACCCCGAACGCGACATCGTACTTCTCAATAGCGATACGCTTGTAGCAGACCATTGGCTCGACAGAATGGTTACGTGCGCTGAAACAACACCGTTGGTGGCAAGCGTGACCCCATTCTCAAACAACGCCACCATTTGCAGTTATCCCCGCATCGCAGTTTCTAACGAGTTGGTGCCGGGGCTGACGGTTGCCGAACTCGACGTCCTTTTTTGCCGGGTAAATGCAGGACGCTATGTGGAAATTCCGACGGCAGTCGGATTCTGTATGTTCGTAAAGCGTACGGCCATCAGTGCCGTTGGGTTGTTTGATGTCGATGCTTTCGGCCGCGGCTATGGAGAAGAAAACGATTGGTGCATGCGGGCTGCTAAACAAGGCTTCTCGCATCTGCTATGCGGTGATGTATTTGTGTATCACCAGGGAGAGGTCTCGTTTGGTGGGGACTCGCTTGCCGGCAAGCAACAGGCGCAGTCTGTAATCGATGCCCGCTATCCACAATATCGGGAATTGATCTCTCGGCATATCGCGGATGACCCGGCCCGTATACTGAGACGGCGCGTAGATCTTGCCCGGCTCGCCGCATCTACACGGCCGCTTGCCTTTTTTATTACACATAACTTTGGCGACGGTACCGAAAGGTATGTGGAGGCCAATCTGGCGCTGCTTTCGGATGATCTGGAAATACTTGTTCTCCAAGCGGATGACGAGCACAGTCTGTCGATGCGATGGACGCGCAACACCGAAGAGTTCGACGCTGATTTCGAGGATCTCAAAGACCCGCATGAGTTAATGCCTTTGTTGCGCACAATTGGCGTGTCGCGCGTACATCTCCATCACCTGGATAGTCAGATTGCCACGGCGAGAAATCAAATCGCAGTTGCGGAGGCCCAACTAGCCGAGGGCCGTCACCGAATAGAAGACCTGAACCACGAGCTAACAGTTGCGCGCTCCGCAATTGACGCGATTCAGGTCAGGCTAGAGGGCGAACGCGACGCCGCGCGAGCAGCGTTCGCATTGATTATTTCTAGCACCGCGTGGCGGGTGACCGGACCAGTGCGTCGGGTCGTGGAGTGGCTACGTCGCAAAATACGCAAAGACGACCTACCATAGTGCCGCGATTTTCCCCCGGCATCGGTGTCACGTTCACACACCTGCAGCCGCGCGGTGGATGAGCCATTCTGACGAAAAATAATGCGGGTCGTTGCAAAGGCAAATGCTTCAAGTGCTCTGAGTTGTCGCCCGCTGGCTGCTCAAAGCGGCTTGCACGGCTTCAAGGTATTTGAGACCGTGACGCTCGTCCGGCTCCAGGTAGGTGCCCTCCGCCCACTCATTCCAGGCGTTAAGAAAAATAATGTTCTCAGGGGCAGGCCGCGTCGCGGTCACTTCGACAAGTTGCTTGAACCAAAATGCAAATCGTTCTGGCGACGCGCCGCGGAAAAGCCGCGCACGATTGCCGTAACGTGCGGTGTTGTCCCAATCGACAAACGCGCCCGGAAATGTTGGCAGGCCATTGTCCCGTTCAACCTTGAGCATTTGCTGCCACACCATCTCGTAATCATAAAAAATGAGCTTTGAAGAAAAATGGTAGCGCGCTGCGCGCAATAGATCCTGAATGCGGTTCGGCAACAGTCGAAACGGTGCGAGCCACTTGCTGGCTTCGATGCGTTTAACTGGAAAGTCCGGTGAATAGAGTGCTTCAAACGGCTGAAAATGCATTGAGGCGTCAAAGAACTTCAATACCTCGGGCATCGGGTATTCATATTGTTTCATCGCAACAAAGAAAAGACCGGGCAAACCGCGCTGATGTGCTAGCTCGCGCCAATAATCGAACATTTCGTCGCACTTATCAATTCGATGTGCTCGATAGATCAGAAATACGGGTTTGCCGTCGATTTTGATCGAGCGATCATCACTCCAGGCCCGAAACAGATAATTGAAATGCCGCTCCCACATTGCTTTGTCGGGGCGATGCGTTTGCTCTTGCAGTATGTGATGGTCTTGTCCATCCCAGCGTCTAGACCAAGTCTCATTCGCCCAGGCCAGGCAAAACGGGAAATCAATCTCCTTTGTGTCCAACATCAAATTAGTCGGCGTCTCCAGGAGCTGCTTGCCTTCAAACCAATAGTGGTAGTGACAAAAACCGTGCACGCCATACTTTTTGGCGAGATCTACTTGCCAATTGAGGGTATCAAGCTGTGATTGGTCATAGTACCGGGCATCTTTCGGCACGCGCGGCTGGTAATGCCCCGGAAATTGAGGCTCGGCTTTCTTGACATTCACCCAATCAGTAAACCCTTTACCCCACCAGACGTCGTTTTCAGGAACCGCATGAAGCTGGGGAAAGTAGAGCGCGACGAGCTTTACCAAATTTTCTTGGTTCATGAAAAATCAATCTGGAGAATGGGATGTGGCGTCGGCTGACTCAAACAACCGGGCGCGAAAGACTAACGAAGGCGGGCGACGATTCTGTCTAGTTTATTTATTGCGCGTCGCCAAATTGGCGGGACCGGCGGCACCACAATTTGCGGTGGCTCGGGCGGTGGCGGTGCAGGCGGTTCAACTGGGACCCCAAACGCGCCATGTGAAGGTAGCGGAAGTGCCAGCGCTTCGAATTGGGCGGTAACCATTGCACCCTTTGCGTCGAAATACGCGTTGAAATCGGGCGACTCTGCCATTGCCACCAAGTCCAACACCTCGACCGGGACATTGTTTCCAACCATCAACACCCCGAGCCCCCAGCAATGAGTGAATTCAATATGCGGGTATTGGGCTTTGACGCTGTCGAAAAATTTCTTCACGCCGAACTTGGCCGAAGCGGGGCCCGTATTTTCTACATTGACATTGACATCGTGAAACAAGACCACGCCTCGCTCGGATAGCTTTGGGAGCCAAGTATAAAAATCGTTGCTGACGGCCTCGAACGTATGGGTGCCGTCAATATGCAACAAGTCGATTGAGGAATCGGCAAAGTCTGCTGCGGCCTGGTTAAAGTCCTTGCGAACAAGCACGGCAGATTCAGGATACCTTGACGTGACGTAGTCAGAGATTTCGTTGAAAAGTGTCTCGTCAAATTTGCCCATGTGGATGTCACCTTCCCACAAGTCAATGCCGTAGCACTTGGTATTCGAACCGCACGCTTCAACTGCCTGGCAAAACGCGGCAAACGAGGATCCACTATATGTTCCAAGCTCAACAATCACAGCTGGCCTTTGACGACCAACCAATTCGTAGGCAAAAGGGATATGGCCAATCCACCATGGGGATTTGAGTAGCGCTGGGGTTAGTTTTTCGGCCCAGACGAACTGTTTTGTGTCGATCACTGCAAAATCTCCAGAAAATTTCTTTAAAGACAGCTAATTATAGAGAACTTGCCGCATTTTCGATGCTAAATCTGGGCAGCGATAGGTGCCGATTTCGGGCCTGTGTGCATTGGTTAGTTCAATTCGACTGTTCAAGTTGCGGCATTTACAACGTTAGTTCCCGCATCAAACCCGGCGCATGCGGCAATTGCCACCATTGTCTTTTCATTCTCAACGCCCGTTAGCCTGGGACCGACGTAGTCGAAATCACTTTTTACGGCGCGAGACCATCGGCGCGTACTGCGTCCTCGTTTGCCATTTCCGTTGCTGCCTTCAACTGGCTGCAGACATCGACGTAGGCTTCCCTCACTTGGGCATACGCCTTGGTGAGGTGCGCATTGGCTTCTGCGATTTGGGCATAGGCGTCTTTAAGATGGTCATTTGCTGCGGTGGTCTGAAGATAAGCCTCGTTCAAATGACGGTATGGTTCAGTCAGTCCCGTTTGCAAGCCAATCCCGACTTCGAATCTCGCCAAAGGTCGAGGCTGCGCTGGAATGAGCTTTCCGTAGTCATCAACCATTTGCCAGCAAGAACGCTCACTCGGCGACGCCTTCAGTGTTTCAGCCACGTTAGAGAGCAATTCAGGCTGCTCGACAAGGCGCTGCACAAGGGCAATCAACGCGGTCGCAGTCGGTTCAAAGAGAAAACCGGTTTTGCCATCGACAATTCGATCATTGAAACTTCCCAACGCAGTTGCCAATGAGGGTACGCCGAGTTGGTTCAATTCGCTCAAGGTATAGTTGAAGGTCTCAGGTATCACCGAGGCAAGCACCGCCGCGTGCGGCGAAATTCTGGCGAGAATGGTCGGCAGTTCGTCCACCTGATACTTTTCGATGCATGTCCAGCCGTACTCGGCCGCGAGCTTGACACCATTGCCGCCGCCGCCGACGAGGGTAATGTCGGCATAACATTTCAGTGATTCGGCGGCTTGCTTCAACAGCAATGTTCCCTTATGTTGCGATAGTCGTCCCATCACCACAATGCGCAACTTTTCGCGGGGCTGGCGCGTCGCGATTGGTAAAGGCTGTTTTGGTAGATCGATCCCATGCCCGATTAGATGCATCGGGTGGTCATGAAGTCGCGGCACCAGCCGTTTTAGTGTGACCGCAACTGACGGCGAAGGCACAACGAAATCGATGCGATTGGCAATAATTCGTTCCACGTACAGGTTTCGCATTTCATCCCAGTCTTCACTGGTTTGGTCAACAAAAGTCCGGTTTAGTGGATTTTCCTTTGCGCATAATCGCAGGTCGTCGAGAGTGCACCGAACACAGGTTGTTCCGAATTGCGGATTGATTGCCTGACATATCGGATAAAAGTCGTGACACACCACGATTGTCTTGATCTGCTGCTCGAGCACGTCTAGCGTGTGGCCGATCAGCGAAGAAATGATGATCGATTCCACACCGAATTCACGAATAATCTGTTGCAGGATGTTCGTATATTCAAG
>Ga0105048_10019779_pt1 | contig 10305 bp, 10 predicted proteins | sample MAT05_FD_78382 | JGI IMG/M metagenome (GOLD analysis project Ga0105048, IMG submission 78382) | Freshwater microbial communities from Lake Fryxell liftoff mats and glacier meltwater in Antarctica - MAT-05 | ecosystem: Environmental > Aquatic > Freshwater > Ice > Liftoff microbial mat | place...
CGGATGCCGCCGCTCGGGGTGCCGTTGGTCTGCGCGGTCGAGCTGGCGGGGAATCATTTTAACGAGCGAAAGCTCCTGCAACTTGCGCTGGTCGACTGGCGCGTCGCCGCACATTGAGGCGGGCGAGCTCCCGGCGACAACGGGACCCGGCCGCCGAGCGGCAATCTTCGTTGCCCGACTTCACCACACCGGGCGTTTGTCGGTCGGGTCCTCTTCACGGTCCCTCCCGAGCCGGGGACGGGCGTATCTTTGATCATGAAAATGATCCGTGCGGCAGGGCGACGACCCTTGGAAGTCGAACCGTAGGCAGAACATCGCGACGTCGAAGTCACCGAGGGCCGTGCGCGACAAGACCGGGCCCGATTCATCAAGGCGACGCTCGATGAACGCAAACCGCACGCGCTCGATGTGCGCCCGTTGGACAACCTCAACCCTCACCCCGCTCTCCCCGATCTTTGCGCCAGCCGAAGTCCGTTGCCTGGCCCGGATCCCCGAAATCCATTCCGGAGCCTGATTCGGCGGTCGGCTCAATTTGTTGAAATCTAACTGCACGCGCTGAGCGGCCGCATTCGTTTTCATCTCGACCCTTCGCGTGGGGGCGACGCGAAATCGCTTTCCTGCAATCCGACCGCAACCACCGACGGGCACCGGTGAACCGGCGTTTCACGAAGGTCGAAGCGCGGGAAAACCGCCCCCGTTTATTTCCCGAAAAAGCCGGAGAATTCTACCCGCCCAACTTTTTCCGCGGGACCAGGAAGTTTTGGACATAATCACGCACGGCCTCGTCCAAGGGTGTAATCGGCTGGGAAAAGCCCGTGGACTTCAGTTTGGAAATATCCGCCCGGGTGAAGTATTGATATTTTTCCCGCAGATTCTCGGGCAAATCGATAAAATCTATCTCCGGCTTTTTCCCGAGCGCTGCGAAAATCGACTCGGCCAACGTTATCCAGGTATTCGCCACGCCGGAACCGAGATTGAACAGGCCGGCTGATTTCGGCGCCAGATCTGCGAAGTGCAGCGTCATCCGCACCGCGTCCTTCACGTATAGGAAATCACGCATTTGTTCGCCGTCTTTGTAGCCGGGATGGAGGCTTTTGAAGAGCCCGACCCGCCCGGTGGTCAGGATCTGCAGGTAGGCTTTGTTCACCAACGAACGCATGTCGGATTTGTGGTCTTCGTTGGGCCCGAAGACATTGAAATATTTCAGGCCCACGATGCGATCGAGCCAGCCTTCGCGCCGGGCATACAGGTCGAAAAGATGTTTGGAGTATCCATACATGTTGAGCGGCCGGAACCGGTAAAGGTCGTCGTCCCTGTCATCCATGCCTTGGGCCCCGTCGCCGTAGGTTGCGGCGGAGGACGCATAGATGAAGCGCACATCCTGCGAGAGGGCCCAGGCCGCGAGCTCCTTTGACACGTTGAAATTATTGTCGATCAAAAATCCGGCGTTCTTCTCGGTCGTGGCCGAGCAGGCGCCCAGATGGAACACCGTCGAAAAACGGCCGAAGGCGGCCGGATCTTTCGCCAAACGCGTCCGAAAATGATCGGCCTCGACGTAGTCCGCGAATTTGAGCGACGCGAGATTCCGCCACTTCTCGTCCGTGCCCAAAAAATCGGACACCACGATATCGGTCAGGCCGCGCCGATTCAATTCCGCGATCAGGACACTGCCGATAAAACCGGCGCCGCCGGTGACGAGGATGCGCCCGTGAAGTGAACTCATATCGGGAATGATTGCAGTCTCATGGACCGGCGAAAGCTCGAAATTCCCGGGCTTTGATCCGGCCGGATGCTAACGCCGCGTCAGCTGTCATTGGCCAGCTCGACCGATCGGGCCCGGGCGGCCAGAACGGTTTCCGCAATCAGACCGCGGAATCCGAGGGCTTCCATTTTCCTGAGGCCGTAAAACGTCACGCCGTTGGGCGAAGTTACCTGATTGCGCAGGACCTCGGGTTCGATCTGCCGGCGCGCAAGAAGGCGGGCGGAACCGAGGAGTGTTTCGACCGTCAGCGTTTGGGCCACGGCCGGCGACAATCCGGCCGCGATTCCCGCGTCACGAAGCGCGGCGGCGAACTCGAAAACATAGGCCGGGCCGCAACCGCTCAGGGCGGTGAGCGCGTCCATTTCGGTCTCGGCGACCTCGATTTGCCGGCCCAACGCTCCCAGCAGGTTTTCGGTCGTCTGCCGGTCCTCTCCATCCGGAGGGTGAAGCGCGCACCACCCGGTGACTCCGGCGCCGATCTGGCCCGGAGTATTCGGCATGGCGCGGATGAGGTTGCGCGCACGGGGAAAAATCCGGGCCAGACTGTCCAGTCGTTTTCCGGCCAAAATCGAGACCACGAGTTTACCCGCTGCGAGCTGCGCCAGTCTGGGATCGGCAGCCTCCAGGTGCTGGGGCTTGAAAGCGACAACGAGGGTGGAAACGTTTTCGAGCAGCGCTTCCAAGTCGCGGGCGAGCGCGATGCCCGTTCTCGCGGCCAAGGCCGCGGCCGAAACTCCGACTCCCCCGATGCACTTTATCAGGGACGGCGAAGTCCCGGCGGCAATCATGCCCTCCACCATGGCCGCGGCCATGTTTCCGGTGCCGAGGAATGCCGTGCTCGCCAGGGTCTGGACGGAAATTTCTGGTCCGCTCCCGACGCCGGCCGATGCGGCCGACGGCGTTTCGGCCGAGGTCATGCGAGGCTTTTCCTGAGCCGTTTTTCCAAAGGATGGGTGAGAATGCAGACTGTCCCGCCCTCCGCACCGTCGGCCATCGCGACTTCGCCGCCCAAGGTGCGCAGGGCGTGGCGAGCCACGGTGAGGCCCATGCCGACCCCGACCGTATGTTTGGTGCTGATGAAGGGCTCGAACATCCGGTCGCGAATATCCGGATCGATTCCGCGTCCGCGATCTTCGATGCGGATCTCAACCAGTTTCCCTTCATCGGGCTTCTCCACGATTCTGGTCGAAAGGGTAATCGGCCGCGGATCGGTCGGCTCGTTGTCGTAGGATTCCCAAGCGTTCATCAGAACCTTGGAAAGCACTTCGTCCAGGACTTCGATGTTGGCGTCGATCTGCAGGTCGTCCAGGGGGTTGTCGATCGTAACGGGAGCGGAGAGCTTATAGTCGGCGTGGAATCGCGCGACACCGCTTTCGAGCAGGCGTGGCAACCCGGTCTTCACCAAGGGCGGGCGGATCTTTACCACCAGGGAGCTGAGTTGCTTGATGATGCTCACGATTCGCTGGACGGCGTCCTCGACGTGCTTGGTGTTTTTTTTCACCTGCTCCGGCTTGTCGTAGTAGACTTGGACGAGGTCGAGATAGCCGATCACGACCCCGAGGAGATTGTTGAGGTTATGGGCGATGCCTTGGGTGATGGCGCCGATCGTGGCCGCGCGCCGAGCCTCCTCGAGCCGGCGGGTCAGATCGACCAACTGCCGGTTGATGGCGACGAAGCGCAGCTGCGTCTGCACGCGGGCCAGCGTCTCGTCGAGATCGATGGGCTTGGTGATATAGTCGACCGCGCCCACCCCGAGTCCCTCGAGCTTGCTCTCCTTTGTCGAACGGGCGGTTATGAAAATGATCGGGATCGAACGGGTTTGCTCCCGGGATTGGAGGCGTTGACACACTTCGATTCCGTCCATGTCCGGCATCATCACATCCAGCAAGATCAGGTCCGGCTTCTCGCGTTCGACCAAATCTATCGCCTCGAGGCCGGTGTAGGCCGCGACCACGGCGAGCCCTTCGCGCTCGAGCTTACGCTTCAACAGCTGGACGTTTATCGGCTGATCGTCGACGACCAGAATTTTGGAGACGGCCATGATTATCTCGGGAGTGAAAAGGGATTTCTTCCGACCTGCAAGCTACGGCGTGGCCGAAGACAAGTTTTGGCGACGGGCCCTGATCGTATTGTGCATGAGCATCGCAACCGTCATCGGGCCGACTCCGCCGGGCACGGGGGTGATCATGGAGCAGAGCGGGGCGACCGACGGGAAATGGACGTCGCCGGTGAGGCGATAGCCGGTCTTTTTCGAGGCGTCCGCGATCCGGTTGATGCCGACATCGATGACAACCGCGCCTGGTTTGACCATGTCGGCCGTCACGAAGTCCGCCCGACCGATGGCCGCGATGAGCACGTCGGCAAAACGGGTGATCGCGGGGAGGTTTCGGGTGCCCGAGTGGCAGAAAGTAACCGTCGCGTTGGCCCCGCTCCTTTTTTGAAGCGCAAGCATGCCGACGGGTTTGCCAACGATCAGGGAGCGGCCGAGCACGACCACATGTTTGCCCGACAAGTCCACTCCGCTTCGGGCCAGCATTTCCATGATTCCCGCCGGAGTGCAGGGGACGAAACCGGATGCGTCCTCTTGGGTGAGTTTGCCGAGGTTCAGGGTGTGAAATCCGTCGACGTCCTTGGCGGGGGAAATTCGGCGATAGATCGCGCGCTCGTCCAGATGCTCGGGCAGGGGCGATTGAACAAGAATCCCGTCGACGTCCGGGTCGCGGTTGAGTGCGTCGACGATATGCTCCAAGGCCGCCTGATCGATGGAAGCAGGAGGCAGGATCACCCGACTCGTGACGCCGATCTCCGCCGCTGTTTTTTCCTTTTTCCTGACGTAGGACACCGAGGCCGGATCCTCCCCGACACGGACCAAGGCGAGGCAGGGTGCGCGACCGGGCAAGCCTGCGACGGCTGCTTTGAGATCGGCGATCATCGTCGAAGCGATGGCGTTGCCGTCGATCAGATGCATGCGGCTGCGATGAACGGGGTTTGCATCGGCGGAATCGGCGGGATCGTGCTGAAGATCTCGATGGGAGGGTTCGAGCCGTCCGTGCCGTGACTAACGGAGCTGAAGCGATTCGACCGCGATCACGAGATCCTTTCCGTCGGGAGCGTTCTTCGCGGCTCCGTAAACGACGACACCGTGGTCGAGATATTTTTCAATCTGTTCGGTAAGGAGCAACTTGCTGACGTCGAGATAGGCGTAACGCCGACCGGCATCGTCGTTGAGGGCCCAGTCAAAGGGCCGGCGTGGCGTGAATGGCCGGCGCGTGGACACGAATCTGCCGACGAATTGCCGGGGGAGGGAACCGGCGCCTCCGTCGCCGAGGTTGACCATGGGCGCGGCCCTCCGCGGGGCGCCGGTGCCGTAGGCGATCGGCGCGGCCGGCGCGGGCGACGGGGGCAGGGGGGGTGCGGCGGCAGAACGGGTTGCAGGCGCGGTGGCGATGGGCGGCAGGTAGCCGGGCATCGCGTTGATCGCGATGAAGGCGGTGAGCTTACGACTCAGGCTGACCTGGGTCCACTTGCCGTGCAATCCGGTGATCGTCACTTTATCGTCCTTTGCGGCGATGGTGAGCAAAGCGGCCCCGGCATTCGGTGCTTGGAGGAGTTGGGCACCGGGCACGACGTCGAGGCTTTTTGTAAGATCCTTGTTCAACAGGTAGGCCTCGAACGGGCCGGTCAACTCGACGGCCATCCAACCTGCGGGCGTGTTGGCGACCGCTTCGAGGACCGTCGTCGGCTCGGTGCCGGCCTTGAGGTAGGCGATCACGGGGGAGCCGGCGTCGGGCCGGGTGTGGACGGCGGTGGTCTGGGTCAACGGCGCGGCCGCGAGCGAAGCGACGGCGACAATCAGGGCGGTGGCGTGGGCGAATTTAGTCTTCATCGGTGGTTGCGGCGTGGGTAGGGAGCTGAGGGCGGGCCTTGGCCGCCTGGAACTGGGCCTTGGGAGTGCTCGGAACTTGAAAGAGCATACCGATCTCCCGGCCCGACAATCTCTTTCCGGCGCCCAGGGGAAGTCCTTTGAGTTGCAGCGCGCCGATCTGGTAGCGCTTCAGGCGCTTTACGTCGTAACCGAGGGTGGTGAAGAGGAGCCTGATTTCCCGCTTCTTTCCGTGATGCATATGGACATCAAGGTTGCTGGCATTGCCCCCGACGCCGGCGTTGACCAGTGCGGCCCGCTCGACCTTCAGACGCTCGCCGTCAAACATGATGCCCTTGATCAGCAGCGGTAAACGAGCGGCGGGAAAGGGTTGCTTCAAAACGACAAGATACCGTTTCACCACGACACTCGAGGGATGCATCAAGCGATGGGCCAAATCGCCGTCGGTCGTGAGGATGACGAGACCTTCGCTGTCTTTGTCGAGACGACCGGCGCAGAAAAAACGCAAGCGCGCCAGTTCGCGGGGCAAGATTGAAAAAATCGTTTCCGGATTGTGGGGATCGTCGTTGGAGCAAACGAGGCCCTTCGGTTTATGCACGGCGACGGTCATGAGTTCCTGCGCCACCGCGCGGACGGGTTTGCCGCTGACGGTGACCTTGTCTTCGCCGACCGTTATCTTTTGCCCGAGCGTCGCGGCCTTTCCGTTGACCCATACCTCTTTTCTGGCGATCAAAGCCTCGGCCGCCCGGCGCGAGCACACGCCGGTATCGGCCAGAAATTTATGCAAACGGACGGGTTCGGCGCTCATGGATACCGGAGTTGGCGGCAAATGTATGGGCGCTGCAAGCCTGCGCACCGTCGGGAAAGCGGCTTGCCAGCGCGGAACGCGTTTTGCTTCCTTCGGTTCAGTCATGTCTACTACCGCCGACGCCTCCGCTTACTCAAAGGACAATCCCTTTCCCGCGTATCTCACCGAGAGTCGCATGCTCAACAAGCCCGGTTCCGCGAAAGAGACGCGCCACTTCGCGGTCAGCCTCGCGGGCAGCGGCCTCCATTACAAAGCCGGTGATTCTCTCGGCGTGTTTGCAACGAACCGCCCCGAGGATGTCGCCGAGATTGTCCGACTGCTGGGTGCGACGGGCGATGAGTTGGTTTCGCCGCAGGCATTGAAGCTGCCCGCGCCGCTGCCCTTCAAAGAAGTCTTGTTCTCCAAGGTCGCATTGGCGGGTCCGACGAAAAAGATGATCGAGACACTCGCGGCCAAAGCCACGTCGGCAGACGAGAAAGCCAAGCTCACGGGCCTGCTCGCACCGGAGTCGAAAGACTTGTTGACGGCATTTCTCGACGATCGGGAATTTGTCGATCTCCTGTCGGAGTTCCCGAGCGCGAAACTGACTCCCCAAGAATTTGTCGACCACCAGCGGAAGCTGATGCCGCGGCTCTACTCGATCGCTTCTTCCCCGCGGGTTTTCCCGGGCGAGATTCATCTGACGGTCGCGGTCGTGCGCTACGAGTCCAACGGCCGGCGTCGTTCGGGCGTGTGTTCGACCTTTCTGGCGGATCGCGCGCATGTCGGCTCGACGCCCGCGCGGGTGTTCGTTTCGCATTCGCACTTCGGCCCGCCGGAAGACGGCGCGAAAGACTGCATCATGGTCGGGCCGGGCACGGGCATCGCGCCGTTCCGGGCGTTTCTCCAGGACCGCGTGGCCTCGGGCGCCAGCGGACGGAATTGGGTGTTTTTCGGCGACCAGAAATACGCCACCGATTTCCTTTACGAGGAAGAATGGCAGGCGTATCTCGCAAAGGGACAGCTCACGCGCCTCGATACCGCTTTTTCCCGCGACCAACCGGCCAAAGTATACGTGCAGGATCGTATGCGCGAAAATGCGGCGGAGCTCTGGCAATGGCTGCAAGGCGGCGGATATTTTTTCGTCTGCGGCGATGCGAAGCGCATGGCGAAGGACGTCGATCTTGCGTTGCACGATATCGTCGCGGCTCAGGGCGCTATGGCTCCTGCTGCGGCGGTGGACTACGTCAAGCAGCTCAAGAAAGACAAACGCTACCAGCGCGACGTATATTGAGCGGTCTGAGAATTTGGGCTGGAAAACTTGCGCTGGTGCGCATTTCCCTTCGCACTCTCCGACCCCATGAGTCTGACGTTCACAAATCGCACCGCACTGGTCACAGGGGCAGGTCGCGGCATTGGCAAAGCCATCGCCGAGACCCTCGCTAAAAACGGGGTTACCGTCATCTGTGTCTCGAAATCCGCCGATTCCTGCGGCGCGACGGCCGCTGCCATCGTTTCCTCCGGCGGGAAAGCCAAGGCGCTTGCGGTCGATGTCGCCGACGGAGCGGCCGTGGCCATGGCCGCGGAGGAGCTGCTGAAGGAATTTCCGTTGATCGATATCCTCGTCAACAACGCCGGCATCACCCGCGACGGGCTGTTGTTTCGCATGAGCGACGCCGACTGGAACGACGTCATCGCGACGAACCTTTCGAGCTGCTTTCATTGGACGAAGCATCTTGCCCGCCCGATGACGCGCGCCCGCTGGGGCCGCATCGTCAACATCACTTCGGTGAGCGGTATTCTCGGCAATGCCGGCCAAGCCAATTACTCGGCGGCCAAGGCGGGCATGATCGGCCTGACCAAGTCCTTGGCGCGAGAGTTTGCCGGGCGCAGTATCACCGTGAACGCGGTCGCTCCGGGTTTCATCAAAACCGATATGACTGCGGATTTCGTGAACAACCCCGAAATTTCGGCCAAAATTCTTGAAACTGTGCCGCTCAAACGCTTCGGCGAAGCTTCCGATATTGCGGCTGCAACCGCTTTTCTCTGCTCTGAACAAGCTGGCTACGTCACCGGGCAAGTTTTTGCCGTTGACGGCGGCATGGCGATGTGAACCCTCCATTCAACCCAATTTCCGCTACAATGGCCGACCAAAAAACCATCGAACAACGCGTTAAAGAGATCATCGTGAACCAGCTCAACGTTAACGAAGAGCAGATCACGCCGACCGCATCCTTCCTCGACGATCTGGGCGCCGATTCTCTCGACACCGTCGAGCTTATCATGGCCTTCGAAGAGGAATTCAAGGACGAGATCAAGGGTGAGATCCCGGAGTCGGATGCGGAAAAACTTCAGACGGTCGGTCAGGTGATCGATTACATCAAGGCCAAGGCCGGAGCAACTTAAGCCGCGTTTGCGCGAGATTCTCTTTTGGCGTTCCGCCCTTTTCCTCTGTGGAAAAAATGAGGCGGGACGCCTTTTTTGTGTTCTGAACACAACTTTTCTCTCTCTTTCCTGATGGATACTCCCGCCCTATCTCGTCGGGTCGTGATCACCGGTCTGGGCGTCGTAGCGTCGATCGGTCATACGGTTGATGCTTTTTGGGAAGGCTTACTGGCCGGACGATCCGGGATCGACCGATTGAAGCTGTTTGATCCCTCGGATTTCGCTTCGCAAATCGGGGCCGAGGTTCGCGATTGGGATCCGGCGTTGCACATGGATCCGAAGGAAGCCCGGCGCAACGACCGCTACACCCATTTCGGCTACGTTGCGGCCCGGCAAGCGGTCAAGGACGCGAAGCTCGATATGTCGGTCGAGGATGGAGATCGCGTGGGGGTGATTCTCGGATCGGGCATCGGCGGCATGTTCACTTACGAGTCGCAGCTGAAGGTTTTGGCGGAACGTGGTCCGAGAAAAGTGTCCCCGTTTACGATTCCCTCGCTCATCGGGAATATGTGCGCCGGGTTGGTGGCGATCGACCTCGGGGCTCGCGGTCCGAATTTCGGAATCGTTTCGGCCTGTGCCACGGGCACCCATGCGATCGGCGAAGCTTCCCATGCGATACGTCGCGGTGATGCCGACGTCATGGTCACCGGCGGGAGCGAGGCGGCAATCACGCCGTTCTCCTACGCCAGCTTTTGTTCGATGAAGGCGATGAGCACGCGAAACGACGCGCCGCAGCAGGCTTGCCGGCCATTCGACAAGAATCGGGACGGTTTCATCATGGGGGAGGGCGCGGGGGTTTTGGTGATCGAGTCGCTGGAACATGCCCGAGCCCGAGGGGCTCGAATCTATTGTGAATTGATCGGCTACGCGGCCTCATGCGACGCCCACCACATAACGTCACCGGACCCGGCGGGTAGGGGCTTATCGTTGGCGATGCGCCGGGCCCTCGCTCAAGGGGGCATCGCTCCCGAGCAAGTGGATTACATAAACGCCCACGGCACCTCCACACCTTATAACGACAAATTTGAGACGTCGGCAATCAAGCAGGTCTTCGGCGAACACGCCCGCAAGGTCGCGATCAGTTCAACCAAATCAATGACGGGCCATCTGCTCGGAGCTGCCGGAGGAATCGAATCGGTGATCGCCGTGAAGACCATCGAAACGGGGATGATCGCCCCTACCATAAATCTGGAAGAGCCGGATCCGGATTGCGACCTCGACTATGTGCCAAACCAGGCTCGGTCATCCCGGGTCAGGACGGTCCTGAGCAACAATCTCGGATTCGGCGGACAGAATGCCGCCATCGTGTTTAGGGCGCTTTAGGCCCCGCCGGACCGCTTTTCCCGAGAATTCCGCTTCGCCCGATTGAATTCCGGCGAATCAGGGGTCGCAGAGTTGGCAGGTGCGACCTCGGATGAGTCGGCCAAG
>Ga0105048_10019782_pt1 | contig 10304 bp, 8 predicted proteins | sample MAT05_FD_78382 | JGI IMG/M metagenome (GOLD analysis project Ga0105048, IMG submission 78382) | Freshwater microbial communities from Lake Fryxell liftoff mats and glacier meltwater in Antarctica - MAT-05 | ecosystem: Environmental > Aquatic > Freshwater > Ice > Liftoff microbial mat | place...
AACCCCGAAGGCCCTAATGGACACCCCGATCCACTACTCGCAGCCCGGGACATAAGGGAAACCTTTGCCCGTATGGCGATGAACGACGAAGAAACCGTGGCGCTAATTGCTGGCGGACATACATTGGGTAAAACCCACGGCGCTGCCGACCCGGGCAAATATGTGGCTGTAGAACCAGCAGGAGCTGGTATAGAAGAACAAAGCATGGGCTGGAAAAATACTTACGGTACCGGTTATGGAGGCGATACCATTACCAGCGGCCTGGAAGGTGCCTGGACTACCACGCCTGCAAAATGGAGCCATAATTACTTTCAAAATCTTTTCGGTTACGAGTGGGAGCTTACCAAGAGCCCAGCCGGTGCCCACCAATGGAAGCCGAAAGACAATGCAGGTGCGGGTTTGGTGCCAGATGCCCACGACGCTTCAAAAAGCCATGCGCCGTTTATGCTCACTACCGACATATCGTTAAGGGTAGATCCGGCTTACGAAAAAATTTCACGAAATTTTCTGGAGAACCCCGCTGCATTCAACGATGCATTTGCCAGGGCCTGGTTCAAACTAACGCACCGCGATATGGGCCCTAAGGTTCGTTACCTCGGATCAGAAGTTCCTGCTGAAGAATTAATATGGCAGGATCCGGTTCCGGCAGTGGCACATCCATTAATTGGCGATGCCGAAATTGCCGCTTTGAAGGCAACAATACTTGCGTCGGGTTTATCTGTCTCTCAATTAGTTTCTACAGCCTGGGCATCTGCATCCACCTTCCGCGGCTCCGATAAAAGGGGCGGTGCCAATGGTGCACGTATTCGTTTGGCTCCGCAAAAAGATTGGAAAGTAAATAACCCTGTTCAGTTGGCCATGGCATTGGATATACTTGCGGGCATTCAATCAGATTTTAATAAAGCAAATTTTGGTGGTAAGCAGGTATCCATTGCAGACCTTATCGTTTTGGCAGGAGCTGCTGGTGTGGAGCAGGCTGCAAAAAATGCCGGACACGAAATAATAGTTCCGTTTAGGCCAGGCCGTACCGATGCATCAGATGCGCAAACTGATGCACATTCATTTGCGGTGCTGGAGCCTGAGGCAGACGGTTTCCGCAATTATGCTAAAGCCAAATACACGTTATCGGCAGAGGAAATGCTTATTGATAAAGCACAATTGCTAACCCTTACAGCACCTGAAATGACCGTGCTTGTGGGCGGTATGCGGGTGCTTAACACCAATTTCGATCAGTCGCAAACCGGTGTTTTTACCAAACGCCCGGAGTCGCTTACCAACGATTTCTTTGCAAACCTGCTCAATTTATCCACCACCTGGAAGGCAGTATCAGCATCCGACGATGCCTTTGTAGGTACCGATCGGATAACCGGCAGCATCAGTTGGATTGGAACAAGGGTGGATCTTATTTTTGGTTCTAATACCGAGTTAAGAGCCATTGCTGAAGTATATGGATGTGAAGACGCTCAGGAGCAATTTGTAAAAGACTTTGTATCTGCCTGGGTTAAGGTGATGAACCTTGATCGGTTTGACCTCGCATAATCTATGATTTGTTTGATACAAAAAACAGGTAGTCCGTTTCCGGGCTACCTGTTTTTAATTGCTTCATAAACTAAAAAGGCTTTCATTCACAAAACAGCGAACGCCTGGCGTTATTAATTTGTTTTTTTAGGCGGTAAATCAAATGCAATGGCTTCATGCTCAAAATGACCATTGTGGGAGCCATCGCAAAATGGTTTGTTTTTCGACATGCCACAACGGCAAATCCCAACTACTTCCCGTCCTTGTAAATTGTACACGCCGCCATTGCGATCCACAATTTCAAAATCCCCTTCAATTTTTAAAGAGCCGTTGTTGTTTACTGTAATTTTTGTTGTTGCCATGGTTTAGATTTTTTTCAAAACTATAGCAAACAAGGGGTAAAAGGTGAAGCTTTTTTTATGAGCCCGGCAGTCCCGATATATCGCACTGGCGTCAAGTTAACTTCTGTCTCCAAACGCTGAAACGCAAAGCCATTAAGGCCTTCAGATATTTTGACCATAATTCCTAACCCAAGGTTTCAGCCTTGGGAAGTGGGTAGCATATTTTTAACTCGGTGCCAATGGTCGCCGCCAGTAGTCCCAAGGCTGAAGCCTTGGGTTGGTATGGATGTCCTTATGTAAAACCAACCACTCATTTTCAACTATAAGGCCTCATTTTATGTCATTAACTTGACGCCAACGCGGTATATCGGGAACAATTGACTTTCATTGGCCCATCCGAATGTCGAGGCCCGGCGGACGTTGCATAAAACATCCCGACTTTTCGGGACTCTTGTACAGCGTAACATCAGGCAGCAGAAAATACAAACTCACTAATTTATCCCTTGCGTGGTATAACAGGTTAAGGTTAATTGAGTTCTTATAAAATAATAGGGGTAATTATCTGGGTTGGCTTTGCCAATCTCCCCGGCTTTACAACCATGATTGTAGGTGATCTATGTAGCGATGTAATTCAATTTGAACAGTACCTATTGGATGAATAATAACCCCCTCCCATAATCAATTTATACCTTCCGAAATTCTTGTACTAAAACTTTTATTTTAATGAAAATTATAAACAAACTGTTTATTGTTATTGCCCTGTTTACTGCGAATCTCTGTTTAGCACAACCAAAAGATTCAATGCTGATTGCAGCAATGGTAAAGGAAGCCAACGAACATTCCCAACTTGAAATAATGGCCAACGAATTAATGAATGGCATCGGGCCACGTTTGGTTGGCTCACCCAAAATGCTACAGGCACATGATTAAGCCATAGCAAAATATAGTGGTTGGGGTATTGAAGCCCGCAACGAAAAATGGGGAAGCTGGCGTGGATGGGAGCGGGGTATTTCTCATATTGATATGATCAGCCCCTGGGTAAAATCGCTGGAAGGAACCCAACTGGCATGTAGCCCCAATACCGGTGGAAAATCCGTAACGGCAGCGTTGATTATTTTGGCGGATGTAGCCGACTCAGTAGCTTTCCAGCAATGGCTGCCCAATGTGAAGTGGAAATTTGTAATGATTTCTATGAAGCAGCCAACCGGCCGGCCTGACTATAATTGGGAGGAATTTGGCACCAAAGAATCGGTGGAGAAAATGAAAAAGGACCGAACCCAACAAACAGACGCCTGGAGAAAACGACTGTCTAAAACCAAGTTGAGTAATAAAGAACTGGCCCTCGCTTTAGAAAAAGCAGGTGCTGTGGGTATTGTAGGCTCGTACTGGTCGGCGGGCTTTGGAGTAAATAAGATTTTTGGTGCCAACACCACCAAAATACCTAAGGAGGACATTGCGCTGGAAGACTATGGACTTTTGTACCGTTTGATGGAATCGGGCAAGAACCCGAAAATCAGTATCACGGCCGACTCAAAAGAATTAGGCATAATGCCTACGTACAATACAGTAGCTGAAATAAAAGGAACAGAGAAGCCCAATGAATACGTGATGCTTTCGGCACATTTTGATTCCTGGGATGGTGGTACCGGTGCTACCGACAACGGGACTGGCACCTTGGTAATGATGGAAGCGATGCGGATACTAAAGAAGTGGTATCCTAATCCAAAGCGGACAATTCTGGCGGGGCATTGGGGTAGCGAAGAACAGGTATTGAATGGCTCAAGGGGCTTTGTGGAAGACCATCCCGAAATTGTGCAAAACATACAGGCCCTGTTTAATCAGGACAACGGAACAGGCCGCGTAGTGAACCTTGGTGGCGCTCGTTTCTTATACTCCTACGATTATGTAAGCCGCTGGTTGGCGAAAGTTCCAGAAGATTATAAGAAGGGATTAGAAACCCGGTTTCCCGGTTCTCCTGCAGGCGGCGTGTCGGACAATGCGTCTTTTGTTGCAGCCGGCGTACCTGCTTTTAGTTTGAGTTCCAATAGCTGGTTGTATGGCAGCTACACCTGGCATACCAACCGCGATACTTATGATAAGATTGTATTTGAGGATGTAAGAAACAATGCAATTCTTACGGCGATCATGGTGTATATGGCCTGCGAAAATCCGGCCACTACGCAGCGGGATAGAATTATGCTGCCCATTAACACCACCACTGGCGAACGGAATAAGTGGCCCGAAAAAAAATCGCCCACAAGAAAAGGTGGGGTTAATTAGTTGAAGGTTTTCTTATTTTTTATTGACCGGGTAAAAACTTTAAAGAGTGTGCCCGGAAAGGTGTAGGGGGCAAAAGCCAAGCCTGGTAATAGTTTGCTGGTATTAAACACAAAGACCACTACAGCATCATCTGTGGTGGTCTTTATGTTTTGGGCTGTCGTCATTTAAAAGCTGGATCCCCTCGGATGGGCGGGGCAGCTAAGAATATAATAATCCATTGTGGTGTAGAACAAGTCGTGAATCCTAATTCGTATTTCCTAAGCGTACATCTCTATCCTTTGTTCCTTCACCCGTGCATCTGCCAGGTATTCATCAAAAGTCATCAGTTTATCAATAATGCCCTTGGGCGTTAGTTCAATGATTCTGTTAGCAACGGTTTGCATAAATGTATGGTCGTGGCTCGTCATCAGTACGGCGCCTTTAAAGTTTACCACGCCTTCGTTAAAGCTTTGGATACTTTCAAGGTCCAGGTGGTTGGTGGGTTCGTCCAGCATTACTACGTTAGGGTTTTGCAGCATCATACGGCTAATCATGCAGCGTACTTTTTCGCCACCGCTCAATACGCTGGTTATTTTGTTTACATCGTCGCCGCTAAAAAGCATTTTGCCCAAAAAGCCCCGGAGAAAAACTTCATCCACATCGGTTACATGTGGCGGTACAAATTGGCGCAGCCATTCCATCAGGCTAAGACCCTTGTCGAAAAATTTGGAGTTATCGTTTGGCAGATAAGCCTTAATAGCTGTTGTTCCCCATTCGTAGGTGCCGCTATCGGCTTCGGCTTCGCCATTTATAATTTCGAAGAAAGTGGTAATGGCAAGATGGTCTTTGCTTACAATAGCGATCTTGTCGTTCTTGTTTACGTCAAACGAAACGTCTTTAAACAGCACTTTGCCTTCGGCTGTTTTCTTCATCAGTTTTTCCAACAGCAATACCTGGTTGCCCAAGTCGCGTTGTGGCTGAAAAATAACGCCGGGATATTTACGGTTGCTCGGTTCAATATCTTCAATCACCAGTTTTTCCAATGCCTTTTTACGGCTGGTTGCCTGCTTGCTTTTACTGGCGTTGGCACTAAAACGGGCAATAAAGTCCAGCAGGTCTTTCTTCTTGTCTTCGTTCTTTTTGTTTCGGTCGTTTATCTGGCGGCTTACAAGCTGGCTGCTTTCGTACCAAAAGGTGTAGTTACCAGTGTAGGTTTTTATTTTGCTGCGGTCCACATCACTTACGTGTGTACATACGGTATCCAAAAAGTGACGGTCGTGGCTTACCACAATTACAATGTTTTCACACTCAGCCAAAAAGTTTTCCAGCCAAAGGATTGTTTCCACATCGAGGTCATTGGTAGGTTCATCCAATAGCAGGATATCGGGGTTGCCAAACAGCGCCTGGCTCAGCAATACCCGCACCTTCATAGCACCGGGTATGTCTTTCATCAGCATCTGATGGTAGCTTTCGGCCACTCCCAGTTCTGCCAATATTACACCAGCATCGCTTTCGGCGGTGTAGCCACCCATTTCGCCAAAGGCTTCTTCAAGGTGTGCGGCCTTCATGCCATCTTCTTCATTAAAATCTTCCTTCAGGTAAATGGTATCTTTCTCGGTCATGGTGTCCCACATTTTTTTGTGGCCCATCAGTACGGTATTAAGCACCGATACTTCGTCAAACTCAAAGTGGTTTTGCTTTAGCACGGCCATTCGTTCGCCTGTGGTAATTTCCACGCTGCCTTTATTGGGCTCTATTTCGCCGCTAAGTATTTTTAAAAATGTACTCTTGCCGGCACCATTAGCACCAATAATGCCGTAACAGTTGCCCTTGTTAAAGGTGATATTTACTTCGTCAAACAAAACCCTTTTACCGTAACTCAGCGTTACGTTTCTTGCTGCTATCATGTGTAGTTCTCCTTGTTTTTAAGGCAGCGAAGTTAAGGGTAGGGGGGCAGTAAAATTGATGAAGCTAATCAAGGAGAAAATATCCAATAATCAATTTTCGATTTTCCTGAAGACACTACAACCTGTCCAGATATTTTTTCATGTAGTAATATTCCTTCACTTTCAGCAGGTCGCTGTCCGGGGTGGTGGCATCTTTGTAATTTTCGATGATGGGTTGTACTGCTTTGTAAATTTCGCCTTGTAATTGTTGGGTCCGTTGTTGCACTTCAGCATCATCTGCACCGTCCATTTTCATTTCGTTCAGTTCCATTACTTCCATTAAAAATGAAGGCGCAAGCTGGTACTTTTCTTCTTCTTCCATCATGCCTTTTAATTGAAGTACATACTTAATGGTACTGTCGGTGTTTTGAAATGTTTTCAATGCTTTGTTGGCCATTGACGATATTTCAAGGGCTTCCTCCTGCTCATCCGGTGTAGCGTTAGAAAAAAAATCGGGATGGTATTTTTTTTGTAACGCAAAGAATTTTTCAGCGAGATGGGTTTTATCTACTGAAAGCGAGATGGGGATTTGGAAGTGTTCGAAGTAATTCATTGGGAAGGCTAGTTAGAATGGATAAGGCACATGTTAGTGGTCGTTTCAGTTCTGGTTCTGTATTTTAGGTCAAAGTAAATATAACTAGAGGGCTTGTTGGTTATAAATCAAACAAATCACCCTTCTATACTTTATACAACCCATTTCATTCCAAATAGATTTTAGAAGTAATGGTAAATCCCAAATCCCCAATCCTAAACCCTTTTCCCCTACCTTCGCAGCCTTTCCAAAAAAATCCATCGTGCCGTAACACGATAACAAATGCTGGCTCCGTAAAGCCAGGTTTACTACAAACCAACCCGGCTTTCTATAGCTACCAGGGTTTGTTATCCGGCACATCACATTTAAAATTTAGTGTCCGGTATGAAATTATCCCAGTTTAGATTTGATCTTCCCCTTAACCTGATTGCCCAAAACCCCACCAAAAAAAGAGAAGACAGCCGCATGATGGTCATTGACCGAAAAACCGGCAACATGGACAACAAAAACTTCCGCGACATCCTCGATTATTACGACGACAAGGATGTATTTGTAGTAAATAATACCAAGGTTTTTCCGGCTCGTATGTATGGCCGTAAAGAAAAAACCGGTGCTAAAATTGAAGTATTCCTGTTACGTGAACTTAACAAGCCCAACCGTCTTTGGGATGTAATTGTGGACCCCGCCCGTAAAATTCGGGTAGGTAATAAACTATACTTTGGCGATAACGACGAACTGATTGCAGAAGTTATAGACAATACCACAAGCCGTGGCCGCACCATCCGTTTTTTGTGGGATGATACCGACGAGGCTTTTCGTAACATGCTCGACTTTTTGGGTGAAACCCCGCTGCCGAAATATATTAAACGCATACCCGATCAGGAGGATAAGGAGCGTTATCAAACCGTATATGCAAAGCATGAAGGCGCCGTAGCTGCTCCCACTGCCGGCCTGCATTTTAGCGAACAGCTCATTAAGCGGTGCGAAATAAAAGGGATCCGCTTTGCGGAGGTTACTTTGCACACCGGCCTTGGCACTTTTCGCCCAATAGAAGTGGAAGACCTTAGTAAGCATAAAATGGATGCCGAGTATTACCGAATAGACGAAAGTGCCTGCCGAATTGTAAACAAAGCCAAAGAAGGTCATCACCGTATTTGTTCTATCGGCACCACCACCATGCGTTGTATGGAAACATCGTTCAGTGCTGAAAAGCTGCTGAAACCATCCGAAGGCTGGACCAACCATTTCATCCATCCGCCTTACAATTTTAATGTGGCCGATAGTTTGGTAACCAATTTTCACCTGCCCAAAACCAGCCTGCTGATTATGGCTTGTGCCTTTGCCGGATACGACGTTATTATGGAAGCCTACAAAAAAGCAATTAAGGATAAATACCGCTTCTTTACTTATGGGGATGCTATGTTGATCATCTAACAATAACTACTACAACTACGTTTACAAAAGCCATCCTTATTTCGGGGGTGGCTTTTTAGTTGGAGGTATAAGGTATCCGGAATGGCCGGTGCCGGGAGGCTTTTGCAATATGACGGCACTGTCCCTTTTAGCCCAATATTTTACAGTTAACCCCCATTCCGTTACAAAATTTCTCAAAAACAACCCCCATTCTGTTACATATTTTTCTAAAAACAACCCCCATTCTGTTACATATAGTCATAAAACAGAAGCCTATCTTCGTTCCATGTTTCCACGTATAATTATAGGCGAATTACAAAAATGGGCAGCTCAAGGCAGTCGTAAGCCATTGGTTATGAGGGGCGCAAGGCAGGTTGGCAAAACCACACTTATTAACCAATTTGCGAATCAATTTGAACAATACATTTACCTAAACCTTGAATTACCCGCCGACAAAGCACCATTTGAACAATTTACAACTATAGAAGTGCTGGTACAGACTATCTTTTTTATTAAAAATAAATCGCTGTCTTTAAAAGATAACACGCTCCTTTTTATTGATGAAATACAGGAAGTGCCTGCGGCTTTAAATACACTACGGTACTTTTTGGAATCGGAGCCGGGCATTGCGGTTGTTGCGGCGGGCAGTATGTTAGAAACGCTTTTTAATAAAAATGTAAGCTTCCCGGTGGGCCGTGTGGAGTATAAAGTGGTAAGGCCGGTTTCTTATCCTGAGTTTTTAGGTGCCATTGCCGAAACATCGGCATTAGAGCAATTACAGCAGGTGCCGGTTGCAACATTTGCCCATAGTAAACTAATGGAACTGTTTCACACTTACGCCATTATAGGCGGTATGCCCGAGGTGGTAAACCATTATGTGCAGCATAAAGATTTTATGGCTTTAGCACCTATTTACCATTCGTTAATTGCATCTTACCTGGACGATGTAGAAAAATATGCAGTTAGCACACCTGAAATATTGCACATAAGGCATGCAATACAAACTTCATTTTCGCAGGCTGGCAAACGCATTAAGTTTGAGGGTTTTGGTAAATCGGCCTATCGTTCAAGAGAGATGGGAGAGGCCTTGCGAACTTTAGAAAAAGCATTGTTGCTACAGTTAGTATATCCCAATACCTCGGCCATGCTGCCGCTACTCCCCGATAAAAAAAAATCGCCACGGCTGCAGGTGTTAGATACGGGAATGGTTAATTATTTTGTGGGTATTCAGAAGGACATATTGGGAACAGCAGATTTAAGCAGTATTTATCAAGGCACTATTATAGAACACCTAACAGGGCAGGAGTTGCTGGCTTTTCAATACAATGCTTTAAGTAGCCTTAATTTTTGGGTACGGGAAAAAAGCGGAACTGCTGCTGAAGTAGATTTTTTATATGTTTTTGATGGAAAACTGATTCCGATAGAAGTAAAATCAGTTGCTAGCGGAACATTAAAATCGCTGCATCTTTTTATGGATATGGCACCGCATACAATGGCAGTAAGGTTTTATGCCGGCGCATTAAGTATTACCGAATCGGTTAGTACGGGAGGTAAAATATACAACCTGCTAAACCTGCCTTACTACCTTGTTTCTCAAATAGAAAAATACCTGTTCTGGTTTCAGCAGCAGGTTGAAGCTAAAAAGACGGGTAGATAGGAAACCTCTTTCAGTTGTAAAAGTTGTAGAAAACCATCTTTTGGCGGGCCTGTTTTTTCGGATGTGTTAATTGAATAGATATATTCTGGGAAGATAAAGTGACCATAGTGCAATGCCAGACTCGAGGTAGATCATTCATTCAGAAGTATAAATTTGGTTTCTAAGTTTTCACCCTTTTTCAATGATCATTTTATGGGGAGTTCAATTCCTTCGCTTTTAAAAAAATCAAAACTCCCGACAAAACAATTTTCTTACATTCGCCACTACTTTTTAGCACAATATTTGGTGTAAGGGGTCGTTTACATTCTAAATTAAATCAGATACAGATAATGAAAGTTGCTTCAGTAATTATGATGGTTGGTGGCATCGTTGCGCTTACTTCCTGTAAAAACGGTAGTATTTTTAAAAAGAAGCCAGCAACATCTGGTGCTACCGGTTGGAACTACAATGATAAAAATCAGGGTGGTTTTCAGGTAGCAAAACCCAAAGATGTAAAAGCGGGGCCTGGTCTTGTATTTGTACAAGGCGGTACGTTTACCATGGGTGCCACGCAGGAAGATGTGATGGGCGACTGGAACAATGTACCTAAAAGGGTAACTGTTAATTCTTTTTTTATAGATAAAACCGAAGTGGCCAAT
>Ga0105048_10019783_pt1 | contig 10304 bp, 6 predicted proteins | sample MAT05_FD_78382 | JGI IMG/M metagenome (GOLD analysis project Ga0105048, IMG submission 78382) | Freshwater microbial communities from Lake Fryxell liftoff mats and glacier meltwater in Antarctica - MAT-05 | ecosystem: Environmental > Aquatic > Freshwater > Ice > Liftoff microbial mat | place...
AATGACGACCAATGTCCTAGTTAGCATAGTCACTCAAAAACTTCAATCTCATCAACTGTATCTCTTCCCAGGTGATCTCATCGTCTTTCAAAGCTGCGAAAGCGTCGTCGATGGAATCTGTTTGGGCTTCCTTGAAATATTCAATCACGGTATCGCGCACATATTCGTCCACCACTTTGTTGAGGTAATAATCGAGGCGGAGTTTGGTGCCGGATTGAACAATACCATCTAGTTCATCCAAAAGATCTGGCATGCTCACATCTGTGGTTTGGGAAATCTCATCCAGGCCAATCTTTCGGTCAATCGCCATAATAATATTCACTTTCGACTTCGATCTGTTTGCCACCGTTTTGATGGTGATGTCCATCGGGCGCTCGATCTCGTTTTCCTCGCAATACTTTTTGATGGCCGTTACGAATGGCTCGCCGTATTTCTGCGCCTTACCCTGAGATACCCCTACGATTTTGGACATGTCCTCCATTGAAATCGGGTAATTCGTGGCCATTTCCTCCAGCGAAGGATCCTGGAAAATAACGTATGGCGGAAGGTCGTGTTTTTTAGAAATTTGACGACGCAGGTCTTTAAGAATGTTCATCAAAGGTTCATCAAGCACTGCGGTGCCGCCCTTTTCATCGTCGATATCGTATTCGCCGTCCTCAAAATCGTGGTTGATCGTAATATAAAGCGTCTGCGGGTCTTTCAAATAATCTCGCCCCGCTTGCGAAACCTTCAAGATACCAAACTGCTCTACTTCTTTGTAGATCAGGTTGTTAATCATCGCGTGACGGAAGATTGAGCTCCAGAAATTTTCGTCCCGATCGTCGCCCACGCCAAAGTTTTCCATCTCCGTGAATCGGAAATCCTTCATTTCTTTTGTTTCGCGTCCCATCACAAAATCCATGATGGTCTTCATCAGGTAGTTTTCGTTAAGGTCGAGAATAGATTGTACCACTGCTACGATTTCGGACTTAACCTCCATCTTCTCCTTTGGATTCTTGCAGTTGTCGCACATTTTCTGGCAGTTTACCTCCTCGAATTCTTCACCAAAATAGTGCAGTAAGAATCGACGTCGGCAAGCCGCTGTTTCGGCGTATGCTACCACTTCCTGCATCAATTGGGCGCCCATTTCGCGCTCTGCCACAGGCTTATCGCGCAGGAATTTTTCGAGGCGCAGAATGTCTTTGTAATTGTAGAATGCGATACACTTTCCACCCAATCCATCTCGTCCGGCACGTCCGGTTTCCTGATAATAGTTTTCGATAGATTTCGGCATATCGTAGTGCATCACGAAACGCACGTCGGGTTTGTCGATACCCATACCGAAAGCGATGGTGGCACAAATCACATCGATATCTTCCATCAAGAACTGATCCTGCGTTTTGGCGCGAAGTTTTGGGTCAAGACCTGCGTGATAAGGTGCAGCTTTGATGTCATTAACCATCAGCATTTCAGCGATGTCTTCTGCCGTCTTTCGGTTTTGGACATATATAATACCCGACTCTCCGGAAAACTCCTCTTTGATGACCTGAATGATCTGTTTAATCGTACTCTCTTTTTTGATCTTCGAGCGAATTTCATAAAAGAGATTGTCGCGGTTAAACGACGATACGAAGGTGCTATCCTCCGTCATATCCAGGTTTTTCAGGATATCCAGTTGCACCTTGGGCGTAGCAGTAGCCGTGAGTGCCATGATGGGCACGTGACTCGCTACCGCATCAAGCATTACACGAATACGGCGGTATTCCGGGCGGAAATCGTGTCCCCATTCAGAGATACAGTGCGCCTCGTCTACGGCTACGAAAGATATGTGGGAGTTTTGGAAGAACTCGATGTTCTCCTCCTTGGTCAAGGTTTCTGGCGCTACGTACAGGATTTTGGTGCGGCCGTCCGTAATATCCTGCTTCACCTTTTTCATTTGTACCTTGGTGAGCGAGGAATTGAGAAAGTGCGCCACCTCATCTTCGTCGGAATAGCCACGAATGCTATCTACCTGATTTTTCATCAGGGCGATAAGTGGACTGATTACGATGGCCGTTCCTGGCAACATCAGGGCAGGCAGTTGATAACAGAGGCTTTTCCCACCACCCGTAGGCATGATGACAAAGGTATCTTTTCCATCGAGCAGGCTTTGGATAATGGCAGCTTGATCTGCTTTAAAAGCGTCAAATCCAAAAAATTTCTGAAGGCTCTCGATTAGCGCGTCGTGGCCAGTTGCAATTGCAGGCATCTTCTTAGTGCGTTGAATAATATCGTATTTTAATCGGGCAAACCCGACTTTTGGCCCTGAAAAAATTAATCCGGAAGGGGGCGTAAATCTTGAGCCAATTGCCCCCTTTCCAAAAAGCCGCCAAAGATATAAAAACCAAAGCCATAAATCCCACAAACTTCCACCTCTTTTTTTTAAATGAAAAGCAAACCTTCAGTTAATAATTTGGCGAGGCCTAAAAAAACAAAGCATTCTCAAAATTAAAATTGGAAAATGGATACAATACTTGCCCGTTACGCCCATCTGCTCACCCATTATTGCCTTCAGGTTCGCCCCGGCGATAAGGTGTTCATCGCCAGTACTTTACTTGCTGAGCCATTGGTACGCGAAGTTTACCGCGAAGCCTATGCTGCCGGGGCCTCGCTAGTAGAGTGCGACCTGGTTTTTCGCGAACGAGACCGATTATTTTTTCAGCATGCATCCGAGGAAGCGCTACGCACCCCACCCACCCTCCAGCAACTCGCTATGGAGACTTTTGACTGCTATCTCAACATTCGCGCACCTTACAACCTCCGGGAAGGCAACGGGGCTAGTGCCGAAAGCGCACAAATGCGCAATGAAGCCCTCGCGCAGCTCAATAAAAACTATTTTGAACGCACGGCAGATCGTCGGCTACGCAGGAATCTATGCCAATATCCAACAGATGCTTCGGCGCAGGAAGCTGGCATGAGTCTGAGCGAGTATGAGCAGTTTGTATTTGGCGCCTGCAAACTTTTCAACGAAGATCCCGAAGCGGCCTGGCTTGGGGTACGCGCCAGCCAGCAAGGCATTGTGGATCATCTGAACCGCTGCGAAACGGTTCGATACTGCGCCGACGGCACCGATATTCAATTTAATACGAAAGGTCGGATCTGGATGAATTCGGATGGGCAGACCAATATGCCGTCGGGAGAAGTGTATACCAGCCCTGTGGAGGACAGTGTGAATGGCACCGTACATTTTTCCTATCCCTGTATTTATCAGGGTACCGAAGTAGAAGGCGTGACGCTATGGGTGAGGGATGGTCTGATTGAACGCTGGGAGGCCCGGCGCGGGCAGGAATTTCTGGACTACATTTTCAGTCTACCCGGAACTCGGCGTTTTGGCGAAGCCGCCATTGGCACAAACTACGACATCCAGCGTATCACGAAGAACATCCTGTTCGATGAGAAAATCGGCGGTAGCATCCACATGGCCATTGGACAAAGTTACTTGCAAACGGGCGGCAAAAACGAATCTGCGGTGCACTGGGATATGATTACAGATATGACAAAGGGTGGGGAGATTTGGGCAGATGGGGAGCGGATTTATTTGGATGGGCGGTTTTTGATCTGAGGAATTATTAGTACTTTTGTATAAAATTCAACCCATGGAAGCTGTAGAGATCCTTCAGTTTTTGAGAGATAACAAATCCATGTTTCAACAAAGCATGGGGGTGCAGAATATTGGACTTTTTGGTTCCCACGCAAAAGGCATCGCGCGAGCCGATAGCGACATTGACATCTTCGTTGAAATGCCGCCGGATTTTTCAAACCTTATGCGTTTGCAACAATATCTTGAAACGCAGCTTGGACATCCGTTGGACAGTATGCCAGCGGGAGTATCCACGAACTACTTGCAACCTGGCAGTAAACATGAATCTGTGGAGCATTGGGATATGATTACAGATATGACAAAGGGCGGGGAGATCTGGGCAGATGGGGAACGGATTTATTTGGATGAGCGGTTTTGATTTGAGGAATCTTTTTGGGGCACCGCGTTCCTTATACTTTAAAACACCCTCAATGGCACAGGACGCATCCATCTGCCAGATTCGTTATTTTTGGCAAACACCCAAAAAATACCGCTGTTCCGAATCGGAGGCAGGTCGTAAATTTTTCCCTGATGGCTTACATGGAATACCACCCTGCCGATTGCGTCAATGATCATAATTTCAGAAAAGTCCCCTTTACTGGACAACCGTGACGGCGATTCTTTATCTATCACGTTTGGCTGCACATAAATGTAGTGGCTATCTCCGTCAACATTTGGGATGCCAACGATTGGAGCTTTGAGCTCGAATCGAAAAATGACCTTGCAGCCAAGCGAATCCGTAATGGTCAAGATATAAGAACCCGCACTTAGCCCGCTGATAGATAGCGTGGAATCTCCTGTGCTCCAGGCAAGTTGGTAAGGCGGCACTCCGTTTTGAATATTGCTTACTTCAATGTTTCCATCTTGCGCCGTCAAATTGGATGGGCTTAGCAGAAGCGAATCGATGGATACAGCCACAAAAGCTGGCATGAGCAATGTGTCCAAATATGCAATACCGTGGGCATCCGTAACCGTGAACGCATATTGCCCGACGGGCAAGTCCGTAACAGATTCCCCACTTTCAGCCCCATTCCACCATTCCGTGGCATAAGGGCCACAGGTGTTGCCAGCAAAATCAAAAGCACCTGTAGCAGGGCTGTGGCAACTGTATTGAGCTATATATCCCTGCAAAAAGAGCTTGTTTTCAAATGCCCCAATATCTGGCAATCCATTTTCGATACGATTCCCATCGTTGAGATCAGCAGATAAACCCAATTGGGTAAGCAGTTGCACGTCACCTTTGTTGATGCCAGGGGAGCAGCCCTCAAGCCGATAGTCTCCCGCAGCTTTATCTACAAAGAGGGGCGAAACACCCCAAAAATTACTCGTATCACAATGCGCATCATTGCCGAACTGGTAGGTTTGGCTGCAAGAGTTTGCGCCGAAAACATTGTTTTTTAATTGGAGATAACACAGCGAGTCATAGAATAAGCGCATCGAATCTTGAAGCGGCTGGTCAAAAACACAGGAGTTGAACGTTGCAAAATCGATGTTTCTCAGGTGGAACAAGTATGAAAGGGTATCGCCGCTATGCCCGTTTGGGAAGTGGTTGTCAGAGAACGTACAGTAGTTCCAGGTAGCCGTGGAGGTGTGGTTGGTTATATTGTGCCTTCTTGCATCGAAGAAAAGCCCTGTGTTTCCCTGGAAAAGGTTTTGGTTGAAAGTCCAAGCCTTGTTGTCTACGGGATAAATATTCCCCTGGACGGTCTCAAATGCGATCAGAGTTTGATAAGTGTTTCGATCAAAAATGCTGTTCTCTACCGTTGTTAACTTGGCATATTCTGCAGTAATTTGATCTAAAAAAAGTGCTCTCCCAAGTATGTTATCGCGAAAAGCGCATTGTGAAATATTTGCAGAGTAAAAACTTCGAAACAGATGAGTTTCTTCATTTTGTTCAAATATACAATTTCTTATTTGTTGTTTTAATGACGAAAATAAGAAACTACCAGATGAAGAAAGCAAATTCCCTAAGTTATTGACATTTTTATTGCTCAAAAAAGTGTCTTGATCTAAAAAATTAGCCCTGGTACCGCCAATTGAAAAAAGGTCTCCTCCGGAATGTACGTTGTTGTAAAACATACAGTTTTTCATCACAGCCGTGTCGCCGCCAATACCTGCCATTAGGGTGTTTGACCCTAGGAGATCTCCAACTTCGCAATCCTTGAATTGGCTGTATTCTAAAATCACTTTTTTTATCTTATTGTAAGGGGTTATCCCTAATACAATTGATGGTTCTCCTGGAAGACTTCGGTGTCGTAGAAAAGCGCAATGGGAAATAAAAATTGAGTCGGTAGAGTTGCCTACGAACCACAATCCTGAGCCACCAATCCCGTCCAGAAACTGGCAATTTTCTACGCGAAAATTAGATTGGCCATTCTGCTGCAAGACAAAGATATGGGCACCATTGCTGACAGCACGGTTACGCCGGAAAACACAGTTTTCCGCTTTAAGCCTATTAATACTGCCTGTTTTTATATATAGTCCACCTCCGGATTTTCGATGGCTGAAAGATAAATCATTGGGATTGTTACTCGTGGCAGCTCCTTCTTCAATGATGAGTCCTTCCAGTAGCGTAGTTTCATCCATGTCACCGCTTGAAGTCATTACAGAGTAGGAATTGTCACTACTATCTCCAAGCATCCCTACATCACCACTAAAAATTGTAGCATAAACATCCGGATTTTGAAGATCAGGATTTGGCCCTTCTCCAGCAAACCCGCCGCGTAGTCGAACGCCATTTTTTAGGTAAAACGTAGAATCTCTATTGATCCCGTTGGTGGGGCGGTAGGTGCCAGCCGCTATCCGAATCTCTGTGCCGTAGGTAGCCTGCCCCAGTGCTGGTTGAAGATTGGGCATTGCATTTGCCCAGCTCAAGCCGCTGCCGGATCCTTGCACATCGGCTTTTACATAGATAATTTGTTGGGCCAGGATGCTTGCAGATGCGAATAGCAGCACTATTGCGGTTGTGATGATGTTTTTCATGTGACGGGAGAAGCTGAGTGATGTAAAAAAGATGGGGATATGCCAGGTACGCGAATACAAGGCATATCCCCTAAAAATGGAAACTTATAGTTTGACGACTGGTGTCACCAGCGATTGCTGGCTATTGGTTGCTTTCAGGACATACATCCCGCTGGGCAACTGATCTGTTTGTAGGCTTGCCTCGGCTTGGCCGGGCTGAAGCGTTGTTTGGGACACTTCACGACCATTCAAATCAAGCAAAACGAAAACCGTTTCGGCCTTGGCTTCTCCCCCTAATGCTTTTACAAGGAGGCGGTCTTTAAATGGATTAGGATTAGAGGACACCGACAAGGGCTCTGAAAGTATACTCAGGTTGCCCTTCACATTTATTGGAACCTTGTTGCCATCCAATCGGTAAAAAACCTTTTCCATGTTGCTATTCCAAGCAAGCAACTCCGCGCCCTCTTGTATATCCTCTTGCAATTCCAGCACGATGCTTACCATTTGTGAGCCTTTGGAAAGATTGACCTCTTGGGTGTTTGGCTGTATCCAAAGGGCGCGGATTTCTCCGGCAGCATCCATCACGTTGTAATTGTTTCGCCCAAACCAGGGCAAGTCCTCTGTTTCGAGCCCTACAATGCTCACCTTTTTGTTGTCGAAACGCATCCCTGCCTGCCAAGCTACTACATTTTGCAACGAGTCATTCAAGGTACAGGCTACGTTCACGAACGTTCCCTTCTTAAGCATTCGTGGTGCGGAGGCAAATGCCTCTTCTGAGCGATCTGTTGGAGGCGGTGCAAAAGGAATGGCGTAGCTGTTTGAAAAATTAACATCTCCCATTTTGACACCTACGGCTCCTCCTTTTCGAACCAAGTTGCCAGGAGAATAGTCGCCAGGCACGGCAGCGAAAAGTGTCGTATTGTAACTCCCTAAGTAACCGGGGTAGTATAGCGGTGCCGGGGTCAAAAATGGGTTAGCGACAAACTGGGCAAAAAATGCTGGGCTCTGTGTAAGATGCCTTGCGGGAATAAAACGCCAAGAGGGCACCGAAATAAAATTGGGGATATTGCCGAGGACAAATTGTGCAACTTCTTCAGCATCTCCAGGAAGAGGAGAGTTGACTCCTTGAGCAGTAATAGAACCATTATTGGTTACATCTGCAGCAATATTCGAGTACGGATTTACAAAACGTTGTGTCGGGGTCGCCGCCGCAATTCTAATCTGAACAACATCAAAAGTGGTCACACCATTCATTGGGTTGCTGTTGTAAGACCATGAAAACTGCATAAATCAGTCCCATCATCGTCCATCAAATAGTCACAGACATACCAACCAGCACTGACTCCTACGGGTGGAATGTTTTGTGTTGACGTAACCCGAAGGCATTGATTATAAAATGGGGTACCAGGAATATTCTGTGTTGCGCTAACATTAACGTCATCGAATCCATTAAACGGGTCAGGAAGGGCGAGTGGTGCGTAGTTAAGAACTCTACTTATTATTGTGAAAGGTGGCCCTAACGATGGAGGATCAGAAGGTGTTGGCAGACTATTTGTTGGATCGTAATTCTGCTCAGTAAATACGTTAAGGCACAAACAAAATAAAAACAATTGAAAACATATTGTTTTTAAATTAGGGGATGGCAATCACAAATTGTTTCATAAAAATCGATTTTAGTGGTAAAAAATTGAGTGCAAACTTATCGAATAGATTTTGAATTTACAAAATATTTAACATAACCAATCCCAAATGTCCAGTTACTTTGGAATCGCCCCCCCCCTTTCCAACAACAAAATTATTTACCCTTAGCTTTTTTTGTTTTATTAGAAACTTTGAAATAACTTTGCATTTCAAAGTAATTTTAAATTTAAAAATCTTAAACATGGAATCCACCCACCCGACTACCGCAAATCATACTCAAAACCCACCTGAACCCTCCTTTTTTCAACGTTTTGGCACCTCACTTAAAGGCGTAGTCATCTTTTTCCTGATGCTCGTGCTGCTCATCCCAACCTCCATGATCGAAAGCCTGATCTATGAGCGGGAGAGCCGACAAAATGAAGCCATCAATGAAGTGAGCAGCAAATGGGGTCTGCGGCAGACTGTTAGCGGCCCGATTCTAGTACTGCCCTACGAGCAAACCCATCGCAGCGCCGACAATAAAGAGGTATATCAAGAAACCAAATACGCCTATTTTCTACCGGATGAACTGCGGATAAACGGCCAGGTAGACCCCGAAAAACGCCATCGCGGTATCTTCGATGTGGTCTTGTACAGTAGTCAACTGACCCTGGAAGGTGCTTTTAGTCAACCCGTTGTGCAGAAGTTGATCCCCGGAGATGCGACGGTGCTTTGGGATAAAGCCACGCTCGTAATGGGCATACCCGATCTGCGTGGCCTCAAAGATCAGGTGAGCCTGCAATGGGACAATAAGCCTTTTGTATTCGATCCAGGCATCCCCGTTTCGGGTCTGGCCGAAAGCGGCATTCATGTGCCTGTTTCGCTCAGTACGGGCGACAAGCATCCCTTCAAAATTGAACTCGCGCTGAAAGGCTCAGGAACTTTGCTTTTTACGCCGCTCGGCAAGGTGACAGAAGTCAAAATTATCTCTCCATGGGCAGATCCAAGTTTTACAGGCGCATTTTTGCCCGACGACAAAAAGGTGTCCACTGCCGGATTTGAAGCCAACTGGAAAGTCTTGAATTTGAATCGAAATTACCCGCAGCAATGGATTAGCGAACAAAATATTGGCTTTGGCGACAGTGCTTTTGGGGTTGATTTTCTTTTGCCTGTGGACAACTACCAAAAGTCTACTCGCTCCGTGAAATATGCCATTCTTTTCATTGGACTTACATTTCTCACCATTTTCTTCATCGAAATGGGGCAATCCAGGCGGGTGCACCCCTTCCAGTATGCGCTTATTGGCCTGGCCCTCGTGATTTTTTACACCTTGCTGGTGTCAATTTCAGAGCACGTTCCATTTAATTCAGCCTACTTGATTGCAGCTGCCATGACGATTGGGATGACGGGATTGTACGCTCGATCGCTGTTTCAATCTACCCGAATGGCTTTGTTTGTGAGCGGAACCTTGACCGTGCTTTATGGCTTTTTATTTGTGGTGTTGCAACAACAGGATTACGCGTTGTTGATTGGAAGTCTGGGCCTGTTTGCCATTTTGGCGGTGGTGATGTATGTGTCCAGACGAATTAATTGGCAAGGATGATGTTAGACCATTGGAGGATGAACAGGATGTGCATTTTACAAATTACATCCTGTTCATCCCGTAAATCCTGTCAAAAAAACATCCAATTCTAACCCATTTCGTAACTGGTTATGCCGTTTGACTTTTGCCACTAATTGCACGAATTTGCACAAATTAATACAAACTTGTTATCCAAATCAATGCAATTGGTGGCAAAAAATACTTGGAGGCTAAGTAGTTGCCCCAATTCCTTCCTTTCTTGAACATGAAAAACAAGATTTTCAGCACGGGCCTCCGCGTCGCGCAAAGGGTGATCTTTGCCCGTCAGTTAGATTTTGGAACCACAAGCCGTACTTTTGCCTAATGACCGACAATGCCTTACAACAAACCACCGACCTGATCCGAACCCCCTTTGAGCTAGAATCCGCACCAGCACCCGCCAGCGAAGCCGAGTTGCTCGCACTGCTTGCGGAGCGCATTGAAGAAATGCTCCTACATCGCCCGGATTATATCATGAGTTTGCTGTACCGACTGGATGTGTTG
>Ga0105048_10019784_pt1 | contig 10303 bp, 7 predicted proteins | sample MAT05_FD_78382 | JGI IMG/M metagenome (GOLD analysis project Ga0105048, IMG submission 78382) | Freshwater microbial communities from Lake Fryxell liftoff mats and glacier meltwater in Antarctica - MAT-05 | ecosystem: Environmental > Aquatic > Freshwater > Ice > Liftoff microbial mat | place...
CGGCGCCGTGATTTTTACCTGTCGCCTCACCGGATACCGTGAATCGCTCCCCGGCATCAGACAGCCAGCCCCGACCTTCAATGCCCTTTGTTCAACGGGCTGCTAGCCCTTCACGCCGCCTGCGGTCAGGCCCCCGACCAGGTATTTCTGGAGCACGAAGAACAGCGCCATCACCGGAGCGGAGACGATCAGCGCTCCAGCGGCGAAGTGACCCCACTCGGTTTTGTACTCACCGACGAAGCGCTGCAACGCGACAGGCAAGGTGAAGTGGCTCGAGTCGTTGAGCAGTGTCGCGGCCAGAATGAACTCGTTCCACGCGGTCATGAAGCTGAACAACGCGGTGACGGCCAGCGCCGGTGTCGCCAGTGGCAAGACGATCTTCACGAAGACTTGCGCGGGCGAGGCGCCGTCCATGATCGCGGCTTCTTCGAGCTCACGCGGAATCGTGTCGAAGTAGCCCTTCAGCATCCACACGCAGAACGGGAGTGACGAGGTCGCGTACACCAGCACCAGGCCGCTGAGGGTGTCGAGCAAGCCGAGCTTCTGCAGCAATGAATAGAGCGGCACCAACATCAGGGTCGCGGGGAACATCTGGGTCACCAGCAACAGCTGCAAGCCGCCGTTCCTGCCGGGGAACTTGAAGCGCGAGAGGGCGTAGGCGGCAGTGACGGCGAGCGAGAGGCCGACGATGGTGGTCGCTCCCGAGACGACGATGCTGGCGAGCAGTTGGCGACCGAACAACCACCGGCCCTGCTGATCAGTCGACCCGACGATGTCGGTGAAGTTCGCGAACGTCACTGCGGTGGGCAGCGGGTTGAGGCTCAGTGACATGGTCTGGGCCGGAGACAGCGCCAGCTTCACCACCCACAGCACGGGGTACAGCGCCACCACGCACATCAACGACAAGATGGCGTGCACTCCCGCCATTCGCCATGCCGAGACCTGCTTCATTCGGCCCTCGCTTCGGCGCCGAGCCGATTGGTGACGCGCGACCAGGCGAAGAGCACGAAGAAGATCAGCACCGAGTACGCCGCGGCGAACCCGTACTGCTCGTTTCGTTGAAACGCCCAGCGGTACGCTTCGCTGACCAGAATGTCGGTCGCGCCGCCGGGCTCTCCGCCGCTGACCAGGTAGATGATGTTGAACATATTGAACGTCCACACCAGGCCCAGAATGATCGCTGGCAGCAGCGCGGGTCGGAGCAACGGCAGCGTGATGCGGCGGAACTGCACCCACTTCGACGCGCCATCGACCTCGGCGGCCTCGTAGAGGTCATCGGGTATCGACTGCAGCCCGCCCAGCGCGACCACCATCATGAAGGGGAAGCCCATCCACGTGTTGGTGATCACGTTTGCGGCGAACGAGGTGGAGAAGTGCGTGAACCAGCTGATGGGCTCGATGCCGAGCGCCGCGAGCAGCGCGTTCATCGCTCCGAACTGCCGGTGGAACATGCCTCGCCACATCAGAGCGGTGATGTAGTTGGGCACCGCCCACGGGAGGATCAGCACCACCCGGTAAAACCCGCGCAGCTTGAGCAGCGGGTTCTTGAGCAGAATCGCCAGGAACAAGCCGATGATCACGTGCAGCGAGACGTTCAAGAACGTCCACCCGATGGTGACGGCGAGCGTGAAATAGAACGAGAGCGGTTCGGTGATCCGGTACCCGCGCGAGGTGAGGATATCGACGAAGTTCGCCAGGCCGACGAACGAGTACTCTCCCGCCTCGTGGTGAAAGACCGAGAGCGAGATGCCGACCGCGAAGGGAATGACGATCAGCACGAGCACGCCGACCGCGGCAGGTGCGACCCAGGCGAGGCCTCTCCAGGCTTCGGGGTAACGCTGGGCGAAGGTGCATTTCTGCATCGCCGTCGCGCGGCGTACGACGAGCGCGCTCGCGGCGATCGCGATCAGCACCAGACCTGCGAGCCATGGCTTCGGGTCGGCGTCGTCAGGCCGCTCGCGGTTGAGCGCGCGATACCGTCGTTCGGCGAGCGCTCCTGCGTCTTCGGGCGGCGTGCCACCTTGCAACACCGCTCGCAGCGCCAACTTCATCGGCTCCCAGACTCGCGCCATCTCGAGGGTGTTGGGCGTCGGCGTCGCCAATTCCGCGGCGGCACGAAACGAAGCGACCAACGGGTCTCGCGCGACGAGCTCGTTGTCATACGCAGCGAGCTCCGCGGGAATTTGTCGACCGAGGGTGACCCGCGCGACGGTGGCTTGACCGACCGAGAGAAACTTCGCCAACGCTTCGGCCTGCTCGGGCTGCCGGGTCATCGACGAGACGAACGCCGCTTCGACCCCGAGAAAAGGCGCCATCTGGGCGTCGTGATTCTCCGAGACGCGAGGCAACGGGGCGATGGCCCACTTGCGGCTCGCGTCGATCTCACCCGCGAACCAGGGCCCGCTGATCACCATCGCCGCTTTGCCCTCATTGAAGAGCGACTTCACCAGCGCGCCAGACACTTCGGTCGGCATGAACTGGAGGTCTTGCAGGCCCTTCACCCACTTGAGCGAATTCGCCATGCCTTCGGTGTTGAGCTGAGCGCGGCCGTTGGCATCGAAGAGCGCTCCACCGAACCCGGCCAGAATCGGTGCGTGAAAATAGAAGTCGGCGGCTTCGTAGACGAGGCCGTAGCGGTTGGCGCTTGCTTCGCTGAGCGAGGGCAACGCCTCGAGCAGTTCGGCGGTGGTGGTGGGGGCCCGAGCGACGAGGTCGGTGTTGTAATAGAGCGCCAGACACTTGAGCGAGAGCGGGTAGCCGTACCACTGGCCGTCGAGCTCCAACGCGTCAATGGCCGAGGTGATGTAGGCGCTTCGATTCAGCGAGGTCGAGGGCGCGACCACTTTGAGCCGGTGAAATTGTCGCAGCCGTTCGTGGGCGAAGATGAAGACGTCGGGGCCTGCATCGTGCGGTATCGCCGAGGTGAGCTTCGAAGAGAACGCGTCGTACGGCACCGCGAGGAGCTCGACCGGTGTGCCAGTCGCCTTGGTGAAATCGGCGACCGCGCGCTCGAGGGCCTGCTCTTCGCCACCCCGGTACGCGTGCCAGAGCTTGAGCGGCACGTCGGCGAACGCGAATGACGGAAGGAGGGCGAGGAGGAGGGCCAGGAACCGAGGCGTCTCTGGGCGAACGGTTGCGTTCATGGCGGGTGTCGCAACGCTCGCGCCCCATCGCTCGAGAAGAAGTGCGCCACATCGCCGGTGAGCGCGACGTGAACATTCTCGCCGACCTCGACGCCACGCGTGCCGTCGAAGCGCGCGGTGACCGGGCCGGCCTCGGTCTTTAAGAATGCGAACCCATCGAAGCCCAACCGTTCGATCGCCTCGACCTCGCCCGAAATCGGCCCCTCCGTCGCGATGCGCAGGTCTTGCGGTCGCAGCCCGAGCTTCATCACGCCGCTCTCGCTCAAATCGCCCGGAGCCGGCAGCACCAGCCCCTTCGCACGCACCGACGTGCCCTCACGGGTCACCTCGAGCATGTTCATCGCGGGCGAGCCCAGAAACGTGGCCACGAACACGTTGTCAGGCCGATGGTACAGCTCGAGCGGTTTGCCCAGTTGCTGAAGCACACCCTTGTCGAACACCGCCACCCGATTCGCGAGCGTCATCGCCTCGACCTGATCATGGGTGACGTAGATCATCGTCACTCCAAGTTGCCGATGCAGCCGCGCCAGCTCACCGCGCATCTGTACCCGCAGGGCCGTGTCGAGGTTCGAGAGCGGCTCGTCGAACAAGAAGATGTTCGGCCTGCGAACGATCACCCGGCCCATTGCCACGCGCTGTCGCTGGCCGCCGCTGAGCGCCTTGGGCTTTCGCTCGAGCAGCGGCTCCAACTCGAGCAACTTTGCCGCCGCCCGCACCCGCGTTTCAATCTCGGCCTTCGGCATCTTTCGCAGCTCGAGCCCGAACGCCATGTTTTCGCGCACCGACATGTGCGGGTAGAGCGCGTAACTCTGAAACACCATGCCGATGTCGCGATCGCGCGGAGGTACCTCGTTGACCCGTCGCCCGCCGACGACGATGTCGCCCGCGTCGACTGTCTCGAGGCCGGCGATCAGCCGCAGCAGCGTGGTCTTGCCACACCCCGAAGGCCCGACGAAGACGATGAACTCGCCGGCTTGCACGTGCAGGTCGACCCCTCGCACCACGGGCGTCTCACCGAAGCTTTTGCGAATGCCGACCAGCTTGACGTCAGACACGGGGCGGCTCTCTACCGCGAGTCGCAGCGCGCGCTTTCGCGTTTATTATGCCGCATTGCGGCATGAGCTCTCAGGAGACTCTGGTAGAGACGCGCGCGAGGTATTGATTGCGCACTTTCCGACTGATCTTCTTTTTCATTCTCGCCGCGGCCGCGGTGGGGTGCCCGCCGATCGATGGCGCGAAGCTGTACCAGACGCAAGACAAGGCCCCGTCGCTCGACCCGGGTGCGATTGAAAATCTCGATCACCTCGGCCCGACCATCGTCGATAAGGGCGTGAACTTCGGGGTCTACTCGGAGCACGCCGAGCGCATCGAGATTCTGCTCTTCGACGACCCCGACACCGACCGACCCACCCGCCAATTTCCGCTCAAGCGCTTCGGCGACGTGTGGAATCTCTACGTCGAAGGCATCGGCGAAGGGCAGCACTACGGCTTCATCGCCTGGGGCCCCAACTGGCCGTACGACCCGAAGTTCTTGCCCGGGTCGATCACCGGTTTCAAAGCCGACGTCGATAGGCTGGGCAACCGCTTCAACCCGAACAAGCTGCTCTTCGACCCGTACGGCAAGGCACTGCACCGCGATCACGACTGGTCGAAGGGGAGCCTCGCCAGCGGCCCCAAGCGCACCGAGTCGACCTGGGCGGCGGCCTCGAAGAGCGTGGTGGTGAAGAGCAAGTACGTCTGGTCAGAGAACGAATCGGCGTTTCGCAAAAAGCGCCAAATCGGCGAGTACCCCGGCCACCGGTGGAACGACCTGATCCTCTACGAGCTGCACCCGAAGGGCTTCACCGCCAGCGCCGCGTCGGGCGTGCTCAACCCGGGCACCTACAAAGGCCTCGGTGACAAGGCCCCGTACCTCAAAGACCTCGGCATCACCGCGGTGCACATCATGCCACCGTTCGAGAAGCCAAGTGACGGAGGCTACTGGGGTTACAACTCACTCAGCTTCTTCACCGCCGAGCGCACCTTCGCTTCGAAGAGCCGCCGCGAAGAGGTCATCGACGAGTTCAAAGGCATGGTCGACGCCTTTCACCAGAACGACATCGAGGTGCTGCTCGACGTGGTCTACAACCACACCGGCGAGGGCGGCTTCTGGCGCTACAAGCGGGTCGACGCCGAGCCAGACAAAGAGACCGCGGGAGCGCTCAAGAACTTCGAGGACAAAGAAGTGGCGGGCCTCTACTCGTACCGCGGGCTCGACAACATCGCGTACTACGCGCTGGCGCAGGACCCGCAGTATTACGTGGCCAACTCAGGCGTGGGCAACGACACCCGCGCCAACCACCGACCGATGCGCCGGCTTATTCTCGACTCGCTCCGGTACTGGGTTGATGAAATGCACGTCGACGGGTTTCGCTTCGACCTCGCGCCGCTCTTGCGAGCGCGCGATGGCGAGTACAACGTCATCGAAGACTCGAAGAACACCGTGGTGCAAGACGTCATCGATGACCCGGTTCTGCAGAAGTACCACACCCGCATTATCGCCGAACCGTGGGCCTACAGCGCGTACCTGATGGGCAACTTCCCCTCGGCGTCGAACAAAGCAGGCACTGCCTGGGGCGAGTGGAACGGGCCCTTTCGCGACTGGTGGCGCTCGTTCTTCAACATCGACGACTTCCCCTTCAACAAGGTCGACACCACCAACGGTCAAGGCGGCGGCTTTTTTCTGACCGGCAGCTTCGACTGGTTCAACTGGAACCAGCGCAAGCCCTACCACTCGACCAACTTCATCACCGTGCACGACGGCTTCACCATGTACGACCTGCTCAGCTTCGGCAGCGTGCAGAACCAGTGCGGCCCGCTCAACCCGGTCTGCTGCGACGACCCGTCGAACTCGTTCTGCGACCCGGAGCTCGACAAGATACCGAAGACCCAGTGGGAGAACCGCTCGCGCAACTGGGGCCCCGAGGGCGAGCCGATGAAGCGGCAGATCATTCGCAACTTCTTCACTGTGATGTTGATCAGCCACGGCACGCCGCTGCTGTACCAGGGCGATGAGTGGCTCCGCACCCAGCTGGGCAACAGCAACGCCTACGGCACCCTCGCCGACAACGAGTACAACTGGATGGATTGGGGTGTGTATGAGGCGCAGGATCATCGCCAACGAATGCACGACTTCGTGAAGCAGATGATTCGCTTTCGAAAAGACCACCAGTACGCGCTCGCCCCACTGGAGTACGGCCAAGGCGCGCCGTTTCAGTGGAAGAGCCCTGAGGGCGGCCCGGCCCGCTGGTCATCGAAGCAAATGATGCTTCACTACGACGACCCGACCAAGGGCCCCGAGCTGGCGATCGCCATCAACGGCGAGACCTCCGAGGTCACCTTTACCCTGCCTCCCGGCCGCACCTGGAAGCGAGTGGTAGACACGCAGTCGTATTGGGATCTTCCCGAGACACTGCAAACGCTTTCGAAGCCCCCCCGCGTCTCGAACAACGTCTGGCTCGAGGGAGCGGAGACCGCCCTCGGCACCTATGTGGCGAAACCGCGTTCGATCGTCATCTTCGAGGCGCACTGAGGCCAGCCGCCAGCTCCCACAGTGTCGGTATGAACCGCAGGTTGCATTTCAATTTTCTCCGATGCACGCTTCGCGGCGCTTCACCGGGGGAGCACATGACAATCGAAACGTTCGTATCGAAGTACCGAGACTCGTACTCGCAAGCCCGTCGTTTTTCTCGCGTGCCCGCGACCTTTCCAGTCTTCATTCGCAGCGACGAATTGAGAATGGCTGACCACGCGATCGATCTTTCTGAGGGCGGCATGCGCCTCGAGACCGATACGCCGCTGCCGAGCATGTCGCTGGTCGCGCTTCACCTCGAGCTCCCGCGAGGCGAATCGATCGATGTCATCGGCCGGGTGATGTGGGCGATGAATGGCTCGATGGGCATTCGTTTCGAGCAGCGTGACCCGTTGTTGCTAGAGACCATCGACCGCCTCCGCCGCGAGCTCGACACCATCTAATTTCGACGCTCGCGCGCCGTTGACGATCGTGTATGTCAGCGCGCGCAAGTGCGCCGCTCTTCTCTCACCGTCTTCATCGCGTGGCTCGGGGTGCTCTGCGCGACCTCGGCGCTCGCCCAGGCCCCAGACAGTCGCTTCAGCGCGGGTGGGTACTACCGCATCATGGCCCGCCCCGATTTTCAGGGTGGCGACGGCCGTCTCGGCTACGGCAACCTCTACGGTCGTTTGATGAACGAGGGCCCGTACGCGGCGCTCGAGATGAAGCTCGATCTGCTACAGGCGCCTCCGGGCACGACCGAGATCTGGGCCAGTCTTCACGCGCGCATCGAGGGCGGCACGGTGTTCTCGGCCGACTCGTCAAACGGCAGCCTGGCGAATTTTCGGGTCAGCCAGCTCTATGCGCGCGCCGGCAACATTCTCGCGCCGAACGTGGTCTGGCAGCTCGGCACCCAGCAGTACTTCTTCGGAGACCTCGGCCTCTACGACATTCGCCCGGCGCAGCTCTTCGACGACACCATTGGTCTGTCGGCCCGCTATCTCGCCGAGAAGTTCGACCTGCTGCTGACCATCGGCGACGCGGGTTTCGCTGCGAGGGGCCTGCAGTACGTGCCGTTGCTCACCGCCGGCGCCGCGATTCGCGCCCGGTTCGGTGGCCACTTCGAATTAGGGGGCGGTGCCCAGGTCTCGGTGGAGCCCTTCATCGACGGCAATCGCAACAGCAGCTACGTCACGCCGACCGTGCGCTACGAGGAGTACGTGCGACGAGAAGTGCTGCAGCGCTACCTCGAAGACTTCCCGCTCGGGTTCAACCAGTTTCCGCTCCCGCGGCCGTCGGCCGACACCAGCGCCTCGTATCGTGCGGTCGGCTACCTGGGCTTCGGCGGCTTCGGCCCGGTGAGGTGGGACAACTTCTTCATTCGCTATCAGCGGTTGCACCCGCAGAATTTCTACACTGACACCGACGCGAACAGCGGCCGCTCGGTGCAGATCTACGTGGCTGACCTGACGCGAGATCGCTACGCGCTGTTGATGGGCAATGAGCTGCAGCTCAAGCTGATACCCGACCGGCTCGATGCGGTGTGGTCGGTGCTGTACAGCCAGAACCGCGACTACGCGAACAGCATCAAGGCCTCGGAAGACAATCGAATCGCGATGTCGACGGTGCTGCGGCTGCAGCTCTATTTCACCCGCTCGTTGCACCTGCTGTTCGAAACGTCGATCGCGCAAGAGCAGTCGCTCAACGGCAATCTGTATCGCAGCAACTTCGACGCGATCTTCTCCAGCAGCCAGGGCGTGGCTGATGCGCGCGGGCTCGAGTACGGCGACATGAAGACCCGAAACACGGTACAGCTCAAGACCGGCCTGGTGCTCAACCCGACGGGGTTCGGCATCTACGCGCGCCCGTCGATTCGGTTGCTCTACGGCTTTCAGCACTCGACCCAGCACGCGGCCTTCGGCAACGCTTTCGTTCAACAACTCGACCAGTTCGACGCCTTCAGGCCCAGGAGCACCATCTCGTGGCACCACTTGGTTTCGCTCGAGTCGGAGGGTTGGTTTTGAGCCGCGCTCCCCGGCTGCTGGCAGTGCTCTCGGTGCTCGGGCTGCTCGGTGGCGCGTGCATACCGCGCATACCCATTCAGCGGCTGCCCACCACCACGCCGATCGCGGTGGCCTACGTGGTCGACCCTGCGTTCGCCGGAGAGCCGACGACCGCGCCCGAGAAGCTCAAGGCGGTCATCGCCGCCATACTGGCTGAGCGAAACCTGCAACCGGTCGAGCTGCCGCTGGAGGTCGTCAAGGGCGGCAAGCTCACCGACACCCGCATGGCGGCGATGCGCGAGGCCGACACCCAGACGCCGTACCTCTTGCTGGTCGAGCTGAGGGTGCAGTTCTTCTCGCAGCTCGATGGCCGCTATCGCTGGGAGGTGGGCACCACGCTCACCGCTGAGCGCCGCCAGGGCACCCAGGTCAAAGACCCGTTCGAGGTGCCGATCGTCCTGATCTACGACCACGAGAAGCAGGACGCGGCGATGGTGGCGGCCTCCCATGACATCGGCTCGAGGCTCGGGGTGTTGCTCGACGGGCTGTTGTCTGCGAGCGCAACCGCGCCGACCGCCGCGTCAGCCAAACCCGGTGCGATCTACTTCGTGATGGTCGACCGGTTTCTCAACGGCAACCACGCCAACGATGCCGACGCCGACCCGAGCGATCTCTCGGCATTTCACGGCGGAGATCTCGACGGCCTCATCGATCGGCTCGACTGGCTGCAGTCACTGGGCATCGACACCGTCTGGCTCTCGCCGATTTTCACCATGCGCACCGAGCAGTGGCACGGCTACGGCGCCTTTCACGGGTATTGGACGTTCGATCTCGCTTCCCTCGAGCCGCGCTTCGGCACCGAGCAGACCGTAGTCAAGTTGCGTCAGGCGCTCCGCACCCGGGGCATGAAGTTGGTGCTCGACCTGGTGCTCAACCACGTGGGCCCGGACGCACCGGTGATCGCGGCGCACCCGGGCTGGTTTCATCGGCGGGGCGGGGTGACTGATTGGCACGATGCCACTCAGCTCGAGACCTTCGACGTGCATGGTCTGCCTGACCTGGCGCAAGAGAACCCCGAGGTCGCTGCGTCTTTGCGCGCGGCGACCCGGAGGTGGCTTCGACCTCGCCCAGCCTGATGGCTTTCGCCTCGACGCGGTGAAGCACGTGCCCCTCTCGTACTGGGCCGATTTTAATCGCGAATTCGGGGCACCGGGTCGAATGCTGCTCGGCGAGCTGCTCGATGGAGACCCCTCGGTCGTCGCCCGCACCTGGCGCGAAGGCGGCTTCACCGCGATGTTCGACTTCCCGCTCGCGTTCGCCATCGCCGACGTGTTCTGCCGAGATCAACCGGTGGCGAAGCTGGCCGCGGTGCTCACCCATGATCGCCGTTACCCCGACCCCTCGCAGCTGGTCACGCTGGTCGACAACCATGATCTGCCGCGCATCGCCTCGCTCTGCGGCCACGATGAGCGCCGGCTCCGTGACGCGCTCGTCTTCTTGCTGAGCACCCGCGGCATTCCCTCGCTTATCTGGGGCACCGAGATCGGCCTCGACGGTGAGAAAGAGCCCGAGAATCGAAAGTCGATGCGCTTCGTCGCCGCGCCCGC
>Ga0105048_10019786_pt1 | contig 10302 bp, 9 predicted proteins | sample MAT05_FD_78382 | JGI IMG/M metagenome (GOLD analysis project Ga0105048, IMG submission 78382) | Freshwater microbial communities from Lake Fryxell liftoff mats and glacier meltwater in Antarctica - MAT-05 | ecosystem: Environmental > Aquatic > Freshwater > Ice > Liftoff microbial mat | place...
CCGCAATGAGCAATCGCAGGAGCCATGTTTTTCCGCGTGCGTTCAAGTCATTCACCCTGCCGGCGGAGATGCCAGTATCAACGGTACTGCCGGACGAGTTGGTGGGCGGACATCTCGCGGATGTGCTGGACGGTTGGTTCACCAAACTTCTGCCGAACCATGTCGAGGTAGCGGGGATTGGTGTAATACTTGTTGAACGCGTCGTCACGGAAGCGGAGCACTTCGGCGGCGGTCAGGTGCTTGGTCGGTAGCGGCAGCGTATCCACGGCATGCTGCGAGTAACCGGTCCATGTTTTGGGTAACGCCCACTTTTCCTTGAGTGCTTGCAGGTAGAGCGGGGAGCCGGGATAGGCCATTGCACAGTAAAAGTTTCCGAACTCGCAGTTCAAATCCATCGCCATGTCCAGCGTCTGCTGCATCGTGGCGTGGTCATCCTCCGGCAAGCCGAAGATGTAGTTGCCGATGACGTAGATGCCGGCTTGGCCGACGCGCTGTAGTGTCCGGTAGATGTCTTCCTGATCGAAACCTTTATCCACTTCCTGGCGCACCTTCTCGTTGGCAGCCTCGATCCCAAACGCCAGCCAGTTGAAGCCGGCGGCCTTCAGTTTGTCCACCATCTCGTCGCGGACCGTGTCCACGCGGGCATAGGCCCAAATGTTTAACTTCAAACCGCGCTTGATGATTTCATCGCAAATGCCGCTCACGTGCCGGGGATTCAACACAAACATCTCGTCGGCGAACTTCACGTTGTACAAACCGTGTTTGTTGACGAGCATCTCCAGATCATCCACGACGCGTTTGGGCGACCAGAACCGATAACTATTGATGCTTTCCTTCATCCCGAGTTGTTTTTCGCCGCTCTTGAAGGGCGCTTGGATGCAGCAAAAACTGCAATGATAGGGACAGCCGAGGGTGGTGTAGATCGCGACGTACGGTTGGCGTTGAAGATGGCCGAGGCAGTGCCAATTGTGTGCGCGATACCGTTCCATCGGCAATAAATCCCACGCGATGCCGGGCATCTCGTTATCAACGTCCTTCACCAACGGCGCGGTGGCCAGCGAGCGGTGGATGCCGCCATCGCGATAGAGCAGGTCCGGCACCTTGTCGAAGCCGGTGTTGCCGGCTTGAATCGCGCGGATCAAATCCACCAGCGTCAGGAGGCCTTCACCGCAGCAAGCGAAGTCAGCTTTCTCGTCGCGCAATGTCTGTTCTGGCAATGCGGCGACGTGGCCGCCGACGAGGAGAATCGGTTGATCCGGGGCGGCTTCCTTCAACGCCGTGCAGACGGCGCTGGCGGCGGTCATGTTCTGAGTCGAAGCGGAAGGTTGATGTCCGTAGACGACGATGGCGGTCAGAGTGGAGCGAAGTTCGATAACGCGGGCGATGGTTTGCTCGACGGTCAGTTCCTCGGCTTCGGCGTCAATGATGATGACTTCAAATCCCTTCCTACGAACGAATGTCGCCATCAAGCCGGCCCAGACCGGCGGTTCAATGGCGCTCAGTGATGTGCCAAGTCCCTGATATACGGCGGTCCGGCTGCTGGGGTTAATGAGAACCAGATCGGGATGTTTCGTGGTCGTCATAGGTGGGGACTATGCCTCAGGGCACGCCAGCCGGCAACGCATTAAGCAGGTTGCACAGCTTGCTGATTTTCTCCGCCAGCAACGCTGGATAGTTGCCGATGTAGCAGCCGTAGAAGTGAACGTGATTGACGTTCGGATACTTCTCGCATTCCTCGTCGCCCAGAATGCGACGTAGGTATGGTTGCCGGAGCTGGTTACCGCCGCCGGACAAACCGCGACGGAATTCTACTCCCGCTTCTCGCAAAGTGGTTTCGACCCGGCCCCACAAGTCGGCGTCAGGTTTTTGGAGGACGAGCGTGAAGGCGTAGTTTGAACTGCCTTCGACAGCGAAGTCGGTTTGGTATTTGGCCGGGTCGAGTTGACTGAGAAACAGTTGCAAATTCGCTCGCCGGATTTCGTTATTCGCGTCGAGTCGCTTCAATTGGCTGCGGCCGATGATGCCGTTGATTTCGGAGGGACGGACGTTGTAGGCGGCGTAGGCAAAAATGAAGTCGGGGTTCAAATCGGGGTGTTGCTCGCTCCAGCGACGGACGACGTCGGGGGCGGTAGCTTCCCGGACCATGCCGTGCGAACGCAGCATCCGAATCACCTGATACAGGTCAGAATCGTTGGTGCAGACCATGCCCCCTTCGATCGTGCTGAGGTGGTGGGCGTAGTAGAATGAGAAATTGGACTGCCAGCCGAACGACCCGAGCTTGCGTCCTCGGAACGTGGCCCCGTGCGATTCGCAGACATCTTCGATGAGCGGGATGTTGCGCGCAGCGAGTTCGTCGAGCAACCTCTGGGAGAGCGCGTTGTAGCCGAGCACGTGGGTGACGAACACCGCACGGGTTTCGCTCGTCAGCTCTTGGAGGATTTGTTCGACGTCCATGCCGAGTGTCTGCCGGTCAATGTCCACGAAGACTGGCGTGAAGTCGCACTGCAATACCGACGCGATGTCTGAAACCCACGTCAACGGCGGGACGATGACTTCGCCGGTGCCGCGCAGTTCCCGGAGGGCGGTCATGCTCAGCAGATTCGCGGATGCGCCACTGTTGACCAGGACGCTGTGTTTGACGCCGAGCCACTCGCTCCACTCGCGTTCGAACGCGGCAACATTTTGTCCGTGGGTCAATTTCGGATCATTCTGCCGGAGATGCTCAATGACCGCATCCAAGTCGGCGCGCGAGATGTTTTCGGCCATCAATGGCCAATGAAGTTTCTCAAGGCTCATCGAAACCAAACGTGTCCTTCACAATATACGGGGGGCGCTGCCGGGTCTCGCGGAAGATGGCATTGATGTAGAGGCCCAACACACCGATCGTCAACAGTTGCACGCCGCCGAGCACGAGCATGGTGGCCATGATGGCCGCCCAGCCACCGAGCGTGTAGCCCAGCAGTTTCATGTCAAAGACGCCAATCAACCACAGGAACGCGCCAACCGACACGACAAAGCCGAGAAGCAACGCGATTTTCAGCGGGACATCCGAAAAGGAAATCAAGGCGGAGTCGAGAAAGTTGCTGATGACTTTCCAGCCCAACACAGGGAAGTGCGTATCACCGGCATGGCGCGCCTCGCGGTCATACTCCACTTGAACCTGTTTGAATCCGACCCAGGTGACCATGCCGCGGATAAACGGTTTTTGCTCGTTCATCTTGAGGAGTTCGTTGACGACGCGCCGGGACAATAACTTGAAGTCGCCGGAGTTGGGAACGAGTTTGATGTCCGAAGTGGTCCGGAGAATCCGATAACCCAGCCGGGTGATGGCCAGCTTTAACGCCCCTTCGCCTGCGCGCGAACGGCGGGTCGTGTACACGACTTCAACCTCCGGATCGGCCTGCCACTTCTCGATCATGGTCGGAATCAATTCCGGCGGGTCTTGCAGATCGGCATCCAGATAGACGATGACATCGCCTTTGGCGTGTCGCATTCCTGCTAGGACGCAAACCGAGACGCCGAAATTGCGCGACATATTGACGACCTTGATGTCGCGGTGTCCGACTGCGAGTTCCTTCAGTAATGCCAAGGAGCGGTCGGTGGAAACGTCGTTGATGAAAATCAACTCGTACCGGCTCGCATGCGACGGGTCGAGGGCCGCGCGGAGCCGGTGGACGAGTTCGGGGATGTTTTCCTCTTCATTGAAGAACGACAGGACAACGGAGATGAATGGGTTGGCCTTGCCCATACCGGTTAGAAAGGTCCCTTGAACTCGATCTGCTTCAAGTCCGCGCGCTCCGCCGGCAGCCAGTGTTGCGGCTTGCCACTGACGAGGTCGAATGCCGCCGCGGCAATTGTTCGACCGTTGGCATAATACTGATCTTCGAGAGTGGGCGACGGGGGGCAGGTGACCGGCGCGTAGCCCATCCGCCGGACTTGCACGCCGGGCGATTGTTCCGCCACTTGCGCCACGATCTCGGCGCTGGCGCCGCAATTCGTCCAATCATTATCCACGACGATCAGTCGTTTCGTCTTGCGCGCCGAGGCGACAATCGTGGCGATGTCGAGGGGCGCGAGCCAGATGGGATCAATCACCTCCGCGCTCACGCCTTTCTCTTCCAGATACCGGGCGGCGCGCAAGCATTCCAACTGCATGTTGGAAATTCCGACCAACGTCACATCGGTACCGGCGATGGCGACGCGCGCTTTGCCGGGATTGACCGTGTATGGCTCGGCCGGCACTGGTCCCTTCTGAAAATGGAGCAGGCGATGTTCGATGTAGATGACCGGGTTGTCATCGCGGATGGCGGCGATCAGGCATCCTTTCGCATCGTAGGGTGTCGTGGGGGCGACGACCTTCAAGCCGGGGACGTGCATGAAGAAGGAGTAAAGCGCCTGCGAATGTTGCGCGCCTTGGCCCCAACTTTTGCCGATCATTCCGCGCACGACCAACGGCACCGCCATGGCGCCGCCGTACATGTAATGGTACTTGGCGGCAATGTTGACGAGTTGGTTCATCGCCAGCATCAGAAAATCCATCCGGATGTGGACATGGATCGGTCGCACACCGGCCAGCGCCATGCCGATGGCCGCCCCGGTCATCGCGTCTTCACTCAGCGGTGTGCCGAACACACGATCCGGACCGAACTTTTCCAACAAGCCCTTCGTCGTTCCCTGAATTGCTTTGGGATCGTCCACATCCAGACCGAACACCAACACGTTCGGGTCGCGTGCCATCTCCTGTTCAGTGGCTTCACGGACTGCGTCCACGTAAGAAATAATGCGTTCGTGGCTCACTGGTACACATGTTCCCAAAGTTCAGCGGGAGCGGGAAACGGGCTTTGCTCCGCAAAATGAAACGCCGCCGTAATCTCCGCCTCGACTTCGCGATGGACGCGGTCGCGGTCGGCCTCCGCCAACAGGCCGGCCAGTCGTGGAACCTGATCATTCTGCTTCCACGGCTCCGCTTCCGTGGCAGTGCGGTAGCCAAGCTGCCAGTCTTCGCCCGGACCGACGTGTTCTTTCCAGCGGTACGTGAAACATTCGAGAAAGTAAGGCCCTTGGCCGGCACGAACCCCGGCGACGACGGCCTGCATTCGCTCGCGAACCTTCAACACGTCGCCGTCGGCAATCTGTTCCGCCGGTATGTTGAACGACTTGGCCCGGTCGCAGAGATTCGCCAACAATTGCCGGCGCAGGACGTGCGTGTGGATGGCGTATCCGTTATTTTCGCACAGAAAAATGATCGGTAGTTGCTTGAGGCTTGCGTAGTTCAAGCTCTCGTAAAACACGCCTTCCTCCGTCGCGCCATCGCCAAACATGCAGAGCACGACCCGATCTGTTTGGCGCAGCTTCAGCGCGTAGGCGTAACCGACGGCGTGCGGGATAGTCGTGCCGACGACGGCCGAAGCACCCATCACATTCACGTCAGGCGCGATCAAGTGCATCGAACCGCCTTTACCTTTCGCGCAGCCGGTCGCCTTGCCATACAACTCGGCAATCATCGCCGGCAGATTCCCGCCGCGCGCCAGATACAATGCATGACTTCGGTACGTCCCAAATGCCACATCATCCGGCCGCAACGCTTCACAGGCACCGACGGAGATGGATTCCTGCCCGATGGACAAGTGCACCGGGCTTTTGATCTTGTCCGTCGGATATGCGCGCGCCACTTCTTCTTCGACGCGACGAATCCGGTACAGCGACCGGTACAGCCGCTCCAATGTGGCTTTATCGTGCATGGGACGTTTCTTGTAGCAGACTCTGGTAGGTCGCTTCCAGCGCAGATTTCAAGGGTGTCTGCGCCTGCCAACCCAAGTTTTGTAACACAGTCGAATCGAGTTTTTTTAGCGGCATTCCGTCGGGTTTGGACATGTCACAGCGCAACTCGCCGGTATAGCCCACGATTTCGCGGATCAGCATCGCCAATTCGCGGATCGAGGTGTCCGTACCACCGCCCAAATTGAACAGGGGCGGCGTGTCTGGATTTTCTAGGACAAACAAGCACGCATCCGCCACATCATCGGCAAAGATAAATTCCCGGCGCGGGTTGCCGCTCCCCCAAATATCGAAAACCGGCTGGCCGGCTCGTTGCGCGCGATGCATCCGCAGCAGCAAGGCCGGGACGACATGCGAATCCTCCACATCATGCACCTCGCCGGGCCCGAAGGCATCGGCCACGACAGCGCCGATGAAATCGTCACCGTGCTCCTGCCGGTACGCCTGGCACAATTTGAGGCCGGCGATCTTGGCGAGGGCGTAGGCTTCGCTGGTCGGTTCCAGTGGGCCGGTCAGCAGGGCATCGGTGGTCATGGGTTGGGCGGCGAGTTTCGGATAGCAGCAGGAACTGGCAAGGTAGAGCAATCGCTTCACGCGGTGTTCGTGTGCCGCGTGAATCACCTCCGTCAATTGCCGGAGATTATCGAGCATCAGTGTGGCCGGGAATTTTTGATTGGCGCGAATGCCCCCGGACTTGCCGCCGGCCACGATGACGAAATCGGCCGGTAACTGATTCACGAGGCGCCCCGGCAAGCGCCGGGCGAGGGCGCGTCCGATGAGCGTCTCTTGACCGGCGACGTAAACGGTGGTCACGGCTGCTTGAGTTCCTCGAACGCGGTGATGTTGTGGTTGTCGCGGTCGCGTTCGGCGGCGGAGTAATCTTTTTCGTGGTCGAAGAAGATGATCTGGCTGCCGGCGTACTCGAATTGGAAGGGGACGTGGATGAGTTGCGGCAAGCGTTCGCGAATCGCGGCTTGCCGGTCGGGCGGCGCGAAGAGCAGCATGAAACCGCCACCGCCCGCGCCGGTGAGTTTACCGCCGAGCGCGCCGGCTTGGCGGGCGGCCTCGTAGATTTGGTCAACCGCTGAGTTGGTGACGTGGGCGCTGAGGCTGCGCTTGATTTGCCACGCTTCGTGCAGCAGGTGGCCAAACGCGGACAGGTCGCGTTGGCTGTTCAGGACCGAGGTAGCTTCGGTAACAAGCTTGCTGAGCAGTTGCAGTTGCCGGGACTTCTCTTCAATGCTGTGGACGTAGCTCTTGGCCACGTCGGACGCGGTGCGTTTGATCCCGGTGTAGAAGAGCATCAAATGGGAGTCGAGTTCGTCTACGCGCGCGCGGGAGATCGTCATCGGGCGAACGGTGATTTCGCCGTGGGTGTGAAAGGTGACGTGATTGAGGCCGCCGTGCGCCGCCAGCACTTGATCCTGCGAGCCGACCGTCTCCTTCAACGCTTCCTGCTCGATGTGGATGCTTTCGCTGGCGAGTTGCTCTTTGCTCGGCATCTGTCCTTGGAGCGCGTGCAAGGCATGCAGCAAGCCGACCGTAAACGCGGAACTGCTCCCCATTCCGCTGCGCGCCGGCAGATCGCCGTCGTGGTGGATTTCCACCCCGCGCTCGATTTTCAGGAAACGCAAGACTTCCCGCGCAGAGGGATGGGTGATTTGGTCAATGGTCCGGCAGTCTTCGATCTTGGAATAGACGACCCGGTAGCGATGTTCGAAGAATGGTGGGAGATGCCGGCAGGTGAGGTAACAATACTTGTCAATCGTCGTGGCCAGGACCGCGCCGCCGTGTTGTCGGTACCAGCCCGGATAGTCCGTGCCGCCGCCAAAAAACGAGATGCGAAAGGGTGTCCGGCTGACAATCATGGGAAGAATTTCTGGGCGGCAGCATACGATTCCGGGGTGCCGATGTCGAGAAACCTTCCGTGGGTTGGGAAGGCCCGCAGCCCGCGACCGACCCACGCCGGGAAGATTTCGCGTTCGATGGAAACGGCGTGACCGGCGGGGATGGACTCGATAAATTCGTGATTCAGCAAGTAGATGCCGGCGTTGATCCAACCTTGTCCGGTTGAGCCTTTTTCCGCGAAACGCGTGATCACGTTATTCGCGTCAAACTCGACTCGGCCACTCGCGGAAGTGTCGGGGATTTCGCGCACGACGATGGTGTTGGGTTGTGACAAAAGAGTGAGGTCCACGTCGCAGTATGAATCGCCATTCATCACCAGCGCCGGCGCTTCGAGACCAGCATTCCGTAACGCGCCGGCGGTGCCGAGTGGTTCGCGTTCGACGGAATACCGGATTGTCATGCCCCGGTAGCTGGCGCCGATGCTTGCGACCTGTTCGGCTTTGTAGCCGGTGCAGAGTACGACGCGCTGGATGCCGGCCGCGGCGATTTGGTCGAGCAGGCGATAGAGGAACGGTTTGCCGGCGACGGGCGCGACCACTTTTTGGCGGTCTGGTACGACGGCTCGCAGGCGCGTGCCTTGTCCGCCGACGAGGATGGCTGCGGTGATCTCAGACATTCTTGAAAGGCGAACGTTTGAGCAGCCGGTAGCCTTTGATCAACTCGCGGATGCCATCGTCGAGCGAATGTTTGGCGGTGAAGCCGGCTTCGCGGAGGCGTTGATTGGAGACGATGTAGTTGCGTTTGTCGGGGTCTTGGCCGACTTCGGCAAAATGGATGAAGAACTCCGGCACGTACTGCTTGATCTTCAGGGCGAGTTCTTCCTTGGAGAGGTTGGCGTCGTCGAGGCCGCAGTTGTAAGGCTTGCCGGTCATCTGGCCGGCGTTGCCGAGGCAGTGGAGGAAACAGTCGGCGACGTCGCGGATGTGGACGTAGTTGCGTTTGAAATGTTTTTCGAAAATGACGATGTAGCGGTCGGTCGTTGCGGCATAGACGAAGTGATTGACGAGGAGATCGAGGCGCATGCGTGGCGACATGCCGAAAACCGTGGCGAGTCGCAAGGTGATGGAGTGGGGCGCATCGAGGACGGCTTTTTCGGCGTCCACTTTGGTCTGACCGTAGAGCGAGATCGGTTCGAGCGGCGTTTCCTCCGTGCAGAAGACATCGCCGGTCTTGGTGCCGTACCCGCTGTTGGTGGTGGGATAGACGACGAGCTGCTGGGGCGAACGGAGCCGGAGCAGGAGGCGGATGGCGTCGAAGTTGACGGAGGTGGCTTGGATGGGATCGCGGTCGCAGGCCGGCGCGCCGACGATGCAAGCGAGGGGAAAAATGGCATCGGCCTGTTTGACGAGTCCGGCGAGGATGCGTTCATCACGGGCATCGCCGAAGATGAAGTCGAAATTCGGGTTGGCGCAGAAATGAAAGAGGGAGTGTTGGCTGTAGATCAAGCTATCGAGAACCGTCACGCGGTGGCCGGCCGCCAGCAGGTGTTCCGTGATGATGGAACCGAGGTACCCGGCCCCGCCGGTGATGAGAATATGTTGGCTCATGGGGCTTTAGTTACCGGGATGCGTCCAGCTTGTCCATGCCGAATTTGTCGGCAATACGCTTGAAAGGGTGGGGGCGGTCGGTTAGAAGGCGACGATGGCGAATGCGAGCGACAAAGAGCCGGTCCGCAAAACACAATCTTGGTGGGCCCGGTTGAGCGTGCCGCAGCGGGTGCTGGCGATTTTTGTCACAGCCTATGTGTTAGTGTTCTTCCTGTTGGCACAACGGCTGTTTTTTTCGTTTACGGGGAATTCGGCGGAGGTCGGGGCGGCGAATAATTTGTTGTGGTGGATCACGCAGGGGCATCCGTACCGGTTTACGCAATTGGGGGAGATGAGTTACTTGGCCATCCACGTGGAGTGGATTTGGCTTTTGCTGGCGCCGGTCTATGCGCTGGTGCCGGGGCCGGGGACGTTGCTGTTTTTGCAGTCGGCAGCGCTGGGATTGGCGGCGGTACCGGTTTATCTGATTGTGCGCCACCTATGGCAGAATGAATGGGCCGGAGTGCTCATGGGGGCGGCGTTCGTCCTGCTGCCCTCGATTGCGGCGGGTAACTTAAATCAGGTTCACCCCGTACCTTACATACCCGTGCTGCTGTTGTTCGCGGGGTACTTTTTTCTGGTACGGCACTGGGGTTGGTTCTTGGCGTTCGCGTTGCTGGTGTGTTCGGTGCGTGAGAATGTGGTGTTGGGCGTTTGCATGTTTGGGGTTTGGGCGTGGGCGGAGAAGCGCGAATGGAAATGGCGACTGGGTCCGCTGTTGGGGGGAACGGCGTATCTGATTCTCACCACGCAAGTCATCATACCGGCGGCGTTGCAAGGCGAGGCGTGGCGGCCGGCAGGCTATTTTACCTACCTGGGAGCGACACCCCGTGAGATCATTCTGACCGCCCTGACTCAGCCGGGTTTGGTGGTGAACCACTTATTGGAGGGGCAGAACATTCAGTATTTCGTTTTGCTGACGCAATCCATGGGCTGGTTGTTGCCGTTTGGGCATTGGGCGGTGTTGTTGGCGGTGCCGGATTTAGCGCTTAACCTGTTGTCGGACAATGGTGGGATGAAGGTGTTGGCG
>Ga0105048_10019792_pt1 | contig 10299 bp, 9 predicted proteins | sample MAT05_FD_78382 | JGI IMG/M metagenome (GOLD analysis project Ga0105048, IMG submission 78382) | Freshwater microbial communities from Lake Fryxell liftoff mats and glacier meltwater in Antarctica - MAT-05 | ecosystem: Environmental > Aquatic > Freshwater > Ice > Liftoff microbial mat | place...
AGGCGCCGGCCATGACGTAGCGGCTGGCGGGGTTCTTCATCTTGGCGTAACCCGCCTTCTCCGGGATCGGGAACTCGATCGCGGTCAGGATTTCATCGGCTTCAAGCGCCGTGGTGAACATCCCCTGGAAGAAGTCATCGGCGGCGATCTTGCGCTTGGAGGTGTGAATGGTCGCCCCCAGCCCCAGCACCGCGCCAGGGTAATCCGCCGCCGGGTCGTTGTTGGAGACCGAGCCGCCGATCGTGCCGCGATTGCGCACCTGGGTGTCGCCGATATGGCTCGCCATATAGGCCAGTGCCGGGATGGCCGAGGCCACCACTTCCGAATTCGCCACATCCACATGCTTGGCCAGCGCGCCGATGATGATGGAGTTGCCGACCTTCGTGATGCCCTTGAGGTCGGCGATACCCGAAAGATCGATCAGCGAAGATGGCTTGTTCAGACGGTGCTTCAGCGCCGGCAACAGCGTGTGTCCGCCAGAGACCAGTTTTGCATCCGGATCGGCCGCCAGCAGCTTCACGGCATCGGCGACGGAGGAGGGCTTGTGATAGGCGAAATCATACATCGGTGTCTCTCCGTTATTCGGCTGCCATGCGTGGCGCGTTGGTTTGAATGATGGCCCAGATTTTTGCCGCTGTCGCCGGCATCTCCACATGGCGCACGCCGTAATCGCGCAGCGCATCGACCACGGCGTTGATCACCGCGGGCGGCGAGCCGATGGCGCCCACCTCACCGCAGCCCTTCACCCCCAGCGGGTTGTGGGTGCACAGCGTGGTGTGGGTGGCAACGGAGACGGGTGCGATGTCGTCGGCGCGGGGCATGGTGTAGTCCATCATGGAGCCAGAGATGAGCTGGCCCTGCGCGTCATAAACGCAAGCCTCCAGCAGTGCCTGCCCGATGCCCTGGGCCACGCCGCCCTGCACCTGGCCCTCCACGATCATCGGGTTGATCACCTGGCCGACATCATCGACGGCAGTGAAGTTGATGACCGAAACCTGCCCGGTCTCGGGCTCGATCTCGACCTCGCAGATGTGGCAGCCGCCGGGATAGGTGAAGTTCTTCGGATCGTAGAACGCCGTCTCCTCCAGCCCGGGCTCGATCTCCTCGATCGGATAGTTGTGCGGCACATAGGCGGCCATGCTGATATCGGTCAGGGTCTTGGTCTTGTCGGTGCCGGCGACGCGGAAGATGCCGCGGTCGAACTCGATATCGGCGACATCGGCCTCCATCAGATGGGCCGCGATGCGGCGGGCCTTGGCCACGATCTTGTCCATCGCCTTGACCATGGCGGAACCACCCACGGCCAGCGAACGGCTGCCATAGGTGCCCATGCCGAAAGGCACCTTGGCCGTATCGCCATGCACGATATCGACATTGGCGATGGGGACGCCCAGCCGGTCGCAAACCAGTTGCGCCAGCGTCGTCTCATGCCCCTGGCCATGGCTATGGGTGCCGGTCAGCACGGTGACGGAGCCGGTGGGGTGGACGCGGATAACCCCCACCTCATACAGCCCCGCGCGCGCGCCGAGCGAGCCCACAACGGCCGAGGGCGCGATGCCGCAAGCCTCGACATAGGTGGAGATGCCGATGCCGCGCAGCCGGCCATGCTTCGCGGCTTCGGCCCGGCGGGCCTCGAAGCCGGCCCAATCGGCTGCGACCAGCCCCATTTCCAGCGTCGAGTGATAGTCACCACTGTCATATTGCAGCGCGACCGGCGTCTGATAGGGGAACTGGTCCGGCCGGATGAAGTTCCGCCGGCGGATGGCGATCTTGTCGATGCCCGTCTCGCGCGCCGCCACATCCACCAGACGCTCCAGCAGGAAGGCCGCCTCCGGCCGCCCGGCGCCGCGATAGGCATCGACCGGCACGGTGTTGGTGAAGATCGCCTTGACCTGGGCATAGATCGTGGGCGTCTGGTAGCAGCCGGCCAGCAGCGTGGCGTAGAGATAGGTCGGCACCGAGGGCGCGAAGGTGGAGAGATAGGCGCCCATATTGGCTTGCGTCACCACCCGCAGGCCCAGGAAGGTGCCCTGCTCATCCAGCGCCAGTTCGGCCTGAGTGATGTGGTCGCGGCCATGCGCATCGGTCATGAAGGATTCGGTACGATCCGCCGTCCACTTGATCGGCAGGTGGACCTTGGCGGCGGCCCAGGTCACCGCCGCCTCCTCGATGTAATGAAAAATCTTGGAGCCGAACCCGCCGCCCACATCGGGGGCGACGACACGCAGCTTGCTCTCGGGGATGTTGAGCACGAAGGCGCCCATCAGCAGCCGGATCACATGCGGGTTCTGGCTGGTGGTGTAGAGCGTGTGCTCATCCGTCGTGGGGTCGTAATCGCCGATGGCCGAGCGCGGTTCCATGGCGTTGGGGATGAGGCGGTTGTTCACCAGCTCGAATTTCACGACATGGGCGGCACCGGCAAAAGCCGCATCCGTGGTCAACTTGTCGCCGATATGCCAGTCGTAGCAGATGTTGGAGGGGTGTTCGTCATGCACCGCGGGCGCGCCGGGCGCCTGGGCCTGGTGCATGTCGGCCGCCGCCCGCAGCACGTCGTAATCGACGATGATCGCCTCGGCCGCATCACGCGCCTGGGGGCGGGTCTGGGCCACCACCATCGCCACGGCGTCACCCACGAAACGCACCTTGCCCTGAGCCAGGACGGGATGGCCCGGCTCGTTCATCGGCGAGCCATCCTTGCTGTGTATCTGCCAGCCGCAGGGCACGCCGCCGATCTTGTCGGCCGCCATGTCATCACCGGTGAAGATCGCGATCACGCCGGGCATGGCGCGCGCGGCGGCGAGGTCGATCGAAGTGATGCGGGCATGTGCGTGCGGGCTGCGCAGGAACCAGGCATGGGTCTGGCCCGGCCGGTTGATGTCATCGGTATAGCGGCCGCGGCCGGAGAGGAAGCGCAAATCTTCCTTGCGCCTCACGCTGGCGCCGATGCCCTCGAACGGGACGATAGTGTCCATGATGTTCGCTCCCTTTGGGGGCGCGCCACCTGTTGCGGCGGCTTGGCGCCCAAATCCCACCGCGCGCCGACCATACGGCGCGCGGGCGACGGATTATTCGGCGGCGGCGGCGATGGTCTGGCGCTTGCCGTGCATCACGTCCGCCGCGGCGGCGATGGCCTTCACGATATTGTGGTAGCCTGTGCAACGGCAGAGATTGCCCTCCAGACCCTCACGGATTTCGCGCTCGGTCAGGCCTGCGGGGTGCTTCTGCACCAGGTCGATGGCGCTCATCACCATGCCGGGTGTGCAAAAGCCGCACTGAAGCGCATGGTATTCACGGAAGGCCTCCTGCATCGGGTGCAGCGTGCCGTCGGCCGCGGCCAGGCCCTCGATGGTGGTGACCTGCGCGCCTTCGCACATCACCGCCAAGGTGGTGCAGGCCTTCACGGATTCACCGTCGATATGCACCACGCAGGCGCCGCACTGGCTGGTGTCGCAGCCTACATGGGTGCCGGTGAGGCGAAGCTTTTCGCGAAGCAGCTCCACCAGCAGGGTTCGACCTTCGACCTCCGCCGTGTGCTGCTTGCCGTTCACCGTGAGTGTGACTTGCGGCATGATCCGCCTCCCGTCGTTGAGTGCTGTTGAATTGGAGGTTCGCCGCAAGCGCGCAAGGCGTCAAGCGGGTGGGCTGTGACGCAAAGATGCCCGCCGGCGCGCCAGCCAAAGCTTACCACCGGCGATGGCCACGCCCCCCACCCAGCAGAGGAGCAGGGCGAGTGCCAGGAACCAGGCCAGGCTCGCACGCACCGCCTGGGCCTCCACCTCCGGCGGCAGCGGGCTGGTCGCAAACCACAGCCCCAGCGCCACCAGAAGCACGGGCGGCAGGATGAGCGCGATCTGCCAAACCCGCCGGCTGATGACGCTGAGCGCCCCCCGCTATCCGGCCATCCGCCGAACTCCCGTTTCAGGACCCCGGACACTGCCGCGCGGCCCGGTCAAGCAGGCGGTGGCGGCGCCTGGATGACCAGCTTGCGGCCTCGCGTCAGAAGCATCAGCAGGCCGAGAGACGGCACGCCGGCCAGCCATAGCGTCCACAGCACGCCCAGCACGCCCGCGCCGAACATCAGCGCGCCCGCCGCCACCTCCACATCCTCGGACAGGACGTAGGTTTGCAGCCCGGCGCAGGTGGCCGTCATAAGAATGGGCGGCACCAGCAGCACCAGCCAGAACAGCCATTTCACGATCCGCCCGAACAGCCCGCGCGGCGCGCGGGCCTCGAAGCGAAGTGTCTCAGGCTGCCCCAAGCTGGGCGGCCCGGAAGGCAGTCGCACCCTTGGTCCTCAGCAGCGGGTTCTCCGCCTCCGGCAGATCATGCAAATGGCATGCAGCCAGGTGGTTGTCGCCGGTCGCCGTCAGCACGGGCTCCTCCTTGCGGCAGCGCTCGAAGGCATAGGGGCAGCGGGTGTGGAAACGGCAGCCCGGCGGCGGGCGGATCGGGCTTGGCACATCGCCCTTGAGAATGATGCGCTCGAACTGCGCTCCCGGCTCCATGACCGGCACCGCGGAAAGCAGCGCCTCCGTGTAGGGGTGCCGAGGCGCGCCGAACAGGTCGCGCTTGTTCGCGACCTCGACGATCTTGCCCAGATACATCACCGCCACGCGGTGCGTCATGTGCTCGACGATGGCGAGGTCATGGCTGATGAACAGCATCGCCAGGCCCAACTCGGCCTGGAGATCCTGCAACAGGTTGACGATCTGCGCCTTGACCGAGACATCGAGTGCCGAGACCGCCTCGTCGCAGACGATCACATCGGGGTTGGCCGCCAGCGCGCGGGCGATGCAGATGCGCTGGCGCTGGCCGCCCGAGAATTCATGCGGCCAGCGGTTCACGGCGTCACGCGGCAGGCGGACCTTGTCCATCAACTCGCCCACGCGGCGATCGATGTCGTCCTTGTTGCTGGCGATGCCGAAATTGGTGATGGGCTCGGCCAGGATATCGCGCACCTTCATGCGCGGGTTCAGCGAGCTGTACGGGTCCTGGAACACCACCTGGATTTTGCGGCGCAGGGGCCGCAATTCGCCGGCGGACATGTCATCGATCCGCCTGCCATCCAGCACCACCTGGCCGGCGGTGAGCGGGAAGAGCCGCAGCACGGCCTTGCCCACGGTGGATTTGCCGCAGCCGCTTTCACCGACCAGCGAGAGCGTCTCGCCCCTGGCGATCTCGAAGCTCACGCCGTCCACGGCATAGACCTGGCCCACGGTGGTGCCGAACAGCCCGCCCTTGACCGGGAAATGCTTCTTGAGGTCCGAGACCTGCAGGATCGGGTTCATGCCGCCACCATGTCACGCGCGGCGAAGTGGCACGCGGCGATGTGGCCGGGCGCCTTCTCCTCCAGCCCCGGCACCACCTGCCGGCACAGATCGGTCGCGAATTCGCAGCGCGAGGCGAAGACGCAGCCATCGAGTTTGCGCTTCAGGCTCGGCACCAGGCCCGGGATTTCGGCCAGCCTGGTCGTCTCGCCCGTCAGCGAGGAACCCAGCTTGGGCACCGAGCCCAGCAGCCCGCGCGTATAGGGGTGGCGCGGATTGGCGAAGAGCTGCGGCACCGTCGCTTCCTCCACCTTGCGACCGGCATACATGACGATGACGCGCTCTGCCACTTCGGCGACCACGCCCAGATCATGGGTGATCAGCACGATGGCCGCACCCACGCGGTGCTTGAGGTCGCGCATCAGGTCCAGAATCTGCGCCTGGATGGTCACATCCAGCGCCGTCGTCGGCTCGTCCGCGATCAGCAGCTTGGGGTTGCAGGCCAGGGCGATGGCGATCATCACCCGCTGGCGCATGCCGCCCGAGAGCTGGTGCGGGTATTCGCGCACCCGGCGGCGGGCTTCGGGAATGCCCACGAGTTCGAGCATCCCGATCGCCTTTTCCTCCGCCTGATGGGCGGATAGGCCCTGATGCAGGCGCAGCGTCTCGCCGATCTGCCGGCCAACGGTGAGGACCGGGTTCAGCGATGTCATCGGCTCCTGAAAGATCATCGAGATCGAGTTGCCGCGAATCTGGCGCATCTCGCGGTCCGACAGTTTCAGCAGGTCGCGGCCCTGAAACTTGATGGCACCGGCGATCTTGCCCGGCGGCTCGGGGATCAGCCGCAGGATGGACATGGCGGTGACGGATTTGCCGCAGCCGCTTTCGCCCACGATGGCCAGCGTCTCGCCCGCATTCACATGGAAGGACACGCCATCCACGGCACGGTTGATGCCGTCCATCGTGGCGAAATGCGTCTGCAATTGTTCGACGCTCAGCAGTGGTTCGGTCATCACAGGCTCTTTGCCAGGCGCGGGTCGATGGAGTCGCGCAGGCCATCACCCAGCAGGTTCACGGCGAGCACGGTGACGGACAGGAACACCGCGGGGAAGAAGACGATATAGGGCTTCACCTGCCAGAGCGCGCGGCCCTCGGCCATGATGTTGCCCCAGGACGGAATGATGGGCGGCGTGCCGGCGCCGATGAAGGAGAGGATGGCTTCCGTGATCATCGCCGCCGCGCAGATATAGGTCGCCTGCACCGTCAACGGCGCCAGCGTATTGGGCAGGATGTGGCGCCACATGATCATGAACGTGCCGGTGCCCGAGGCCACGGCCGCATCGACATAAGGTTGCTCACGCAACGACAGCACCACGCCGCGCACCAGCCGGGTCACGCGCGGAATCTCGGCGATGGTGATGGCCAGGATCACGTTCTGCACCGAGCCCCGCGTCAGCGCCATGAGCGCGATCGCCAGCAGGATGGGCGGGATGGACATCATGCCGTCCATGATACGCATGACGATGCTGTCGGCCAGGCGGATGAAGCCCGAGAACAGGCCGATCGCCAGACCTATGGCGCTGGCGAACAACGCCACCGAGAAGCCGACCAGCAGCGACACCCGCGCGCCATACAGCACGCGCGAATAGACGTCGCGGCCCAGCATGTCGGAGCCGAACCAGAATTCCGCCCCAGGCTCACGCGTGCGCAAGGCGGGCGCGAGCGAGGTCGGGTCCTTGGTCCACAGGAAGGGCGCGAAGACGGCGACGAACAGCATCGCCAGCAGCAGCCCGCCACCGATCGCGATGGTGGGGTAACGGCGCAGGAAGCCTATCAAGCCGCGGCGCGCGCTGACCGGCGGCAGCACATCGGGCATGGGCTCGGCGATGGCGAGCCCGGGGGGGATCGCAACCGGGTTCATGGTCGCGGAGCTCAATATCTGATCCTCGGGTCAAGGAAGGTGTAGAGCAGGTCGATGCCCAGATTGACCAGCACATAGACGAAGCTGAACAGCAGCACGACGCCCTGGATGACCGGATAGTCACGCCGCAGTATGGCATCCACCGTCAGCCGCCCCAGGCCGGGGATGGCGAAGACGCTCTCCGTCACCACGGCACCACCGATCAGCAACGCGATACCGATGCCGATCACCGTGACGATGGGCACGGAGGCGTTTTTCAACGCATGCACGAACAGGATGGATCCCTGCCCCGCCCCCTTCGCCCGCGCGGTGCGGATGTAGTCCTGTTGCAGCACCTCCAGCATCGTGGCGCGGGTGATGCGGGCGATCAGGGCAATATAGACCCCGCCCAGCGCGGTGGCCGGCAGCACCAAGTTTTCCATCCAGGGGAAGAAGCCCTCGGAGAACGGCGTGTAGCCCTGCACCGGCAGCCAATCCAGTTCCAGCGCGAAGATATAGGCCAGCAGATAGCCCACCACGAAGACCGGCACCGAAAAGCTCAGCACGGCAAAGCCCATCACCGCCCGGTCAATCCAGGTGCCCTGCTTCCACGCTGCCACCACGCCCATCGGGATGGCGATGGACACGGCCAGGATCAGGGTGACGATCATCAGCGAGAGCGTGGGCTCGATGCGCTGCTGGATCATGTGGCCGACCGGCAGGTTGGTGAAGATCGAGGTGCCGAGATCGCCTTGCAGGATACGGAACACCCACTCGCCGAACCGCACCAGATAGGGCCGGTCCAGCCCCAGCGACGCGCGGATGCGCTCCACATCGTCAGGCGTCGCCTGGTCGCCCGCGATCACCGCCGCCGGATCGCCCGGCGCCAGATACAGCAGCGAGAAGACGAAAAGCGCCACGAAGGCCATGACGGGAATCGTCGCCAACACCCGTCGGATGATATAGGCCCACATCTATCGGTGTCTCCGGCTGATCAAGACTTCGCCACGCCCCAGAAGAAGGGCAGCGGACCCTTCACCACACCGGTGATGTTACGGCGCCAGGCCTGGTAGCTCTTGAAGAAGCCGGTCGGCACATAGACGACGTTGGAGACCGCCTCGGTGTTGATCTTGTCCATCGCGGCGCGCTCGGTGGCCGGGGTCGGCGCGTCATACCATTCGGTGATGCCTGCCTCGACCGAGGGGACGTTGGGCCAGCCGAACCATGCACCATCGCCATGCGCGCGGATGGCGTTGTAGCCGGCCGGATTGACGCAATCGGCGCCGGCATGCCACGTGTGGAACATGCTCCAACCACCCTGGCCCGGCGGGTTGCGCATGGCGCGGCGCTGGCCGACGGTGCCCCAGTCGGTCGCCACGAAATCGACATTCATGCCCAGGCGGCGCAGCATATCGGCCGTCACATCGCCCATCGGCTTGAGCAGCGGCTGGTCCTGGCCCACCAGGCAGGTCACCGGCTCATTCGCGTAGCCCGACTCGGCCAGCAGGCGCCGGGCCGCATCCATGTTGGCCGACTTCATCACCGCGCCGCCGGCCTCGGTGTAATTGGGCGTGCCGGGGGTGAAGAAGCCACCCAGCACGCTCCACAGATTGGTGTCGCTGCCAACCACGGCGCGCATGTAGTCTTGCTGGTTGAGCGCCATCATCACCGCCTGACGCACCTTCAAATTGTTGAAGGGCGCATGCATGTGGTTCATCCGGAAGCTGCCGATATTTCCCAGCGGGTCGGCAATATCGACCAGGATGTTGCGGTTGCGGCGCAGCAGCGGCACCAGGTCGCTGATCGGGCTCTCCCACCAATCCACCTCACCGGCCTGCAATGCGTTCGCAGCCGTCGCCGGGTCGGGCATCACCACCCACTCCAGCCGGTCGACCAGGACCCGCTTGGGGCCGGCCAGCCAGCTCGCCGTGCCCTCACGCGGGGTGTAGCGGGCGGCGCGCTCGAACACCGCGCGGGCGCCGGGCACCCATTCGTCGCGCTTGAAGGTCATCGGCCCGGAGCCGACATACTCCGTGATCATCGAATTGCCGGCGGTGCCGGCGATCCGCTCGGGCATGATGAAGCAGCAGGGCGTGCCGGTCTTGCCCAGAGCGAATTTCAGCTTCGGATACGGCCGGCTGAGCTTCCAGCGGAAATTGCGGTCATCCACCGCCACCAGCTCCTGCTGGATGGCACGGATCATCTGGCCCATCGGATCGCGCGGCGCCCAGCGGGTGATGGAGGCCACCACATCCCTCGCCAGCACCGGCGTGCCGTCATGGAACACCAGGCCGGCGCGGAGGCGGAAATCCCAGGTGAGCCCGTCGGAGGAGACGGTCTCGCCCTCCACCATCTGCGGCTGCGGCACCAGATTTTCGTCCACGCCGTAGAGCATGTCCCACACCAAAGCGGCGGCATTGCGCACAACGTATTGCGTGCCCCAGATCGGGTCGAAATTGGCAAGATTGGCCTGCGGCACGAAGCGCAGTGTGCGCGCCGCGACGTTCTGCGAGATCGCCGGGCCGGCAAAGGCCGTGGCGCCAAGAGCCGCGGCCCCTGTCAGAAGGTTTCTGCGTTCCATCGTTCAGCTCTCCCAAGCCTTGTCCGGCGGCAAACTGCCGCATCCTTCGGCGGCGCGCCAGTGTCACATCACCGCCATTCTACATCGAGCGAAGCCGGGCCTGCCGCAAGAGCATGCGCGGCCCAGGCCCGGTTTGCACAGTTTGCGTTCAGGCTCGCCTGACACCCCAGAACAGCTAGGAATCGCCGCGCAGAATCCCCGTCAGGCTGCGCCGCCAAGCCTGTGGCGGGCGCACCAGGCCGAGCGGGATGAAGGGCACCTCCTGCCGCGCCATTCGCTGCATCCGCGCGGCCACCCGCCGCGCCGTCGCATCATCGGGGGCGGCGAACCCCAGGGCGATGCGGGCGAGGCGGGTCAGTGTCATGTCTTGGAAATCCCCCAGAAGGCGGTGGCCGGCGCGGGGAATTCCCCGGTGACGTTGCGCCGCCAGGCACTGGGCTGCCAGTAGAAGCCAGCGGCACTCAGGGCCGCGTTTCCATGGCGCGGCGGTTCAACGCGACGGCCAGGCGGCGGGCCTCGGTCGCGTCAGGCGCCTCCAGCCACGCCGCGCG
>Ga0105048_10019793_pt1 | contig 10299 bp, 10 predicted proteins | sample MAT05_FD_78382 | JGI IMG/M metagenome (GOLD analysis project Ga0105048, IMG submission 78382) | Freshwater microbial communities from Lake Fryxell liftoff mats and glacier meltwater in Antarctica - MAT-05 | ecosystem: Environmental > Aquatic > Freshwater > Ice > Liftoff microbial mat | place...
GCTTCCCATCCTGCGCAAGGATTTCATCGTCGACGAATACCAGATCGTGCAAGCCGGACGCTATGGCGCCGACGCGGTGCTGCTGATCGTCGCAGCCCTGGACCTCTCCCAATTGCGCGATTTTAGAGAAGCTGCGGAAGGGGAGGGGCTTGACGCGCTGGTGGAAGTTCACGACGAGGCGGAGCTCGATATTGCTCTGAAGAGCGGCGCGCGCATCGTGGGCATCAATAATCGCAATCTGAAAACGATGGTAACTGACCTTGAGACGACGTTCAAACTTGCGCTGCGTCTGCCGCGATCGACGCGCGACGGACTACTCCTGGTCAGTGAATCGGGAATCAGCAAGCTCGATGACACACGCCGTATTATCGACGCCGGTATTGATGCCGTGCTGATCGGCGAAGCTTTCATGCGGGCTCCCGATATTGGGAAAAAAGTGCGGGAAGTTATGGGCGGCAACGACTTTTCAATATGATCAAATGAGGAGATATTATGAAAGTCTCGCTGACCGTCGGGCTGAAAAATATTGTCTGTGCTATCTGCAAAAAAGCGGTCACTCAGAAGGTGCTCGATTTTAAAGGCCCCGCCTGCACCTGCGGCGAGAACCGTTTTGATTTCGATATCTCGTCGATAAAAAGGAGCTACAACGGCCCGGGCGAAGGCGAAGCCGCGATGCGATTGGTCGCTGGCGCGATGGTCGGTGGACTGGCCGGAGCCCAATTAAGGGGAAGCGCGAAAGGCGAATCGTGCACCGAAAATCGGAACTACAGTTTCACGGATGTGCCTGGCGAGGTGGTCCTGGATCTCCTTAATGCGGAGCCCCAACAAGTTATTGAATGGATCAGCGCGCGGCGCAAGGAATTGGCCAAGGCCAACCTGCGTCCGGAGCAAGGACTTTGCGTTGTCTGTGGCGAAGTCTATACGCGGGCATTAGGCGGCCCGCAGGGTTCGGGATTTTGCTCCCGCATCTGCAAGGATCGGCTGGATACGGCGCGGGGTACGACGCCCGCAACGGAACTGAAAATTCCTGTTCAGAAGGTCACCTGCCCTAAGTGCACGCGACCTGTTAAGATCAAATTGATGAGCGGTGTCAGCAGCTACAAATGCATGTGGTGCGGCGGCGCGATTGAACTGTCAAGCGAGGCGCAATGAGCGAGTCATCCACGCAGAAAATTCTCTATCTCGATCCTTTTTCAGGCATCGCCGGAGACATGTTCATCGCCGCGCTGCTGGATATGGGCCTCGACCTGGCGCGCCTGCATCACGAACTTTCCAAGCTTAAGATTTCCGGATACCGGTTGAGCTCCAAAAAAGTCATGCGCGGCGCGATGTCGGCGACAAAGTTCGATGTTGAAATCGACGCGGCCGTTCAGACTTACCGCACATTCAGCGGCATCAAATCGCTGATCGAAGAATCCACTCTTAGCGAGCGCGTCAAGAGCAGCAGTTTAAAATGTTTCACCGTGTTGGGAATGGCTGAAGGGCGCATCCATAACATGCCGCTGGAGACCGTTCATTTTCACGAAGTCGGCGCGATTGACAGCATCGTTGATCTGGTGGGCGCATGCATTGCGCTCGAACTTCTCGGGATTGATGAAGTGCAGTGCGGACCCGTCGCGCTCGGTTCCGGCGGTTTCGTGAAATGCGATCACGGCATGATGCCCGTTCCCGCGCCCGCCACGCTTGAGATCATGAAAGACATTCCGCTGCGCCAGACTCCCATCGAGAAAGAACTCACGACGCCGACCGGCGCCGCGCTCGCTGCGGGACTGGTCTCGAAATTCGGTCCCATGCCCTCGATGACAGTCAGTAAAATCGGATACGGTGCAGGCACGCGCGAGCAGCAGGCCGTGCCGAATGTTCTGCGAATCGCGATGGGCACGATCATTTCTCCGTCGATTGCTCAGGAGAATGAGAGCAGTGATTCGATCATCGAAATTCAAACGAACATCGACGACGCCTCGCCGGAGGTGCTCGGATTTTTATGTGAACAACTACTCTGCGCGGGCGCGCTTGATGTTTTCGTCACCTCCGTTCAGATGAAAAAGTCGCGCCCGGGCGTGTTGCTCACCGTTCTCGCCGCGCCGCGTCTGCTGGACTCGCTCGCCGCGATGCTCTTCACCGAGTCGTCGACGTTCGGATTGCGCTACCAGACACAGTCGCGCCTGAAACTGACCCGGCGCATCGAAACCGTGCAAACGCCCTTCGGCGCTATCCGCGTGAAAATCGGCGAGTGGCAGGGCAAGCGCGTCAGCATTCATCCCGAGTACGAGGATTGCCGCGCACTAGCGATAGAGAAGAAAGTCGCGCTCCGCGAAATAAGTGATGCCGCCAAGGTCGCTGCGCAGATGATCTGATCTTTGCGATGTTGCAGAGCGGGACGGATGACAGTGGGGTGGGGCAGACATTTCTATCTGCCCGAAGCAAGAACGAGCAGACAAGAATGTCTGCTCCACCCAACTTAAAGGATGTCTGCCCACCCAACTCAGGAATCTCTGCTCCACCCAACCCAGGAACGTCAGCTCTAATCTACTTAATAATCTTGATCGCCACGATCAGCGGTTTGACGTTCTCGCCGGAACGGATCGTCAGGCTTGCATCCCCCGCGCCAATTGGCGCGTCTACGCTAACGGTAGTCTCCGTCTCGCCCTGCTTGAATTCTCCTCCGCTTACGATCAGCTTTGAGCCAGGCGCGGGGATAATATCCAGCTTAAATGGCCGGATATCCGCCGCTTTCAAATCAGGTTTGAGCAAGCGCGTGACTTTGAAATCACTCTTGAAGCCCGGCTTCACTTCCACCACGTCCCTATCGGATTTCAAACCTTTGACGCTGGTATCCAGCATCACGCCGGCTTTATGCGCGGCTTCTTTTGCTCCGCTGGCGGCCTTGCCAGCGGTCTCCTTGATCATCACGGCGCCTTTCTTTGCCGCGCCTGCAATGTCAGGCGCCTCGGGCGTATTGAAACCTCCGCCATCGCCATCGGCCGGCGCCACAACGCGCGAGCCCATGAAAAGCATCACGGCAAAGAAGCCGACAACCAGCAGGACCAGAATAATCATTGCCTTGCCCATGTGAGACCTCCATCAAGGAATCTTGATTCTAAAGATACGCGTGGTGCGAAATAAGAGTTCGATCCATTTCAGACCGCTGCAAGCTTGTGGTATTCACCAAACACTTTGCGGCAGACATCGCACATTTCACTCAGCGTGACATTGACGCGCGCGCAATCCACCAGTGACGCCATGATATTTAGATTTTCCGAACGGCAGGCGACCTCAAGTTCGCTCAACGCGCGCTCCACTTTCAGCGCGTCGCGCAGCGCCCGAGTGCGCGCGAGGCGCTTCTTCTGGTGCTCTTCCAACTGCGGGTCGATGTACAGAATGTCAGAGTCGCTCTGCGATGCCTCATTTTGAAAGGCATTGACGCCGACGATCAGGCGGCGCTTCTTTTGAATTTCCTGCTGATACACAAACGAAGCGCGCGCGATTTCGCGGCGGAAGAAACCGGAGTCAATCGCTGCATACATGCCGCCCATTTCGTCGATGCGTTTGAAGTATACGTAAGACTCTTCCTCCAGCCGGCTGGTTAGCGACTCTACATAATAACTTCCGCCCAGAGGGTCCGCGACCTGAGGCACGCCGGATTCGTGAGCAATGATTTGCTGGGTTCTCAACGCGATCTGCACGGCCTTCTCCGTTGGCAGCGCGAGCGCCTCATCGAAGCTGTTGGTGTGCAGGCTCTGCGTGCCGCCCAGCACCGCCGTGAGCGCCTCTATGGCCGTGCGCACGATGTTGTTCTCCGGCTGCTGCGCCGTCAGCGACACGCCCGCCGTTTGTGCGTGCGTGCGCAATAGCAGGGAGCGCGGATTCTTTGCGCCGCGTTTGAGCATCTCGCGAGCCCAGATTCTCCGCGCCGCGCGGAACTTGGCGATCTCTTCGAAAAAGTCGATGTGGACATCAAAGAAAAACGAGAGCCGGCCAGCGAACTCATCAATATCCAGCCCCGCGCGGACACCTTCATCCACGTAAAAAAGTCCGTCAGCCAGAGTGAACGCCAGCTCCTGCGCGGCTGTGCTCCCGGCTTCCCGGATATGATAGCCGCTGATCGAAACAGTGTTCCATTGCGGCACTTCCTTCAGCGCGTACTTGAAGATATCGGTGATGATGCGCATCGACGGCTGCGGGCCGATCAGCCATGAATTCTGCGCATGGTACTCCTTAAGGATGTCGTTTTGAATCGTGCCACGCAGCGCGCTGGGAGGCACTTTTTGCCGTTCGGCCGGCGCGATGTAAAACGCAAAGAGCATCGCAGCGGGACCGTTGATGGTCATCGACGTCGAAACTTTATCCATGGCGATGCCGGCGAAAAGCGTCTCCATATCGTCGGTGCTGGAGATCGCCACGCCACAGCGCCCCACTTCGCCGCGGCTGCGCTCGTGGTCGGAGTCGTATCCCATCAAGGTCGGAAAATCGAAGGCCACTGAAAGCCCTGTCTGGCCGTGCGCGAGCAGGTACTTGAAGCGATTGTTGGTGTCGTCGGCCGTGCCGAATCCGGCAAACTGCCGCATGGTCCAGAGCTTCCCGCGATACATCGTCGGATGGATACCGCGCGTGTATGGGAACTCTCCCGGCAAGCCGAGATCGCGATCGTGGTCGAGCGTTTCGATATCGCGAGGCGTGTAAAGGGGGTCGTTGGGATTGCCAGAGATCGTCGTGAAATCGGCACATCCCTCTTTACGCGGTGATGCTTTTTTGAACTCGGATTCCCAGCGCTGGCGGTCGCTCATAGATTGCTCCTGCCGATAGCCGCATTATACGGCAACAAAGCATGAGATGAAAGATTCTGCACGACCTATATTGTGCGCGCAGTAATTTTTAGGCTCCGGCGCGAATCGAACGTGCCTGGCAGTGAATCTGTTCAGGCGTTTGGTTTATGGACATCGGCTTCGGGCGCGGAAAGTTCCGCGGTGGGCTCGATGGTGCGGCCATCGGCGCGTTTGAGGTTATCCATGTTAACGGGCTGGGCGCTCGGCATGTTGGGATTCATTCCCGGTCCGCCGAAGACCTGGACATTGCCGCTCGTGATGGCGCTCTCGATGCGGCGCATTGCCCAGCGCTGCAGCATGCGGCGGACGCTTTGAAAGAGCAGCGCCAGTGCCAGCAGGGTGCTCAGCGGGCCTGGATAAAGAAAGAGAAAGCGCGCGGCGACGAAGAGTATTTCATCGCCGAGATTGGACTGAACCTGCGCTTCGCCTCTGGCGTTCTGAGTGCGCCGGGCGAGCAGCACCAGGTATTGACCGATGAGGTTGGGAATGAAAATCAGGCCGAGCGTGACCCAGCCGCCCCAAGCGCGATAAATAGGTATCAGCAGAAAAGGATCGGCAATGGCAACGATCGCCGCTATCAGTAACAGCCTGCCCATGCGATCATTTTGCCGCAAGCGCGCGCGGATTCAACTCGCGCAACAGGTATTGCAAAAGGCGCAATCGCTGCCAAGATGAGTTGGTATCCGGAGGGACGACGAATGACAAAGGTTACGTGGTTCGGCCACAGCGCGATTCAGCTTCAAGATGGCAAGCATCGTATCCTGATTGATCCATTCATTTCCGGCAACCCGGTGGCGCCTTTGACTTCCGGTCAGGTTCAAAAATCTGATTTCATCCTCGTGACGCACGGGCACTCTGATCATCTGGGCGACACGATTGCTCTGGCCAAGCGCGATAAGTGCACGGTGATCGCGACATGGGAGCTGGCGAAGTATCTCGAGAAAAAGGGCGTGAATGTGCATCCCATGTCGACGGGCGGCGCGCACGATTTTTCCTTCGGGCGAGTGAAGGTGACGCCAGCCCTGCACGGCTGCGGCGGCGATCCGGATCCGGACGGCGATGTTGTTCCGCCCAATTCTCCGGTCGGATATTTAATCCACTTCGGAAAAAAAGTGGTGTATCATGCCGGCGATACTGCGCTCTTTACGGATATGAAACTAATTGGCGAAAAGACGCCGATCAATCTGGCCTGTCTTCCGATCGGAGACAATTTTACGATGGGCGTTGAAGACGCCGCTCGCGCCAACGAATTTCTTAATGCGGAACGCTGCCTTCCAATTCATTTCAATACATGGGATATCATCAAGGTGGACCCCAAGGCCTTCGCATTCAAGATTGAAAAGCAGGGCAAGAAATGTCTGTTGCCTAAGCCGGGGGAAGAGATCGAGATCTAAAATCGGGTTTACCACAAAAGCACCAGACACGAAGGGGCGCGAAGAACGGCAACGAAAATGAGTTTGGTGTTGAGGGAGGCGGAAATTCGAAGCATGAATCGAGCAGACAGGAATGTCTGCTCCACCTCAATTCTGTTCTTTGTGAAACTTCGTGTCTTAGTGCCTTAGAGGTAAATCTGTTCAAGTAAATGCCACAGGAGTTGCTTACTAAAAGGAGCGAATATGCCGGACTGGGTTGATGCGAAAACAGCGTTAGTGCTGCTGGTCATTGTTTTTGTTCTTTTCATGATTATCGCCGGTGTGGTCTGGAAATTCGGCAGTCTCTGGGTGCAGGCGCAGTTGTCCGGCGCTCCGATTTCGATATGGGATCTGCTGGGCATGAGCCTGCGGCGCGTGAATCCCAGCGTGATCACGCAATCGCGTATCATGGCCAAGAAGGCCGGAATTGAGATTCGATCCGAGCAGCTCGAAGCGCATTATCTGGCCGGCGGACATGTGATTCCGGTGGTGCAGGCGCTGATCGCCGCGAACAAGGCCAGCATCACGCTCTCGTTTGACCGGGCGTGCGCGTTCGACCTGGCAGGCCGCGACATTCGCGACGCGGTGAATACGTCGGTAAATCCGAAAGTGATCGACTGTCCCAATCCTGCAAAGGGCGGGCGCCAGACGATCGATGCGGTGGCCAAGAACGGCATCCAGCTCATGGTGAAGGCGAAGGTGACCGTTCGCACTAACCTTGACGGATTGATGGGCGGCGCGACCGAAGAGACGATTATTGCGCGCGTCGGCGAAGGCATTGTGACGGCGATTGGTTCGACTGAATGGCACCACGAAGTGCTGGCCAATCCGGATCGCATTTCGAAGACGGTGCTGGCGCGCGGACTCGACGCGCAGACGGCGTTCGAAATCATTTCGATCGATATCGCAGACGTGGACGTGGGCGAGAACATTGGCGCGAAACTGCGCGTCGATCAGGCCGAAGCCGATAAGCGGATGGCTCAGGCCGAGGCGGAAAAGCGCGCCGCGATGGCACGCGCTCAGGAGCAGGAAATGCGCGCGCTGGTCGAAGAGAATCGCGCCAAAGTGGTGCTGGCCGAGGCTGAAGTTCCGAAGGCTCTGGCTCACGCGCTGCAGAGCGGAACCATGGGTGTGATGGACTATTACAACATGCGTAATGTTCAGGCCGACACGCACATGCGCCAACAGATTGGCGGCGGCAACGCGACTAATATGTAACGGTTTAAATGGATTGAAACGACGTGGATCTGATTTTCGAAATATTTGCGTGGGTCTATCGCAAGCTGTTGGGCGATACAGAAGAGACGGCGAACATGCAGCCTGATGAGAAAAAAGGGAAGCGTGGTCCGTATGATTACGGCGACCAGCCGCGCAAACCGAAGACGCTCGAACAGATCATGGAAGAAGTCCGCCGCGAAGCTGCGAAAGCCAAGGTGGAGAAGCCGGCTCCGCAGTCCAACGTGATCGTTCCCGAAAAGGGTAAACCGCGCGTCGAGCTTCGCTCGTCGTTCGACGAGGTTGCTTCCAAACCGGCGCCTGCTCCGGCGCCACTGTCCGAGCCCGTGGCGGCTGATGCAGCGCCAGTCGTTCGGAAAAAAGCGCGCGTCGAAGCGTCTCCCGAAGATACCCGATCGCCCCAAGGTCCAGCGGCGCTTACGGCCATTAAGGCCATCGAGCAGAAGGTTGCAATTGCATCATCGTTCGCTCGAGCGGCGATTGAGTCCTCGGATGCGCCGGCCGGGCCGAAGGTGGAGACGACCGCGCAGAGTCTGATTGCAATGCTGCGAACAGCTCCACGCGAGCAGAAGCTGATCGCCGCGCGGCAGGCCATTGTGCTGAATGAAATATTTGGACCGCCGCGAGCGCGACGGCCGCTGGGCCGAGCTCGAATTGTTTAAGAAATGAGGGCTTCGGACAGCACCGGCGGTTCGATCAGCACGCCGGTGCGCGAGGGGCCGACCACCAGTACTCCGTCCATGATGTGATCGACGCGCGTCGCAAATCTTTCCAATCGCGGATCATGCGTGACCACGAAGGCGGCTTTCTTGCCCTCGACAGTCTGCTCTTTAAGTAGCTCCATGATCTCCAAACCGGTCGTGGTATCGAGCGCTGCGGTCGGTTCGTCGGCCAGAATAACATCGGAATCGCCAGCCAGAGCGCGCGCGATGCAAATGCGCTGCTTCTGTCCGCCGGAGAGATCGCAGGGTTTGCGATTCATGCAGGAGCCTAGGCCGACGCGTTCCAGCAGGCGCTTGGCCTCGCGGCGCCGCTGACCCCAGCCGTAGCCTTTCAGGTACAGCGCAAGGCGAACGTTTTCATACGCCGTAAGAGCCGGAAAAAGATTGAACGACTGAAAAATAAAACCGATATGGCGCAGGCGCAGACCCGGAAGCTGCCCTTCGCCCATGCGAGTGACTTCCTGCCCGCAAATTTGAATCGTGCCCGATGAGGGTTTCATCAGGCAGCCCATAATTGAAAGCAGCGTGGTCTTGCCGCTTCCCGATGGGCCCTGCAGCAGAACGAATTCACCAGCATGGAGGCTCAACGAGGCCGGCTGTAATGCGCGAACAGCAGCAGCCCCGGAGTTGTACTCCTTGGCCACCTTATTTAAGCGTACTAAACATTCCCGTGCTGCCGGTTTTGTCATCGCCCTCTCCACTACCGCTGATGAGGCCGTGCAACATGGCCTGCGCCCCGGTCATGCGTCCGGGCACTTAATACAGACCCGTGAGGGACGGTACTTGCTACTGATTTATATCCTCGATATCGGTTTTTTCTTCAATCCGAATGAGCCATTCGTTGGCAATTGCAGTTTGCAATCCCTGCGATTCGCTGATGGACTCTTCCGTGAACGTGATCTCTTGATCCTCAAGGAGATATTCGTCACGGTCGGAAATGTTGACGCCGCCCGGCTTAACGCACCTATAATGTAGCTGTCCGTTTTCGGACTGGAGATTCAGTTCCTTGCGTTCTGACTGGCCGGCGGCTTTGCGAAATTTGAAACTACTGTTCAGCACCCCGATCTTCAGCAGGCTATCGAGGCCCTGCTTGAAAACCGACTGATCCAGCTTCACGAGTTCTTCGGCCCCCTGCAAGGGCCAATCTGTAAAACTGACCGGCATGTGGTTGAGTTCGACAAATTCGACCACAGCCGCCACTTTGGCCGCCATTACCTTGGTCTGAATAGGCTGTAACTCGTCCAAGCGATGGTCTTTAAGCCACTTAGACTCCAGCGTCTTAAGCTCGTTCTGAGCGTCGTTCTTCGTCAGTTTTTTCTTTTTAGCCATGATCGCTTCCCTCCTTTTCCTATTTTGCAATGCTGGAAAAGGACGTCCTGCACGATGCAAATGAAAGACCGGAAGCAAATGCACTTCCGGTATTGATATGTTATCTGAATGGGAGCTGTTTGGAAGAAATATCTTGGCTTTTGTACCTTGGCTGCGCGGGGCCTGGCTCAGGCTTGCGGATTCCATTGCACGTCGCCGGCGTTTTTTTTGAGGTTCTCATAACGGGCCATCACAAAGAGCAGATCGCTGAGGCGATTGACGTAAGGAACCGTCTGCGCCCCGACGGGCTCGCTGGCGCGCAGCCTCAGAATCGCGCGTTCCGCGCGCCGGCAGACGCAGCGCGCCACATGCAGTTGCGCCGCGCCCATGGTGCCGCCGGGCAGGATGAAATTTTCGAGCGGCTTGAGCGACTTCTGCAGCGTATCGATGAAGTTTTCGAGTTGCTTGATGTGGCGCGGTTCGATCTGCGGAATCTTGTATTTCACCTTGTCCGCTTCAAGAACACAGAGGTCGCTGCCTAAGTGAAACAGATCGTTCTGAATCGCCTTGAACATCTCGACGAGATCGGGTTCAAGTCCAGCCGCGACGGCGACGCCGATGACGCTATTCAGTTCGTCGACGGTTCCGTACGACTCAATGCGGTCGGACTCTTTCTTAACGCGCTGCCCGCCGCCGAGACCGGTGGTGCCGTCATCGCCGGTGCGGGTGTAGATTTTCGTGAGACGGAAACGTGCCATGATATTTAGCTTTCCGAAATCAACTCGAGTCGCGTGA
>Ga0105048_10019794_pt1 | contig 10299 bp, 9 predicted proteins | sample MAT05_FD_78382 | JGI IMG/M metagenome (GOLD analysis project Ga0105048, IMG submission 78382) | Freshwater microbial communities from Lake Fryxell liftoff mats and glacier meltwater in Antarctica - MAT-05 | ecosystem: Environmental > Aquatic > Freshwater > Ice > Liftoff microbial mat | place...
ATCCGATGCGGCGGTGAGGTCACCGAACCCGACCGTGGTCAGCGTGATGAAGCTGAAGTAGGTGTACTCGCCGGGGGTGGGGGACCCGCCGCTCTCGTACTGGGTGAAGAACGGTGGGGCCAGCTGGCCGAAGAGGCGGTAGATGGTGGTGAAGATCAAGCCGATGAGCAGGTAGGCGGCGAGGGTGGCGCACACCGTGTTGACGGTGATGCGGCGGTGCTGGAAGGCCCGGATCAGCACGAGGGGGAACGCCATCACGAGCACGGCCAGGTTCAGGGCGAGCACGACCAGCAGCCGGTGCCGGTCGGTCAACGTGTCCGACCCCGAGAGGGCGAAGCTCACGGCGGTGCCGGTCGTCGCGACGGCGACGTACCCCACGGTCCACCGGCGGATCCCGCGACGGTGGGTCGACCGGAACACGGTCAGCACGAGCGCGGCGGCACCGATCAGCACCGAGATGGTGCCGCCGAGCTCGGAGTCCCCGATCAGCGGCGAGGCGATCATGGCGAGGAAGATGAGGATGAGCACGGGAAGGAAGCCGTCGCGCCCGACCATGTTGCGCCACGCTTCGACGGCGACGTTCTCGAGCTGCGCGACCGAGTCCGTCGACGCATCCGGGCCCGACGCCAGGACGCTCCGCGTCGCTCGATCGAGGTGCTCGCCGACCTGGGTCCCCACCCGTCCTCGCCGCTCTGCCATGGCGAGACACTAGGTGTCGGGTGTTGAGCGGGTTGAGCGCGTGGCGGCGGCGTGCGAAGGTGCGCCGGTGGGAGCCATCGAGGTCGTCGACACCATCGCCGGGTTCCGCGGGCACCTCGACCACGTCCGGCGCGAGGGGCGCACGGTCGGGCTGGTGCCGACCATGGGCTACCTGCACGCCGGACACGTGTCGTTGATGGAGCGGGCACGCGACGAGTGCGACGTCGTGGCGGTGACGATCTTCGTGAACCCGCTGCAGTTCGCGGCGAACGAGGACCTGTCGAGCTACCCGCGCGATCTGCCGAGCGACATCGCTCGATGTGAGGCGGCCGGCGTCGAGGTGATCCTGGCCCCCGACGCCACCGAGATGTATCCCCGCCCGGTGATCACCACCGTCTCGGTTGCCGACCTCGGCGCCTCGATGGAGGGCGCGGCCCGGCCGACCCACTTCGATGGGGTCGCGACCGTGGTGGCGAAGCTGTTCAACATCGCCGGCGCGTGCCGGGCCTACTTCGGTGAGAAGGACTTCCAGCAGCTCGCCATCGTGGGGCGCATGGCGGCCGACCTCTCGTTCCCCGTCGAGGTCATCGGCTGCCCGATCGTGCGTGAGGTCGACGGCCTCGCCCTGTCGAGCCGCAACGTCAACCTGACCGCAGAGCAGCGGGCCGCCGCCCCCGTGCTGCACCGGGCGTTGCAGGCCGGCGCGGGCCTGGTGCTCGCCGGGGAGACCGATCCGGAGGTGGTGGCGACCCTCGTGGCCGACATCATTTCGGCGGAGCCCCTCGCCGAGCTCGACTACGCCGATATCGTCGACCCCCAGACGATGACCCGGCCCGAGGTGCTCGCGGGCGAGCTCCGCCTGCTGGCCGCCGCCCGGTTCGGGACGCCCCGCCTGCTGGACAACCTCGCGGTCACCGCGCCGACGGCGGGTGATGCCGGCGGTGATGCCGCGCGGACATCGGACCGCTGGTAGCGTGACGGGATCATCTCCCGCAGGGCGACCCACGAGGCGCCAAGCTGAACGGAGCATCCAATGCGTCGTCGCATGATGAAGTCCAAGATCCACCGTGCCACGGTGTCCGATGCCAACCTCCACTACGTGGGGTCGATCACCCTCGACACCGAGCTGATGGAGCTGGCCGACATCCGCGAGTGGGAGCAGGTGACCATCGTCGACATCGACAATGGAGCCCGCTTCGAGACCTACGCCATCAACGGCGGTCGGGGCGACGTGTGCCTCAACGGCGCCGCGGCCCGGCTCGTCCACCCCGGTGATCGCATCATCGTCATCACCTACGGCGACTACGAGGATGCCGAGCTCGACGAGTACTCGCCGCGCATCGTGCACGTCGACACGGCCAACCGGCCGATCGACGAAGCGACGGCAGCGGCGCTCGCCCAGGCGACCTCGCCCGGTCCGATCCGCTACGTCGAGATCCAGGCCGAGGTGCGCCGCGAGATGGCGACCCTCGACGTCGAGCTCGGCGAGCTCTGATTCGGTCGGTCCCACGACCCCCCACGCCGTCGGTTCGCCGGTCGGCCTGCGCCCGAACCGAACCGCCGCGGTGAGCGACCAGCCCCGGCACCGATGCCCGATGGGCCGCACCGGCCGTGTCGCGGGGAACAGCTGACGTGGCGCTCGATCTCCTCGTCCTCGGCAGCGGGGTCGCCGGGCTCTCGGCGGCGGTGCGGGCCGCCGACACCCACGGTCTGCGCGTCGGGGTGCTCACCAAGGGCGAACTGCACCAGACCACGACCCGATGGGCCCAGGGCGGCGTCGCCGCGGTGCTCGGCGAGGACCCCGACTCGACCGATCTGCACCTCGCCGACACCCTGCAGGCGGGAGCGGGGCTGTGCGACCTCGAGGCGGTTCGCGTCCTGGTGGACGAGGGACCCGGACGGGTCAACGGCCTCATCGCCCTCGGCGCCATGTTCGACCGCGACGAGCAGGGGCGCCTCGAGCTCGCACGCGAGGGCGGGCACAGCATGGCCCGGGTGGTGCACGCGGGTGGTGCCGCGACCGGCGCCGAGATCGAGCGGGCCCTCGTCGACGCCGTCCGTCTCACCGCCGCCGCGCTGCTCGAGAACACCTTCGCCTGCGAGCTGATCGTCGAGGGCGGCCGCTGCCGGGGTGTCATCGCCCTCGACCCCTCGGGTGTCCGCCGCGAGGTGCGCGCCGATCACGTCCTGCTGGCCACCGGCGGCGCCGGTCAGATGTTCGCGGTCACCACGAACCCGGTCGAGGCCACCGGTGACGGCATCGCCATGGCACTGCGGGCGGGCGTCGCGGTGGCCGACGTCGAGTTCGTGCAGTTCCACCCCACGGCGCTGCACCACCCGCGCATGCCCCGGCCGCTGCTGTCCGAGGCGCTGCGCGGCCACGGGGCGCTGCTCCGCGACATCGACGGCGAGCGCTTCGTCGACGAGCTGCTGCCCCGCGATGCGGTGTCGAGGGCGATGACCCGCCGGATGCTCGATCTCGGGGTCGATCACTGCTGGCTCGACGCCACCGCGCTGGGCAACTTCGACACCCGCTTCCCCACGATCGCCACCGCGCTCCAGGACGCCGGCCTCGACCCCGCCACGGACTGGCTCCCGATCGCTCCGGCGGCGCACTACCTGTGCGGTGGCGTCCTCGCCGACCTCGACGGCGCCACGTCGCTGGCCCACCTGTGGGCGGCCGGTGAGGTCGCCTGCTCGGGTGTCCACGGCGCCAACCGCCTGGCCTCGAACTCCCTGCTCGAGGGCATGGTCTTCGGCTTCCGCGTCATCGAGGCCATCGACCGGGGCAAGACGGCCCCCGAACCGACCGGTGCCATGCGGGCCGTGCTCGGGACCGGCGGCGCGGCCGATGCCAGCCGCTCGATCGGTGGCCGCTTCCCGTCGACCTGGGCCGTGCCGCGGTGGACGACGGGCGGCGGAACCGTCGGGAACCACCCTGGGGAACCGGCTGCCGCCGTCACGGGAACGGCCGCGGGATCGATCGACGAGATCCGCGCCGAGCTGCAGCGGTCGATGACCGTCGGCGCCGGTGTGCTGCGGTCATCGGCCTCGCTGCTCGAGACCATGTCGGTCGTCGAGGCGCTGGCGACCCGCCTCGACGACGGCGACGACGAGCGGGTCCCGTGGGAGGCGCGCAACCTCGTCGACGTGTCGCGGGCCGTGCTGGCCGCGGCCACCGAGCGGCACGAGAGCCGCGGCGCCCACACCCGCATCGATTTCGAGTCGTCCGACCCGGCCTTCCGCCTGCGCCTCGTCCTCGCCGCGTCGAGCTGAGCGCGATCCGGCGCCGGTCGGGGTCGGGGTCGGGGTGAGCCTGGTTCAGGCCGCGATGTCGGGGGTGCCGGTGTCGTCGCTGGTCGTGCGGCCGAGGACGCTGATCGCCGCCTGGTAGACGCCGAACACGATGAGCACGAACGCGAGCTTCACCCAGGTGATGTCGATGAGGATGAGCCAGAGCATCGTTGCGATGACCCCACCGACCCGGAAGGCGCCGTGGTGCTGGCCGACGATCGGGAGGGGTGCCACCGAGCGGGTGCCGCCCTCGTGACCCACGCCCGACGATCCGGCGGCGCGGGCGTGGCGGGCGCCGCTCGACACCGCACGCCGCGTGCCGATCGCCGTGCGGCTGTCGCCCGCCAGGAACGCCCCGACCACGACGATCAGGCCGAGCCAGGCCAGGGCGGTGGTGCTGACCTCGAGGCTGCTCACCAGGCTGGCGATCGTCGTGGCAGCCGCCCGCCGCTGCACCTCACCGCCGACGAGGCCGACGACCTGGTCCTCGATCGCCGACACGGTCGCGTTGGCCACGACCATCGAGAGGGCGATCCCCAGGCCGAGGACGACCACGGTGCGGCGGCGGCGGTGGGACAGGACGAGGGAGGCGACGATCAGGATGAGGGTGAGGCCGATCAGCACGTAGACCAAGCGGTCGAACACGGTCACCGCCTGCTGCGCGGCGGCGAGCTGGTCGCTCTGGAACACCGTGAACACCCCGAAGTTCTCCGGGAGCGGACGCCCGAGCGCGGTCGTGAGCTCCTGACGAGCCTGGTCGACCGGGGTCTCCGCGGTGATCTCCGGAATGGGCTGATCGCCGAAGAGCCGGGGCGCCTTCGCGTCGATGAAGGTCATGGCCCGCGCGAGCAGGGGGAGCAGGTTGAGGGTCACGGTCCCGTCGGTCACGGTGAAGCCCGCCACCGGTTCGCCGCGGAGCAGCTGGACCGCGGCGTCGTGGGTGAGGCGGTTGGCCCGATCCCAGATCTGCCTGAACTGCTCGGTCTGGAGAAGTTCCTGCACCGCTTCGCTCAGGTATCCCTCGACGGCGTTGGTCAGCGGCACGGCCAGGAACTGGGCCCGTTCCGGGAGGGCTTCGGTGGCGAGCTGCTGCGCGTCGACCACCTCGAAGAGCTGGTCGGTGAGGGCCACGCCGACGGCGTCGGTGATGGCCGGGTCGTCGGCCAGCGGACCGACGATCTCCATCCACGCGTCGGTGTCGAAGAGGGTCTCGTGGGTCCAGACCGCCACGACGCTGACCAGCGTCGCCAGGCAGGCGAGCACGGCCAGGCCGTTGACCAGCACGCTGCGCAGGCGACGCGACCGGCGGGTGGAGGCAACAGCGGTCGACGCCGGGTCGGCCCCAGCCGGGGCGACCGGGGAGCCCGAGTCGGCCGGGGTGCTGGGTGCCGTCGGGCCGTCCGGATCGGTGGGCGCGTCGGGCCCGGCGAGCGGTGGTGCGGTGGGCATCTCGGCGGCGTGCACCCGGTCGGTCGCCGACGGATCGGGTTGCGTGGCATCTCGGGGCTGATCCGCTGGTGTGCTGGCCATGAGTCGCGGCCCCTTCGCTCCGAGGTCCGTGCTGGTGGGGCGAGACTACAACCGGGTACAAGCGGACTCGTGGCCCGTGGCACCGCGGCGGATCAGCGGACCAGGCCCGGTATCGTGCTCTGCAGTGAGGGGAGTATCCCTGCGCAGATGTGTCGTCAGCACGGCTTTCGGGCCCGGCGCACCTGGCTCCGACGGAGCGGGAGAGACCTCCGGTAAGGACCTGGCTCGCCAGGTCGGTCGCACCCCCACGTCCACACACCGGAGGAACTCCATCGTGTCACCCCATCCCCCGACTGATCGCTCCTCGGCCGACGACGCCCGTCCGACCCGCCGTGGCCCCCGCCGCACCCGCCGGGCCGTTGACCGGCTCCGCCGAGCTCGTGCTGCCGTCGGCGCCTCGCTCCGCGACTTCGTCGATTCGCTGGCACCCGTTCCGGACCTGGTGCCCATCCCGGTGCGCATCCCCGCTGCGGAAGGCCAGCGCCGCGGAGGGGTCCGATGATCTGCCCCGTGGACAGCCAGTCCGTGCTCGTGATGACCGAACGTCAAGGCATCGAGATCGACTACTGCCCGAGCTGCCGCGGGGTGTGGCTCGATCGGGGCGAGCTCGACAAGATCATCGATCGCGTCGCGGCCGACGCGCCCGCGGCGGCCGACGCGCCGCCGCCCGGTGCCGGGTCCCACCAGCCCCAACCGGCGCCGATGCAACCTGCGATGCCGCCACCCGACGTCCGCTCGTACCCGGCCCAGACCTGGGGCTCGAAACCGCCGCGCGGCCAGTACGGCTCCGAGCAGCCGCGGAAGAAGAAGGGTGGGTTCCTGGGCGAGCTGTTCGAGTTCTGATCGCGGCCGTCCGGCAGCCGACTGTTCACGGCCACCCTCCTTTGGAAGGCTGGCGCGATGCGTGCAGCACTCGAACCCCCGCACACGGCCGTCGTCGAGGCCGTCGGGCGCGCCCTCGCCGAGGATCTGACCCCGCTCGGTGATCTCACCTCGATGCTCCTACCCGACGATCTGTTGGCAACGGCGGCGTTCGTCGTGCGCGGCGACGGCGTGCTCGCGGGCACGGCGTGCGTCACCGAGACGTTCGCCCGGATCGACGCGACGGTCGAGTTGATGTGGTCGGCGGACGACGGCGACCACACCCCGCCGGGCACGACCGTCGCCACCGCCTCGGGGCGGCTGGCATCGATCCTCACCGCCGAGCGCACCGCATTGAACTTCCTCTGCCACCTGTCGGGAGTCGCCACCCTCACCAGCCGGTACGTCACCGCCGCGGCGGGCGGGGGAACCGCCCGGATCTGGGACACCCGCAAGACCACGCCCGGGCTGCGCAGCCTCGAGAAGGCGGCGGTCCGCGCCGGGGGCGGCGCCAACCACCGTGGCAACCTGTCGGACTGGATCCTGCTCAAGGACAACCACCTCGCGCTGATGGGCATAGCGGGAGCGGTCGAAGCCGCGCGGCTGCGCTGGCCGGGCCGCACCGTCCACGTCGAGTGCGACCGTCTGGACCAGGCCGTCGAGGCGGTTGCCGCCGGCGCTGACGCCCTCCTGCTCGACAACATGACACCCGACCAGGTGCGGGGCTGCATCGCGGCGGTGCACGAGCGGTGCCACGACGACCGGCGCCGCCCCCCGCTGCTCGAGGTGAGCGGCGAGGTCGATCTCGACACGGTGGCGTCGTTCGCCGGCACCGGCGTCGACCTCATCTCGGTGGGTGCCATCACCAAGTCGGCGCCGGTGCTCGACATCGGCCTCGACATCGCGACCTGAGCCTCTGCGCGGTCGCGGTCCGGACCGATCACCGAGGTGGCGGTCGCCCGGGCGGCGTCGCGCCGGCGCCGATGTCGGCCCCCCACCAGCCGGTCGGGTACCGTGAGGGTCCGCGTACGCCGAGCAGAGGCCGGCAAGCGCCCCTCGGTCGGCTCGTCCGGTCGTGGCACCGAACCTGCCGAAGGAGGATCATCGTGCTGCTCGCCATCGACGCCGGCAACACCCAGACCGTGGTCGGCCTCTACGAGCTTGACGACGATGGCGGCGTCCCGGACATCGAGCGCAAGCCCGACGACGGTCTTCTCGACCACTGGCGCATCGCGACCGAGGCGTCCCGCACCTCCGACGAGCTCGCGGTCATGCTCCAGGGCTTCTTGTCGTTCCGCTCGTTCAGTCTCGACGACATCGACGGCATCGCCGTGTCGTCCGGCGTCCCGCGCGTCACCTCGGGCCTGCGGGAGCTGGCCGAGCGCTACCTCGACTTCGACCCGGTGGTGATCGAGCCCGGGGTCCGCACCGGCATCGCCATCCTCGTCGAGAACCCCAAGGAGGTCGGGTCGGACCGCATCGCCAACGCGGTTGCGGCCTACGACGTGTATGGCGGGCCCACGATCATCGTGGACTTCGGCACCGCCACCACATGCGACGCCGTGTCGGGCAACGGTGAGTACCTCGGTGGCGCCATCGCCCCCGGCATCGAGATCAGCATGGACGCCCTCGTCGGACGGGCTTCGGCCCTGCGGGCGGTCGAGATGAAGGAGCCCCGCCACGTGCTGGGCAAGAGCACCGTGGAGTGCATCCAGTCCGGAGCGGTGTACGGCTTCTCGGCGCAGGTCGATGGGCTGTGCACGCGCATCCAAGCCGAGCTGGGTCCGTGCACGGTGGTGTCCACCGGCGGCCTCGCCGACCTCATCACGCCGCTCTCCGCCCAGATCCAGCACACCGAGCCCTGGCTGACCCTCCACGGGTTGCGGTTGGTGTACGAGAAGAACGCCTGATGCGCGGGCACCGCGGCGTGCAGCGGGCAGGGGAGTGACGGTGCGCGTCCTGATCACGGGCATGGGTGGCGAGCTCGGGACCCGAGTGGCGAACCTCCTCGAGGCGGACCCCGAGGTCTCCGCCATCGCCGGGATCGACATCGATCCACCCCGCCGGCGCCTGCACCGGGCCGAGTTCTGGCGCGTCGACCCCCGCGACCGAGAGCGGGTCGCCGACATCGTCTCCACGCTGGCGCCGACGGTCGTGGTCCACCTCGGGACCTACGAGCCCTACGCCCGGTGCAGCCCCACCTCGGCCATCGCCCGCACCGCGTCGGGCACGATCGCCACGCTCCAGGCCGCAGCCTCGACCGGCTCGCTCGAACACATCGTCGTGCGCTCGGGCATCGAGGTGTACGGCCGACGACGGGGCGCGCCCGACGTGCCGACCGAGGACGATCGCACCGACCCCACGACGCCGTGGGGTCACTCGCTGCTCCACGCCGAACGCGTCGCCCGCGACGCCGCCGCGGCGGCCGGGGCCACCGTGTGCCTGCTGCGCAGCGCGCCCTTCGTCGGCCCCCACTTCCCGAGCCCCCTCGGCCGACTGCTCCGACTCCCGGTGGTGCCCGTCGCCGCCCTGCGCGATCCGTCCTTCTCGGTCCTCCACCAGGAGGACGCGGCGGCGGCCTTCGTCGCTGCGGTCAAGCGGCGGGTCGACGGACCCGTGAACGTCCTCGGCGGGGGCACCATCAGCGCGTCGCGTGCGGCCGTCCTGGGGAGGCGCCTGCCCCTGATGGTCACCGGGCCCGGCTGGCGCCCCGCCCGAATCGCAGCCGAGCTCGCCGGGGCGCCGATACCCGCGCACGTGCACGAGCTGCTCACCCGTGGCCGCACCGCCGACGGCTCGCGAACCGGGGAGCTGCTCGGGATCACGCCGCTGCACCGCACGCCCGATGTCATCCGACAGCTCCACGCCTGGACCGAGGTCACGTACCTCCGGATCGCGGAGGAAGCGGCGTGATCCCGCCCGTCCTCGTGGTCCCGACACCGCCGATCACGAGGAGCGCCCGTGCCCATCGTTGAGGCCGCCGACGGCACCCGGCTGCACTACTCCGTCTCGGGTCGCCGCGACGGCGAGCCGGTCCTGATGATCCAGGGTCTCGGTGCGGACAGCCGCGGGTGGATCCGTCAACGGCTCGCGTTCGCCGCTCGCCACCGAGTCATCGTGTTCGACAACCGCGGGGTCGGCCGGTCCGACCGACCGCCCGGGCCCTACGACCTCGAGGTCATGGCCACCGACGCCCTCACCGTGCTCGACGCCGCCGGCTACGCCGACGCCCACATCATGGGTGCGTCCATGGGTGGGGTCATCAGCCAGATCATCGCCGTGCGCCACCCGGAGCGGGTGCGGTCGCTCATCCTCGCCTGCACCGCTTGCCGCCAGCTCCCGTGGCGCCGCGAGCTCCTCGCCGAGTGGGCCGACGTCGCCGATCGCGACGGCATGGGCGGGTTCACGACCTTCGCCGTCCGCTGGGTGATCGGACCCCGGTCGCTCCGCCGCTTCCTGCCGGCACTCGGTCTGATCGGGACGCTGGCCAAGAACCTCACCGCCGACTCGTTCCTGGCCCAGGTGCAGGCGATCCTCGCCACCGACGACGACGTCCGCTTCGAGCTGCGGGGCATCCGGGTGCCGACGCTCGTCCTCGTCGGATCGCAGGACATCCTCACCCCGCTCGGCGACTCCGAGGAGATCGCCGACCTCATCCCGGGGGCCGAACTCGCCGTCATCGGCGGTGGCGCCCACGGGTTCATGTTCGAACACGCCTCGGCGTTCAACCGCACCGCCCTGGACTTCCTGCGCCGCGTCGTCGACGAGCGGCTCGCCGCCGTCGAGCCGCTCGCGTCCTGAACCGGCCGCCCCGCCCAGGCAGGCCCGAGACTGCGGTCCAGCAGCCGCTCACGCACACGGGTGGCCGCAGTTCCTGGGGGTGATCCGTGAGGTGGTGCTCACCCGAACCGGGAC
>Ga0105048_10019798_pt1 | contig 10297 bp, 10 predicted proteins | sample MAT05_FD_78382 | JGI IMG/M metagenome (GOLD analysis project Ga0105048, IMG submission 78382) | Freshwater microbial communities from Lake Fryxell liftoff mats and glacier meltwater in Antarctica - MAT-05 | ecosystem: Environmental > Aquatic > Freshwater > Ice > Liftoff microbial mat | place...
ATGCCGAGCAGCTGCGTGCCTTTGGCGGCCCAATCACGACTCGACCCGGTACCGTACTCTTCACCGGCGAACAGCACGGTCGGCACGCCGGACGCAACATACCGCATCGCGGCGTCATAGATCGACAGGCGTTCACCGCCGGGCTGGAACAAGGTCATTCCGCCCTCCTCGCGCGAACCATTAGCGTTGGGGGGCAACATCAGGTTCTTGATGCGCACGTTGGCGAAGGTGCCGCGCATCATCACGTCGTGGTTGCCACGGCGCGCGCCGTAGGAGTTGAAGTCGGCCTTCATGACGCCGTGCTGCTCCAACCACTGGCCTGCCGGCGAGCTCGGTTGGATTGATCCGGCTGGTGAAATATGGTCGGTGGTGATCGAATCTCCGAACAAGGCCATGATGCGCGCGCCACGCACCGACACATCGGCCTGCGCCGGAGGTGGTGTCAGAGTGAAGTCTGCAAAGAACGGTGGCTCGGCGATGTAGGTACTGGTGGGCCAGTTGTACGCCTGACCCGAAACACCCTTGATCTTGCCCCACAAGGCGCCCGGTTCGGTCTTGATCTTGGCGTAGTTGGCCCGAAACACTTTGCCTTTCATCGCATACCGCAACAAGGCATGGATCTCGTCGCTGCTCGGCCAGATGTCGCCCAGATAGATCGCACGTCCACCGGTGCCATAGCCGACCGGCTCAGTCATCAGGTCACGGGTCATGGTGCCAGCAATCGCGTAGGCCACCACCAGCGGCGGACTGGCCAAAAAGTTGGCCTTGATGTTCGGATGGATACGTGCCTCGAAGTTGCGGTTGCCCGACAACACCGCAGCGCACACCAAATCGTGCGCGTTGATCAAACGATTGAACTCAGGCGTCAGGTCCCCCGCGTTGCCAATACAGGTGGTGCAGCCATAACCGGCCAAGGCAAAACCGAGTTTTTCCAAGTAGGGTAGCAAACCGGTCTCGGTCAGGTAGTCGGTCACGATGCGTGAACCAGGCGCCAGCGAGGTCTTGATGTGCGGGCGCACACGCAACCCGGCCTCCACGGCCTTTTTCGCCAGCAGGCCGGCCGCCAGCATGACGCTCGGGTTGGAAGTGTTGGTGCAACTGGTGATGGCAGCGATCAACACATCCCCATTGCCGATCGTCAGGGCGGGCTGGCCACTCGGGTGGGCCTCTGACGTGGTCAGCGGCCGTGCCGTGGGGTGCAAAGCGAGCCGGTTCGCTTCCATCTCTACCTTGTTGCGTTCTGCACCCAATGGCGTAGCGGAACTGGACTCTGCCACGGGACCGGTACCGCAGGCTACCACCTCGAACCGATGCGCGAGTCGGTCAGGATTCTGGTTGTATCCCGATTCGCTGGCTGATTTGCTGAATAACTCGGCAAACTGCTGCGCCACTTGGCCCAGGTCGATCCGGTCCTGCGGCCGCTTTGGGCCGGCCAGGCTGGGCGTGACCGAACCCAGGTCGAGCTGGATCACCTGTGAATAGTCGATGTCACCGGCGTTGGGAATGCCGAACAAGCCTTGTGCCTTGAAATAGGCCTCGAACATCTCGATCTCTGCTTTGGTGCGACCGGTCCCCTCGAAATAGGCCAGGGTTTTTTCGTCCATCGGAAAAAACCCCATGGTCGCGCCGTATTCGGGTGCCATGTTGGCGAGCGTCGCGCGGTCCGGCACCGACAGCGAACGGGTGCCCTCGCCAAAAAACTCGACGAATTTGCCAACCACCTTGTGCCGGCGCAGCAACTCGGTGACGGTCAGTACCAGGTCGGTGGCGGTGACGCCCTCGCGCAGTTGGCCGGTCAACTCCATACCGACCACATCGGGGGTCAGCAGATACACCGGTTGACCCAGCATCGCGGCTTCCGCCTCGATGCCTCCCACGCCCCAGCCAACAACACCGATACCGTTGATCATTGTCGTGTGGCTATCGGTACCCACCAGGGTATCCGGGTAGATGACACCATCGCTGTTCTCATGCACGCCGCGCGCCAAAAACTCCAAGTTCACCTGGTGCACGATGCCAAAGCCTGGTGGCACGACACGGAACGTGTCGAAGGCCTGCATACCCCACTTCATGAATTCGTAACGCTCGCGGTTGCGCTGGAACTCAATCTTCATGTTCAGGTCGAGCGAGTTTTTCTTGCCGTAGTGGTCAACCGTCACCGAATGGTCCACCACCAGATCGACCGGCACCAGCGGCTCGATGCGCTTCGGGTCCTCGCCCAGGCGAACAGCGACGCTGCGCATCGCGGCCAGGTCGGCGAGCAAGGGGACACCCGTGAAATCCTGCAACACGACACGGGAGACGAGGAACGGAATTTCTTCGGTGCGTGGTGCGTTGGGAGACCAGTTGGCCAGCTGCGCCACATGCTCTTTCGTCACGCGTTTGCCGTCGCAATTGCGTAGCACCGATTCGAGAATGATGCGCAGCGACACCGGAAGCCGTTGAATGTTCGGGAACTGGCGCGCCAGCGCTGGCAGGGAATAAGCGGTGGCACCTTTTCCTGCTGCAGTGGTAAAGGGTTTGCGGGTAGACACAAATGCGTGGGTCATGGCTATTTCTCCTTATGCACGATTGGCGGTGATGATCGATTCATTCTGACAGGCCACGCAAGACCCCTGCTTTTGACCCAATCCGCGGTTGTAGAAGCTACGGTTTGTCACGACCAAGGCAACTTTTTCAGCGGCATTTTTCTTCCTTTGGACGCGCGACGAGCGGCTTGGAAGTAGCGTCCATGCACGCCTGCCGCCATTTGACGCAATCGACGGCGACGGTGTTATTGGTCTTGCGATAGGTGCAACCAGATCTCGTTGCGACGCAGAAACCAGGGCATAAATGGCGCGTCGTAGCGCGCATACACTGGATCACCAGTCCACATCAGGTCGGCATCACGCATTGCCGCCTTCAACTTGGCAAAGTGTTGGTCATAGTTTGATTCTGACCAAAATCCTGAATAGCGAATAACTGCCACCTTCGCGGGCACCACCTCAAGCAGTTGAATGCGCGTGTCCAAAGGCTCGGGGGCGTTGGCCACGGTGATGCCCTTTGGCAAAACAAATTGCACGACAAAGCCGCCGGGTGCGACGGACTGCGTCACCGGCGCTGTCATCTCCAGTTTGACCGGCGCAGCCGCTTGTGTCACCGGTGCAGTCATCGCCAATTTTCGCTCACCCTTGTTCTTTCCAAAAATGTAGCCCGCCAAAATTGGAAAAGCCTGATTGCCCGCTTCTTCCGCCGGCCCGGGCACGACAACCTGCGCAGCGGCGTAAGTGGCGTACTGGCGCACCTCGATATCCGGCAATTGGCGGACGACCTGGTACTCGGGCTCCTCTGTGGCGTGAATAGGCATCGCGAGAGTACTCAAAGTAAGAATAAGCAGAACGGCAATTCCGCACGGCTTGCGCAAATGGTGGCGTGTCATGAGGTGACGTTACCGTCTGCGACGCGTTCTGTCTGTCGCCTGCCGCACATTGGTTCTTGAAGGTGGTTGGTCAGATCCAGATGCGTCATGGTGGACTGGTGGGATACTGCGCCGTATGCGTATGCGGTTGAATGTTCTATCCTTTCCGAGAGGCGGCGTGATCGGCGATGGCCCGGCGGTGCGCTGCATCGATCACACGCTGCAAGCCATTACCCCTCTAGCCGTGGTGCCATTGCAGCGCGCTACCGGCCTGTCTGCGCCCGGTGTCTGAGGCACAGCGACCATGACCTTCTCTGACATGAATCGGCGCAGTGTTTGGTTGACGTTGCTGGGCTTGCTGCTGTTGGCAATGGCATTGCTGACCTGGTGGTGGCGCGGCACGCCTGTGGACGCGGTGGTGGTGCAGTCGCAAACACTGGTGCGCACGCTGCAGTTCTCGGCCCGCGTGGCGAGTCAGACCCGAGTGGACGTGGGCAGCACACTCACTGGCCGGGTGGAGGCGGTTTTGGTGCTGGAAGGCGCCGCCGTGAAGCGGGGCCAGGTGCTGCTGCGCCTGGAGTCGCAGGAATTGAGTGCGGCGTTCAGCCAAGCTGAAGCGGCGGAGCGTCAAGCAGCGGCCCGGCTTGAGGGTTTGCGCAGTACGGGTCTACTGTCGGCGCGGGCTGTGGTGAGCCAGGCAGACGCGGCGGTGCGGGCGGCACAAGCCGCTTGGGAACGCACGCAACAACTGGTGGCGCAAGGATTTTTGAGCGACGCCGCGCTGGACGAGGCACGACGCGCACGCGACGTGACGCAGGCGCAGCTGGCCAACGCCCAGGCGCAAGCGAGCGCCAACGGCGAGCACGGCAGCGATCAGGCGCAGGCGCAGGCACAACTCGCACTGGCGCAGGCCGCCAGTCAGGCCGCGCGGGCGCGGCTGGCGCAGGCCGATCTGCTGGCACCGACCGACGGCCGCGTGTTGCTGCGCGAGGTGGAGCCGGGGCAGATCGTGCAGCCGGGTAAGGCGCTGCTGGGCTTGGCACTTGCCGGCCCGGTGGAGATCGTGGCGCAAGTCGACGAGCGTTTTCTGGACCAACTGCGCGTGGGACAAAGCGCCTCGGTAGTCGCCGACGCCTTTGCTGAACAGCGTTTTACGGCGCGGGTGGTGTCGATCGCGCCATCGGTGGATGCGCAGCGCGGCTCGGTCGAAGTCAAGCTGACCTTGACCGACGCGGCGCCAGACTTTCTGCGCGAAGACATGACCGTGTCGGTAGAGGCCGAGACGGCGCGGGTGGACAGTGCCCTGGTGCTGCCGCTGACCGCATTGCGCCCCGCCTCAAACACGGTATTGGTCAACGAGGCAGGCCGCGCGCGTGCGCGCAGCGTGCGGCTAGGGTTGCGTTCACTGGAAGCTGTCGAGGTGGAAGATGGCCTGCTTGAGGGCGACCAGGTGCTGGTGGGCGGCACGCTGCAGGTCGGTCAACGCGTGCGGGTGCGTGTGCTGCCTTGGCAGCCGGGCCAGCGCGCAGGCGGTGCCGCTACGCCTGATGCTGGCGCAGCGCTGATCAACGCCATGGGCCGCTGAGGCAACGCATGGCCTGGCTAGGTTTTGAGAGACAGGTGGCAATACGCTTCTTGCGCGAAGGTCGCATGCAAACCCTGCTCATCATCGTTGGCGTGGCCGCCGGTGTGGCGGTGATCGCTTACGTCGCTGCCCTGATCGACGGTCTGCAGGCCAACACGCTGAACAAGACGCTGGGCGCTCAGCCGCACATTTCCATCCGCGCGCCAGATGACGCAGTGATACCAGCTGCGTTGCGCGCGCCCGATGTGACCATATTGTCAGAGGTACAGGTGCGCGCCAAGCGCTTGCGCACGGTGGCCAACTGGCAGGCGCTGCTGCCAGTGCTGGAGCGCCTGCCAGGTGTGGCCGCGGTCTCGCCGATGGCGGCTGGCTCCGGCCTGGCGCTGCGTGGCGAGGCCAGCCAGGCGATCTCGCTGCTGGGCGTGGAACTGGAGCGTTACGACCGCATCGTCGGGTTGCGCAGCAAGGTGGTCAGTGGCACGGCGCGGCTAGCGCCGGGCGAGGCCATCGTGGGACGCGATCTGGCGGCTGATCTCGGGCTACGGGTGGGCGACCGGCTGCGACTGCAGACCACCGGATCGACTGAGGCCGTGCGGGTGACCGCGCTGGTGGACTTGGGTGTGAAAGAGCTCAACCGACGTACCGTGATTGTGCCGCTGCGTAGCGCGCAAAATCTGCTCGGTCTGCCAGGCGGCGCGACCAATGTGGACCTCACCGTGCGTGACGTCTGGGCCGCACAAGCCATGGCCGTTCAGCTACGGCGCGAGCTGCCCTACCAGTTCGAGACCTGGCAGGAGAGCAATGCGCAGTTGGTGTCTGCACTCAATGCGCAGTCGGTCAGCACGGGCTTGATCCGGGTGGTGGTGCTGGTGGTGGTGGTGCTGGGCATTGCCAGCGTGTTGGTGGTGTCGGTGGTGCAGAAGCGGCGCGAGATTGGCATTCTGCGGGCCATGGGTGCGACCCGTGCGCAGGTGTTGCGTGTGTTTCTGGTGCAGGGCGCGGTGGTGGGCGCTTTTGGCTCGGTGCTGGGCGTATTTCTGGCCTGGGTCATGGTGGAGCTCTTCACCCGTCTAGTGCGCGGCTCTGACGGTCTACCGCTGTTCGATATCTCGCTGCGGCCCGCGCTGGCGCTGCAGGTGGCGGCGGTGGCCACGGTCTGTGGGGTCATCGCCGCGATCGCGCCAGCGCACCGCGCCGCGAAGATGGACCCGGCGCAAGCGATCCGAATTTGATATTCATGAGCGCCCAACCCCTGATTCAACTCCATCAGGTCCGCAAGACCTACAACGCCGGCCTACCCAACGAGGCCGAGGTCTTGCATGGTATCGATCTGCAGTTGAATGCGGGTGAGTTCATTGCGTTGATGGGACCCTCGGGCTCGGGCAAGAGCACGCTGCTCAACATCGTCGGCCTGCTTGAGCGCATGAGCGCAGGTAGCTACCACCTGCAGGGCGAGGAAATGGTGGGCCTGGACGACGCCGGGCTCACGCTGCGCCGACGCAAGTTGCTCGGCTTTGTGTTTCAGTTTCACCACCTGCTGCCGGCCTTCACCGCACTGGAGAACGTGACCCTGCCTGCCCTGATGGCCGAAGGCCGGGTGAGCAAGTCGCAGCGCGAGCGCGCCAGGGAGTTGCTCGATGCAGTGGGACTGTCGGCTGCGCTGGACAAACGGCCATCCGAACTCTCGGGCGGCATGCAGCAGCGGGTGGCGATTGCGCGCGCGCTGGTGATGAACCCGCCACTGGTGTTGGCTGATGAGCCCACTGGCAACCTCGACAGCGCCTCGTCTGACGAAGTGTTTGTGTTGCTGCGGCGCATGCACACCGAGCGCCGCACCTCGTTTGTGGTTGTCACCCACGACCCGCGTCTGGGTGCGCGGTGTGACCGACTGGTGGAACTGGTCGATGGTCAGATTGCGCGCGATGAGGCTGTGGTGGAGGCCGTTGGTTCGTCGGACGCTCCCACTGCCGCGCAAAAAATTACCACGTAGTATTGTTTTAAAACCGCATAGTTCACAAGGATACTATCAAGTGCATATAGTCACTCCACGCCAGACCTGTGGCGGATGTGAACCCTTTGTTTAACTGATGGAGATTTTGATGAAAAAAACCCTGATTGCTTCTGCTTTGGCCTTAGGCCTCGCTTTTTCCGCGCACGCCAAAGACATCGTGGATACGGCTGTAGCAGCCGGTTCTTTTAAAACCCTGGCCACGGCTTTGGGCGCTGCTGGACTGGTTGACACGCTCAAGGGCCCAGGTCCTTTCACCGTGTTTGCACCGACTGACGCAGCCTTCGCCAAAATCCCCAAGGCAGACCTGGACGCGTTGCTCAAAGACAAGGCTAAATTGACTGCGGTGCTGACCTACCACGTGGTGCCCGGCAAAGTGATGGCCGCTGACGTCAAGGCCGGCAAGGTCAAAACCGTGCAAGGTTCTGAAATTACCGTCTCCACCAAGGGAGGCGTGAAGGTGGACAACGCCAACGTGACAGCGACCGACATCGTGGCCGACAACGGTGTGATCCACGTGATCGATTCGGTCATCATGCCCAAATAAGGCAGCACCAAAACTTGTTCTGAAGGCCGCAATTTGCGGCCTTTTTTTGTGTGACGCCCTGCATGGGCCAGGAACTCCTGCTGATGCTGGGGCAGTTCACCGGCCATCACTTCGGCGGCCATATGCGCTTCGTGCATCGCCTTGTGCGCCAGCATGGGCTGGCCGACCACGTCGCCAATGGCGAAGATGTGCGGTACGTTGGTGCGCATCTGGATGTCGACGTTGATGAAGCCGCGGTCTGTGACGGCCGCACCGGCCTTGTCGGCAGCCACCTTTTTGCCAACGCCGCAGACCGTCCGAGTCCGTGCTGCCACAGACCGCCGTGCGTAGTGCAGTGTGTCCTTAACCTACAATTCTGAATGAGTTCGGGCTCGATGGCGCACTGTGGGCGCAACCTTACAGTTCATGGTTCAAGCTTCATCCTGTCCAACGACCACCCTTTTATCCATAGCGCATCACCAGGAGCTTTTCACATGGCCGTCCATCTGTATTTTTCCCTAATACCCGAGGCATTGATCGTGTCTATGCTGAGTCCAGAAGAGTTTGGGCAGTACTACGCCACCGGCCATCATTTCAAGCACAAAGGGCAGGCCATGTTTTTTGAGCTTGATCCCGCTTTTCGCGACGACAGCCTCAACGTTGAGAAGGCTGTCGCGCTTTGCACGCCGCACAAAGACGGTACCCCCAAGCACTCGGTGTATGCGTCGGTCTATCGGGTGTTGGAACGAATTCCACTGAGTGCCGTCGGCAAACTGTATTTGTGTACCGCTTACGGACAGACTCTGGCCGTAGAACGCAAAGAAATCGACAATGTCAACGCACCAGGTCTGCATCTGTACCAGGATTTGTCCCCGGTTAACAGCTTGGTCGTCAGTACGCTGATTCCGGCCAAGCATTACCGTAGCGTGACAGTGGAACCGTCCAAATTAATCCAGTTTCCAGCCTTGTGTTTCGTGGAATTTGGCTTGGGCGAACTCGCTACCAACCCGGAAAGTGGGTCCGACGCCAATCTGCCGTATCCATTCTTGCACCATCTGCGCGAGGGCCTGATTGCGCTCAATCAAACAGACAAGCAGAGTAAATTGGTCCACAGGGTTCACTCGCTTGACATTCCGTACCGCATGATCAAGGGTGGGTTCTACATAGGCAACGGGGCGGACTTTGCCTACTACGCCATGCCGACACATCAAGAGCTGCGCGAGCAGCACTCCAAATGGTGGCGGTTGGCCAATAGCTGAACCTGCATCACACGCCCGACAACGTGGCCGTGCCGGGCGTCATGCCGGGAGGTATGCGGGTTAGTTCGATTCCAAGGGTCTGCGGCTTGATGGGTCGAATCTGCGTTGCCAGCATCAAACAATCAACGGCAGCGATCTGCACCGCCCACAAATAGTGTGTCGGGCGCTTGGGCGCTACAGGCTCTGGCGTGACTGCGTTGCCCGGCAGTGTTGGAGCGGGCGTGTAGGGGTACGCCTTTTCGTCGCATCTGGCCAACCGGAAGCTTGGCGTGAGCCTGACCCACCCGTCAGGCAGGTGCACTTTAGCGGTCCTCTTTGCCGATGAGGCGATAGACCATAGCGCCGAGAATGCCGCCAACAACCGGAGCCACCCAGAACAACCACAATTGCGCGGTAGCCCAGTCACCGACAAACACAGCCACGCCCGTGCTGCGCGCCGGATTCACTGAGGTGTTGGTCACCGGAATGCTGATCAGGTGGATGAGCGTCAGGCACAAGCCGATCGCAATCGGTGCCAGGCCCTGTGGCGCACGCTTGTCGGTGGCGCCGAGAATCACAATAAGAAATATCATGGTCATGACAACTTCGCAAACCAGCGCGGAAAGCAAGCTATAGCCACCCGGTGAATGAGCGCCATAACCGTTTGAGGCAAAACCAGCGGCCAGATCAAACCCTGGTTTTCCACTGGCAATGAGGTACAACACGCCACCGGCGGCAATCGCCCCGAGTACCTGAGCCAGGATATAACCGGGCAGATCCTTTGCTGGAAACCGCCCGCCAGCCCACAGACCGACCGAGACAGCAGGATTGAGGTGGCACCCGGAGATATGCCCGATGGCAAAGGCCATCGTCAGCACGGTCAAGCCAAAGGCGAGTGCGACACCCAGAAAGCCGATGCCCAAAGTGGGAAATGCCGCGGCCAAAACGGCACTGCCACAACCACCAAGAACCAACCAAAAGGTGCCAATAAATTCTGCGCCGTATCTTTTCATGTGTTTTCCTTTGACCAATAGAGGGGTTGAGCCCAGCGCTCGCTTCTATTCGTCAAATTATCGACCAGCCCCGCGCCTTTACTGCCGGCGCAAATACAACCATTTGCCCGATTTGGGCACTATTTCTCAGATTGACCAATCGGTCATCGTGTGGCAGTTGGCCAGCGCGCATCATGCCGAAATTGTTGGATGCCCTTGGGTAGCATGTGCAGCCTTTGCAGCACATACCCGCACGGTCAAACACTGCCAGGTCACGCAGACTTAGCACCAAATCAACCTCTAGCCCTTTTGATATATGCGCAAGCAGCTATTATTTTTGACAACCTACCGCACCGCACACTAACCGCACCAACAGGTGTCCCTATGCTATTTGATGCTTACTTTGGCTGCGCCAGCCGCAGCCAGCACCCGCGCATGATGCGCCAGGTGGTCTTCAATGAAGGTGGAAATAAAGTAGTAACTGTGGTCGTAACCCGGGTGGCGGCGCAGGGTCAACGGCTGACCAACTTGGGCGCAAGCCGCCTCAAAAC
>Ga0105048_10019800_pt1 | contig 10296 bp, 10 predicted proteins | sample MAT05_FD_78382 | JGI IMG/M metagenome (GOLD analysis project Ga0105048, IMG submission 78382) | Freshwater microbial communities from Lake Fryxell liftoff mats and glacier meltwater in Antarctica - MAT-05 | ecosystem: Environmental > Aquatic > Freshwater > Ice > Liftoff microbial mat | place...
CGCGACGCGCGTACGGATCGGGCCGGATGACCCCCGCGCGGCCGTCGATCGGGATGCGCGCCAGCGTGCGGCCCGTCGCGAGCTCGACCACCACGATCGCGGTGCCGTCGTGCGCGTAGAGCCGCGAGCCCTCGACCGCGTACGCCGCGTCGAGCGCGGTGCGCGGCACGTCCGCGATGACGTCGCCCGCGTGGTCGAGAAGAAGGCGGCTTCGGTGCGAAGCTTCGATGACCCTGCCGTGCAGAAGGAAATCGAATCGCAGCTAAGGCAGCAGAAAATCGCCGAGCTGGAATCGCAGCAGAACAAGCTGCTCGAACAGGATTCGGTGATCGACCGCCGCGATGAACTGCTCGACCCCGCGATTCAGATGGCGATGCAGATGTACGCCACGTGGCGAACCGAGTAGTCAAAACGTAACCACCCAACAGACCTATGATGAATTTCAACCCGCTCTGGCTCGCCGCGTTCACTGTCATCCTCTCTTCAACCGGACTCATGGCACAGACCACCTTGCCGGCCGAGATTCCCGCGCCGCCGGCCGTGCAGGCGGATGAGTCGGTGTTTGACTACTACTACGGCACAAGAGTCGCCGACCCGTTTCGCTGGCTTGAAGACAACGCGTCTGACAAGACTCGCGCTTTCATCGACGCGCAGAATGTCCGGACGCAGGCGTTTGTTAAGACACCGCTGCGAGACGAGCTTCGCGCCAGGCTCGAGCAACTGGTGAACTACCCCCGCACCAGCCCGCCGGGCCGAACCGATGCGTATTACGTTTTTCGTCGCAACAGCGGGCTGCAAAAGCATTCGGTGACGATGACCGCCGTCACGCTGGATGGTGAAGAGAAGACACTGTTCGACCCCAACACCTTTAGTGAAGACGGAACCACCGCACTTTCCACCACGGCCTTCACACGTGACGGCGCTTACGTCGCCTATGGCAAAAGCGTTGGCGGCAGCGACGACCAGACCATCCGCGTTCGCGACGTCAAGACGGGCCAGGACCTGCCCGAAATCTTCGAGCACATGCGTTTCAGCGGGGTTGATTGGCTCAACGACAATTCGGGCTTCTATTTCAGCCGCTACCCAGCGCCAGGAACCGTGCCCGAAGATCAGGAACGACTGAATCAGAAGTTGTACTTTCACAAACTCGGCGGCGACCCGGGCAAAGCAGAAGTGATCTACGAGCGCCCTGACAACCCGCAACTGTCGATCTACCCAAGCATCACCTTTGATGGCAAGTGGCTGGTGATTTACGAATCGCTCGGCACCGACGACAAGGCCGGGGTGCTGATCGCGCCCGCGAATGAGCCGAAGAAACTGACCCGCGTCGTCGACGTCGGCGTCACCCAGGTGGGCATCGTTCACAGCGTCGGCGACACGTTCTATGCCGTGACGGATGAGGGCGCTCCTCGACGAAAGCTCGTCAGCTTTACGATTGACAAGCCGCAAAGGGTGAATTGGAAGACGGTCATCGAACAGTCTGACGCGGTGATCGAAAGCGTCTTGCCGGTGGGCGATCGGTTCGTGGTAACGCTGAAGCGCGACGCCGCGAGTGTGATCAACCTCCATCAGTTCGACGGCACGCCCGATCGCCAGATCGAGTTGCCCACGGTCGGCTCGGCCAGCGTCTGGGCGAGGCCCGACGACACCGAGGTGTTCATCAACTTCACCAGCTTCACCTATCCGACGTCGATCTTTCGGTACGACATGAAGACGCACGTCAGCAAGCCCTGGTTCGTGCCGAAGGTCGACTTCAACCCGGCGGATTACGAAACCCGGCAGGTGTTCTACAACAGCAAAGACGGCACCCGCGTGCCCATGTTTGTCACCTATAAAAAGGGCCTCAAGCTCGACCGAAGCAACCCTACTTTGCTTTACGGCTACGGCGGTTTCAGCGTGGGAATGGGCCCGGGGTTCAGCTCGTTCGATGTCGCGTGGCTTGAACGCGGGGGCGTGTACGCCATCGCGTGCCTGCGCGGCGGCGACGAGTATGGCACCGCCTGGCATGACGCGGGCAAACTCGCCAACAAGCAGAACGTCTTCGACGACTTCCACGCCGCCGCGGAGTTTCTCATCCGTGACGGATACACACAGCCGGCGAAACTCGCCATCAACGGCGGAAGCAACGGCGGACTGCTCGTGGCGGCGTGCGTCCTGCAGCGCCCCGAACTCTACGGCAGCGTCGTGGCCGAAGTCGGCGTGCTCGACATGCTCCGCTTCCACCGCTTCGGCACCGGACGTTTCTGGACCGTCGAATACGGCAGCAGCGAAGCGGGCGAAGCCCAATTCAAAACGCTCCTGGCGTACAGCCCGCTGCACAACGTCGCTGATGCCGCCAGGGTGATCTACCCGCCGATCCTCATCACCACCGGCGACGGCGACGACCGCGTCGTGCCCGCCCATTCGCTCAAGTTCACCGCAGAGCTCAATCGTCAAAACCAGCCCAACGTGTTCCTGCGGTACGACATCGGATCCGGGCACGGCGGTGGAAAGCCGCTCACCAAGGCACTGGACGAACAGGCCGACGTCTTCGCGTTCCTGTTCCAAACTATCGGTCGAAGCGTCGGCAGATGAGAAACGATCACCGGTGTGACCATGAAAAGAGTTTTGTTATTCATCGCCCCGCTGGTGGTGTTCGCGCTCGTGAACAACGTCGGCTGCGGGTTTTCCAAGCTGTCCGACGACCGGCCGGCCCAGGCGATGTTCACGCCGCAGTCGATTCGCGTTCACCCGGTTTTCACGAAGGTCTCGCACTGGACGGGCACGCCGGCCCCCGACGGGCTGGACGTGTTTGTTGAACTGCAGGACGGGTTTGGCGATCACACCAAGGCCGCGGGCGTGTTCGTGTTCGACCTGTTCGACTACGACCCGCGCAGCCCCGACATGCGAGGCAAGCGGGTTCAGCAGCCGTGGCTCGCGCCGGTCGAGACGGTGCAGCAGCAGCGTGATCACTACGACCGCACCTCACGCGCTTATCGGTTTCAGTTGATCGCGCCCGAAATTCGACTCGACAAGTCCTATGTCCTGTCGGCCCAGTTCAACCCGACGGGAGGCCTGCCGCGGGTGTTCGGGCAGCTCGTGATTCAACAGGGCGCTGGCGGGTCGAAGCAGTGATTTGGATTTGATTCGATCGCCCGCGGGATGAAATTGACGGAAGCAGTCGCTAATCTGCTGGCCATGATTCCAGATAAGCCGCCGCATATCAAAGTGTTTCAGACCGCCGCACAACTTGTAGACGAGGCGGCGGACATGATCGTCGCCGCCGCCCTCGAGGCCGTCGATCAGGGGCGATTGTTCAGCCTCTTTCTTTCAGGCGGCAGCACGCCCAAGGCCCTGTTCGAGCGGCTCGCCGGCGACGACTACCGAAGGCAGATCGACTGGCGCGCCGTGCAGATTTATTTTGGCGACGAACGTTGTGTCCCGCCGGATTCAAGCCTGTCGAACTACGCGATGGCGAAATCGTCGCTCCTCGACCGCGTACCCATCGACCCGTCGAACGTCTTTCGCATGAAGGGCGAACTCAATCCTCAGCTTGCCGCCAAAGAGTACGGCCAGCTTCTTCGCGATCAGTTTCAGGACGAAGGCCCTGACGTCCTGCTGCTGGGCATGGGCGATGACGGGCACACCGCCTCGCTCTTCCCACAGACGGCGGCGCTCGACGAAACCTCTCACCGGTGTGTCGCTAATCATGTGCCATACGACTACATCCCCAAGGGAACCAACTGGCGCATCACGCTGACTTACCCGTTCATCAACCGTTCGCGTCAGGTGCTGATTCTTGTCACGGGCAAGGCCAAACAGCAGCGGCTTCGCGAGGTGATCGAAGGGGATCGCGACGTGAAGCGTCTGCCGATCCAAGGTGTCGCACCGGTCGGCGAGCTTTACTGGATGCTCGATGTTGATGCCGCGGGTATGAAGTCCGAGTAGCCGCTACTTTTTCCTGCGGAGTCTGGCGACCAGATTATGAACGGTGTCGCCCGCGAGATTTCGCACCGTCAACTCGGGCCAGGGAATCTGGTCGCGCGTGGCAATCAGCCTGGCGAATTTGCCGACAGCGCCGATCCGCCGGAGCACGCTCGCCTGCGTCTTTCCACCCACGGCCCGGCACAGCACAAATGTCGTGTCGTCGTCCGCCATGTTCGACTCGTTCATTGACTTCACCCGCAACGTGAGATCGTTAGCCCAGCTCAAGAGCGATTGGCCCGGCGTGATCGGCGGGAGAATCGGGCACAGCACGGGCACGGTGAGAAGCTCTCCGTTTGCGTCCTTGGATTCGCTCAGCGAGTCGGTGTAAGCCAGCAGCACATCGCCCGCGTCGAGTTCGAAGTGGTGCTGGTCGTAGGGGGTGTCGTCCATGACGCCCAGCGGCAGGTTGGAAGCCCCCTGGGTAAAGTCAGTGCCTTCGACGCCGTGCCATGTCCTGGTGGCGGCACGGAAGAGCACCGGCGGTGGATGGCCGGCGTTGACCAGCGTCAACTGCCGAAGCGGGGCGTAGAAGGTGCCGATCAGTGCTGTCGCGAATCGGCCCGGCGTGGAGACGCCGCTGAACTGCTGGTTGATCTCGGTGGTCAATGTCCGCGCGTCGATGTGGTTGATGTACCGACGCATGAGGTCGCGCAATTTGCCGGCGAGTTGAGCGACGTCGTCGCCGTGCCCTGCGACATCGGCCAGCAACAGCCGGGTGATACGCCCCGTGCCGCAGGAGCTGACGTAGTGAACATCCCCGCCCGCGCCGGCCATGTGATAGGGACGCGAGATCACATGGATTTCCAACCCCGGCGTCATGAGCGACATGTCGACGGCCTCGCTCCCGCCGCGCACTTCCATGCACGCCATGGTGTGGTCGTCGTGGGGCGGAGGTTGGGGCTGAGGTTGGGGCTGGGGTTGGGGCTGGTCCGATGGAGTGGGCTCGTTCACTATTCACATACTATGCCCGCGGCTTAGGTCGGAAAGCGAATTCGAGCGCCGCCTTCATTCCACTTACCGGGTCGCTATTGGCGCGATGGTGGGCCAATCGCTCGCGTGCGTGGGTGCGCGCCTCGTCGAGCTTTGCGGGGTCGAATAGTCGCCTCATCCCGTCGGCCAGCGCGTTTCGATCGCCCGCGGGGAACAGCGTATCGGGCGAGAGTTCGTGCGCCGCCGCAACCGCGGTACTCGCGATCACCGCTAGCCCGCACCCGACGGCCTCGTTCACCACCACGCCCCACGGCTCCGTGTCGCTGGGCACGACCAGCACGTCGCACGCGCGATAGACACTCGCCAGTTCGGCCGCGTTGTTGATCGCACCCGTGAAGTTGACACGAGCGGACAGACTGGCGGGCACGCGCGATCGCAGCGCGGCTTCGTCCTGGCCGGTACCGACGATCGTGAGCGATGCCGCCGGCGATTCGGTCGCGATATCGGCAAACGCGTCGATGAGCAGGTCGACGCGTTTCTGCGCGTTGACCAGTCGGCCGACGAACAGGAACTTTCGCCCGCCCGGGTCAGCGGTCAGAACTGCTTTACTCCCGATGGGAGCAAAAAGCGCGTAATCCGTTTCATTAGGCGTGACGAATATCTTGGCCGGGTCAACGCCGTATCGCTCAAAGAACTGCCTGCCCAGCGTTCCGTTGCACAAGACGGCATCGCTGAGGCGGTCGATTCGGGCGAGCCAAAGCCTTTTGGCAAGACGCTTCACTCCCGTCGCGGTGTCGGAGGCGATGCTGCTTGCGCCGAAGGTGATGGTGGCGATCGAACGTCGACGGGCGAACGACATCGTTCGCAAGCGCGAGACGTCGTTGTAGCCGATGTTGACGATCGCGCTGGCGTTTCGCTCGACGAGCCAGCGGTTAATCGTCGCGGCCAGTGACCACAGTCGTTGTTGATCGCCGATCAGGCTAAGCGTGGAGGCCTGTCTTACGGGATGGTGGTGGTCGAGCCGAACGATCTCCTGCGGAATGGACAACGACGACGCGTCGGTGGTGAGTTCGGGCGTGGCATGGGTGAGCAATAGGACGAAGTCGAATTCGGGAAGTTCGACGGCGAGTCGACGCAGGTAGGCCGCGCGGTAGGAGGTGAGAGAGTTGGCGACGATCGCGACAAGACGACGGGTCATGGTGGTAGAACAATAGGTAGCACAATGGGTGAGTCGAATGTACTCAATCCTGGTCGGCGAGGAGCGCGCGAATCTCGTCGGCGGACAGGACGGGCTCGGGGGAATCGGCGAGCCCTGCCAGGGCCATTGAGGGTTCGGGCGGAGTAGAACCTTCATTGGGCGAAGCAGCGACGGCCGGCGCGGGTTTCTTCGGCACGAATGTTTCGCGCGGCAAATCGTAGTCGTCGTTAAGACGAGCTGCGGCGGGGACCGGTACGGATGGCGCGGGCTTGGCCGGCGGGCGTAAACCGACGTCGCGTGAGACGGCTGACTTTGGCTGTGCAAACGAAGCAGACGACGCAGAAGGCAGGGTCGAATCGGCCGCGTTGATCTGCTCAATGTCGACGAGCCGGTGCAGCCCGTCGTGGGCGATGATTCCCGTCGCGCCGAGCTTCATCGCCTCGGCGAGCGACGACTCACGCCCTTCGATATGTGTGAGGAAAACGTCGAGCCGCGGCATGCGGGTGCGGAGCGTCCTCACCATCGCAAGCTCTTCGCGATAGAGCCCCTGAAGGCTGATCACCACGGCCCGAAAGACCATCGGCCGGCCCAGGAGTTCGAGCATCGCGGTGTACGGGTCTTCGAAGGTCTCGCAGGTGAAATCCAGCTTGTGAAGCAACTGGCGGAGTTGCGGCTGGGCCGACTCGGCGGCGATCACCAGTGCCTGACGCGTGTAGCGTCCGGTAACAGGGAGCGATGCCGGGCCGGTCGGGTGGTGGTCCATCTACGTCAGACTATAACTCATCCGCGGGGGCGGGCAACGAAGAATTGTTGGCCAGGCCAGGATTCGGGGTAAGGATTCGGGCGAGTTCGCGCGCCTGGTCCTGGGTGACTTCGCCTCGGTAACGACCGCCGCGGGCGAATTTGAGCAAAACGAGGGCGTTGGACTCAGGAACGCCCTTTCCCGGCGGGGCGTGGTTGGTCATGAACTGCCAGTCCACCAATTCGGACCTTGCGTAAACCCGCGTGCCCAGAAGTCGGCGGATTTCGAAGCCGTTGTCTGTCACTCTAAGCTCGTAGCCCGCACGCAGCGCCGAGAAGCCGAGCCACAGCACGCACGCGCCCATCAAGAGCAGCCCCTTCCACATTGTGCTCAGCGGGTTGCCGTTGAGGTACTCGATCGCAAACAGCGGCATGAAGATCGCGACGCACAATACGAAGCTGATCAAGGGAACGTACATGCGGGTGCGGTTGGTCAGCGTCATGGGTCGGCCGACATGTTACAGTGTCGACAGGTCATGGACGAACAAGCAGCAGCTTCGATTCCGGTATTGAGTTACGGGCGACGACGACTAAGCCGCAGGCGGCTGTTCGTTTGGGCGGTGGTGTTGGTCTTTGTCGTGCCTGTTCCGCTACTGCTTTGGAGCAAGTTCGGTGAGCCGGTCGGTCGTCACTTGCGGCTTCTGGAGTTGCAGAGGAATCTGCCCGAATCACTGAACGAACCGCTGAACGAAACGTTAAACGAACCGGCGACCGAAACCCCATTGAGCATCGACCGAGTCAGAGTGATCGAGTGGTCCCGGTTCGGGCCTCTTCAGTTGCCGAATACGCACTTGATTCGCGTCCGGAGTCAGACGGGCGAAGAGCAACTCATCGTCTCAGCCGGGACCACGAATAAGTACCTCGAGATTTCGGTAGTGCAGCCCGCGTCGCTTTTTCAGACGCAGAACGCGGTGATCATCCGCCACACGCCCGACCCCGTAACGCTGCTGGCCCTGATTCGGTTGGAAGCGATCAGCGAGAACGGCAAACTCAAGCCCGGCTGGGTGAGAATGAAATTAAAGATCGATAACAAACCCGCGACGATCGACGTGAAGGTGGAAGCAGGAAAGGTCGCGGAGTTCGACCCGCCGGTGTTTGATTAAACCCGGGCCGATGTGGGCTTACCTGGGCCCGCAGAGCCCCTGGAAAACTTCGGCGTACTCGTTCGCGTCAACGGGCATGCCGACGCGGCGTTTTCGCACGCCGCTCAGGAGGATGGCGTTGGCGACTTGAATCGTGGTGAGATTGTCCGCCGCGGGCGTGGGGTGGGCTTTCTTGTTTTTCATCGCCGCAACGAACGCCTTCAGCCCTTCGAGTGTTTCGTCGACGGGACTGCTATTGGCGGGGATTTCGTCGACGGTGACCTGACGCTCGCCGAAGGCGTTGTCGGAGCGGAGCTGCGCGTTCATGTCGCTGTTGGGCACGACCATTTCGATCGCTCGGCCTCCGGTGACGCGGAGCATCGCCAGTGTGCCGACGATCTCGAGGCGGTTGCTGCCCATCGGCTCGGCCGTGGACGCGACGATCGACGCGTGGGCGCCGCTGGCGTATTCGAGCGTGGCAAAGACTTCGTCTTCGACTTCGATCGGATGAAAGCGGCCGAACTTCACGAGCGCGTTGACGTGCGTGGGCGAGCCGAGCAGGTGGGTGAGAAGGTCGAGATTGGCGTGATACTGGTTGAGCAAGAGCCCGCCACCGTCGTGTTTGAACGTGCCACGCCCGGGCTGGGCGGCATAAAACGAATTGGCTCGAAACTGGTCGGCCAGCGTCCAGTGAACGCGAACGATCTGCCCGAGCTTGCCGGAGTCGATCAACTCCGCAACTTTAGTCCAGACCGGCCTGACACGCATGGTGAGATTGACCGCGAAAACTGTTCGAGCGCCCTTCGTCTGATGCGCCAGATGACGATCGACCAGTTGCCGGGCGTCGGCGGCGGTGGACGCGAGCGGTCGCTCGACCAGAACGTGCAGCCCGGCGTCGATCGCCTGACACACGTGCGAAACGCGGTCGGCCAGGCTCGTGTGGATGATGACCGCGTCGACTAAATCACTGGCGACGAGTTCATCGACAGTCGAACAATCGCGGCAGGCGGTAGTTGTTGAAACTGACCCGACAGCCGACGCGCGGGCGTCAGGGTCGGCGTCAAAAACGCCCGACAGCACAACGCCCGGTAACGATTGAATCGTTTTGATTTGCCGGGCGGCAGCAGTGGATGAGCAGCCTATCAGGCCGAGTCGAAGCGGGTTCATGGTCAATATAACCATCGACCGTCGGAGACATCGACTGAAGTCGGCGATCGCGCTTCAGGCGTGCTTAGGTCGCCGAGGAGAACGTGTCGAGAACCTGCTTGAACTCGCTCTTCTGTCGCAGGCCGACGAATTTGTGAACGACCTGGCCGTTTTTGAAGACGAGAATGGTGGGCAGGGCCGAAACGCCGAACTTCATGACGGTATCGCGGTTGGAGTCGGCGTCGAGCTTCCCGACCTTTGCCTTGCCGGAGTATTCGATGGCGAGCTGGTCGATTGTCGGAGCGAGCATGCGGCATGGCCCGCACCACTCGGCCCAGATGTCGACCAGTACCGGTACGGTGCTGTTGATCACTTCGCTGTCGAAATTGGCGTCGTTCAACTCGATCGTCGCTTTGTCTGCCATGAGAAAATCCTTGTTTGAATCCGAATCTGAATCGTCCGAACGAAAGATAGTAGGCAGCGTAAAGGGTCGGGTCAATCCGGCTGGTCGACTACGACCTCTCAGACCGCCCGCGGGATGCTTCGCAAGTAATTTTGCACCTTGGACATTAGCGCGAAACCAAGGAGCATGGAAACCAGCCCCAGGCCAGCGGAACTCAAGGGCATCCACATCGGCAGCTTGCGTGCGACCGAGCTGGGGTCCAACAGAAACCAAACGCCTGCAAGAATCGGCAACGTCACGCCGACGATCAGGCACGTCGGGATCATCGTGCGATAGATGTCCGTTTGCCGGGCGAGCATCTTCGCGCGAATCTGGGCGGCGTTGACGCCGACGGTCGAGGTGGACTTCGGCTTGCTTGATTGAGGCGCGACGCCGGCAGGGCGCGGGCTTTGGACAGGAACTTCGGGCTTCGATGTGGGCTTCGACTTCACTTGAGCCGGCGCTTCTGAGGGGACAGTACCCGAGGGCGGAACGGGTGCCGGCACAACCGGTGCGGCTTTGACCGGGCTTGGCGGACGAACGGGCATCGCCGGGCGTACAGGCATCGCCGGGCGTACCGGGCTGGACGCGCGCGTCGGCTGACTGGGCCTTGCGGGTGAGGCCGGCCTGGCGCTGGCGTCACTTTGTGTTGTGGGCGCGGGCGACGCCGGCGATGTCGCGGGTGTCGGCTCGGGAGTCGATTCTACGGGTGCCTCGGCAGTCACTTCGGA
>Ga0105048_10019801_pt1 | contig 10296 bp, 8 predicted proteins | sample MAT05_FD_78382 | JGI IMG/M metagenome (GOLD analysis project Ga0105048, IMG submission 78382) | Freshwater microbial communities from Lake Fryxell liftoff mats and glacier meltwater in Antarctica - MAT-05 | ecosystem: Environmental > Aquatic > Freshwater > Ice > Liftoff microbial mat | place...
ACGGAACGGATAACCGCTGAAGGCATCTAAGCGGGAAGCCGTCCTCGAGATGAATTCTCCCATCTCTTTAAGAGAGTAAGACCCCTGGTAGACCACCAGGTTGATAGGCCGGCGGTGGAAGGGTGGTAACACCTGTAGCTGACCGGTACTAATGGGTCGAGGGCTTGACGGATATTTATTTTAGTGGGTCATTGTGCAGTTTTTAAGCTTTATCGAGGCCCATAGTCTCGACATATTTCCGGTGGTGCAATAGCGTGGAGGAAATACCTCTTCCCATTCCGAACAGAGTAGTCAAGCTCTACAGCGCCGATGGTACTTGGGGGGCAACCCCCTGGGAGAGTAGGTCGCCGCCGGTTTCTTTTCAAGAGGCGTCCCTTCGGGGGCGCCTTTTGTCGTTGTGCTTTGGTTGGCGAGCGGCGCCCGGAGGCCTCCTGCGAGTCGCCTGGCTTCGTCGTCGTCGGGAAACTCGCTCATTCATTGGGATGAAATCGACTCCGTTTCCCTCCTCGTTCCTTGCCAGGCGTTCGCAGGAGGCCACCGTGCACCACTCTTATTGGTGTCGTAGGCTCGTCTCGTGAGCTCTCCGCGGGATGGTCTCCTGATCTCTGATCAGTCGGTGGACATTGGACTGGGGCTGATTGGTGCCCTTTCGGATGGCATCGGGCCCAGACCTCCCGGGTCTCGCGCCGAGGCGCTCGCTTGTGAACTAATTGAGGCTGAGCTTCGGGAGTATGGGTTGGAACCGATCGTCGAGGAGTTTCGTTCCAGCCGTAGTTTTGGGCCTTCTTACCTTGCTCTCTTTGGCCTTGCGCTGGTTGCTCCGTTTTGTGAGCGTCGGTCACGGTGGCTTGGGGGTCTTGCCGGCGGGCTGGCTGCTGGTCTGGGTATTGCCGAATCCAGGTTCGTTCTCAACACTCCTTTGAATGTGCTTCGCCGCGAGACCAGTCGGAACGTTTGGGCTTTGATTGAGCCGTCGGGAGAGGCTGAGCGGACTGTTTGCCTTGTTTCTCATATGGACTCTTCCCGGTCCGGGCTTATGTTTCATCCGAAAGTAACTCCTCACTTGGGGAATGCCGTGGCTGCCGCCGGTGCTGCGCTCATGGTTCAGGGGCTTTCTCCGGTGCTTAGATGCTTCAGGCCTGGGCGGTTGCTGGTCCGGTTGGCCCGCGTTCTCATCGCGGCCGGCTTCGGTCTGGTTCTTGAGCGCGAAGTCCGGGGGCAGGACGTTCCTGGGGCTAACGACAATGCTTCCGGGGCTGCTGCGTGTCTCTGTCTGGCGTCTCATTTCGCTCAGAACCCCCTGGAGCGAACCCGGCTGGTGATTCTTGTCACTGGCAGCGAAGAATCCGGGGTCTTTGGCATGCGCGAGTTCCTGGCGTCCCATGACACCTGCGGCTGGGACTTCGTGAACTTCGATGGGGTGGGGGCTGATGCTCCTCTCCGGGTCCTGTCGAAGGAGGGTGGACCTCTTTCTACGCTGAAGGCGGATCCCGCACTCCTGGAGCACGTGCGGGCGCTCGGCGAGGACTATCCGGACCTGCGAGCTGAACCACTGCCCGATGGATCCGGCCTCCCGTATGACGCAACACCGGTGATGGAGGCCGGCGGAAGGGCGATCAGTGTCGTGAACCAGGATGGGGCGATTCCCAACTACCACTGGCCCACTGACACGGCCAACCGGATTTCAAGGCCTGCCTTCAAGCGGGCTGTCGAGTTCGGAACCCGGCTGGTTCAGCGCCTGGACGGGCACTGACCGGCTTCTCGGAGCTGTCGGCGGTATTTGTTCATTGATGAATGCCTGAAATCTCCGTGGGTCTGATTCTTCAGGCTTTCCACCTTTTCGCGGTGGTACCTGGAGCTGAGGCTTTCGTTGTGGCCGATCACGTCCTTGACGTCAATGTCGTAACGGCAGCGCAGCCACTTGGTGAGCTTCAGTGAACCTTTCATCTGCTTCTCGCGGCTCAGGACGTCGTGGTCGCTGTAGCCGACGTGTTCTATTCCGATGCTCAGGTAGTTCAGCCCGACGACGTGCCGGCAGCGGATCCCGAGCCCGACCAGCTGGTAGATGCGGCCTCCCGGGGCGATCGCGAAATGCGCGCAGGTGTTGGGCAGCTCACCGAGCTCCGAGTCAGGGTGGTCCGGGGCGAAAGTGTTGAAGATCTGTCCGACCGATCCGGAAACGGCGTAATGCTCGACGATCTGGAGGTGCTGCTTCAGGCGCCATTCCCGCTTGCCGTAATGACGCTTCGAGTACCGGGCCATCTCATGCTTGCGTTTGATGCCGAACGGAATCAGCTTCTGGCGGATCTTTGGCTTGATCCTGCTGGCGCCGGACCGGGGTGAAGCCTCCGAAGGAGGACCATTCCCGCTATCCGCTCTGGTGGAGTTGGAGTTGGCGGGGTTGGCTGTTCCGGCCGCTCCTGAAGGGTCGGCGTGGGTGAGCCAAATGGCCGCTGCGGCGGTGATCAGGAAGACTGCCAGCGCCGCGGCGATTCCGATGTTCAGACGGTGAGCCATGGTGGGCACCGTATTTGAATCGGTTCAGGCGTTCAGGTCCAGGCGGATGCGTGGAGGCATGAGGGCCTCGGGCAGGCCGGTGGCGGGGCCGGACTCGCAGGTACCGCGGCGACCGCGGGCGGGACGCTGGATATCCGCTGGACGGTGGCGCAACGGGCGCTCGGTCCTGGTCGATGGCTTGACCCTCGAGCGACCGGGCTGGCAGGGTGCTTCGGACATCTTGTGCTCCGGTGTATCCGGGTACTCGAGGCCGTATTCACCCAATGTCGCGAACTCGATCATCAGGTCCAGTGCGTCGGCCACTTTGGCCGGGATCTTTTTCATATGCACGAACATAGGTTCGTAATGTACGGACCCTTTCGGACACGAACGTGTGTTTGCAAGTTCCCGTGCAGAAGGCTCCGCAAAGTCAATCATAGAGCCAAGTGCAAACTGCACTTGCAAACAGGTGTTCGCATTTTGCGGGATCCCGGAGTTCCCGGAAATTGCGTTTTCGCACCGTCTGTTCGTTTCACCGTCCGCGCCGCCCGAAGTTCTGTCCCATCGGGGCCACGGACTTGACCGTCGGGTTCGGCGGTTCGATTTCTGCCAGCGAGTTCACGATCAGGTTGACGACCCCCTGATTGGTCTCGATCCGGCCGCGGGCCCGGAGGATTGTCGCGGTGCGGATCACCAGCCTGTATTTGAGGGCCACCCGGGGCGGGGTGATCAGGTTGAGCGTGCCGAACTCGTCTTCAATCAGCAGGAAGATCGTGCCACGGGCAGTCTCCGGCTTCTGTTTGGCCACGAGCATGCCGGCCACCTCTGCCTGCGATTTATCGGCTGCTGCCGCGGCAGCGACTGTGTTCTTCACGTGGTCCTGGAGGGTCGGCCGCACCAGGGCCATCGGGTGGCCTTCGAGGGTCATGCCGATCGTTCCGTACTCAGCCGCGACCCGGCTCCATGCCTTCGGCTCCTGCAGCTCGGGGGTCTCACCGGATTCAAAAGGCAAAGAGAGCTGCCGGCCACTGGAGTTGTTGGTGCCGGCCGTGCTGAGACCGACGTTCCAGAGCCCGGACACCCGGTCACCCTTCGGCAGGGAGCGCAGCGCGCCAGCCCAGGCCAGCTGCTCCAGCTCCTGCCGGCGCAGCGGCATCCTTGATGAGAGGTCACCCAGGTCCTGGTAGGGACCACCACGGTCCCGCTCCCCGACCAGCGCCTCCATCTCTTTCTCTTTCGCACCTTTGATGTAGGCCAGGCCGATGCGTACCGCGGGCTGGGCCGGCCTGGAACCACCGTCTGCCGCTACATCGTTTCCATTGGCTTTTGCGCCGCCATCGGGCCCTGTTGCCTCTCGGATTTCCTCCGGCGGCAGCCACTCGGTGGTGCAGCCGACCCGGCTGGAGTTGAGGTCCGGCGGCAGGATGCTGACCCCGGACCGTCCGCCTTCCTGGACCAGTGAATCCGGCGGATAGAAACCCATTGGCTGCTCGTTCAGCAGTGAGGTCAGGTATTCCGGTGCGTAATGGACCTTGAGCCAGGCTGACTGGTACGCAAGCAGGCCGAAAGCGGCCGAATGCGCCTTGGGGAAGCCGAAACCGGAGAAACCGATGATCTGGCTGAAGATGTCGTTGGCGATCTTGGTTTCGACGCCGTTGGCGCCGGCACCTTCGATGAAGCGCCGATGGTGGGCTTCGAGGGCCCGGCGTGAACGTTTGCGGCTCATTGCCCGGCGCAGGCTCTCCGCTTCGGAGGAGCTGAAACCGGCGACGTCCATTGCCACTTCGAGAACCTGCTCCTGGAAGATGATCACGCCGAGCGTTTCTTCAAGGGCCGGCCGGCAGAGCTCGTGCTGGTAGGGCACTTCATAGGAGGGGTCTTCCCGCAGCATCCGCCGCCTTTCGATGTAAGGGTGGACCGCGCCGCCCTGGATCGGGCCGGGGCGGACCAGGGCGACCTGCACGGTCAGGTCGTCGATGTTCATCGGCTTCAGCCGTGGCAGCATCTGCATCTGGGCCCGGCTTTCGATCTGGAAGACGCCGGTGGTGTCGGCCCGGCGGATCGCCTTGAAAGTCGTTTCGTCCTGCAGGTCGATCCGGCTCAGATCCACCGTCTCGCCGCGGATCCGGTTGATCTCATCGACGCAGCGTTCGACCGCAGAGAGCATGCCAAGGCCGAGCAGGTCGATCTTCAGGAAACCGGCGTCCTGGCAGGAATCCTTGTCCCACATCACGATCTGGCGCTCCTCCATCGCGGCCGGCACTACCGGGCAGATCTCAACCAGGGGTTTGGTCGAGATGATCATGCCGCCCGAATGCTGCGATGCGTTCCGCGGAATTCCCCGAGCCTCCTTGACCAGCCAGGTCAGGTTCTTCCAGCCGGTCGAGTGAGCCCTTTCCGGGCCGACCGCGCTGATCAGGTCGCGCTGGAGGTCATCCGAACCGCTGTAGAAATCGACCGAGCGCGCGGCCCTTTCTATCTCCGCCGCCGGGATGCCCAGCGCCTTTCCAAACTCCCGGATTGCCCCACGGGAACGATAGGTGGGGAAAGCCGCGACCAGGGCGGAGCGGTCGGCGCCGTATCGCTGATGGATCCGCGGGATCAGCTTCGCCCTGATGTCGCGGGGGAAGTCGAGGTCGATGTCCGGGGCCGAAGTCACTTCGTCATTCAGGAACCGGCCGGGGAAGAGGTTGGCTTTGACCGGGTCCACGTGGGAGAGCCCGGTCAGGTAACAGACGATCGAGCTGACGCTGGAGCCGCGCCCGCGCCCGGGCGGCAGCACCGAACGCGCGGAAACCGGGCCACGGACCTCGGCCGCGACGTCCCGGGCCAGTTCCAGCAGGTCGTGGTGGAGCAGGAAGAAGCCGGAGAGGCCCAGGCCACGGATGATCTTCAGCTCGTTTTCCAGCCGCTGGCCGGCTTCTTTCTCCTGCGGGGTTCCCCGGTAACGCTCGACCAGTCGGGTGGAGGTGAGTTCGGCCAGGGAGCTGTCGGCGGTCGGGTCGTCCGACTGGGGGTAGCGGTAGCCGAGCTCCTTCTCCAGGTCGAACTCGAGCCTTTCGTTGATGTTCACGCTTTCCGCGACGGCCTCCGGGTAGAGCTTGAAACGGTTGGCCATCTGTTCCGGGGAAGCAAGGGAGGAAGTCGTATTGCCGCGCCGCCGCGGTTCTGAGCCCTCCATGCTGGTGCCGAGCCGCACCGCGACCAGTACGTCCTGGACGCGGGCCCTCTGCGGGTTGTGGCTGTGCACGTTGCCGGTTGCCACCGCCGGCACACCGAGGCTGCGGGCCAGGCCGTCCAGCCAGCGGTTGCGGGCCCGGTCGTGGCGCCAGTAAGGGCGCTGCAGCTCGATCCTCAGGTTCTCCGGCCCGAACCAGCCGAGCAGCCGGCGGGCCAGGCTTTCGCCGCGGGCCAGGTCACCGTCGGCCCAGGCGGATGCGACCAGGCCCTGGCCGGCGCAGCCACTCAGGCAGATCAGCCCTTCGGCCCTTTCTGCCAGTGCCTCCAGCGGAACCGATGGCGGCGTGGCCCGCCGGGTCGGTTCGTCGCGGGTGTGCGCGTGGGCGGCGGTCAGCAGCCGGCAGAGGTTGCGGTAGCCGGTGGTGTCCTTGACCAGCAGGGTGAGGTGGAAGATCCGGCCGCGCAGCGAGACGCTCAGTTCGGCCCCGGTGATCGGCTTGATGCCCGCCCCTTTGCAGGCGGCGGCGAACTCCATCGACCCCCAGACTCCGTCGTGGTCGACCAGGCCGAGAGCCGGATAGCCCAGCTCGGCCGCGCGTTCAGCCAGCTCGAGCGGGGAGGAGGCTCCGTCCAGGAAAGAGAAAGACGAATGGCAATGGAGCTCGATGTACGGCGCGGACACGGGCTTCCAAACTCAGGCGCGCTGCGCGAACCACTGGCCGGAAGGAAAGGCCTGGAACACGGTCAGGTCACGGCCGTCGATCAGGACGAGTTCGAAGTACCAGCGTTTGATCGGTGCCGCGGTCCACCAGCCGTCTTCGACGATCCATTCTTCGCGCACCGCGACCACGTCGACGTCATTGACCTGGATCGGCGTGCGGTGGGTGTCACTGGCGACCTCGACCGGCCGGGGTTCATAAAGGCGGGTGGCTCGGCTCATGCCGCAAAGCCCCCGGCGGTCTTGAAATATGACCTTTCAGGAAACGGGGGAAGGCAGTTGTGCAGACAGAGAGTGTGTCTCATTCTATTTTTCATTCGTTATGTAGGGGGTCAGCAGCATCCGTCGCTCCGGCAGGTGGGATTCGATTTCGGCGTCGAGCACCCGCATCAGGCCGCTTTCGCCGACCGCGGCCCGGACCTGCTGCGCGGCTTCGTCGAGGCGCTGGGAACGGGTCTGGTCGGGCTCGTGGGTGATCTCGATCTGTTCCGGGGCACCGGCCGCGAGATCGATCACCCGCAGCTTCAGTCTCTCCGCCGGGCGCGGCAGGTATTCCAGGCCGGGCAGCAGGATCAGGCGCAGCATGTCGGCCCGGGCGGTGGGGCGGCGCGGGGTCACTTCGCGGGTCCAGCTGCCGCCGTCGGCCAGTTTCGCTTCCATGATCACCTGGCGTGCGGTCAGGCCGAGGTCGTTCAGGCGGCCGGCCAGACGGTCGCAGAGGATGCCCATCGCACCGGCCAGGTGGATGCCGGAGGCGACTTCCGGCATGTCCAGCGATTCGCTGATCTCCTCTTTGGGCACCCGTGGCTGGATGTCCATCTCCGCGCCGAGGGCGGTGTTGCGGGCTTCGGTGCCGAGGTGCCCGAAACGGTCGGCGACGTCGTTGCCGGAAAGGGCGATGAGTTCACGCAGTTGGTTGATGCCGAGTTTGCCGAGCGAACTGACCATTCGCCTGGTGTTCACTTCCGGGCCGCTGAGCCGGCCGACCAGCACGGCGGTCGGCAGCCCGGCCAGAAATTCACGCATCTCGGCCGGGGGTACGACCCGGGGAATCGGATGCCCGGCTTCGTGGGCGGCAGCGAAAGCGGCGAGGCGGGTCGGCGCGGCACCCAGCCGCACACTCTTGCCGAGGCGTTTGGCGGTGGCGGTGAGCACACCGTCGAGGCCGCCGTACAGCCGTTCGATCTGGTCGGCCCGGAAGAAAGCTTCGCCACTCTGGCTGGATTCGACTTCAGCCCCGATCGCTTCAAGTCGGGCAAGGATGGTCTGCCAGAGGCTCTCGGTGTAGCTCGGATCGGGGGTGATCAGGACCAGGGTGGGGCAGATGTCGATCGCTTCGCCAAGCCCCATGCCGGCACGAACGCCGAGTCCGTGCGCAACCGGCGAGACCTCACCGACGATCTGCGCCGCATCATGCTGAGGAGCCAGCGCAATTGGTTCCAGGAGCCGGTTCTGGGCCTTGCCAAGAGCAGCCCGAAGGGCCAGAAGGGGAAGAATGACAGCAATTACCATATACGAACGTATGTTCGCACACGTGCAGGACACCTTCAACCAGAAACCAGCTATTTGCGACTTTCCAGCTCCCGCAGAGACCTCCAAGTCACGAAAAAGAGCTTCCGGGTCGACTTCACTCCGACTGCGGTAGTGAAGTCGACCCAGAACAGATGGAGCGGATAGTTCAGACTGTGTCCATGGCCAAGACTTCGAAGTGCGACTGGTGTGGGACTGAAGTTCTCGACGGGGACGGCTACCGGCTGATCTGGCCGAAGAAGAGCCTTGGTGCCACCTTTGATCGGCTCGAGCACGTCGTTCCCTGGCTGATGCAGAAGGATGACTGGCACATCTGGTCCGACGTCAAAGTTCCGGAAGACGCCGCCTCGACTTCATCGCAGACCGGGGAAGACCTGGGCGAGAATGCGATCTACCTGGTCCATCACCGTGACGGCGAACGGATCTCCGACGGTTTCAACGACAAGGCAGAAGTCGAAGCCTGGGCCAAAGCCGGAGGCCGCTGGGCCAAGTAACTATTTGGCCTGATTCGCTTTCTTCTTTGAATCGTTGCCGGACTTCTGATTCTTTCCGTCCTGCTTTTGCTGATTCTGCTGCTGCTGTTGTTTCTTCTTGTTCGGCTTGGGCTTGGGCTTTGGTTCGGGGAGCGGCGTCGGCTCCGGCACCAGCGAGTTGGCGAATTCCTTGATGGCGACGGCTGTCTTCTCCGGGGCTTCAACCTGTGGGGAATGGCCTGAGCCCTGGATCAGCAGGGTCCGGGCACCGGGGATCGCAGCGTAGGCGCTCAGCGATTCACGGGCCGGGTAGATCTGGTCCTCTTCGCCGAAGATCACCAGTAGCGGCACGCCGGTCTTCTCCAGGCGGTCATTCAGGGGCTCGGCGTCGGTGAAATCGATCGATGCGGAGTAAGAGCCGCTATAGGCGGGATAAGTCACGTCCTTGATGTCATCGACGTACTTGTCGGGCACGTCATAGCCGGGCGCGAAACCCTGGGAAACGTTCTTCCGAATCAGGACGTCAGGGGCAATTCGCCACAGAGCCTGGCCCAGCAATGGCCACTCCGCTGCCTTGGCGCCACCACTCAAGCCGCCGAAGCTCGAATCGGGTGCCATGTCGATCAGGGCTACCCCGGCGACCAGCTCGGGCGAGCTCTCGGCCAGCGCGGTTGCAATCTTGCCGCCGAAAGAATGGCCGACCACGGTGGCCGTATCGATGCCGAGTGAAGTGAGCACCTGGGCGACCAGTCCGGCCTGCGACTCAACCGAGTAGCCGTCCCTTGGTTTGCTCGAGCCGCCATATCCGAGCAGGTCGATGGCAACCACCCGGTTGTCGGCGCTGAGCAGCGGCAGAACGTCATCCCACCAGTTGATCGCACCTCCAGAGCCATGAATCAGCACTATCGGCATCGAATTCGGATCGACCGACGGACCCGTATCGAGGACCTGGAGCTCTCCCGACGTCGTCTGGACGAGCGTCGCTCCCGGCGTGGTCAGCGATGCCGGCTCGGTCTCGTTATTGAGCGCGAAGGCGTTCAATACCATGACTACGAGCAGCGCCAGCAGCAAGCCGATCGTGATCTTCAGGCCGCGGCCCATGCGGGAGCTTTTGCCCCGCCTTGAACGTGAGGAAGTCTGTGCCATCTGCGCTGTTACCCTAGTCCGACTTTCGGTCGGGTCACATCCGTCCCGGATCCGGTCAAAAGAAAAACCGTCTACTTGCGGGGTTAATTCATATGGAAAAGTTTGTAATACAGGGCGGAGTTCCGCTCTCTGGGGAAATCACCGCCGCCGGCAACAAGAACGCGGCCCTGCCGATCCTCGCCGCATGCCTGCTCACCGAGGAGGAAGTCGTGATCGCCAACGTGCCCCGAATCCGGGACACGGAGGCTCAGATCGCACTCCTGGCCAAGCTCGGGGTCGAGGTCGAATGGGTGGCCGACAACACGGTCCGCCTCTGCGCGAAGAACGTGACCGATACCAGGCTGGACGAAGAACTTTCATCGGCGATCCGCGCATCCTTCCTGCTGGCCGGCCCGCTGCTGGCCCGCTTCGGCGAGGTCCACATGCCGCCGCCCGGTGGCGATTTCATCGGCCGCCGCCGCCTCGACGCTCACCTCGACGCCTTCCGCGAGCTCGGAGCCCGGGTCGGTGGACAGCGCTCGATCGAACTGGCCGCGCCTCCCGGAGGTCTGCGCGCCGCCGAGATCTTCATGGACGAGCCGTCAGTCATGGGCACCGAAAACGCCCTGATGGCCGCTGCGCTAACACCCGGTGAGACGACGATCCTCAACGCCGCTTCCGAGCCGCACGTCCAGGACCTGGCCCGCCTGCTGGTCAAGATGGGCGCTCCCATCGCCGGCATCGGTTCGAACGTCATGGTCGTTTCCGGCAAGG
>Ga0105048_10019803_pt1 | contig 10296 bp, 7 predicted proteins | sample MAT05_FD_78382 | JGI IMG/M metagenome (GOLD analysis project Ga0105048, IMG submission 78382) | Freshwater microbial communities from Lake Fryxell liftoff mats and glacier meltwater in Antarctica - MAT-05 | ecosystem: Environmental > Aquatic > Freshwater > Ice > Liftoff microbial mat | place...
CGCTGGGGGACGGGCCAGGGGGCGGGGATGGAGGGGGGGGGACCGTCCGGGAGGGCGAGGGTGGGGCGGAGCTTTGCGAACAGACGGGTACGGATCGCCTCATACGCGTCGAGGTCGTAGGCCTCGTACATGCCGCGAACACCGAGGGCCATCCCGAGGGCGAAGACTTCGAGGACGGCGTGTTCGGCGGGAGACGGGCTGTGCTTGTCGATGACGGCCTTGAGTTCGTCGAAGAAGCGGTTCCCGAGGTCGATGCGGTTGTTGAAGTATTTCTGCTGGAGGAGGGGGAGCTCGCCGGGGGGAGGCGGGACGGAGTAGTCGCAACGGGATCCGGGGCGCTGGGTGAACTCGTCGGCGGCGGTGATGAGGGCGACGCGGATGCGCTGAATATGGTCGGCGGTGAAGCCGAGGGCGCGGGCGGGTTCATCGAGCCGGATCTTGGCGACAGAAGCGTCGATCTCGCGGCGCAGGAGGTGCGGGTCGAGTCCGCCGGACTCTGCGGCGCGCTGGAGGAGAAGGATGTTGGACAGCGTCGGGGCGATCTGCGGACGCAGCCAGTCGCTTGCGGTCAGCATGGGTCAGCTGTCCTTGCGGGGGATGCCGAACAGGCGGACGCGCGCCCGTTGGGGTTCGTAGGGAGGACGGATAAACACCGCGATGCGGCGTTCAGCGACCAGTTCGTGCCACAAGGCGTCGCTCATATCGAGGATGAAATATGCCTGACGCGGGAGGATAGGGACCTCGGGGGGCGGGCGGATGACGGCGCGGACCGGCACGCCGAGGGCGTTGCTCTGGACGATCCTCGGGATCCGGCGCCATGAGGCGATCTTGATGATCTCGGGGATCTCGCGGTTGGCGACCACGAGGTCGCCGTCGATCTCGACGACCAGCACGAAGGTCGTGCAATGCAGCAGGCGCTCGTCGAGGAATTCGCCGACCCACGACGTGCCCTGGTTGACCCGCAGCGGCAGCTCGATGCACACGGGGTCGAACTCCTTGCTGAGCAGGCGGCGCAGCTCGGCGAACAGCGGGACAAACGTGCCGCGAAGGTCGCCGTAAAGGAACGGCGGGAGCTCGGTGGGCTCGCCCTCGGCGGCCATCGTCATCAGACTGCCGGCGAGGGAGACGAGGGCGTGATAGATGGCAAGTGGGGCGGTCGCGGGTGTATCGCCACAGTGCTTGAGCCAGGGCAGGGAGCGGTCGAGGGCGTGGAGGAAGAGGGTCTTGTCGAGCTCGCGCTGGGTGAAGTCAGACTTGGCGCTGTCGCGCGCACGGCGCTCTTCGGCGAGGGAGCGGCGACGGGTGACTGCGCGCGAGACAATGTCGTGGAGGTCGGCGGTCAGGTTGGGAGCCGCACGGAGGGCGAGGCTGGAGGGGATGAATGAGTCAGACAGGCGAAAGCCGCCGGCCTCGTCGCGGACGAGCTCGGCGATCGGGAGGGCGGAGTAGTCGTTGCGAGACTGGCCCTCGAACAGGAACAGGGGGGCTGGTTCGCTGGTCTGAAGCTCGCGCTCGTTGCGGGCGAGGGTGAGGTCGTAGACGCGACGGGTGTTGCCGCGGTAGCGGTGTGCGGCGTGTGTATCACTGGTGAGGGCGTAGTTGGCGACGCCCTCGCGGAGCAGCGGAAGGGCGAGGTAGACGACCAGAGATTCGGGCCTCGCGCTGAAGTGGGGGGCGATTGGCTGGCTGGCAGGGCGCTGAGCGCTGGTCGCCTCGATGAGCAGCGGCGTGCCGTCCGGCAGGATGCCGCGGAAATTGAGCAATTGCAGGGTGCCGGCCTTCATGGCGGCAGTGTCGAACTGAATCGAGAGTACGCCCCACGGAGAGGGTGATAAGCCCTGTAGGCGCGCGTCGACGTACTGTTCGTGGTAAAGGTCCTGCTGCTGCATGTGCTGCGGGCACATGAGCATGCCTTCGCTCCATAGCGGTCGGTTTGCGTATGCGAGGGTCATGGGGTTCTCGGGTGCGCGGACGGTTTCGTGATCGTGGGCGCGGACGGTTTCGTGAGCGTGGGCGCCGTGGGTGTCGTGCGTGTGGGCGGTGTCTGGTTGATCGTCGACATGCTCGGATTGGTCGAGAGGGATCGGCGTTTGCGCTGCTTTTGCTTCACCTTCTTGATGGCGACCGGGGCGCACGTGGTCTCGAAGGTGCGGAGCTCGAAGCCGGCGGGTGGGAAGCGGCCGCCGTCGATCTCATAGCCGTCAAACGCGAGGTAGATGCAGGGGTCGCCGATCGGGGCGCCGCGAGCGGCGGCGTCGCAGGCCTGTTCGTGGTGTGTCTGGGGGACTGCGAACACCTGGTACCAGGCGTCGCCGAGCGGCTCGTGAAACAGGCCGACGGAGACGACGTGAGTGGTGCTGGGGTCGAGCTCAAGCGTCCAGCGGTCGCGCCGACCCGGGAAGACCACGCGCTCGGTGACCTTGACGAAAGCATCGCCGAAGGCCTGTTCCTTCTGATCGTGGACGGTGAGGAAGTCGAGGTCCTCGAGGTTGGCTCCCGACTTGAGCTCGTAGATTCGTAGCTGGGTCGGGCAGGGGCGACCCTCATCACACGGGTTCAAGTCCGGCCCGCCGCTGGCGAGCAGTTGCACTGGCAGGGGGCCGCTCTGGGGGCACGAGCTCCCGGGTTTGCAGGCGGGGATCAGGAGTGTCGTGACCAGGAGGAGAGCGGGGCGGATCATCGGAGCACCTGCGGTTCGATGGCGGTGGGTTCGATCGTCGCGGTGTCGGCGTTCCATGCGAACAACGGGGCGAGCTCGCCGCGGGCGCGGATCTCGGCGATGCTATCGAGTTGCAAGCGGTCGTTCGGCTGCTGGCGGAGACCGACGGCGACGTCGAAGCAGGCAGAGACGACCAGGCGGCAGGCGGCGAGGTCGGCAGCTCCGTGGGCGGCGGCCAATTGCGCGGCGAGCCGCTGCATGGCGGCCTCCGCGGTCGGAGCACGAGTCGTTGCGAGGGTGCCACCGGAGTGGTGGCGAGCGAGGGCTACGAGGTTGGGGAGGTCGGCCAGGGCGAGTTCGTCGACGATCATCCAGTCGGCACCGAGCCGGTGCAGACAGGGCCAGGCGGAGGGGCTGTGACCGTCGAGTACAACGGCGTGGTCATGTGGCCAGCTCGCGCGACGACGCAGCACCGCGAGGGTGCGGGTATGCGGGAGTTCGCTGGCGAGGGCGACGAGTACGGTCGAGAGATCTGCGCCAGGGCCGCCGTGGAGCAGGATGTTGTGGTTGTGCCGGAGCGCGAAGCGTAGGAGGTCGGCCGCGGCGCGTGGGAGGACGCGCTCGACGACGAGGTCGTCGAGGCTGCGTGTCGCCGCCGTGCGGGTTCGTGTGACGACGACGAGCGGGCTCGGGGTCAGTGGAGGGCCCCAGGCGTGGATGTGGAGGTCCGGTGCGAGGGCGAGGTCCAGGGGAAGATCGGGGCGGGCGCCGGTCCAGCGCTCGAGGACCGCGAAGATGGCCTCGGGACACGAGAAGCGGCTCGCGGAGGTCTCACGGTCGGCGCCGCGAAACACGTCGATGCCGGCGGTGCCGCGAACGACGAGGCGCGTGACGGACGCATCGTCCAGGAGGGCCGCAAGCGGACCGGCGCCGCACAGTTCGCGGGCCAGCCATTCGGGCCACAAGCCGGGTGGGAGGGTCAGTGCCTCGGCGGCGCGCCGAGCGGCCTCTGTGACGCGTGGGAGGGCAGCATCCTCGAGTTGTGGGGGACGCCCCCATGCCGGGGCGGCGAACTGCACGGCCAGGCGGCGGTAGAGCTGCGCGAGCGGGGCGCGGGGGAGGGGGACCGGGGTTGCCGCTACGAAGGAGTTCTCGTCGCCGGGGGCGATGCTGCGTAGGGGCGGTGCGAGTGGGTGCGATATGACGGGTGGCGGGGGGAGGGGAGGCGATGCGACCGCTGGCATCGGTGACAGGGTCCGGGTTGCCGGACCCGGCGAGATGTTCGGTCCTACGGGTGGTACTGCAGGGAGGATGGGGATGTCGAGCACCGGGAGGTCGTCCGACGGGACGAGGTTTTGCGCGAGGTCCGGGGTCGAGATCGGCTCATACGGCGTGGAGGAGGGCGGGAGTCTTGACGTCTCGCTCGCTGCGAACTCACAACGCAGGGTATAGGCGTCGATCTCGATGAGGTCGCCAGGAGTGAGCTGCCGAGGGGCGGTGAGTGGCTCACCATTGACGAAAGTGCCGTTGACCGAGTGGTCGACTACGGTCAGGCCGGCGTCCGAAACGACGATATGCGCGTGTTTGGCGGAGATCCGCGGGGCGCTGAGGATGATGTCGTTGGCGCTGCGCTGCTCGCCATCGACGAACTCGGGGCTGCGGCCGATGCGGATCAGCGGCTTTGAGAACGAGAGCACCGAGGGGGCGCTGTCCGGGTGGAGCACATGGATCGTTGTGTGCAGTTGCATGCGACCGTCCTGGCCGAAACGACCGGTTCAAAGGTATAGCGACGTGCTGGCTGTTGTTGACTTGGCGGCGGGGTGGCGTTACTCAGGCTCAGTGGACACGAAGGTTGCGACGATAATGATGAGCTTGATGCTCGCGGGCACGTGCGGGCTCGCAGGCTGCACGCGACGCATGGATCTCTCCCCGCCGGAGTTTGACTCCTTGCACCGGCTCGACCCCGAGTTGATGGCTCTGCGCGTGTACCCCAGCCGCAGGTTGTGGTCGTACTACCCGCAGCTCGGCGACAACGCCACGGTGGACGTGACGCGACGCAAGGTGCGAGTTCGCGGCAAGCGGCGTCCGCATGAACGGCTGATCTTGCGTCGCACGCCCGGTCGGATCGTGGCGACCGACACACTCAACGGGATGACCCGGTTCTGGGTGAATTTCTTCAGCGAGTGCACGGAGATAGCCTGCGCCTACGGATTCGTGCAGACCGAGTTGCAGCGCTATTCGCTGGTTTCGGTGCCGGCGCTCGCAAACTACGAGGCGCCGATCTCCTACCGGCGCACCCGGCTCAAGCGCAACAAGCTGCGGCTCCTCAAGCAGCGCTCGCTCGCCGAGTCGAACGAGGTGTTGGCGGCGCCGCGGCGCTCGGGGAAGGCGCGCCCTCTCAACCTCCAGATCCGCAGGGACAAGTGGCGACCGACCCGCAAGACGCGAGAGAAGGCCGATGGCGTGTAGGCAGCCAGTCATCGCGGCATCTCGTTCCAGGTGCTGCGGGCGGTGGTCACAAATTGATTTTCTCTCCACACGAGCGAATGTTGACCGTGGATGGCCTCCTGCTCGTCGCACACCTCGAGGTTGGTCTTGGGGTCGCAATCGCGGATGCGGATCACCTCGCCGATCGTCACCTGGGCGTCCTTGAAGCGGATGCTGCGCCGGACCTCGCTGTGGCGGATCCATCCATCGCGCAGGGGCGCATCGTGCTCTTCGAAGGTGAAGATGCGGGCGGGTCCGAGAGAGGTGCCGTCCTCGACGAGGAGCTCGGCCTGGAGGAAGCGCTGCTCGACGAGCGGGAGGAGGTAGACCTCCCGTCGGCAGCGGGGCTTGCCGGCGGTCGTGGGTCCGTCCGGGCACAGCTCGCCGTCTGCGACGAGCACCTGGGCGTCGGAGCCGAGGGGCTCGAGGCGCAGGCGGGCGCGCCTGGTCGGGGCCCGGAGGGTGCCGATGCCGCGGATCTCGATGCCGCGGGAGGTCCAGAGCACCAACGCGACCGGACCCAGGGCGGTGCCATCGGCGAAGAACGCGATGCGTGCCCAGATCAGGATCGCATTGTCGGGTCCCTCGCCGAAGGTTAGATCGGCGTCGGTGACTTCGCGTCTGGGCAGCGCTTCTACTGCGTCCGGGGCGCTCTTGTCGGTCTTCGGCACGTCGGGCCAGGTCACGGCGATCTGCTTGCCGCTGCATTCGCGCGGGTCGTCCGGGGGCAGGAGATTTGGGAGAGAGATCCTGGGGACCAGCAGCTGAAACCAGGCCCGCGTCGGCAATATCCGGGTGTCGGCTTCGTCTGCGCGGCTCGAGCCGACGTCGGAGAGGCACACCGGGAGGTCTCCCGGCTTCGGTTTGCAGGCGGCCAGCAAGACCAGTAATAAGGATGCGCGCGGGGACATTCTCAAAAACCTCCGGGGTCGTGGGCCGCGAACGGGACGCCGGTGCGTGCGAGGGCCTGGCCATACGCGCGGGCCAACGCGGCTCGGAACGCCGGGGTCAAGTGGTCGTAGGTGTCGCCACACAAGGACGCGAAGCACGCCTCGTAGTGGCGCCACAGTGCGGCTGTGCGGGTCGGCCAGGTCGCATTGACGTTGCGCTCCATCTCACTCGGCGACAGCGTAAAGACGACCTCGCGGGCGCCGCTCATCGCGGCCTGGACGTAGCACTGCAGGTGGTCGACGAGGCCGGCGAAGCTGCGGACGAGCTCCTCGCTGCGGGCCTCGCCGGCGTCGCGCCAGTCGAGGAGGTAGCGAAGCAAGTCCTCGCGGGTCTCGAGGATGGCGAGGGGGTCGGGGAGGGCGTCCCAGGTGACGCCCAGTTCAGTGGATTGCTGGCCGCGGACCCGGTGCAGCGCGAGGGTGCAGGCGGCGAAGACGCGAAGGACGTCGACCGCACGGGCGAGGAATCGGCGGATCTCCGGCTCGCCGGTGGGGGTCTGTAGGCCTGGTAGTAGCTCGGAGGCCATGCGGGCGACGGCGCCGAGCTCGCCCATACCGACCAGTGGATCGTCGTCGCGGGCCACGGCCGGACGATCTCCGGGGGGGAACTCGCGGAACGCGATCCGGAGGTCGTCCTGCTGGAAGGAAGCGGCGCCACGCAGATCCTGCAGCGTTCGCACACAGGTGTCTTCCCAGGCGCGCCGGGCCTGGTCGAACTGCTGGTGGAGCGGGCGTAGCGCGGCGACGGCGGCCTGGAGGCGCGCCCGCCGGGCGGCGTGGCTGCCGTCGTCGGTGTCGAGCGCCGGGAGATCGGGATCATCGTCGATGACACCGCGCTGAAAGGGCGACGCCGGACCCATCACGGGGATGTTCGGCAGTTCCTCCGCGAGCGGGTCGACTGGCCGCTGCAAGGCGGTGGCGACCGCAGTCTCTGGCTCGAACAGGAGCTCAAGGTTCTGCAGGGTGGCCACGAGTCGACGCGCGACCGGCACCGTCACGCCTGCTTCGAGGGGCGTCGCGGCGATCATGAGCTTGTTGGCGACGGCGAGCCCACACAGCTTGAGCGCACCGTCCGGCCCCTCGTTGATGATGGCGTGCGAGCGGGAGAGAAACGGGTAGTCGAGGCAGACTTCATTACCCGGCTGGCGGCCGATGCGAACCGGGAAGCGTTCGAAACGACCCGAGAAAACGATGTTTCTCGAGGCGTGGTCCCTGACCGTGATCGATAGAAAGCCCATAGAAAAGCGAAATTGTCGAGGATGGCTTACCTCTACATCCTACCAACTTCGCTTCACAGGCCCCAGGAAAATCAACGAAGACCGGGGTTGCGGGACTATACGGTGACGGTCCTGGTATATGAGTGTACAAGTTGTAAGGTAAACATCATTTAGAACAGTACCTTGTTACGAACTCTACTACAGATGGCGACCCATTTAGCATCGGGCTGACACCAAACGATCTCTGAAATAACTGTAATGTAACCACTGTTCTGTACGGTCACGAACGACCTGTTTCATGCCGTAGATTATACTAGCGTGCGTGACTGTTAACTAGACTGCTGTCTATAAGATCTGATACGGGTAGGCTCGGTGATGGCGTACCATTTTCACGAAGGCATGCTGGAGATTCCCGACGACTGGCGGGACGAATCGATGAACATCTTCAAGACGCCCGTCGAGGCCGGCTACAATCTCGTGATCAGCCGTGAGCGGATCCCGAAGTCGATCGACCCTTTGCGTCACCTCGAGGCCCAGCGCAAGGTCATTGAGGAAAATCTCATCGGCTTTCGTGAACACGCGCGCCGGGCCTTCGACCTGGACGGCCAAGCTGGCGTCTGGCTGGAGTACTCTTGGCAAGCCCCGCAGGGGGCCATGTACCAGGTGAATCTCATGCGCGTGGTCGGTCCGAGGCTGGTCAGCTTCACCTTCACTTGCGCACGGCCGTTCTCAGACCCGGAACGGGACCTATTCGCGAAAATGCTGACGAGCTACCGCGCTCCCGTGCGCGAGGAGGCGTAGCGCATGGGGGTTGTGGGGTGCATTGCCAGGGGGATCGCCGAGGAGGTCGTCGAAGATTATATCGTCGGCAAGATCACCGATGGGCTGAGCGCGCTTCTCGGGCCGCTTCTGGGTGCCGGAGAGATTCCACCTCCGAGCCCGCCCCAGCCTGCCGTCACGGTCACGCACCAGACCAAGCACACCAGCATGTGGGCGGCGGTCGCGGGGGTACTCGCGGGCATCGTGGTCGGTGCGGTGCTCACAGCGGCTGCGGTCTTCGTGATTGGCGCGACTGGTGGATTGGCGATCGCGGCAGTCGGCGTCGGTGTCGCTGTGGTTGCGGGGCCGATCATCAGCGGGGCGTCGTCCTGGGTCACGGGCGCGGTGGACAGTTTTTTCCCCGCGGAAGACGGCCCGGTGCTGCCCCCTCCGGGGGTCCCGGACGTGTTCGTTCGCGGCCTTCCGGTGGGACGAGCGGGGCTTGACAAGGTGGCCTGCGTCAAGCATTCGACGCCGCCGCTGATCGCCGAGGGCAGCGACACGGTGTTCGTCAACGGCTACCCGCTCGCTCGCATCGACGACAAGGTCGCGTGTGGCTCGACGCTCAAGCAGGGCGTGGAGACGGTCATGGTCGGCGGCGAGAAGGCGCTGATGGTCGAGATCGCCGACGAGTTCGCCGGCTGGCAGCGGGCGTTGCTGACCGCGATCGAATACCTGGTGCCGCCCAGCAAGTGCCTCGTGAAGGGCATCCGAAACCTGCCCGGGGCGATCCTAAAGAACGCCAAGAATCTTGGCACCCTCTTCAAGGCGGGCGGGAAGATGGTGGCCAACGCCGGGAAGGCGACCGGGAAGGCGCTCGTCACGGCCGGGAAGGCGACGTTGAACGCGGTCGTGAAGGGCATCAAGAAGGGCGCCCAGTTGGCCGCGCAGGCCCTCAAGGCGCTCAAGAACCAGCTGAGCAAGCTCAAGGGGGCACTCAAGGGGTTGATGGCCGGCGCTTGTGGAGGCAAGAACGATTGCAAGGACAAGTCGCGCGACGGGAGCAGCGACAAGACCGGGAAGAACGCGAACGACCCGAAGTGCGAGGGGGGGTGCCCGGTCGATACGGCGACCGGGGCGGTCGTCGAGCGCAGGGTCGACTTCGAGCTCGGCCACTCGTTGCGTTTCGTCTTCGTCCGCAACTACGACGGCCAGCGCGAGGTGCCGGGGACTTTCGGGCGCGGGTGGATGGACAGCTTCGGTGAGCACCTGCGGCTCTCGTTCGACGGCGAGCTCGTGGAGCTGTTCTGTAGTGACGGCGAGGTGGTCCCGTTCGACATCGCCAGCGACACCGACCTGGTATTCAACCGGCGGTTCCCCCATCTGACTCTCGAGCGCGCACCTGGCGGCTTCTCCGTGCACGACCTCAGGGACGACCGGACGCGGTTGTTCGCGGTGGCGGGTGCGCGCGGCCGGCTGGTGCGGATCGCCGATGCTCACGACAATCATGTCGAGCTCGGGTATGCCGACGGGCGTCTGGTGGCGGTTCGCCACTCGGACGGCCCGACGCTGGCCGTGCGCCACGTGACGGACGATGCGCAGCGGACGGTCATCACGTTCGAGCGGACCGACAGGGTGGTCGCGGTCGTCGCCCGCTACACGCTCGACCGGGGACTGATGGTAGAGGCCGAGAGCACAGCGGGCTATCACCTCTTCTACCGTTACGACGACCGCGGGCGGATGGTCCGGTGGAACGATACAGCCAAGACCTGGGCCACCTACGAGTATGATGGTCGTGGGCGTGTGATCCGCTCGCGCGCGGCCGAGGGGCTTTACAGCATCGACCTCGAGTATGACGAGGTAGCGCGAACGACGCGGCTGCGGCACGGCAAGGGGCAGGTCAAGACCTATTACTTCAACGAGAACAGGCAGCTCCTGAAGCTGGTGTCACCGCTCGGTCGCAAGGACGTGTACGAATATAATCGTCAGGGTCAGCGGATCGCGCACACCGACCCCGCGGGCAACACCTGGCGTCAAGAGTTTGACCCGGTCTCTGGGATGTTGATCCGACGCTTCGATCGCGGTGGCGCGAAGACGGAGCTGTTTTATGATGACGATCTGCGGGTGATCGTCGTGATGGATGCGCTCGAGCAGGCCTGGCAGTACGAGCGGGACGAGCGCGGGGAGGTCTCCACGGTCACGGCGCCGGATGGTAGTCGCTACG
>Ga0105048_10019804_pt1 | contig 10295 bp, 12 predicted proteins | sample MAT05_FD_78382 | JGI IMG/M metagenome (GOLD analysis project Ga0105048, IMG submission 78382) | Freshwater microbial communities from Lake Fryxell liftoff mats and glacier meltwater in Antarctica - MAT-05 | ecosystem: Environmental > Aquatic > Freshwater > Ice > Liftoff microbial mat | place...
GATCGGTCTGTCAACGTGCGAGGTAGGACTGAGATTGAGCAGAGGCAGCCACGGCTGGCTGTAGTCTTCCCAAAGGATCGTTTCAGGATCGGGTGACGCAACGGCAGCAATCGTCAGTTTGCTAGGGACTTTGGTCACGCTGGAGCCGGCGTTCGCTGTCGACAGTTGAACTCGGTTCCGGATTTCCCAGCTCACCGGAATGCGAGCGGTTCCTTTCGCATTGGCTAGTGTTCTTTGAAGCGCCGCTTGAAGATCTTCATCTTCGCATAGAATCCGAATGGGGGCATCTGTCCCTTCGGAGGTCTTCAAGTGATCGCGAAGCTGGGCGATACTCCAAAGCGTTACGGGGTCAATCCAATCAGAAACGATTTCTGCGGCCGGGATCAGCACAAAGGTCCGCATACACATTCGAGGATGGGGAACTTTGAGATGGGGAGTCCAAACTCGCTGTTGATCGTACAGCAACAAGTCGATGTCGATGCGGCGGGCTTCCCATCGCTGCTGGCGCTGTCGCCCCAAGGTGGTCTCGATCCACTTGATGGACTCCCATACTTGCCAGATAGATAGATCCGTTTCCAGGGCTGCGACCGCGTTCAAGAAATCTCCTTGACCAACAGGGCCACCAACGGGCGGCGTCCGGTACAAGCGACTCAATCGAACATTAGACTCGCCAAATTCGTCGACCAGAAGTCGTTTGGCAGCTAGCATCGACTCGCGTACGTTGCCGAGATTCGCTCCAAGACTGACAAGAGTTCTCGGCATGCGTCTTTGGTTTCTACTGTCGGACTGACTCGATTTTATCCACGAACCAGGAGACGCTAGGCTTCTTTAAATCGTTCTTGTCGCTGTTCTTCCGAACGAACACGTAATACTGCGGCTGGCCGGGTTGGCCATCGTCACGATAGATGACTTTGTAGGTGTGCCCCTGGCCTGGAAAGTCGTTCTCCAGCCCAACGAAAGTCCATTTCGCTGGCTTCTTTCGACCGCGAATCTCGACGTGCGCGGGATCTTGGTCGAGCCGTTTCGCGGCCTTCTTGGATGCGGGTTCCTCGATTGCCTTGGGAGCATTGGGAGCACCGGGAGCTTTCTCTTCGAAACTATTCGGAAAGCCCATTAAATAGTTCACCTTGGCTGTATCGCCTTGGGATAAGCTTTCCAAGTAGAGATCGGCGATCCTTCGGACATTGCCCATCTCGTAACTGTTCATCAAATATCGGTTCGATACCCCAGCCGATGCCACGGTCAGCCCAACGATCACCGCTAACGCCGCCAGTATTCGCGAAAACGCACCCAGCCGATAACGATGACTGAGCAGCAAAGCACCAGCCCCGAGGAAACCGCCGATGATCGCAACAGGTGTCACCTGCACATATTGAACAGAAAAAGTACCAATACATGCCAACAGGAAACCGATCAAAGCCGTCGGAGAAAAGTTCGAAGGCTCAGCGATCTCATCGGACTCGGCGGACATTAATACTTCTGTCATGGATGTTTTAGCACGCTCAAGGGAACAAATTCGAAAGGCCCAGTCGCCGACGTGTGCATAGGATACCTGCAACCGCGTTCCTGTTCTACCCAAGGACCATGGCTCTGATTGCGAATGTACGGTCTGGCAGGGGTTCAGGTTCGATTCCGTTTTCAAGGAGCGGAATCCGAGTGCCAAACAGCCAGTGGAGCCAGAAAGCCATCAGGGTTTTGCGCAAATAATTGAAAGAAAATCTTCACGCTGGCTCGATGAGTGGTTGAAATCGTTCTTTCTTTGCTCATACTGGGGTTGATTCCGGAGAATTTTTGTTGCAATGGGCTCCTCTATCTGACTGAATTCGATCGCTCCACCCATGATTCCCGCCAACCATTTGAACGGTTCGATCGTTCGACGCGCCAAACTGCGAGAATTGATTCGCGAGCATGGGTTCGTTTCGATTCCCGATTTGAAGGACGCCATGGACGTAAGCGAATCGACGATTCGCCGAGATTTGGAAGCTTTGGAAGATCTGGGGGAGGCCAAACGGACGCATGGCGGGGTGTTCGCGACGGGAGCCACCATCGCCACCCCACAGTTCGATTCGAACCGGAATCTAGATCAGTGGGAAAAGAAACGTCGCATCGCGGCCGAAGCTGCCACGCTCGTCGAGGATCATGACACTCTGCTGCTCGACGGTGGCAGTACGACTTACGAATTGGCCCGCCGGCTCTCTGGACGTCCGCTTCAAATCGTGACCAACTCGCTCCCGGTCGCAACCTTGTTTTCATCCAGCGATTGTGTCGACTTGATTCTTTTGGGTGGAACACTGAACCATCGTACCGGCGTGATCCTAGGAAGCTATGCTGTCCAAATGTTGCAAAGTCTGAATGTTCAAAAAGCCTTTTTAAGCGCTGCTGGAATCAACAGCAAAGGCTTCTTCAATAGCAATATGCTGATGGTCGAGACCCAGCGAGCGATGATGCAATGCGCCGATCAAACGATCGTCTTGGCTGACAGTTCTAAGTTTGGGCGCTCCAGCCTAACACGTTTGTGTGAATGGTCGCAGGTGCAGACGGTCGTGGCCGACAACGAGCTCAGCGATGATTGGCAAATGACGGTTCACAAGGCTGGCTTGCAGTTGGTGCTCGCTCGCGACGAATCGAAGCAAGCCGATGCGATGGAATCGACAGCACTCAATGCCCCTACCCATTGTGAGGTGGCATTATGAATACAAGCCCGGCAAAGGTAGATGCTCGACTGGTCGAAGCTTTGGTTCGCGCCGCTGTGGAGCGAGCCTTGCAAAGCGAATCGAGAGGTGGTCCCAGCGGCGCATCAGCCCCCCGACGTTCCGAGGAACCAGAATTGGTCGTGAGTATCTCGGCCAGGCATGTCCATTTGACGGATGAGCATGTTGAAAAGCTATTCGGGCGCGGGGCGCGGTTGACCCACGAGAAATCGCTCTACCAAGATGGATTTTTTGCCGCAGCCGAAACGGTCATGATCGTTGGTCCTCGGCGTCGCATGTTACCTCACGTTCGCGTTCTGGGCCCCACTCGCCTACAGAGTCAAGTGGAATTGGCACTGACGGATGCTATCTCGCTCGGCATCGACGCACCGGTTCGCCACAGCGGCGATATCGCTGGGACTCCTGGCTGCGTTTTGGTTGGACCGGCCGGTGCGGTCGAACTTTCACAGGGTGTGATCCGGGCTGCGCGTCATGTTCACCTGGGGCCACGGCATGCGGCTCACTACGGAGTCGCAAACGGTGACTTCATGTCCCTCCATGTCCAATCCAACATGTGCTCGGTAACCTTCGAAGATCTACTGGTTCGCGAAGATGCCAATGCCAAGCTGGAAGTTCACATCGATACCGACGAGGGAAATGCCTGCGACCTCGATCGCGCATCGTCGATCGAAATTCGAAAACAGCAGGCATGTCCATGCAACTACTAGCGTATGTTCCGTCCTTTTCAACAACAACTATTTTCTTTCTAACCCCCCTTGGAGAACTGTTTTATGGCAAAAGTAAATGAAGCGCTCGGCATGATCGAGACGAAAGGTTTCGTCGCGCTGATCGAAGCGGTTGACGCGATGATGAAAGCGGCGAACGTCAAGTTCCTCGGCTGGGACAAAGTCGGCAGCGGCCTGGTCTCGGCGTTTGTGTCCGGCGACGTGGCGGCGGTCAAGGCAGCCACCGATGCGGGTGCAGCGGCTGCGGGCCGAATCGGGCAAGTCGTCAGTGTGCAAGTCATCGCTCGCCCCCACGACGACCTGCACAAAGTCCTCCGAGTTACTGCCCCCACCGTTTAACCGGCGAAGCCGTTGGCCCCTAAGCCAGTCCTGACCTAGTTCACTACGTTATTCCTCCTATTCTCCACAAGACTTATCAACATGCACAATGCAATTGGATTGATTGAAACCAAAGGGCTCTTGGCCCTCATCGAAGCTACCGATGCGATGGCCAAAGCCGCCAACGTCGAAATTGTAAAACGCGTCGACATCGGCGGCGCGTACGTTACCACCATGGTTAGCGGCGACGTCGGTAGCGTCCGGGCAGCGGTCGAAGCGGGTGCTGCAGCTGCGGCACAGGTGGGTGAGTTGGTCAGCAGCCATATCATCCCGCGCCCGGCCGAAGGACTTATCTCCGCGTTCTTCCAGTAATACTACTTGAAGGGAATGATCGATAAGCCATGAAGGTTCTCGTTGCCAACCTAGGTTCCACGAGTTTTAAGTATCGACTGTTCGACATGACGGTCGAGCGTCAACTCGCGCGCGGTGGTGTCGAACGCATCGGGTCTTCCGAAAGCCGCTGCTTCGTTGAAATCGGGCAGCATCGTGGCGAAAGGATTCAATCGATCCTCAACCATGGAGCGGCGGTCGATACCTGTATTGCGCAGCTTACCGATCCGGAACAAGGTTGCCTCCTCAACGCATCGGAGATTTCGGCAATCGGTTTTAAAGCGGTGCACGGTGGTCGTGTTTCAGGCGTTCAACGCATCGATCAAGACATCTTGGTCGCGATGGACGAAATGAACTCAGTCGCGCCAGCGCACAACCCTCCTTACATGGCCGCCATGAAGCAGCTGGCCAGTATGTCCTCGAAAATTCCCCTCGTAGCTGCCTTTGAAACCGATTTTCATCGGACGATACCCGACGCTTGGGCTCGGTATGCCATTCCGGCCAAGATAGCCGATGCACTGCCGATTCGACGCTGGGGATTCCACGGCGCTTCGCATCGCTACATTGCTGGGCGAACCGCTGAGCTGCTCGGTCGAGCGGACGCACGTATCCTTTCGTGCCACCTCGGTGGCAGCTCTTCTCTGTGTGCCATTCGAAACGGAAAAAGCGTAGCCACGACCATGGGCATGAGCCCGCAAAGCGGATTGCCGCAAAACAACCGCGTTGGCGATCTCGACCCCTACTGCTTGCCCCTCATCATGCAACATACCGGATTGAACCTGGAAGAGGTGTTGCACATGCTCTCCACCCAAGCCGGTCTACTCGGACTCTCCGACGGTCTCTCCGGAGACGTTCGCGATTTGGAAAATGCTGCCGATCTTGGTAACAATCATGCGAGACTCGCTCTCGAGGTGTACGTTGCCGATATCCGCCGGCAGTTAGGTGGCATGCTCATAGCCCTAGGCGGAGCGGACGCCATCGTGTTTACGGGCGGGATCGGTGAGAACAGCTTTCGTATTCGTCGAGCTGTTTGTGACCAACTGGACGACCTGGGGATTCGGCTTTCGAGCCCATTGAATGCATCGCGCGATGCCGAACGGGCCATCCACGACGCCTCTAGCAAAATCCAAGTTTGGGTTGTACCCACGAACGAGGAGTTGATCGTCGCCCGTCAAACGGTTGCGGCCATTCAGAGCCAGCCATCAACCCAGCCATCAACCCAGCCTTGAATCACTTTCACTGAGATCTAGAACATGTTCGTAGCCAAAGTCACCGGAGCCATTGTCTCCACGCAAAAGGTAGAGACGATGGTGGGGCAGAAACTCCTCGTCGTAGAGCCGTTTCGTTTGGAGCCGACCAAGCGAACGGAGTTGATCTCGACCGGTCGCACCTTCGTTGCGGTGGATACGCTCGGGGCGGGAGTCGGGGATATGGTGCTCATCACTCAGGGTAGCAGCGCACGTTTCACACCCGAGACGAGCAAACTACCTATCGACTGTGTCATCGTGGGTATCGTCGATACCGTTCATATCGAAAAGAATAGCGTCTACAAGCGGCAATAGCATTATGCAAATCAACGAAAACTTGATCCGATCCGTCGTCGCGCAAGTGCTGAGCGAAGTGAGCAACGCCGCCGCCACTCCCCCTCGCGTGTCGGAATCAATCGCTCCTTCGCCCGCCTTGGGGCGATTCGGGCTTTTTGCCAACGTGGACGATGCCGCACAAGCTGCGAGGGCCGCGTTCGAACAGTTGCGTGAGCGAACGCTGGCGGAACGGAGACGTATTATCGACCATATTCGTCGGATCTCGATTGAGCAATCGGTCGAATTGGGCACGATGGAGATGGAGGAAACTCAAGTCGGCAGGTTGGAGCACAAGATCGCGAAGCTTAGGGTATTGGGGGAAAAAACTCCGGGGGTCGAATTTCTTAAAACCGAATGCTACAGCGGCGACCATGGCTTGGCCATCATCGAGCATGCACCGTTCGGAGTTATCGGCGCCATAACGCCGGTCACGCATTCTCTGCCGACGATCACGGGTAACGCCGTTAGCATGATCGCCGGCGGCAATGCGATCGTCGTCAATCCGCACCCCAGCGGCAAAAGAGTTGCAGCCGAAGGAGTTCGCCGGTTCAATCAGGCCATTCACGCTGATCTCGGGATCGACAATCTGATTTCCCTAATATGTGAACCTACGCTCGAAACCGCTCAGCAGCTCTTCAAACACCGGAGCATTGCTCTGATTTGTGTGACGGGTGGTCCGGCTGTCGCAAGGGCCGCTCTCAACAGTGGCAAACGCGCCATCGTGGCGGGGCCGGGCAATCCTCCCGTCGTCGTCGATGAATCCGCCGATCTCGATCTGGCTGCGCGATGCATTATCCAGGGTGCGTCGTATGACAACAATCTGCTTTGCATCGCCGAGAAGGAAGTGTTTGTCGTGGCAAGTGTCTTTGACGCGATGCTTTCGGCCATGGACCGCGCGGGTGCCGTCCGCCTCTCGTCGCACGAGATCGAACGTTTGACCAAGGCCGCTTTCACGATCTCCGGCGACGGAGCGGACAAACATTATGTGCCTTCCAAAGCGTTGCTGGGGCAGGATCCGGCCAAACTGGCCGCGGCCGCGGGCCGTAGCGTTTCGCCAAAAACCGATCTGCTCTTCGGCGAAACAACTGCGGCGCATCCGTTTGTTCAGACCGAACAGATGATGCCTTTTGTTCCGTTTGTACGCTGCCGCGATTTTGACGAAGCGTTGAAACAGGCCCAGCAAGCCGAGCATGGATACCGACACACCAGCCTCATTCACTCCCGAAACGTTCGCAATATGACCAAAATGGCCAAAGCCATGGACACCACACTGTTCGTCAAGAATGGACCTTGTATGGCAGCTCTGGGGCTGGGGGGCGAGGGGTACCTGTCCTTTTCAATCGCAGGTCCGACGGGTGAGGGGGTTACCACACCAATGACTTTTACCCGTGAACGACGCTGCTCTATGGTCGATGATTTGAGGGTGGTCTGAACACCATGCAAACCGCAACGGTACTTGGAAATGCCACGTCGACGATCAAGCATGCGAGCTTGGACAACCTCAAGCTGCTCGTCTGTCAGCCGTGGCTCAACGATGGCATCTCACCCGATGGCCCGCCCCTCTTGGTGGTCGACTTGCTGGGGGCTGGCCACGGCGAAACGGTTATGATCACCAGCGATGGTGCGACACTTCGCGAACGATTCCAAATACAGAATAGCCCAATCCGTTGGTCGGTACTGGGACTGATCGATGACCAAAGATAGGTTTTTGGCTCGGTGCAACACGACTTACACGAACGACTTCCATGACAAGTTCCGAGATTGAAAAAATCGTTCGCCAGGTACTGGCTACCTTGACCGCTAGCGATCCGCAATCGCTCGAGAAAGGCAGCGGTGGCAATCTGGGAATGGATGCACGCGCGGTTGACGCTGGCATCCTGCGAATGCTAGACCGAGTCATCAGTGTGCAATCGCTGAAGAACAATCTGAAAGGCATCCATCGACTTGAGATACTGCAAGCGTGCGTATTGACCCCAGCCGCTCGCGACTACTGCGGCGAGTGCAAGATCGAGATCATTCGCATTGCTGACGCATCCGGAGTAATAGTATCGCCCTTTGGACGGCCGCAAACTACGGCTGCGGTCCAATCCAACGCGAACAGAGGGGATATCGTCGTTCAGGCGGTTGCAGCAACCACAGCTACGGTCGAAAGCCGAGTGATTGTTGGCGGGATACCTACCTGGCTCACCTCTATTGCGACGCAGTTAAAAAACGATAGTGTTCACGTTTTCGAGCCATCGGCCGATGACCAAGCAGCCTTGCAATCTTTGACGCGTGCACTAGAGGCAAAGCATGCGTTCGGTATCGGTATTGTTCAGGCGCCGCATGCTGTTTGTTGGCAGATGTCTCTATCGAACGCTTTCCGACCGGCCGTGCTTGCAAACTGGACGGAGTTGGAGGATGTGCTTCAAGAGATGCCGGTCAATCTACTTCTTTTGTCGGCCAAGAGCTGGAATGCTGCCTCCACCTGCAATGTGGCCCGGCGTCTTTTACGGCACCAAACTCCTTCGAACGGAAAGTGAATCCAACCGCGATGCAACTCTATCGGATCAATGGAACTGTCACCCTTAGCCGGTCTCACCCAAGCTACTTGGGGGGGAGTTTAAAGACAGCGGAGGCCTACGGCGAAGCGTTGCTAGGCCGCGAAGCGATCGATCCCGATTTGGTCGTTCTTTGGGATGACTTAGGTGCATCGTTTGGTTCGATCGTGGCCGTCAGTGACGGCGCTGAGGCCGCGCAGCCCTTTCGTCCCGAACTCAAACCGGTGGATGCATACAATGCCGCGATCATCGATGAACTCTCTATCAAGCCACTGCGTTAGTCTGCCATGAACGTCTACAAACTCAAGCAAGATATTTGCGAGATCGGTCGGAGGCTCTATCAAAAAGGCTTCGCCGCGGCCAACGATGGAAACATAACCGTGCGCATCGCCGAGAATGAAATCCTTTGCACTCCCACCTTGCACAGCAAAGGCTTTTTGAAACCGGAGGATCTGTGCACGATCGATCTGACCGGAAAACAGATTGCGGGGAACAAGACAAGATCCAGCGAAGCACTGTTGCATCTCGAAGTGTATAAGAAACGCGCCGACGTCAAAAGTGTCGTGCATTGCCATCCACCCCATGCTACCGCGTTTGCGATCGCTCGAGAACCGATCCCGCAGTGCGTGATGCCAGAGATCGAAGTCTGCCTCGGCAATGTTCCTATTGCACGCTACGAAACTCCGGGAAGCCAAGCGTTTGCGGAAACCATTCTTCCGTTTGTCGAGAAGACCAATGTGATCATTTTGGCCAATCACGGAACGGTGAGTTACGGCGTCGACGTCGAACAAGCATATTGGTGGACCGAGATGCTGGATTCTTATTGTCGAGTTCTGATGCTGGCCAAGCAACTTGGAAACGTGACCTACTTTGACGAGGGGAAGCAGCGCGAGCTGTTGGAGTTGAAAAAGAGTTGGGGGGTTTCGGACCCGCGATCAACTCCCGAGTACGCAAACTGCGACGTTTGCGCAAACGATGTTTTCCGGGATTCGTGGAAAGACGCTGGCGTGGAACGCAGGGCCTTTCCCGCTCCTCGGGCATCCACCCCGGCCAACTCGAACGTAACTGAACAACAAGAAAAATCGACTCAACCTCTGGATACCGAGCAGCTCATCCAACTTATCACGGCGCAAGTGATCCAACAACTCACACGAGAAAACGGGAAACCATGAAAGTAAGCATTATTGGAGGGGGTGGATTGGTGGGCTCGTGCGCGGGCTTTGCGTTGCAATGTGGCGGCCTGGTGCGCGAGATTGCGATGATCGATATCAATGCCAACTTAGCGGCCGGTCAAGCGTTGGATCTATTGCATGGTGGACCCAGCGTCGCGGATCAATGCATTGTTTCGGGCGGCTACGAGCATATTCCCTCGTCGGACATCGTCTGCATTACCGCAGGGCTGAGGCGCAAACCGGAGGAGTCACGGTTGGATTTGATACAGCGGAACAGCGAACTGTTCGTCGGAATCCTGGATGCAGCGATTCAAGCTGGCCTGAAATCGTCTGCCATCGTGCTGGTGGTTTCCAATCCGGTCGATATTCTCACTTACGTGGCTGCCAAGAAGCTTCCGTTGCCGGCGACCCAAGTGCTGGGGCTAGGTACCCAACTGGACACGATTCGTTTTTGCTCGTTGATTGCGGAACAGTTAGGAACGGCGCCGACACAAACCCGCGGTTTGATCTTGGGAGAGCATGGCGATAGCATGGTCCCTATATGGTCCAGCGCGACGGTGGGCTCCTTATCGCTGGACAAATACCCAGGCTGGAGTCATGCCTTGGCAGAAAAGATCTATACCCGAACGAAGCAATCGGGAGCCGAATGCCTTTCGAAGAAGGGAGGAGCAGGCTTCGCGGTTGGAATCGCAATTCGCGATGTGATCCACGCCGTTGCATTGGATCAGAAGCGACTGTTGCCGGTCAGCACGGTTCAGAACGGTGCATGTTATGGCATCCGCGACGTATCGATTTCCGTACCCACGGTGGTGGGACGTTGCGGAGCCAGCCAATGTGTGGAGATCGATCTCTGGCC
>Ga0105048_10019807_pt1 | contig 10295 bp, 11 predicted proteins | sample MAT05_FD_78382 | JGI IMG/M metagenome (GOLD analysis project Ga0105048, IMG submission 78382) | Freshwater microbial communities from Lake Fryxell liftoff mats and glacier meltwater in Antarctica - MAT-05 | ecosystem: Environmental > Aquatic > Freshwater > Ice > Liftoff microbial mat | place...
AACCACTCCGAAACGAAAACCGTGTGATCCGCCGCCCGATTGCAATCCGCAAGATGCGCATCCATCCCGCTCGTCCCCTTCCGCACATCATTGTCATTAATCCGCTGAATGCACCTCAGCTTGGCGTGTTCCTCCTTTGCCCGCAAAACGTCCTCGTAAGAAAACGTCAACCCGCTCCCCAGCCCCGCGTGAGTTCCCAACACACAATCCGCCGCGCGCCCCAACTCCCACCCCGTCCGAAATCCACACCGCTTCAAGTAAGGAACCATCTGCCCCAGCCACTGGTTCCCACCCCCATACGGCCCGCGGTGCCAACGCATATTGAATGCAACGGACGCCGCTTTTTTGCGGCGATGAAATACACCTTCAAACATAATTAGCTTAGTTTGTTTGGAAGACGGCGGCTTTTCTCCCGGTAAAAATTCTTTGCCGCTGAGTCGCGGCCAACCGACAGAAAGACAAGCCCAAGCAGCAAGTCTCTAGTTGTCAAAAAACTCCAGCGCCTCAACTTTCTGGAGTTCGCCTCGGCGGTAACGCTCATCTTTCCACCTCGAACCAGGGCGCCAACCGAGCCATCGCCCCACCCGCGAGGCCCAGAGAGACAACTGTGTTGCACCTTGAATCTCCATTAAGTTCGCCCGCGGACCCGAATTGTTATCCCGTGAACTCCTCGACAAAAAACACAGGTGCAGACAACGGAAGTCCGATTCTTCCCATGGCCCCGTCTCATGCAGCATCGCCCTCTGATCATTTCCATAAGCGCCGCGAAACACCAGATTTCCCCCGTGCAGCCGCTCGGGACAGTAGCCTTCCCATGCAGAAATCGCGGCGAAATTGTAAAGCTTCGTCATGCTGCGGCACGGAGGGGAGGCATGCCCGCTCGCCCATCGATAATCGTCTGAAATTTGAGTCACATGCAAAGCATGCCCCAGAATCATCCAGTTCGCATCAAACTCCCCGCTCAAAATACGCTGCCTCAACCTCGCAAGCCCTCGCGGGTCGTAAACCTCGTCCCCGTCGAGCCCAAAGATCCAAACGTCTTCCCCGACATAACGCTGCAAAAGCGCATGCGACTCCGACGCTTTGCTGATCCGATGAATCTCCGCCGAAGGCAAATTGCCCGCCCATTTCTCCATGATCACAGGCGTCTGATCTGACGACCCATGGTCGGCGAAAATCCAATGATCGCAAAACGCCGTGGCATTCGCGACCGCCCGTTCGATGAAACGATCCTCGTTCCTTGCCAACACAATACCCACAATCCGGGTCTCGGATTTTGTCGCTTTCACAGACTCTGCGGTTTCGCAACCGGCGCGTCGTTTTTTCCCTGCATCAACACCCAGAGCCAGTGGCGATCCCGCTCTACCCGCAAAACAGCATGAAATAGCGGCAGCAGACGCTCCAATATGTCCTCGCTACGATCCCACTCAATCGATTCCCAAATCCCGGCCCCCTCTTGCTCGTTGAACGCAATGTCATAAAGCAACATCCCCCGGGGCTTGAGCACCCGCCGATGCTCGGCCAGAAGTTGCTCCAGGTCGAACGCATGATCCACGCAATTCGTATAAAGCAAATCCAGCGAATCATCGGGCAGGTCGAGCTTCATCATGTCGCCCTTTTCCACGAGAGGATTCCCGGCACCAGGATTCAAATCGATTCCTCGCGCATTGCGGAAACCGAGATCCCTCAAAACCTCAACCTCCGTTCCCTGCCTCGCCCCGCAACACAAAATCCGGGCGTCCGCAGGAAGTCGTCCCAACAGGTGCCGGAAGCGTGCATAAAACTTGAGCCGATAATCGAAAATCTCGAAGCCCGTAAACCCGCCCTTCATTTTCACCATCTCGTCGAGCTTCAGTTTTTGGTGCGTCAAATACTCCTCGTAGCTCGCGTAATCCCGGCGCGAGAGACCTCCTTCTTTCTCAGGCTTCCATCCGCTCTGCCCGTGATGTTTGTGTCGCACCGGATCCTTGTCGCGCTCGTGGACATAGGATTCGTCTTTCATCGCACGGAGACGACGGACGTAACCAAAGCCTCCCGGCGTCACAAGGTGCAGGAACGTGTTGATCCAGAACTTGGGCCGGGGATGCGGTGTGAAAATATCACGAAAATATGCCATAATTAAAACAGAAAGTCAGCATCGCGGCCAATCCGCCGACCTGACAAGAATTAGCGTAGAATTTTTGACGCGCCCGGCCGGAACTTAACCTCCCGCCGCCTCGTTTGCCTCGCTCGCAGATCGCCTCATGCGAACCGTCACTCCCTCCAGCGCAAAGTATTCAAATCCCGAACTTACGGCGCGAAAATAGATCCTGTCGCCTGCCTCAGTCGAGACGTTCACACTCATCGTCAGCGGCTCGCCTCCGGCCGGCATCATCTGCGCCGTCCCTAGCATCGTCGGGCTCACCTCGCGTGCCCTCACCAAAAACATTTCGAATCCCGCGCGCGGGTGCTCGCCGTTTTCGTGCCCGCTCAAGCCCCCAACATCCACCCGCACCTGATAGTGCCCCTTCTCGCGTGCCGTCCATTGCACCACCGGCACCTCCATCGCGCGACCCTTTCCCCAAGGCCCCCCGGCCAGGACACTACCCTGCCCCTCGTTGCCCGTCGCCACGATCCGCGACACCGCACCCGTAAACGCCCGCGCCTCCTCAAACCACCGGCAAAGCGGCAAATCCTCAAAATTCTCGGTCGTTCCGTCCCGCACCGAATACCGCAAACACCACACCGGATCAGACTCGTCCGGCCAAAATGGCGAGCCCACCCATTCGCGCCCGATTTCAGGCATCTCCTCCGCCGCCAACGCCCCCTCGCCGACTTGAGGTTTTTCGGCAACTATCTTGGGCGGATACAGTTCAACCTCGGGCCTCAGCAACCTGCGCTCTCCGTCGCTTTCGACAGCCTTGGCTCCAAACAGCAACTGCAACGCAGACGCCATATCCCGGTTGTAAGAAGCGTAGCCCTCCGGGGTCGGATGACAATTGTCTGCCGAAAAATTGCTCCACGTCCACTCCCCCGAAGCCATCCGCGAACGCAGATCGACACCCAACAATATCGACGCCACACCGTGGCGATCCGCGACCTGTTCGTGGTTCGCAATCGCTCGCGGCGTTCGTTCACGCACGAGCATTTTTGCTGTCGATTCCGTCATCGCGTAAATGAAAACAACGTCGGCCGTCCCGCTGAACGCCCGCACTTTCCGCACGATCCTTTCCATGTCCGCGATTAAATCCCGATCCCCATCGTTGACCGCGACCTCCACAAAAACCACGTCCGGTTTGGCTTCCAACACGTCGCGATCCAGTCGCTTGGCGCCCCACTCAGAGTCCGTCCCGCCCATTCCCGCATTCACCGCGGTCACCCGAACACCTGGGAACTTCGACTCGATCCACTGCGGAACAAGCTTCGCAAAACCCCTCTCTGCGCTGTTCTGTGTGATCGAACCTCCCAAAAACGCCACCGTCACGCTCTCTCCGGCCTCCAGTTTGGCACGCAGATGGGAAATCCCGCCGCGCACTTCCACAGGCTCTTTCACGTTGACAAACTCAAGGGAGTTGGCACCGCCGAACTGCAAATAAGCCAAGCTCACACACACGACGCCGAATGCGAGCCAGTAAAGATTTCTCCAGCGCCACATGCCTTAACTCCCTAAGCCAAGCGTCATTCGATAAAACAGCACCATGACACCCTCGAAATACAAGTGTTCGAGCTTTGCCGGGCCGACGTAGTGGCGACAGATCGCATCGGGCTGCCGGAACATATTCCAACTGACCTCATACTGTCGGGGCAACTCTCCACCCACACCGTGTTGCGAAGCGCAAAGCGCGTAAAGCGTTTGCTCGAAAAACTGCGGATGGTGCGCGCGCGCTTCAAACGTCTCGAGCAGCTTTTCACTCAGCGCAAGGTCGATCGCCTCACGCCGTATGCAGACGAGTCCGCTGTTAAAACTCTCCCAGAGCTTCACCCCCGTCTCGGCTTCAATCTCCGCCCGCGGTAGGCAATAAACCTCCTTCACATCGCGGTTGTAAAGAATCTCTCGCTCTTCACTCACCGCCCATTCCAGTAACTCCGTCGGACGCCGGAAGAAAAACACGTCGGAATCAAGTATAAGATATTTTTCACCATCAACAAACGGGATTGGATCAAAAAATTTGAGGAAAAGATTGTGCTTCGCTCGATTTCGCCGGCACGCCGGAAAATCCGCAAGGTGCCGCGCGACGACCTGCTCTGCCTCTGCACGTCGCACGAAACGCACGCCGGGGAGTTTCGCCAGAATCGCTTCCTCCGCTTTCTCGCTGACGCTCCCGTCGTCATGAAAAACCAATAGCCACCGCTTGCCCGAAAAATGCTCGAGGCTCAGCACGGCCAACAGGCCCATCTCCCATGTTTTCGACGAAACCAGCATGTGCACGGAGATCGGTAATTCTTCGCCAAGCGGACGCCGCGCAAAGAATACAACAAGCGGGCTCACCACAGCCCGGCCGAGCCACACCAGAAAATCTCGGGCGAACGATTTGACGACCCCAATCAAAGTTGCCGCTCCCATGCCCGCGCCTCGACGATCAAGTCGCGAACCGCGCCCGGTGGACGCTTCATCTTTTCGACGAACCTCATAAAGAACGGATTCAGCCGCCCGCGCGACATCACCCCGGAGTAAAACATAGGATACGGCCCATTATAAAAAAAGTTGTCAAACCCCCAAGCGTCCCAATACCGCATCCCGAGTCCCATGCGCCGCATCCAAGGAGCCAACCCCATCGCGCGATGATAGACAAACTGCTCTGCACGTCTCCCCTGCCTCTCCAATCCCGTGTCTCTTCTCACTGCCAGCGCCTCGCCAAAAATCTGATAGCAGCTCTCTTTATCTCCGTCGGGCAAATCCGCATCGAATTTATCACAAGTTTTTTCAAAAGCCCAAGGCGTCCTCTCCGTTTGCCGCGAAACGCACTCTAAGCAATCGCGCAGGACAGAGAGCCTGAACAGACACGGATGCAAATGAAACCTCGGCGCGTGACGGCCTAACAGTCGCCGAAGCCCCGGAATGCTATCCGCAACGAGTTCGCCCCTCGGCAAAAACCGTCGATTGTCCCACCCCATCATCCCGATGTAGCTCGCCGGAAGACTCTCCATCAGATCGGGCAGCGTGAATCGTAGATGCCGGGCGTGGCAGGTTCCCAGCGGCACGTGATCCTCTCCAATGAAGTAGCACAGCTCATAACCCCTAGCGAGCAGCTCCATAACCGCCTCCAGGCAAAAAGTTGCCCACTGCCTCGGCGACTCAACGTTAGCCAAGGGCAGCATCGGCATATCATCGACTTCTCCGGCCGCCAAGCCTGCAAAAAAAACATTTGGATGATCCGGCCAATACTCATCCAACAACCGCAGCATGTGCGGTGCGACCCAGCGATAAGGATGGTAAACCGGCACCAGCACGCAAATTCGACCCGCATCACTCATCTCTTAGCTCCCCCCAACAGACGTCTCACCAGCCCCAGAGATCTCGGGTGCAACGCATAACCCGCCTGCTCTCCCGCCGCTGCAACAAATGATTTCCATGCCGCCGAAGGCGAACTCTCCGCCTCACCATAAGCCCGCGTCAGGTAATACTTTGACATCGCCAGTCGCCGCTCGTTCTTCATTTGAGCCGCCGAACGATCAGCTGCCAGATGCCCAAGACCACCAAAAATTCTCTCTCGTTCCTCCAGAACCCGTTCCCATGCCCTCACTGTCTTCGAATCCGGCTGTCGATGCTGAATAGCTAAAACACTCTGACGATAGTGAAACCGATGCCGCTCCGACATCCGCCACCAAAATTCATAATCCATCGCGTAGTGAAGATCTTCCCTCAAAAAACCAGTATCCCGCTGCACAGATCGACGGAAAAAAACAGCCGGTTGATGCAGCTTCACGTCTCCACTCCACCACCTCACCAAGTCTAAACGGGATTCAAACCTGCCGGCGGCAATCACCTCGTCTCCGCCATCATACGAAATCTGCCGCACGTCTCCGAACACCACGTCGATCCCGGGATTTTCAAAAATCGCCCGGAGCGTCTTGAACGTGCCCCGCTCATACTCATCGTCCGTGTTCAGCCAGCAAACAATCTCTCCTTTTGCTGCCTCAAACCCTTTGTTCACTGCATGGGACTGTCCCCGATCCCGCTCCACGAGCAATTGAACCCCCGGGTAACCCTCTGCAATCTCCGCCGACCCGTCGTCACTGCAATTATCGAACACCAAATGCTCGTAATCGCTATCGCCCTGCGCCGCCACCGAGGTGAGACATTTTCTGAGATACGCCGCTTGATTCCAACTCGGCGTCACGATACTGAAATACGGCGCTGTCATTTCCCGTCAAACCCCGTTACGCGCGGCTCCTCACCAATCCACGACGGGGCACGCTTCCGCGCGAACAACGAGTAGGCCCGCGCTTTCCAATGCCTTATCCCGTGGTGCCCGGCAAGTTCAAGGAGCGGAGGAACAATCTCCGCGCACCGCCATGTGACCGCCTCATCAAGTGCCCGTCGAATCAACGCCTTGTCAGTCGGCATCCAATCCGCGTCAAGGTCACGTTCGCGCAGCCAGCCTCGAAGATCCCGCTGCGCGCGCTGCCCGCGAAAAACCCGCTTGGCATGCTGCGATCCGTGCGACTCCGGTCTCCAGGTTTTGTCGAGCACAACAGTGTCACAGTGCGCCACACGAGAAACACAACCGCATTTTGCCCAGTAGTCGCGATCCTCCAACGGCTCGAAGCCCGTGACAAAACCTCCGCTCGCGCGATGGACGTCGCGTCTCACGACTGCCGAACCGGGCGTGATAATCGCCCCACGATAAAGCGTCCGCCTCGCTGCCGTCGGTGCCTCGCCCGCTGCAAATGAAAAGCCGTTCAGTCGCGGCAGGCTCCCCGGCGCAGCCCGCTCAATGACCATCCCATAAGCGACCCCCGCATCGGCCTTCACCGCCGTCCCAACGAGCACTTCAAGCGCGTGAGGGAGCAGAACATCATCCGCATCTAAAAAGACGATCCACTCGCCACTCGTCAGGCTCGCACCCACATTCCGCGCTCGCGAGACCCCCCCGTTGGCAAGCTTCTCGTAACGCACATGGCCCCCAAGTGCCGCGCAAATTTCCGCTGTCCCATCCGTGCTGCCGTCATCGACCACAACGACCTCCAACGGTGGATGCGTTTGACTCAAGCAGCTCGCCACCGACGCCTCAATCCACTCGGCACTTTGATACGCCGGAATCACGATAGAAACCTCTTTCATTGGCAGCTCGTCGCTCCATTTCTCGGCCGCAGTTTTTTCGTGTATCGACGTTTCCGATACGTCAGTTTGTTGCTCATTAAATGAAAAACCTTATCCCTTTGCCCGTCCGAAGAAGTGTGGGCAATTGGTGGCACCATCGGCAGACTCAGAGCAAAAAGCGGGCGCTTCTCGACAGCCTGTGCGGCTCGGGCACGACGTGCAACGTGTGCGGTTGGGAGGGCCGGGCATTCACGGATGACGCTTGGCATCCCGGCAGCGTCTGCCCCGCTTGCGGGAGCCAGGTGCGCCATCGCCTTCTTGCTGCTGCATTTGAGCATCTTCACGACTTTCGCTTTACCACCATCATTTCCGGACAACACATCCTGCACTTCGCGCCGGAGCGATCCCTCCGTGCTCAAATTCAGGCCGCAGCCTCCGAATACGTGTCTGCCGATTTCGACCGCGGCGATGTCGACTTCCGCCTCGATATTAGCCGGATGCCGCAGATCGCGACTGGCCGTTTCGATGTCTTGATTTGCTGCGATGTTCTGGAGCACGTTCCCGACGACCATGCAGCCTACGCGGAAATTCGGCGCGTTCTTCGTCCAGGCGGATTGGCTATTCTTACCGTCCCCCAACGCGACGCGCCCGCCGTGACCGACGAAGATCTGACAGTCAAACTTCCGACGGACCGGCTTGAACGTTTCGGTCAAAGAGATCACGTGCGGATGTTTGGACAGGATTTTGAACAGAGGCTTTCTCAACACGGCTTTCTCGTGCGCCGTGTCGCGGAAAACGACTTTCCGGTAGAGGTTCAAAAGCGTCATGTCCTCGCTCCGCCGACTCCGAGTCTAAATCCCCTGGCCACGAACTACCGCCGCATCTACTTCTGCACATCGTCAGGTCCCGCCATCAGCGACGTCAAATAAGCCTCGTCGCACGTTAAATCACCTTCCATTCGCGCGAATAACTCGAGCACCCGCGCCCTCGACGCGTCTTTGGTTTGCATCCAGAAGCTCGTCGCATCCACACGGTGAAAATACGACGTGCCGGGAATCAACTCCAACCGTCCGCCCTCGGTCAACCATAGGTAGTTGAACAACATCACATCCGCCACATCACTCCTTAACCCGGCGAAACGCCCGGCGGATCTCACGTATCGTTCCCTCGGAACAAGGTAGTTGCCGTCATTAATCATATAGGCTTTTTTCAGCAGCCCGCTTCGTGCCGTCTCGCATGCCGTCGTGAAGTCCAGCGACACCCCCGCAAACTCATGGAATGGGAAAAACGGAAACGCCCATGCCGCGCCATAAATCGTATCGTCGCGCCGCCGAGGAATCGCCTGCAGCTGATCGAGGTAATGCCAAAACGCCGTGTTGTCGCTGTCGAGGACCAGAACCCATTCGCTCTCGCACCTCTCAACCGCCTCCATCTTGGAAATCAATGCACCGCAGTTTTTTTCCCGTCGATGCACTTTCACAAATTCGCGTCCGTCGAGACGCTCAACAAACTCCGCCAGACGCTCGTATTCCTCGCCGCGGGATCCGTCATCCACAATCACTACTTCTCTCACTCCGGGGTGTCCCATCAAATTCAAAAGCGGCTGATGAATGCGTCCACTGCGATTGTAATGCGCAATCGCAACCGAGAACCCATCGCTCGAACCCGGCACCCACCGGGCATCAAGCACCCGCCGTTCATTACCGAGGACGCAGTCATAGGTCTTCCCCAAACCGTCAAGCGGCCCGCGCATTCGCGCTTGCCTTAACAACGACGCTAATTGTCTCACAACACTCTACCTTAACTACAAAACCAAGGTTCCGACGTCGCATCGAGATCCCTTTGTCGTTTCTGCCGCGCTCGCGAGGTAATCAACGTCTCTCATCGAACCTCTTTTATCACGGCTGCCGCAAACTCACGATACTCGCGGACGAAACGCTCGCGGTTATGGGTTTGTCGCACAAACTCCCAGCCTGCTCGCGCCCGCTCTTTGAGTTCTGCCGTCGGCGTCTGCGCGAATCGATGCACGGCTTCGCACACCGCATCCACCGAACCCCTCTCAATTCTTGCTCCGAACGTTCCAATATCAAAGCCTGTCTCTCGCGTCACAATCGGAATCAACCCGGCGTGCGCGCAGTGCACAATGCTGCCGGCACATCCTTCTGACGAAGACGGATAAACCATTCCTCCGTGAGTCCGCCGAATCTCCTCGAACTCCGGCGACGCGAGATCCGTCCATCCGGCAAGCCGGATATTTTCGCACTGAGTAAGCTCCGACCGATACGCCTCAAAGAAATCGCCCTCTTTCTCCGGGCGGCCGCACACCGTCAACGAATACTCCGGCATACGGGCAAACGCCTCAAGCGCAAGGTCCAAACCCTTGTGCACCATCCCAAAACTCCCCAGCCAGACAAACGCCTTCCGCGCGCGATCCCAGTCGCGCTCCTCCAACCAATCGTAAGTGTAAGCTGAGGACAGCAGCACACGATGCATCGGTTTGCCCGCGCCAGCAAAGGTCCCCATCGTCCATTCATTCCCGATCACAGATGCCTTGTCGCACACTTCGATGGCGCGCGAGGGCTCAGCCGTTCGGCGCGCTCGCAGACATTTTCCGCGACGCTCAAAAACCGCACGCAAACGTTCAAACTCCGCGGTATTCCATGTCAACCAATGCGCGCCCGTCGCGTGAAGAATCCTCCGGCACGCGGGCGCCAGTTCACGGTCCCAACGCTCCAGATTGCTATGAATGTCAATAGCGACACGCGTCTCCGCAGGAGGGACGTAGGTCCGGTTTCGATAATCCACAACCTCGACGGAAAAACCAAGATCCACATACGCATGCGCGATTTGCTCGCACTCGAACGCATTCGTGTGTCCACGTAAGTCAGCACCGGCCACAAACGGCTCAAGAATATACGAGATTGCCACCACTCCACGCGGTTTTCCTTTCGGTTTCAAACGCACGACTGGCTCTCGTTTAAAGCTTTTAAGAAGACGTTTTATCATGAGATTGTTTTCGAAAAATACGCCGTCCGATCATCCCTGGCGCATA